>Ga0209187_1000265_pt1 | contig 107648 bp, 72 predicted proteins | sample BantaG_FD_187430 | JGI IMG/M metagenome (GOLD analysis project Ga0209187, IMG submission 187430) | Marine algal microbial communities from Bantry Bay, Ireland - BantryBay_4 metaG (SPAdes) (version 2) | ecosystem: Host-associated > Algae > Red algae > Unclassified | place: Bantry Bay, Ireland...
TTTTTTTTCTAATTTCGCTATCTTTAGGTGAGCAGCTTTTAATACTGCTGCTTTGGAGACTTCCTTTTTTGATGTTTGCATATCATAAATATAGGAAGTCTTTTTTTATTTTTTGAGATACCTACCTACGAGGTTTTAGAAACCTCGTAGGTGTTTGGTTTGGTAAAAACATTTCCTCTCGCATCGGGCGTATTTTCGCAAATTTAGGTTCTCCGTCGTCAAATTCTTCCTCCGCGCTTCCCTTGCTTTTTTAATGCAAGAATGCAAGGCTATTTACTGAAGCCTTGTCATTTTACTATACAAAAATACACCAACTTTTAATTGCATGAAAATAAAAAAACCTTTTGCATCGAAGATGCAAAAGGTTTTTGTGTATATTTTATACCGTTAGGATGCTATGAATAGCACCTAATCTACTAATTATTAGTCGATTACGAATTTTTCAATAATTGATTTAGAATCAGATTGAACTTGAATAAAATAGATTCCAGCAGCATATGTAGAGATATCTAGTTTTAAGGTATTTGTTCCAATGCTAAGATCAAAACTATTGGAAATCAACTCTTTACCATTTATTCCTAAAATGTTTACTGTAATGTTTTCATCTTCAGTAGAATTGATGTTTACATTCAAAACATTTGAAGCAGGAATAGGAGAAAGTTCAACAAGCGTAATTTCATTATTGAATCTTGTCAAAAGAATAACATTAGAAGCAATTTTACTGTATCCAACTGTATTGGTAGCTTTCAATCTGTAATACGCATTGTTTACCAAATCATAGTCATTGAATTCATAAGATTGTATTGAATTGCTATTGCCTTGAGAAGCTATTTTAGCTATTTCATTAAAGTTAACGCCATCCAAAGATCTCTCTAATGAGAAATACTTGTTAGCAGATTCAGTAGCAGTATACCAAGTCAATTGATTGAAATCATCTTTTACCTGACCATCAAAATTAGAAAGTTCGATTGCTGTTGAAACACAAGAAAGGAACAGGAAGTTTTTAGTAATAGCCACAGCTGGATCATTTTTCAATCTAACAATAATACAGAATCCAAGACCATCTGCTTGCGGATTAAAAGATTGAATACTTACATTAGTTCCAGAAACAGGGAAAGTTGTCCAATCCGAAGGATCATCACCACACAATTGATATTCAAATTCTTCACCAATCATACCTTCAACCAAAACAACAGGTGTAAGCGTTTTATCAACATCATTACAAGTAATTTCAACAATAACAGAAAATTGATCTATGTCTATATCATCATCACTATTGGCAACATACCCGTTAGGAGCACCAAATCCGCCTGTTGACAAAGGAAGAGGGCATGTAGTTAATACGATGTTTGGATCACCAAGACCATCACCGTCATTATCTAAGTAATAAGTTTGTTCAAAGATACATGTGCCATCATCAATATCAGCATTCTCATTGTAATTACATGCAGTAGGGTCAGTGCAGCCTTCATTGAAACTACAAGAATCATCATCACAAACTGCATCAGGGTTATAGTTTTGAGCAATTATATTAGTACATCCAGATTCCTGACGAACGACAGCAATTTGATTAGAAAAAGCATAGCATCCAGTAAGGTCATCTACTTGATTGGTAGGTGCGCTAAAATCATCTGGATCATAAGCAAGTCCCCAAATAAGGCAAGTTCCAGGAGGAGCACCTTCAAAATCAAGAGCAGGATCTGTCGTTGGACCACCCAATATCGTTTCAGCACTAAGGTCAGTGATTACATATGCATATGCAAGACCAGAACCAGTTGTCGTTACATTTACAACATCCGCAAGACCATCTCCCACACAGAAAGTAGTCTCATCCGAAGTTGAAATGGTACCACCATCAAGGACAATACAAGAATCATCGTCAATATCTGCATTCATATCATAATTACAGGCAGTAATATCTGTACATCCAGTTGCGACATTACAACTTCCATCATCACATTCTGCCGTTGAATCATAATTGACAGCATCAGGGTCAGTACAACCCGATATTTGACGAATCACCGCAATAGAATTTGATAATGCAAAACATCCTTCTAAATCTTCAACAAAAACAGATGGAATATTTAAAGAACCATCATGAGCGATACCCCAGATTAAACAAGTTCCAGCGGGCGCACCTTCTAGGTTGAATCCGCCATCATCCGCTTGTGCTAAAATTGTTGTAGCATCACCATCTGTAATTATGAAAGTATAAGAACCCATAGTTCCTGTAGCAGTTGCAACGATAAGATCATCAATACCATCGCCTGGGCAAGTTGTTGTATTGTCTGTTGTTGCAATTATACCTGCATCAATAAATACACAAGAGCCATCATCTGAAGTTGCATTAGAATCGTAGTTGCAAGCAGCTACATCTGTACATCCATCAGTACCACAATCATAGGTACACGGATCTTCACCAGTAATAGGATCAGCATTACAAGTTGCACCAGCATCATAGTTACAAGCTGTTGGATCAACACAACCATAAATGGTATTACAAGGATCTGCGTCACAATCTGCGGAAACAAGGAAACAAGTTCCATTATCACAATTTGCATCAGCATCATAATTGCAGGCAGAAGCATCTGTGCAACCTTCTACAGATTCAATAACCACACAACTACAAGTAGTAGCATCCCATTCTGTTAAATCACCTGCTGTACAATCAGTATTACAACTAGACGGATCACCAAAATCACAAGAATTATCATCTACACAAGCATCTGCATTATAGTTACAGGCACTTGCATCTGTGCATCCAGAAACAGGAGCACACGGGTCAGTACAATCTGAATTTCCGAAATCACAAAGATCATTGTTTTCAACAGTTACATCAGGATTAAAATTACAAGCAGTCATATCTGAACAACCTTCAAGGCAAGTTTCACAAGAACCATCATCACAATTAGCAGCAGGATTGTAGTTTGTAGCACAAGCTGTTGTACAACCTAAAACCTGTACTTCATCTATATCATATTCGCAAGTTGTTGCATTCCAAGCTTCTATGTTACCTGCACAAATATCAGTGTTACCCGTTCCAGGATCTTCACAAGTGAAAGTACACGTATTATCATCACAGTTTGCATCAGCATTATAGTTGGTAGCCGTCTGGTCTGTACAACCCAAAACTTGTGCAACATCTACGATATAAACGCAATTTGGTGCATCCCAAACTTCGGTATCTCCCATACAAATATCAGTGTTTCCCGTTCCAGGGTCATCATTATTACAAGTTCCATCATCATCTGTAGCCGTAGCGTCGAAGTTACAAGCTGTTGCATCCGTACAACCAAAAATTGAATTGTCATTTGTATCATCACTATTTGTAACTGTTCCATCAGGCTGATCACAAGCATCAATAGAGTTATTTGGATCACCCAAACCATCACCATCCGTATCATAGTACCAAGTCGTTAGACCAGGACCGTCACAAACACCACAAGCATCTATCGTTCCATTACAACCATCATTGTCATCATCGCTATTGGCAACGTAGCCATCAGGTTGATTGCAATCTTCTAAAGTAACCGCAGGGTTTCCAAGACCATCACCATCCGCATCTTGATACCAAGTTGAAGGACCAGAACCATTACAAACGCCACAAGCATCTAAAGAGCCATTGCAATTGTCATTATCATCATCACTATTAGAAACAAAGCCTGCTGGTTGAGAACAATCCATTACAGAATTATTAGGGTCACCCAAGCCATCACCATCTGTATCAGCATACCAAGTCGCAGGACCAGAACCATTACAAACACCACATTCATCAAGTGTACCATCACAAGAATCATTTGTATCATCACTATTAGAAACATATCCTGATGGCTGCACACAAGCTTCAATAGAAACAGCTGGATCACCCAAACCATCTCCATCATTATCTACATACCAAGTCGCAGGACCAGAACCATTACAAACACCACATTCATCTGTTGTTCCAGCACAATTGTCATCCGTATCATCTGCATTTGAAACATAACCCATCGGCTGAGTACAATCTTCAATAGAAGTATTCGGATCACCTAGACCATCCGAGTCATTGTCCAAATACCAAGTTGCAGGACCAGGACCATTACAAATACCACAAGCATCAAAGCTGCCATCACAATCATCCGTATTATCAGAAACATATCCATCTGGTTGGTTACAAGCTTCAACAGATGAATTAGGATCGCCTAAGCCATCGCCATCATTGTCTAGATACCAAATTGTAGGACCAGAACCATTGCAAACGCCACATGCATCTGTAGTACCATCACAATCATCTGTATTATTAGCAACAAAGCCAGCAGGCATTTCACAAGCAACTTGTGAAACATCAGGATTACCTAAACCATCACCATCTGCATCTTCATACCAAGTAGGTGCGCCAGAACCACCACAAACGCCACATTCATCAACACCTGCATCGCAATCATCACTGTTATTTGAAACAAATCCAGCAGGTTGAGTACAAGCAGTAACCACACTATTAGGATCACCTAAACCATCTCCATCATTATCTGCATACCAAACAGTAGGACCAGAACCATCACAAATGCCACAAGCATCAATGGTTCCGTCACAAGGATCAGTATTGTCAGCCACAAAACCAGCAGGTTGAGTACAAGCAGTAACTACGCTATTCGGATCACCTAAGCCATCGCCATCCGTATCTGCATACCATGTCAATGGACCAGGACCATTACAAACGCCACATTCATCAAATGTACCGCTACAAGAATCGTCAGTATCATCGCTATTAGAAACAAAACCAGCAGGTTGAGTACAAGCAAGTTGAGTTACCAATGGATCACCCAAACCGTCACCATCATTATCTGCGTACCAAGTTGCAGGACCAGGACCGTTGCAAATGCCACAAGCATCAAGTGTACCATCGCAAGGATCCGTATTATCAGCCACAAATCCATCAGGTTGATCACAATCTTCAATAGAATTATTAGGATCACCTAATCCATCACCATCTGTATCAGCGTACCACGGGGTTGGATATACACATCCAGTATTGGTAGTAGAGGCTGCATCAAAATTACAAGCCGCAGGGTCATTACAGTCAATTGGATTCACAACAACATTACAAACCATATTGTAAGTGTTATTCAAACCGCTTAAAGTACCATTCTCATATTTTTCAGAAGGTTCATTGGAGTCTGTATTAAAATTAGTACCGCCAATATTATTTTGATCAATCGGTCCATTTTGAACACCCACAAATTGGAAATTTGGACCTCTATTAGCATCTCTTACATCAAAACAAATAGTTGAAACATCTACCCAAGCATCTGCGATACTCGGACAAGCGAAAATAATCTCACTTCCATCTGCTGTAACAATTGTTTCAAGGTCCAAGAAAATCGTTAATAAGATTTCGCCAGTAATATTTCCATCAAAACTATGTGCAGAGTATGGAGTAGCGTTAAATGTCGAACATTCTGGATTTAGAGTTGCTTGATCATTATCAAAATTAATAGAGGTATAAGAACCTGCAGTTTGAAAAATGGTAATATCCGTACCACCATTTACATACTCTGTATATCCATCAAAATAAACAGCCAAGGTATCGTAGGACAATCTTATAGAAGAACCACCTAGATAATCGGCACCATTCTCACCTCTAGCTTGTATGTTTACGCAATATTGGTCTGAACTACAACCGTCCGTATTTGGGACAAGTTGAAGGTTTACATCTTGTGCCTGAAGAGTTGTAAAAAAACACATGACAAAAAACAAAAAGGAGGGGATTATATTGTATTTTTTTTTCATAATTATATAGGAAGTTTAAATTTGTACTTAACATTGTAAGTGATGTAAAAAATGTTTTGAGTTATTTGGTTTTTAAAATTTCAATCTAATATGTTAGGCACTCTATTTAATGTATTCACAGTGGTCGTTGGAAGTGCCATCGGATTAGTCATCAAAAATAAGCTACCTGCGAGGATAATCCAAGTAGTTTTCCAAGCTTTAGGATTATTTACTATGATTTTAGGCGTTTCTATGACATTGAAAACGAATGGACAACATTTAATCATGATTTTTAGCTTAATTATTGGTTCAATTATTGGCGAAGTTTTTAGGCTTGATGAAAATTTCAACAAACTAAGTGAGCAATTGAAAGCGAAATTGAAGTCAAAAAGTGAAAAATTCTCTGAAGGTTTCATAACCGCATTTATTTTATTTTGCATTGGACCAATGGCAATTTTGGGTTCCATTCAAGAAGGTTTAGGAGAATCGTCTGAGCTTCTTTTTACCAAATCTGTGATGGATGGATTTTCCTCAATTGCACTTGCTGCAGCATTGGGAATTGGAGTGCTATTTTCCGCAATTCCCTTGTTTTTGTTTCAAGGAGGAATTACTTTGTCTGCTTCCTTTCTTGGTACTTATCTTTCGCCTGAAATTATTGCTGAATTAACGGCTTTAGGAGGTGTTCTTTTGGTAGGCTTAGGTATAAATATTTTAGAGATCAAAAAAATCAAGATTTTGAATATGTTGCCGAGTTTGGTCGTAGTTGTGGTGATGTGTTTGATTTTTTTGTAAATTTACAACCAATTCAACACTGTTTTATTTTTTAAATTTTTGGATATAAACCTTCCTTTCGTTTATAAACAATTTGTCCTCAGAGTTAATGGCCTTTTTTGCTGATTCATTGCTTTCAAATTCTACGAATGCAAAACCACGAGACTTTCCAGTAAAACTGTTTTTCGGAATAATGATCTCTGAAATTTCACCATACTTTGACAATTTATTTTCTATATCATCCTCTTCGACATGCCAATCAAGACCTCCAACAAAAATTTTAGCATAATCAGATTCGTCTTTTTCCTGAATGTTCGCCATCCTTTTTTTATCAAAATCAGGATGAAGGATTTTATATCTACCAACACTCTTTTTTGATATTTTATTCTTCTTTGCCAAAGACTGAGCTTGCGGGCTAGAAACCTCTCTGTTCAATATTCCTAGTTCATCTAAGCTTTCTACTAGTTTTCTATATTTATCAGTATCTATAATCCCAACATTATCAAAAATTTCTTTAGGTGATATAAGTCTTCCATTGATTCCTAGCTTGACAACAGTTTTTTGTTCTCTGCTTAAATTTAAATTAGAAAAGTAATCAAGCCATATTTTTTCTTCTTTTGTGTAGATAAACTTGTAGGATAATGTGACAATAAATGATTTATTTGGAGAGCTTATTTCAGGTTCTATTAGCTCATTACTTTTCATTAATTCAAACATTCGACGAATTCCCTCTCCCAACTCTCTAATATATCCATATTCACGTAATACTCTTGCTAGATACGTGTTTCTCGTTTCGTGCGCACCTTTTAGCTCTTTTAAATCCTCAATTGTAAGTTTTGACAATAATTTCCCTGGACTAAGAACTTCCAGTCTATCTGTAAAAATCCTTATTTCTATCCCTCTACCCTCTAAGCTATAATCTCTATGAGTAATTGCATTTATCAATGCTTCTCTACAAGCTGGTTCAGGATAAATTACCTGAGTTTTAAAAAGACCATCATTTGAGTATCTAGTTTCACTTAAAGCTGGCCTAAGAGCATCCCAACTATCTTCTGCAAGTTGAAAAATATTTCCTGACACATCGGCAACTTCAGTTACATTATATCCAGGAGCAGTTTTTTCTTCAGTTCCATTTACTCTTAATATTCTAACTCTAGAACGAGGATGCCATTTATTTGGATTTTTAGCAAACAAAAGTAATGCTGCTTTTCTTAACCTTAATCTATCTCCGTCAAACTCAGCGAGTTCCACATATTGCAAGAATTTTTCTGGGGATATATTTTTAATTTTTGTACACTCCTCTGCAACAGTTTGTACTAAACTCAAATCTAAATCTGTAACAGTCGCTAATTCTTCAAATTGCCTATCATATTGTCTTGAAGATACTTCTTCTCTAACGAATCTAATAGAATCGGCAGCAGTAGGTACACTATCTCTATCCTCTCTTTTAAAACATTCACCCTTACTTGTTTGATGAATAAACTTAGTTCCTTTATCTACAGAAAAATAGATTACCTTTTTACCATTATAATCAATAATATTCTTGCGTTTAATGGGCAATGGGGTATCTTTCAATATATTGTTAACAGATGCGTCTAATATCGCAAACAGCCTTTCATCATTATGAGGCAATCCAGTTACAATATTATTGTCCTCAATTCCAATAAACAACTCACCTCCATCTGCATTAGCAAATGCAACCAGTTCTTTTGCAACATTATAACAGATGTCTTTGAAATTTCTTGGCTTCTTGTCCATCGGTGGTCCTTCATATCCGCTTTTGAATTCACGATAGTAACTTTCACCAAGTTCTATTGCTATTTCAACCCTTTCTTTTAGCCTTAGTAGATTTTCCATACTGTTATGAATTATTACTTTTTGGTAAAATTAATCATTTTTGGTGTAAAACTTAGTATGTGGTAAAATCACACATCAACATGCACCTTTTGCTTACTATACAAATCATAATACTTCCCACCCAAAGCCATCAAATTTTCGTGAGAACCATCTTCGACTATGCTTCCTTGATTGATAACTAAGATTCTATCACAGTTTTTTATGGTAGACAATCTGTGAGCAATGATAAATGCAGTTCTTTTGCTGAGTAAACCTTTGATGGCTTTTTGTATTTTTGCTTCTGCCAATGTGTCTATAGAAGAAGTTGCTTCATCCATGATGAGAATAGACGGATTGGCTAAAACGGCTCTTGCAAATGAAACAAGTTGTCTTTCTCCAGTTGATAAATGGGTACCTGATTCTCCAACTTCTTTATCTAAATAAGGAATCATTTCATCGGCAGCGACTGTTTTGAGAGCTTCTTTTATCTCTTCTAAAGAGGCAGTCGGATTTCCATAAGCAACATTGTCCCGAATGGTTCCCGAAAACAAGTGGGGAGATTGCAAAACAATGCCCAATTGCGATCTCAAACTATTTAGAGTGCGTTTTTTATAGTTAATACCATCAATCAAAATGGCTCCGTCAGTTGGTTCATAAAAGCGAGAGATCAAATTTACAATAGTAGACTTACCTTCTCCAGTCGGTCCAACTATTGCAATAGACTGTCCTGCTTCGACGGTTAAATTGAAATTTTCAAGAACGGTATTTTCAGCATTATAACCAAAAGTAACATTCGCAAATTCAATGTCTCCATTTAGGTTATTATAATGTTCTTTGACAGATGCATCATCTTTTATTGCAACTTCTTCATCCAATAAACTAAAAATACGTTCTCCAGCACTTAAACTACTTTGTGCGAAGGAGTAGAAGCTTGAAATATCCATTACAGGCTCAAAGATTCTTACAGCATATCTAAAAAAGGCGATGAAAACACCCAAAGTCAATCCAGACAAGACCATTTGTCCACCAAAAAAGATAACGAAAATAGCCGTAATGGAGCCTATAAAAATGATTAATGGCTGATACATGACAGTAAAGTACCCTGCTTTAAAAGTTACCTTAGCCATATCGTCTGCTAAGAGATTGAAATTCCTACCAACTCTTTTTTCTTGAGAGGTAGCCTTGTTTACAGCAACACCGTTTATATTTTCAGTAAACGCTGAAATAATATCGCTATTAATTCGTCGCGAATCACGAGAATATTTCATGATCATCGTACGTATTTTAATAGAAAGCACCATTAATAATGGCAAAGACAAAGTAACAATAGCAGCTAATTTCCATTGATAGTAAAACATGGAGATTAAACATGCTACGATCATTGTTATCCCCCAAACTAAATTAAGGAAGCCCCAAGAAATAAGTCGGGAAACTTTTTGTGCATCAGAAGTAATTCTAGACAATAACCAACCTGATTGAGATTTATCAAAAAATGAAAAAGATAGACCTTGTAGCTTGATAAACATCTCTTTACGTAGTTCCATTAAAACTAACTCTTTAATATTACCAGTACACCAAATGAATCCTATAACCGCTATTACAGAACAAATTCCATTGATTGCGAAAAGGCCACCGTAGTAATATACATTCGAATAATCAGGGGTAAAATTTTCTACCTGTGATGCTTTATAAGCTTCAATTCCAGGAACAATTGCAAGGTCAATAAAGGACATCCATAGCAATGGCCATATTGCATCGAAAATAGCGATTGCAATGACACAAATAAGAAATCCCCAAAAGAATTTTTTATGACGATACGCATACGTAAAAATCCTTTTTAAAAAAGGCCACAACGCATTTTTAGTATCGAAACTTTTTTCTTTATTACTGGCAATGTTTGACATTTTGTCTAATTTTTGGGAAACGATTCTATAAATCGTTCTACTCGTTTTTTAATAATCTCATAATTTTTACTGATAGACGGTACACTGCTCCATTTTTCTTGATTTGATAAGGCAAAGTTATTTTTTGGTAAAATGCAATCAAAAGTAACTAGTTTTTCTACTGTGTAGAAAAATGTTTCTTCGCATAGAAACTCAAAGATACTTCAATCATTGTCAGCCGATTTTAGTTCATTAAAAAAAGGTTTTTTCTACTTTTTGGAAAATTTCATAGATAGATTTACACAGAAATGCCTTTTTTCCGATCAAATTTGTAATTTGCAGTTCAAAAGTTTTTCCTATGAAAAAGTTTCTTTTAGTACTGATTGTTGTTTTGGTAGTAATGCAATTTTTCCGAATTGATAAAACAAATCCACCTGTAGATCCTCAGTTGGATTTTATAACGCTGAATCAACCGCCTGAAGAAGTTGCAAATTTGATGCGTACTTCTTGTTATGATTGTCATGGCAATACTACGGAATATCCGTGGTATACCAATATCGCACCTGTTTCTTGGTGGATAAAAGGGCACATCAAAAATGCAAGGGCTAGAGTTAATTATTCGGAATGGGGAAAGTATACAAAGCAACAACAAAACAATTATTTATCAGAAATAGCCGAAGTTATTGAAGAAAAAAGAATGCCAGCAGCTACTTACATGATTATGCATCCACCTGCAAAATTATCGGATGCTCAAAGGACAACTATTGTTTCTTGGATTGCTTCGAGCACTGCGCCATGAGCTTCGGGCTTCGAGAGCCTCAGCCCACAAGCTTCAGCTACCGAGCTTCAGTTATCGTAACGGCACTTTAAAAATTATTAAAAAATAAAACTATACATTAATCAATAAAAAAGTTATGTTTTCAGATATTCAAATTAAGAGAGATATTTATGGTTCGGACGAGCACAAAATGCTAATTGAGTCTTTTTGGAATTTTTTAGAAGCGGAGGCTAAGCCATACCATGATCAATGGGAAAAAGACCGAATGGTTGATAGAGCGGCTTGGCTCAAAGCAGGTGAACTTGGTTTTCTTTGCTTAGATGTTCCAGAAGAGTATGGTGGGGCGGGATTGGATTATACTTTCAATGCAGTTATAACAGAATTAGGTAGTAAATCTGGCTATACGGGATTAGGTTTTTCATTGCATTCAGATATAGTGGTTCCTTATTTTATTCATTACGGAACAGAAGCACAAAAGAAAAAGTTTTTGCCTAAAATGGCTTCTGGTGAATGGATTTCGTGTATTGGAATGACTGAGCCAAATACGGGAAGTGATTTGCAAGCGATTAAAACAAATGCAGTTGATAAGGGCGATTATTATTTGGTAAATGGATCAAAAACATTTATTACAAATGGGTATTTGTCTGATTTTTCAATAGTGGCTTGTAAAACAAATGTCGGTACGGAAAGAGAAGGAATTTCTTTGATAATAATTGAAAATTCAGAAGGTTATAGCAAAGGAAAACCATTCGAAAAGTTGGGTTTAAAAGCAAATGATACTTGTGAATTGTTTTTTGAAGATGTAAAAGTTCCTAAAGAAAATTTATTGGGAGAAGAAGGCAAAGGTTTTATTTATATGATGAAAGAATTGCCTCGTGAAAGATTGTCTGTAGCGATAAATGCAATTGGGGGGTCTGAAGGCGCAATAGAAGAGACAGTGAAATATACTCAGGAAAGACGAGCATTCAAAAGACCGATTGCAGGTTTTCAAAATACGCAATTTAAATTAGCGGATCAAGCTGCTCAATTACAAGTTCATCAAGTTTATGTTGATAAATGCATTGAGCTGCTTTGTGAAAATAAATTGACAGCAGAGCAAGCTTCTATTGCAAAATTAACATGTACTGAAATGCATTCTAAACTTGTAGATGAATGTTTGCAGTTATTTGGTGGATACGGATTTATGTGGGAATACCCAATAGCCAAAAATTATGCTGATTCAAGAGTGGCGAGAATCTATGCAGGAACCAATGAAATTATGAAGATTTTGATTTCAAGGGGTTTGTTTAGGGAATATTTTCAGGAAATGAAAAAAATGCGAGCGAAAAAAAATGCCTGAATGCGAGAATCAATCGCGTGTGTTAGTTTGAGACGCGATGAATCGCGTCTGTACGGGGGCTTCTTTTAAATATAGGATAGAATGGAAATTATTAGTAAAATTTTAGTTGGCTTGATTGCGGCTATTCATCTTTATATAATGTGGTTTGAAATGTTTGCTTGGGAAACGCGGGGTAGAAAAGTGTTTAGAAATTACGGAACGCTGACTGCTGATAAAAAAATATTTTTTGTGCAATCTTTGCCAGCTTCAATCGCAATTGCATTGATTTTGATGAGGTAAGGAAAATAGGCTCATGGAGGAATTTAGTGGAAAAGCTATTGGCTTTTAGCTATTTGCTTTTGGCACTTGGCTTTTGACCAACAACCAACAACCAACAACCAACAATGTTTCCACTAAATCTTTTCATGAGCGGGAAAATATAAGGCATGTAAATTTCTATGATCGTGAAATGAAATTGTTCTTATAATGGCTAAACCACAAAGGCGCAAAGAACACAAAGGCAAGATATGCTTTGTGCTCTTTGTGCCTTTGTGGTTAGAAATTAAAGCGGCGAGGGGAATTTGGAGGAACTACTATCTACTACATTTATTTGATTAATAGAATTAATTATAGTTAAAAAATTATGGAAAACATTACAATAAAAAAAGAGGTGGTAGATTCTAAATTTGAATATACTGCATTTAAAGATGAGGTCAAATTGGCTTCAATTAATGGGAAGATTCAGAATGAGCATAGTTACTGGTTATTACGGTATGAATCATCGAACTCAAATGATGAGGAGGCTTTGGTAGCATCATTGCAAAAGGCGTTTTATGATGATTGTGTAAAAAGTAATGCTAAAGTTCGGATCGAACTCAATACCAAGTCTGAAAAGGCAAAATGGTTTATGGAAAAAAGTAATTTCGTTGAAGCTTATGTAAGTTACGTTTTTGAACACGATTTGAATGGTATAAATGAACCTGAATTTAAATTTGATTTAAAACCGTTCAAAGAAGTTTCTTTATCAGAATATCAAAAAGTTTATTTTGAGAGTTCAAAGGGTGATCCTCAGATTGATTTGACAGGCTTAAATGCAAGTGAGTTTTATGTGCAAGATAAAAAAGAGTTTGATGATTTATGGAATGAAGATTTGATGTATACGGTGATGCATTCAGATGAGGTTTTAGGCGTGTTGAATTTGCGAACAATGCCACATCCTAAAACTGGTAAAAAGGAAGGGGCTATAAATTATTTGGGTTTGATGCCAAGCCAGAGAAAAAAAGGTTTTGGGAAAGCATTGCATTTAACGGGATTGAAAAAGTTAAAAGATTTGGGTTGCGAGAGTTATTATGGAGGGACGGATAGTTTTAATGTTGGAATGTTAAAGATTTTTGAGGCAAATAATTGTACGCGAGCTGAGGAGCAGTATTGTTATAAAACAAGGTTGAAAGTTGAAAGTTGAAAGTTGAAAATTGAAAATTGAAAATTGAAAATTGAAGAATGTGTAGAGACGTTGCGTGCAACGTCTTCACAGCGGCGTAGGCATAAATTTTAATATTTAATTAAATGAAAAAAATAAATTTTAAAGAGCCAATAGTATTAGAAAATGAGATAGCAAGGTTGGAGCCTTTGGGGTTGAATCATGTGGATGAGTTGTTTCCTGTTTTCATAAAATATCCCGATCTTCATAAGTATTCACCGAAGTTGGTTAGAACGAGAGATGATTTGGTGAATTACATAAATATCGCTTCAGAAGCTAGAGAAAAGGGGCAGGTTTATGCATTTGCGATTTATGATAAGAGGAAAAATATGTATGCTGGAAGTACTAGATATGCCAATATTTCTGAGTATCATTCTGGACTGGAAATTGGTTGGACTTGGTTGAGCGAGGATTTTCAGGGAACGGGTTTGAATAAAAATTGTAAGTTCTTATTATTAAGAAATGCTTTTGAGAATTTGCAACTTGAACGGGTCGGATTTAGAGCAGATAGCCGCAATGAAAAATCTATTCGGGCGATGGAAAAGATTGGAGCAATTTATGAAGGTAAAATGAGGAGCCATATGAAAATGAGAGAGGGACCAAGACGAGATACAGTTTGTTTTAGTATATTGCAATCGGAATGGACGGAATTACGGAAAAATGTTTTTTTGAATTATGAATAATCAATTATGAATTTTTCAATTGCGAACCGAACGTCGGACCGTTTGAATTAAACCACATTCAATGATTGTCACTTCGGGAAAAACTGTGGGTAAAATAGGTTTGGTCCTAAATATTTATGAGATCCCAGATATTTCTTACGCTATGCTCCAGAAATTCTGGGATGACGATCTTTTTTGTTTTGGGCAAACTTGTACCCATAGTTTTTCCCGTACTCCTATAATTTTACCCTCATCTCTAATTAATATTTATGACAAACGAAAATTATACATTGGTAGATTTAGAAAGTTGGAATCGGAAATCTGCTTATGAATTTTATAAAGAATACGATGATCCTTTGTTTAACATCGTGGGAAATATAAAAATTACGAAACTATTGAAGCATTGTAAGGAGACAAAGGAATCTTTCTTTATGCATTCATTGCATTGTTCTTTGATGGTTTCGAATGCTATTCCTGAATTTCGATATAGGTTGAAAGGGGAGCAGTTGGTGGAGTATGATAAAGTTCATGTTGGTTCTACTTTTTTGAAGGAGGATAACTCTTTTGGATTTTGCTATTTTGATTATGAGACAGATGTTAACTCATTTATCATAAAAGGAGTAAAGGCAATAGAGTTGATGAAGTCCACTGCTTTAATGGAGCCGAGAATGGGGCAGCAGAATTTGATTTATCATTCAGTGATTCCTTGGGTTTCTTTTACATGCATTAAGCATGCAAGGAAGGGTAGGAGAGAGCAGGATTCGATTCCTAAGATTGCTTTTGGTAAATATTTTGAGCAAAACGGTGATTGGTGGATGCCAGTCTCAGTGGAAGGTCATCATGCGATAATGGATGGTTTTCATGTTGGGCTTTACTTTCAAAAGTTGGAGGAGGTGATGGGTAGTGTTTAAAATATTTGAGATAAATTCGTATTTTTAGTAAAGTACCCCATAATTTTTGAAATCATATGTCCTCACGCTACTGGTTCAAGTCTTAAATCCTTGACACTCTAAACTTCGTCTTTTTCACAAGGGATAAAAGAGGCGATTGAGAGTAAAGATGGCGTTTTGTTCTTATTTAGAAAATTTAACCTTATAGATTCAAGAATTTTTGCTATTTTGTAGAAAAAGTATCCTACTTTTGGGTAAATATGTCCAGTTATGGATATTCCAGCGATATTTTATAAGATATTATATACTTATCTCTAAATTTTTAAGTTGGATTTTTACAGCAGTTAACCTAAATCTATAATTATGTTTGAAAAGACCACATCGAAAAAACGAATTAAATATCGAAGTAATCCTAAAAAGGATCAATTTATGAAGGTTTTGAGAACCAGAGTTTGGGATTATTTTAAAGAAAACAATATTTCCAAAAAGGCCAATGGTGAAATGTACTTTAAAACTGTATTGGCGATAGTTTCTTGGTTGGGGCTTTATGCACTGATTATGAGTAATTTTTTCAGCTTTAGCTACTTAGCAACCATCGGAGCTTTTTGCTTATTGGGCTTCATAAATATTTTCATGGCTTTCAATATTGTTCATGATGCTTGCCATGATGCTTATTTTGAAAGTAAAAAAGCAAACAAGTATATGGGTTTGTTTATGAACTTTATTGGTGGAAATGCTTATCTTTTTACTAGAATGCACAATGCGCACCACCAGTTTGTAAATATTCACGGAAGCGATGTTACACTAGAAACACACGGATTGTTTAGATTTACACCTGACGAACCGTGGCAGCCAAAACACAAATGGCAACATATTTATACTCCAATTGTCTATTGTCTTGCTTCTTTTCATTGGACGGCTGTAAAGGATTTTAAATGGTTTTTTATGGAGGAGCACATTGGTAATAAAAAAGACATAAAGCATCCACGTTCAGAATTTTGGACTTTGATCATCACTAAATTTGTTTATTTTTCATTGCATTTATTCTTACCAATGGCGCTTTTAGCTGTGCCTTGGTGGGTTGTATTTGCTGGATATGTGATGTTGCACCTTCCTTCTAGTTTGATGTTTGCTTTGGTTTTTCAAGTAACACATATTTACGAAGGAACGACTTTCCCATTGCCAGATGATGAGGGGAATATTGAAAATAATTACGCTGTCCACGTTTTAGAAACAACGGCTGATTTTTCAAGAAGCAATCCTATTGCAAATTGGTTTTTTGGTTGTATAAATGTACACAGTATACATCACATAATGCCAGGTATTTGCCATGTTCATTATCCAGAATTAACCAAAATATTGAAAGCTACGGCAGAGGAGTTTGGCTTGGAATACAAAGAGAGTAAAACATTTTGGATTGCCTTTAAAAGACATATTCACATGTTGAAAACACTTAGTAATCAAGAAGCTAAAATTCCAAGAGTTGGCAACAGTGTAAACCTTGTTTAAATGAGTTATGAATTATGGGTTATGAACCGAACGTCGGACCGTATGAATTTAGCCATTAAACCACGATTTTGCGGTGTAACAAAACCACGGTTGTAAATAAAAATGTTTACAGTAGAGACAAGGCATGCCTTGTCTCCCTTTGCTGTTTTGTCTCCCTCTGAATTTATGGATGCATTGTAATTGAACCACGCACCTTGTTTTCCTCTGAATTTATGAATTAAACCAAAAAGGCGCAAAGAACACAAAGTAATATTACTTTATGTTCTTTGCGCCTTTTTTGAATTAAATATTCAATTCGTAATTGGTTATTTTGTAATTGATTTAAAATTTCACAAATCGTTTTGTAATGGGTGTTTTACTTTCAGTATTATAAATACATAAGAAGTAAATGCCGTTGTTTAATTTTTTAAGATCAACAGATGTGAGGCTTTGGTTTAATGTTTCTGTGTAAACAGTTTGTCCAAGGAAGTTGAGTATTTCAATAGTTCCAGAAGGAAGGCTGTTTAAATCAATGGTCAAAAACTGGTCTGTTGGATTAGGGAAAATATTTATAGAATTGGAACTTAGAATTTCATTTGTTGAAGTACTCGTATTATCTCCCAAACTCAATACCACAGGCAAATGGTCAGACATTTTATACAATGCAGATAAAACATCACTTGATACATTATTGTTGGAATTACAATCGGTAATATTTTGATTGTAACAGGTTCCATTATTTCCATAAGCCTTGTATGTTTTAGGAATGTATGAAAATGAATGGTTTGTTTTTACTAAAGAATTTGATAATAAAATAAAGTCAAAACGGTCATCCATTCCGCCACCTGCACCACCTACTCCAGGTGGAGGACTTGTGCGCGTAGATTGTGTCATTATATCTCGATGGCTTTGCCAATTAGGTTTATTAATAGGATCATTTAGCGTATTGTTTCCATTTTCAGACAAGAGTTTAATGTATGCAGGCTCACCGCTTTCATAAATATTAAAATCACCAGCGACAATAATATTGCTATTGTCTGGTAACCCTTCTAAGTGGTCGAATAATTTATTGACCATTTCCAATCTCTTTTGTTCCTCTTCAAAACCTCGCGAAGCTTTAAGATGATTGACATAAACATGTAGAAGCAAAGGGTCTGTTTGTGCGTAATTAGGATCGGTGACCTCTAGCGCAAAGTAGTTGATATCTCGATGAGTCGTTACAAGGGTTTGTTGATCTACTAAATCAAATTTATCATCATTGTATACCAAGTTTTGTTGCAGTTTCCAATCATTTGTTGGATTAGAAATTTGTGAAACAAAAGCACCATTAGTGTATTCGTCTTCAAATAAATTATTGCATTTAGAGCTAATATCTTTAAGTCCATTGTTGCTCAAAAGTTCCTGAACAAGAAAAAGGTCAGGTTCATAATGGTCTAAAATTATTCCAAGATCATTAAATCTAAGATCAGGACCTCCGTCTACTGGAAAAGTAAGAAGATTATAACACATTATTTTTATATCATTTGGATTTTGAGCCAATACAGCAGTACTAGCAGACATACCAAAGAGCATCCAAATTAAAACACTCCAAATTTTCACATTTCGTTTCCTCATATAATTTTATCTAACTAATTTATTGTTTTTATTCCCTTTATTTCCCTTATCTAACTCGTCAATCTTTTCTTTCAGCCAAAATTTGTCATATATAGGCTTTTTAGCAAAATCTCGCCTAACAGCGTTGAGTTTTTTATGCTCTAAGTTAGGCATGTTTTTGAGATTATAGACACGATTCAAAATATTGATAAAGTTAATGTATTCATGTTTCGTTTTCTTGGTATATTTTCTTTTGTTATTGACAAATTTTTTGAAATTATCCCTTTCACTATTAAAAGAACGATCTCTATTGAGTTCAAAATAAGATTTGAACAAAAGCAATCGACAAGCTATTTTGTAAGATTCGTTCATTTTACTCCATTTTGGGAAAATGATAGAGACAGTTTCCGCAAAATCTGACTTATGGAAAGCAAGCAAACCAGTGCAATATATCTTAAAAGAATACCGTTCATTCTTAGGGATAATTTTAATATTATCATCAAATATTTCTTGTGCCAAATCAAACTCTTTTTCTTTAAGAGCAAGCGTGATTAGGTTTTTTAATATTGGAACTGAGATTTCTAATTTTTGATTGACCTGATGTTTATAGAGAATGAAATAAATTTTGAATCTTATTTTTGAGAGGGCAACTTTTCCATCTTTGATCTGATTACTAAAGTAATTTGTAAGAAATACTAATATTTCACTAATCTCACTGCCAAAATTTTTATCCTTATTCAGATCAATTATAGATAGAACCTTTTTATACTTTAGGTGCTCGCCTGTTAAGGTTAAAAGTGTATTGTAGTATAAATCAATCAAAGGATTTTCCTTCAGTATTTGCTCATTCACCTTAGATTTGATCGAATTGACATCGTTAAAATCATATTCCGCCGTTTTTCTCACAGATGATGATCTGTTAGCAATTAAACAAGCTATTCTAATTTTGTTTACCAGTGAATAAAGTTTAAAACTATCAATAATCCCACTTAAACTAGTAATTTCGTCAGTTTTGTCAAGGTCTAATTTTTTTTTCAATTTTTTGGTTAAGTCAATTGAAGGTCTTTTGGTAGCAAAATTCAGCAATTCTAACTGAAAATTAAAGTTTGCTTGGTAGTATCCAATACTTTCAACTTTCCTATCATTCAATTTTTTGAAATCTTTAGGATATTGGTGTACAAAAAGTTCAAAAAGCTCATTTTTATTAATGCTTTTCTGAAACAGATAAGATTTCAAATTTTCATCGTTTTCATATTCAATATAAGCGAAAAAATCCTTTATATGAACAATTCCGTTTATGCATAAAGTGTTAATTGATGATATTTTAGAATCAGAACCGAACAGTTTTTTGCAAACTACTTTTTTGTCAAGAAGTTCCTCTTTTTTATCAGATTTAAGAGCTTCAAAAACGATTGCAAACAGTTGTTGACACTGCTTTCTAATCTTTAACTTGTTAAGCAGCAGAAATGCTTCAAGACGCTCCAAATCATCTCTATTTAACTGATTGAGCATTACTATTAACTTATTGTTTTGCATCAAAATATAATTTTAGGGATATTTTTTTACTGTAAGTAGTTGTATTTCAGTTATGTATAAGTTAAAGTTACATGAAAAAAACATATTTTTGCTATAAAAAGTACTTATTTTTTCCTGCTGATGTTTCATATCTTTGATCATCGAACAAAATTAGATCCAGCAATTTTGTTTTACTTAATATGAAATACCCCTCTTTTCTTAGATTTATAATTTAAGAAAGTGCGAATATCCAGATGGGCATTGTTTTTAATGATGAAAACAACAACACTATTTTAAAAAAATACTTGCATGTTATAAGGTTTTGATAAATATAATATGTAGGTGAAAAATACTGTCTTTCTACTTACCCAGTGAATTGTAAAAATTCATACTACGAATGGTTGTCCTTATTCCCGAGGGCAGCCATTTTTTTTTGCTCTAAATACAGATTGAGTTTAGGAGTGTTTCATTAATCAAGTAATTAAAAAAAATGATTTGCTTGACTTCTTGCGTTCAAGTACTTAAATAATTAAAGTGTTAAAAAATGATTTAAATGAACTAAAAAAAAGAATATATTATTTAATAAATATAGAGTTTGCTTTTGGGTTACATATAGTGGATAATTCATTTTATTGTCATTATTTTTAGAAACATACCTGATAATGAACTTTTTAAATAAATATACAGTTAAATAATTAGAATAAATAATACATATGAAAATAGAAAGCCTGATTTATTATTGATCACAACACATAAATTATAATAAACAGGTAAGAGATATAAATACATATAAAGGGAATAGCAAATTGACCTAGAATAACATAGAATTAGAACTATACAACACACATTTTCTAAACTTTAAATTCTAACACATGAAAAGGTTAAAATTCATTTCAATGCTGTCCATTCTCCTCCTTTGTTTCAGCCTAACCAGTTGTGAAAAAAGCGATTTATTAGAGCAAGAACAAATAGAGAAATCAATTTCAGCTAAAGGCGAGGAAAGTAATCCAGTTGATTCTAGCACAGGAATCGTAGAGGTTGTCGACATTGATCCTTGAAAGAAAAATTTGTTAACGGGAGCTATTGGTTTACCAATAGCTCCTTCAAATAATTAAAAATTATAATATTAGAGCAATATTTTTATCATTATAAAAATATTGCAACATATTGGTATGCAATAAAATACGTATTATGATTGAATTTTTAGGCGTATTTTTGTAAGAAATTTGTACCTTTTAGAAACCATTAAGACATCCTATCTTTGAGATATAATATTTTGTAACAAGGGATTTATCCCACTGTGTCATATGACACTTTTTCTAACAATGAAAAGCCTACATATTCCAGCTCGTAAAGAGCTGGATTTTTTTTAGCTTAAAATTTACATAATCAAAGATACCATTTTGTAAAAAAATACTTCCTTATATTGCATTCTAACAATGTGGAGTCAACTACAACTACTTTCCAGCTCGTTTCGGGCTGGATTTTTTTGTTTTTGGGGTAATAAAAAGCCCGTCATCCCAGAATTTCTGGAGCATAGCGTAAGAAATATCTGGGATCTCCTCAATGTTTAGGACCAAGTCTATTTTAATCCACAGTTTTTCCCATAGTGCTGGTTTTTTGATTAGGTCTGCCCTCAACTTGATTGGAGGACGGCGAGAATCATCTTCGATTTGGTAGTGTCCCCGCTGTCCGTTGCAATGCATTTATGCGTGTCTGCAAGATGTAAGCAACCGCAAGAATTATCCGTACCTTGCTTTGTAGGTAGGAATAAATGCATTTCCACTCGCATCGGGCGTATTTTTGCGAGTTTGGGTGCGCTGTGGGTGGTTTTTTTCCTCCGCTCGTCCCTTGCTGCTTTAATTTTGAATGATGAAAAATTAGATAGTAAAAAACCACCTCTGCGGAATGGAGAGAGTGGTTTTTTTTGAGTAAATTATTTTTTCATTCTTATATTTAACTGCCTTTCAAGCCATTTGGATACTTTTTTATTATAAAGTTTTAAAGCATTTTCTTTTAGAGTGAACATTTCTTTTGGTAAAATTACATTTTCACCATTTTCACCTAAACAAATTATTTCTTTAGAGTCATTATCAACTTGCACAATATTAAAAAGCGAACAAATACTAGTATTGACTGGTTGATCATTATAATAAAATTCGAACTTATATAATGAATGATTTTCTTTATAATCTACTTTGCTTTTTAATTTCAAAGGAAGACTGTAGAACATAATTTTTTGTTTGTCAACTTCCGTATAGCAATCTATATTAGATAAATAAACAACCCACTTTAATTCTTTTATTAATAGGTCATTTTTATTATGATTTGTTTTACAACTGAAAAAAATAATTGTTAAAAACAAAAAGCCACAGCATAGTTTCATAATTACTATCTTTTAAAATTACTTCTAGGGACTTTAGTGATTTCGGAACAACATTTATATCCATTATACAAGAATATATATTTGTCAGTAACAACAACATTATGAAAACCTTGTTTATTATCCTTATGACTTAGTATATCATCTAAACTGGGATCATTATCCCCTGGTCCCATCAGTCCAAACTGACCAGTGTTTTTATTCGTTACAAACACCTTATTTATTCCATGAGTATGAAGCCTTGAAACTGCACCACTACTTTCAGCGTCTCCCATATTAAAAAATATTCCATGTGGATTTTTATCTGTTAAATTCTCACATCCAATAACAATGTTTTTACCATCAAGATATAAAAAACTACCATGTTCAGCTGGACCTTTTAGTGGTGTGCCATCTTCCAAAATGTAATTTTTAGATTCCACAATATCAGATTTATTGTCATCATAAAAATCTATGATTCCATCCACTAAATAATTTTGCCCAAGCCCTCTAAGCTGCTTATTAAAAGAATCACCATGCACATTTGTTCCTTTGCTATGTGCTGCATCTAATCGTTGAAAGAATGCATCTTTATTACCATCATTGACCACGACAATTCTATCATCTAACATGTCATTAGAAACAAAAAGAATATTGCCATTTCTATCTGCGTAGGTAGTTTCTCTCCCATCTGGATCAATATACTTAACGGGATTATTGAGGGTATAAGTATAAGGCGACCAAGAATTATATTTCTCCGCCAACGGATCAACCCCCATAAACCTGCCAACTGTAGGGTCATACATTCTAGCACCGTAATTGTGCCAGTTTAGGTTGAGGTCTTTGTTTATAACAAGTTTCGGAATTCTAAATAACCAAGGAAAAAAGAAAACTATATAGTGCAGAAAGGGAAGAGTGGAGGACGAACTTTACGACGGAGCAGCTAGATTAGCGAAAATACGCCCGATGCGAGTGGAAATGTTTTTTCGCGTGCAGATAAAAACTAGCAAGGATTTATAAACTTGGATCACGCGTAAAAATATTGCAGCGGGCAGCGGGGAGACTACTTGATCGAAGAAGATACTCGCCGTCCAAAAACTAATTATTGACCGAACGTCGGGTCGTGTGAATTATGAATTTCTGTGGTATTGGGGATAGTTATGAATTCCTGTGATATTGCGTTTCTAAGAATAGCTTTTCTAAAATAAAAAAGCCCCTGCAATTAAGCAGAGGCTTTTGATTCGTGAATCAATCAATTTTTTATAATAGTGATCTTTTCATCATATAAGATAAGCTTTACATTTCCGTTTTCGTCAGTTCCTAATTCACTTTTGTAACTTGCTTGTCCAAATTTGTAGTAACTTTAAAGTTCATTTGTTAACAATACACGAGCAATTAGGAATAGAAATATTAGTACTACTATTAGCATCGGAATATTAAAGTACAAATCAAGTTTATCTTTGTTTTTATCTTTAAAGTAAGTACTAACTCCAATGATTGATAAAATAGCGCCTAAAAAGATAGAAGGGTATGTTATAAACCAAACTAATATTCCTTTAATACTTCTAAACTGATTTTCTCCTAAAAATTGATGTATAGTAATTGTAGTCAAAACTATTAGGAATAAAACAAAAGATCCATATCTGGTAGTTTTTTTAAACACAATTTTCATATTACTTATTAAAAATACTTTTTTTAAGATGATATCCTGCTCTAATGGCATTTTGATCTGCATCAGAGTCTTTGAAAAACTCATTAAGTTGAGATCCAACTTTAGTTTCTGTGTAGGAATAACGATTAAGTTTCATCCACGCACCCCACATGAAATTACCAGCATCATATAAATTGTAAATACTATTATCATTTCCAAATCTAAAATATCCAGCATCATCTAAATAGTTTTGTCCTCTGTTTGAAATCCCATAATTTGAAATATCATACTTATTAACTAAATAACGTTCGGCAAAATCTGCCCAACTATAAGAGTGAGTTGCAGTATAATTCAGCTTGATAAAATAGTTCGCAAGAGGAGATGAATTGCCATATAGTTTTGAACTTATTGATGGACTTAATGCACTTTTGTATAAAATTCCTTCAAAAAAATCTTTTGAATTTACTGGCCAATAAACTCTATCTCCCTTACTAAATTTAGTTTGCAGTAAATAGTCATCAGCACCTTCAACATCGTGAAAAAACAATTCGTTACCACGGGCATCAAAAAATCGGTGTTTGCCTTCGGCAGGTTCAATACTCTGAACAAGCCCTTTATCATTAACTGATATAACATCCCTCCCATCTGGATCAATATACTTAACGGGATTATTGAGAGTATAAGTATATGGTGACCAAGAATTATATTTCTCCGCCAACGGATCAACCCCCATAAACCTACCAACCGCAGGATCATACATTCTAGCACCGTAATCGTACCAGTTTAGATTTAGGTCTGTGTTTAATTCTTTGCCATTGTATTGGTATTGATTTTCAGCATCTGTTGGAGTATCTGCAAAATTCCAGAGACCGCCCATTTTCATTCCAAACGGATAATAGTGATTTACTTGCGATACATCAACACCGTCGCCATATGATCCTTCCAAATAGGTGATTTCACCAAATCCATTGGTCAAATAATCAGGATTATTTTCATCATAAATATGTTTGTAGACCACTCTTGTATTGCCAAGATGATCTTTAATGAAATATTCGTAAGTCCATCCAGTTCTTTTATTAGGATTATTAGGGTCTTCATATTCAGCTAATAATCTTCCATCTGAATGGTAAACGGCTTCAAGTTTTCCATCAACATATTCTACGTTTCCAATGTAGTCTCTTTGTTTTGATACTCCGTTTTCTTGAGTGACCTTTCTATATAACCTGTTTCCCCCAAAATAACTTATATTTTGATTATTTCCAGCTCCTTTGTCAACCGAAACTAATTTATTTTGATGATTGTATAAAAAGTCTAAACCTTTATCTGCATTTTCCCTGATATTTCCGTTGTTGGAATAATCGTAAGTATCATCTCCATCAGGGTCAATTGTTTGAAACCCAATAGTATTCAAAGCAAAAGAACTTTCGTTGACATTATCTAACCTCTGATCCTCATCATAAAAGTAAGTCAAATCATCAATCAAACCAAAGGCACCATTTGCCAACATACCATTTCTTGTCAAATTCGTAATATTCCCAACAAGGTCATATCCAACAGAAACATCATAATTGAAATTCGATGAGGTAATTTCTTGGTTATCCATATCAAAAGCTGAGTAATCAGCTATCAACATTCTATCAAGTTCATCGTAATCAAAGTCATATCTGTGAATAATATCATTGTCGAAGTCATCACAAGATGTTCCCCATTCTATATTGGCAATATTTGATCCTGATGCATCATAGGTGATTTTTTCATAGAATAAATCTTCATTACGATAATATACTGGGTCAGGGTTATAAGGGCAATATTGCCCTACAATTTTTCTATAATTTTTCGAATTTTTGCCAATAACAAACACTCTTTTTTTATTACTATCATATAACTGGATTTTTTCCAGATCAAAGTTGGTGTTTTTGAGTATTAATGTGGTATTGCCAGTATAATCTACTTTGTAGTCAACTTTTTCAATGATGTAATTGTTGCTTATAAGCCATTTTTGAAGGTCTTTAGAGAACCCATTATCCGTTTCTGGTATTAATGTGTAAGGAAAATTTAATTCCTTTTTCAAAGATAGCACATTTTCTTCTGCTGTGTATTCAAGGTCGGATAACCTTAGTATTTCAAATTTCCCAAGTTGAATGGATATGGTTGAGACTTTCGGGATAGTGTCCGAACTACTTTCACGAGTAGGTACATCCTCTTCTTCTAGGCATCTTTTATTTATTTCTCTTAATCTACTAAAAGGGTCATATTTGTAATTGATATTTTGAAGATAATGACGATGATGTTGATATTTTTCTTCGCCTAATATTCTTTCCGAAACTCGATCATAATTATCGTAACTCAACTTACTAATGAGTTTGTCTGAATTTATACCATCATTAAGCCTTGTTTCTAAAAGTCTATGTTCTATATCATAAATGTAAGTCCAAACAAAATTAAAATCGGATGTTCCATTAAGTGGTCTATTATGATCAATGTAGTGTTTTGACAACAAGCCTAAATGATTATAAGTAAAGTTGTCAGTAGTAAGGTTGCCAAATTGATTGCCTGATACAGTACTTGTCATTCTTCCAATATCGTCATAAGTAAAGTTATTGTTTATGAGGGTGGTAGTTGGAAGTGAATTTATATCATACTCACTATGTTGAACAATCCAGTCTCTAGCGACAAAAATTATTGGAGTTACAAATATAGATTCATAGGTATATACATTTGTTTTGTTATCTGGAATCAGTTGGGCTGCTGTGTTGTTTATGCCAAAATAATAATCTTCAAAAGCTACTCTATTTATATTTATAGAATTAAAATCATCATTGCCGTTAAATGAAAATGGAATATTCAAACCTTCTTCAATTACTCTATCAAAAGCATCATAAACAGTTATGTTTTGATTGTTTTCAGGATCAATGTGTAAAACAAGTCTATCTTTTTCATCATAATAATAATTGTTTTGTGCATTAGTTTGCCCTGGAATGCCTTTTTGATATAGCAATCCTCTTTGATTATATAAATAAGAGTAAATAGCACCATTGGGTGCATAGACATTTTGTATCCTTCCCAAGTCATCATAAATAAAACATGTTATAACATTATCAGTATTTCCATCAACACTTTTATCTGTTCTAATTGTTCTTCCAGCAAAATCTTTAAAAATGAAGGTAGTATTTCCATTTACATCAATTGATCTATATCGAGACAAGGAGCCTTCAGGATAAATTTGTTGAATGGTATTAGCATTATCTGTCGTTTCAATATTACCAATATTATGCCCTAAAAATTCATAGTCTTGATCACCAATAAATGATTCAGACCTTAATTTTCTATTTAAAGGTGAATTGTCGAAGCGATTTGTAAATTCATCTTTACCGTGTAAATATTTGTTTTCAACTCTTCCAAATTCATCATAATTGACGGAGTTAGTAGTAATGGTCGAATTATCGGGAGCATAACCAATTCGTTCATTTTCATTAAACCTGCCCAATCCGTCGAAGTGCGTATCCGTAATAAATGAAGTACTCCAGTAATTATTTAAATCATAGTCAAATTCTTCTCTGGTTCTAATCTTATTTGTTTGGTTTGATGGATTGCCCTCATCATTTAAGTATTCATCATACTCATAAGTTGTTCGTTTTCTGTCATTATCTTCAGTTTTGGTAATCAATCTTTCAAGATCATCGTAAGTGTAAGTAGTAGTAATACCATTTTCATCAGTTTCGGATTTCAGCATTCTAGTATTTAGATCATATTGGTAAGTTTTAGATTTGTATAAATTAGATCCGTCAGCAGATTCAATAGCTTCATTTACTAATAAATTATTAGAGTAGGAAAAAGCATAGGTGGTTAAATCAAATAAGTTTACATTCGAAGTATTATCAATGTTTGTACCTGGTAGTGCTTTTTTATAAGAAGTGATATTTCCATAATCGTCCCAAGTATTTACAGAATAATCAATTTCAAAAATTTCTCCTGATAAATTCCAAAATACTTTTGGTACAATAATTTCGTCTTTTAGAGGATGTAGGTTTCCTCCAATTGTTGTATAATCTGTCCTTTTCTGGTCAATAATTTGATCTGCCTCTGTAACAGACATTACAACAGGTAAATTAATGATGTTTTGAGCGATCATATCATCATTGGAAGTAGCAAGATCGAAAGGGTAAAGATAGGAGGTTACGGTCCTAGTATCATGTTCACTTAAAGCCCCACCTGTATTTAGAGGATCTAAATTGAAATTTTCATTAAAGTCTCTAAATGAGGTTGTTTCTCTTAGTTGATTATAGGTATTCTCATAATCATAAGTAGTTATGGTTGTCACTGGGTTATTACCAAAATTATCATATTCAAAATGCCTTGTTTCTGATAAATTATATGGACCAACGTGTATGCTGCTTTTTCCCAAAATTGGATCAGCAAAATCAAAAACACCTCTATTCATTATTTGGCAAGAATGAATCGAACTTGATTGACCAAGAAGGCTAAAGAAACCATAATCAAATTGTGTCTCAGAAATAACATTACCTGTTCCCTCTTTTAAGAACTTTACTGATTCAATAAGTCCACGACGATGCTCATCGGATCTATATGCCGCCGTTTGCGGAATATTTAGAGTGTTATCGTTATCACCCTCGTATGTCGTAAAGTTATCATTCATATAGACATTTTTCATACTTGTGCTAAAAGTATAATTCGTCCAGCCATTGCCCGATTGATTTTCCCAAACATTTTCATATTGTACTTCTGCATTGTAAATTTCACAGAAAGGTAAGTAATCTATAACCTGTAATAAATCTATACTGGAATATCCATCAGTATTTGTATCGCCGTCAACAGAATTGTCCATTAAATTCAGGCTAGGATGGAAGATTGGATGTACAGATTCAAAATCGTAAAGGGGTTCAAAATTAATGACTCCACCGCTATAGCTAAACGTTGTAATTATAGGATCAAGAAATGTTGAATTGGATAAAAATACTGGATTTTCAGTTTTTCTGAGAACCCTAAGTCCACCTGCCACTCTACTTTCTGAAAAACGATTAAACTGCCCTGTGATTAGATTTCTTTTAACAACAGCTGCTGTGGTATTTGCTTGATATTCTAAATTAATTGTTCCGCCAGTTGGCAATGTGACGGTTTCTAATATACCCGCTGTTGTATAACCAATGTTGGGTGTTTTTTGATTTGCTATATTGCTAATGTTAAGCAGTGTATTTCCATTATAGTATCCCCAATGATCTGTGTTTATTAGGTCACTATGATAATCAGGTAACGATGTATTGTCGTAAGCAAAATAATATCCAAGAAAGTCTTTTTCCTGTACACTTTTTAATCTCAACCGTTCGTCAGTTTGATTGTCATAAGTGAAAACTTTATTTTTTATTGGAACACAATCACCTAAATCACATCTGGGACTGGAACAGCAGCTACCATAGGCAGCCGAGCAATTATTTTTACTAAAAACTCTAATACTATCTAGTTTATACCAACTTGCTTGCTCACTAAGAGTCTCAATAAGTGGAATTACATCATTGTACAATATTTTAGCTTCATATGGAATAGAAATAGATAAATTATCTATACTTGATTCAACCGAATATTTTATATCGTGAAAATTGGCATATGTATTGTCAAGACCCGAAAATTCTCCAATATCATTTAAATGGTTCCGATAAACTTCGAATATTTTTTCATAATTGTAAACCATTTCCTCAGATTCAGAAATATCAAATAATGTCACAAAATGCTCTGTTTCAATTTTTGACAAGTATTTTGTATTTGAGCTTCTACCATAAACATTTTCAATGATGTCTGCCGAAGTACTTAGTTGAGATTTAGAAAAAGTAAAACTATGAGTAGGGCTTTCAGTATAACAAAAATTTGCCGACTCTCCATTTGGATAAATGACTTCAGATAAATGCCAAGTATCTGCTCTGAAATCCAAATTTGGTGTTCTTAAAATTTCTCTATTTATTTCGTAGTCCTCAAATCTATAAATAGTTCCATCTGGCATGGTCATTTTGAATCCAGAAATAATTTGATGTTTTAATTGAATATCAAAAGTTTCACAAGCGTCATAAGTAGCAGAATTTGTATAAAGACCGCTTAATGTATTTATAATTAATGTTGCCGCAGTATCATCTACATCATTAGCTATTAAAATATTTTTTAAAGTTGTAAAATCAATGTTATTATAATCAATTGATATGGTCTTTTCATTTATAGTTCCTTTAGTAATCTCAACTCTTATAGCAGGATCGCCTTTAACACGCCAAATATTAGTGGCTGGATCAAAATAAAGCTTACCCTCATGACCCATAAATTTGAACATAAATTCATCTGGTTCACCATCCATTGTCAATACTTTCCATGGAATATTATTTACAGCATTTCTATCCAGACATTCCAGTTCCAAACTATTATCTTCTGTAGTAGGCAAAATATTAAATATAATATTATCCTGGATACCCTTTTCAGGCCAAAAAGCCGTTTTCTCATTATTATTTACATAAGTTTCGACACCTCCAATTGAAGTGGAATTCAATCCATTTTCTAAAATGCCAATTGCTGTTCCAGCTCCCAGCCAAGCTGAAGCATCCACATTAGCACTAGGTCCAAAATCATCTGAATTACCAACATTAATAAGTAACTTTTTCTCATCCGCCTTGCCTTTTACCACACGGGTAATCATTCCACCCGCATTTAGATTCCAATTAGAACCGACCCATCCAGGATGGTCGTTTACCTTAACACCAGAAGTATTATAATCCAATGTTATTGGAATATCCACCATTCCATCTTTGAGATGATAAACAGGTACATTGACATCGGCACGTCCTGTAACTAAATTGTTAGCGTAGTTTTTGGTTGCAAAATGACTTACAACATTTGGGCTTGGTAGGCATATGGATTCTGCATCCATCAATTGCTGTGCATAAGAAGGTACAGTCAATAGTAAAAACGCCAATAGAATTATTTGTAAATTTTTCACTGGATTTTTTTTGGGAACCAAAGTTCTTGTTTGTTTAAATTTTTTGCTTACTTGTGGTAAATGCGACGGAATCAGTGCTTTAAAATTTTAAAAGTCTTTTCTTCCTGACCAGTTTTGGCAACTAGAAAATAAATGCCAGCGGGTAAATGAGAAGTGTCCAACTTAATATTTGTTTGATCGTAATCAGTGATTTTTTCTTGGACCAATAAGCTGCCATCTGAACCAGTAATATGTAATTCAACTAAAGCATCATTTGTGACGCTGTTCATGCTAACTTCAAGATAATCAGCAAAGGGGTTTGGGAAGTATTGTATATCTAGCTCTTCTATTTTTGTGATAGATGTTTCATTGTCTTTTCCAGCATTTTTTAACACACCACAATCGTTTATCAAACCAATTTGAAAGCATTTTGCATCAACAACGGCTACATCATTTTTGGTCGATAACACAATTTCCACACAATATTGTCCTACTCTTAACTCTTCTAATTTATCAGTTTCGGCTCCATTTTCCCAGATATAGGATATTTTATTATCACTATCATCCACTAAATTATTATAACCGTAAAGTTCAATACTTCCTTTTTCCTTATAAAAATATTGCTTATTGACAAACTCCCCACAAGCATCCGCAACTTTTGCATAAGTTTCATTTATTTGTTCATCAGTACCAATATATACAGAACCAGTTGATGATGTACGTGGCAATGTGACAGTTGAGAAAATGATATCTCCGCAATCATTACAAAGAACTGGTCCATTGCCTTTGATGCAACGATTAAAATCAGACACGATTTTAAATGAATAATACCCTTCACACAAGTTGCTTAACTTGGTGGTTCTACTCTCTGGGGTTGGTGGCTTAAATCCTTCAGGACCAGTCCACTCTATTTCATAGTTTTGGTAATTGCCATCTAGGGTTAATTCAAAAGAGCCAGTACAATCATACTCGTTGGTATGTTTTACATTACTAATTCTAAAATTGGCAGATAAATTATTTTGAGAGAGTAATATCCCAAGAATAATTAAGAAAGTCATTCTTAAATTAAACATAATTATGGTATTAAATTGAAAGGTACTGGGTTGAGAATAATTAAATAAAATTTATTAATCTAATATACGTTTATATTTTGTGGTTTTCAAGAAAATTTAAATAAATAAATTAGATTTTAATTTAGAGAAATCTGAATTAGTGAAGAGTGAATAGTTGTATATATAATTTTAATTTAAAAATTATTTTTTTTAAAATGTGAAATATGTTTTTATACAAATGAATACACATTTTTTTATTTAACTCTTTACATTTTGCACTCAATACTGTTTCACTTTAACCCCTCCCAATAAATCCCATCTCAACCATAAATATTTCAAGAGTTCTATGTATTTTCGCAATCGAAAAGCAATTACATAAACAAAATTTCATTAAACAAAAAAGAGAAAGTTTTGAATAAGGGATTAGTAGATAAGTTGGAAGATTTACTTGAAAAAATACGCCATCTTTACGATACGGGAAAAAAGAAAGAGGCAGTTGATTGTTTTAGAGAGTTTTTGAATGAAAATAATATCAAAGAAGACGTTATTTACAGGGACTTCTTTACGGAAATTATTGAGTATTGCAATGATTGGTTGCAAGAAATTGTGGAAATTGAAGCACTTTACCTTAGAGGTTTGTCATTGAGAATATTAGGGCGATTTGAAAAAGCAGTAAAGGATTTTAGTCAAGGCTTAGACATTGATCCCAGAAATATTTTGTTTTATAACAGTAGGGGGATAACTTACAGAAATATGAGTGAATACGATAAGTCGCTCAAAGATTTGAATACTGCAATTATCATTGATTCTAAACATGCATTCTCATATTACAATCGTGGAAGGGTTTATTTAACGCTCAAAAATTATTTAGTAGCAATCAAAGATTTTGATAAAACGATTGAATTGAATTCACAATTAGAACGTGCCTTTAGAAACCGTGGTGATTGTTATTTTCAATTAAAAAAGTTTGAAAAATCTATCTTAGATTATGGAAAGGCGATTAAATTAAAGCCTTTAAATACCAACAACCATAGAAATAGAGGTATTTCGTATTATAATTTAGCAAAAATAAAAAAATCTAAATCGTTATTCAAAAAGGCTGAAGCGGATTTTACTCAGGCAATCCGTTTGGATAAGTCTTATGGAATGGCATTCTATAATCGTGCTTTAACTTACAATAAACTTGGCGAGCATTTATTGGCTCTGAAAGATTTTAAATCTGCTGTAAGACTTCCTTTGGAAAATGATTTTCAGTTAGAATATGCCCAATCTAGAATTAGTGAGTTGGAAAGACGATTGGAAACAGATGATTACCAAACAATTGGTTCGATTGTAGATGAAATAAAAGGTATTTTACAGTTTGATGGCACACTTTTAACACATTATACAGGTTTGAGTGCTGCAAAGGCATTGATATTCGATCATTCTCCTTTTAGACTTTCACAAGCAGCATTTTTAAATGATCCATCTGAAGGAAAGGAGCTGTTTAATTATTTAAGCATAAGTCGATCTAGAAGTATTAGTCAAGGAGCATTTATAGCTAGTTTTGTCCTCGATAAAAAGAATGACAACTTGACGATGTGGCGAATGTATGGCAAAGAGGGAAATGTAGAAGCCAATGGCTGTTCGTTGACCTTAGATGTCAAAAAAATGATCGTTGATTTGAAGGTTAAAATGGGTGCTTCTAAAACACAAACGAATATTATGCTAGATAGTAAGGAGGTGTTTCCAGTTTACTATATGGCGTATAAAACAATGAAAGAAACAGGTAAATTTCTAATTCCTGGAAAAAGAACGCTGGAAGGTGATTTGAATAAGGCGTTGACAAAGCTTAAAAAGTATGTAGCAAAAATTCAGAAATATTCTAATGAAGAAACCTTAGACTCTGTAAAAAGCATGCTGATGGGTATCGCTTATTTATTTAAAATCGATGAATACAAGGAAGAGAATGAAGTGAGATTGGTGATTTCTGGAGTTGGTTTTGAAAAGATGATTAATACCTACAGAACACCACCTTCAATTTATGTAGAATTGATTGATATTTCTAAATTTTTAGAAAAAATAACCCTCGGACCACGTGTAGAACATTGCGAAGAATGGATGACTTCTATTTATTATACTTTGGATAAACAAAAAAGATACCCAGAAATAAAAGTATCAAGTTTGCCTTATAAATAAATTTATATTTTCGTTATTCATTGTTTATACAATTTCTGAATTTTAACTTCACCATTTCTTGTAGTTAAATGCAATAAATACAATCTAGAAGGCAAGTTTGATACATCTAATTTTGTCAAACTATCATGTTTTCTAACTTGTATCAATTTTTTAGAATTAATATCATACAAAGCAATTTCTGATATTTGATTAAGATCATCATTTATAAATAAAGTTTCTGAAACAGGGTTTGGGAAAATGTAGATTTTTAATTGACTAAGTTCCTCCAAACTTGTCGGGCATTCCAATTCGTCTTCAAAGAAAACTACAATTTCATCATTGGTCTCATAATATTTTGAATAGAATAATAGTAATATTCGCCAGTAAAATAATCTTGATATCCTCCAAGCATTGACATGTTATGAATTGATACTTGTTCTCCACCTGAATAAACTGAACCAAAGGGGTAAATTAACACTCCAAAATCAGAGTAAGAAAACTTATTTCCGTTAATCCCTCCATTTAAAGTTTCTTCTTTCTGTCTTAAATATTTAGAACCATTCAAATCAATGGAATCTATTTCTGTTATAACATATCCCAATGAATAAATAGTATCAACAAAAGATACATTTTCGAAAAAATAGGGTATGTAATTTTTACTTACGATTATTGTATCTCCTACGTTAGCATTTGCATCCATATATGTATACAAAGAATCTCTTTTGTAAAAGCTAATTTTATTGTCATCAAAATTGAGAAGTTCATAACTATTGTATCCTTCTACCTTCTTGAGATTAAGATCACCGATAATGGTGTCTTTCGTTATTGTCAAAATATTGTCAGAACACGATTCATCTGGAATTGTTCCAGAATAATCGTATGATTCATCATGGAATCCGTGCGTTCCAATTATCCATTTACTACCCACCTCGTTCAACCTGACATTGGGTAATGGTAGCATAGAATAGGCTAAAGAAAAGAATTACGGGGTATTTCATTATATTGGGATTTTATTTAATAAAATATTGTATGATTACTGGTTATTTATTAACGATTTTTATTAGCTTTTCGATGCCTGCTTTTAAATCTTTAGAATTATTGTAAATAAGATTGATGTCTAAACTGTCTATAAAATCTTTTACTCGTTGTCCTCTTTTGTTATAATTTCTGCCATGCTTTCTCATTAGTTGAGCAAGAATTTTATTATTAGTTTTTTCAACATTATGAATTTTTAAATTTCTTTCTTTTGAGGGAACTTTAAGAAAGTCATAAATACCTCCTAAATCGTGAAAAAACCAACTTTCAATATCTTGAGTTGCTATTATTTGCTCTATTTGTCGTATTCGTGATTTTTTAGAAAGAAATTCCTTTCTTATTTTATCTATGTTTAACAATGGTTCAATTTCTCTTGTGCCTTCGCGATCAAATGCACAAAAAACGTAAATTTCTTTCTCATGATTCTTGGCTTTTTCTGAAAGAAACCAATCAAGTTTATTTTTTACTTTTCTGTTCAAATTATTTCCAATTCCTTTAAGGTTGTATTTATACATCCTAACATTATTTTTAGGTAGATAAATATCAAAAATCTTGTTGTAAAACTCAATTTCCGTATAACCTTCATGAATGAAAATAATACTTTTTGGGTTGGATTTTTTATGAGCCATCTCCTAGTAAGTTGTTATTTCTTCCTCAATTTCATCATCATTGAAAAAGATAAAATCACTAAAATCTAAATAGCCATTTCTTAATTTTTTGCGTAGCTCTTTGGCATTTTCAATATTTGTAAAATCACTAGTACCATTTTCATTAACCTTAGAGACGATTACATCTTCTGGCTTAATCATATTGATTAAGGCAATAGAGTGGGAGGTAATAATAAATTGTTTTTCATCTTCAAAGCTTCTAATGAAATTAATTAAGCCTTGAAGAGCTTTAGGATGCAAGGAGTTTTCAGGCTCTTCAATTAAAAATATTACATGTTCAGATAGCAGTATCTTAGTGATTAGCGCAATTAAGAGTAAGGAGCCATCTGAAAGTTTATTCAATAACTTTTTTTCGTTTAAATGATCAATATAACAAGTTATTTCTACTAATTCAGAAAATTTTGTAATAAACGACGTGTTTGGCAACCTATGTACTTCAATATCTTCAACGTTTAGGATGGTATGTAAAACTTCTTTAAATAAATCCCAGTTTTTTGTTTGTTCTAATGCTGCTATTTCTTGTTCTAAATCCATAGAAACGGTTCTGCCATTAAACACATTTAGCCTATTTTCAGTAACCTTTTTAGAGAGTTCAATATTTGAGAAATAGTAGATAGGAGCCTTCAAGACCTTGTCTAAATTATTGATTGCTTCCTGAAACTCATTTTCCTCATTTTCAGGTAAAACTATTTTTAATAACCTTAGTACACTAGAATAGCTAGATACTTTTTTTACATTAATTAGCTTTTTGAAATTATTAGAAAGGACCAGATCAGTCTTAATTCTTTCGAAAATAGTTGTGGGTTTTCCTGTTTTTCGAATGTGTTTGATTTGAAATTTTTCATAGATTATTTCTCCTATGTCATTATCCTTTTCCAAACTCCATTTAATTTCAAGTGCATATAAAAAACTAATCTCTTTGCTAGTGTCAAAAAAAGTTAAAAAGAATTTAGTGTTTTTGTCTTGGATTATCAAGTTAGAGTCGGAATATTGAGCTATAACAATATTGAATGGGAGAGGAAAAAAACCATATTTAATAGACTTTTCAACCTGATCTGGAGAACCATTTATTACAAAATCAATAAATGATAAAATTTGTATAAAGTTGGACTTTCCCGCATTATTGGGACCAGTAATTACATTAAAATTTGTAAAACTCACTTTTGAGTTGCCGATGTTTTTATAACCCTCAACAGCTATTTCCTTTAATACAATCATTGTAGAACTTTTATGTAAAATGCATTTATAATGCTAATATACCCCAAAATCGTACCTATTGGCAATTTTTGATGGTGAAAATTACATAAAAACGATATAAAAGCCTTGTTTTTTGGTCTTATTAGCTTTTGTGAGTGTTTTTTTCGTGGCAAAGGAAGCGCGGAGGAAAAAAAATCCGACAGCGCACCCAAATTCGCGAAACTACGCCCGATGCGAGTGGAAATGCCTGTAATGAATTGGAACAGATGACGAAGGACAAAATTAACGACGCAGCAATGTAGAGACGTTGCATGCAACGTCTACACGCATACAATGCCTTTCCACAAAGAACCAAAACCCGTTCCAATTCATTACAGGAATTGCAGCGGACAGCGGGGACACGACTTGATTGAAGATGATACTCGCCGTCCTTAGAAAGGTTGAAAGTTGAAAGTTATGAATTGTGAATTCACAGCATCAAACCACGATTATGAATTTAATCCGTTGCCTGAGGGAGACTACAACCAAACTTAATTTTTCTAAAAAAAATAGGCGTTTGCTCAATGCTAAAAAAGTCAGGCAAAACTATTTCAATACCCGTTGCCTGAGGGAGACTACAACCAAACTTAATTTTTCTAAAAAAAAATAGGCGTTTGCTCAAAACCAAAAAAGTCAGGCAAAACTATTTCAATACCCGTTGCCTGAGGGAGACTACAACCAAACTTAATTTTTCTAAAAAAAAATAGGCGTTTGCTCAAAACCAAAAAAGTCAGTCAAAACTATTTCAATACCCGTTGCCTGAGGGAGACTACAACCAAACTTAATTTTTCTAAAAAAAAATAGGCGTTTGCTCAAAACCAAAAAAGTCAGTCAAAACTATTTCAATACCCGTTGCCTGAGGGAGACTACAACCAAACTTAATTTTTCTAAAAAAAATAGGCGTTTGCTCAAAACCAAAAAAGTCGTACAGAATTACTCGAAGGCAACATAAAAAAAACCTCCTCGCAAGCGAGGAGGTTTTTTAACTATAATGGAGGTCGGAATGAGATTCGAACTCATGTACAAGGTTTTGCAGACCTCTGCCTAGCCACTCGGCCATCCGACCATTATTCTTAATGAACTGCAAAGATAATGCATTTTTTTGAATGTTAAAACTTTTTTTCAATTTCTACAAAAGTTCTTTCAATTTCGCCGCCCATTGATGGGGAAATCTTTGACATTTTCACCCTAATAGAACGCAAAGATGCATAATTAGATTTGATTTCTACAATTATTTTATGCACAATTGCTTCCAAAAGCCTCATTTTCTCTGACATAATCTTTTTGCATATAGAAAAAACCTCCTCATAGTTGATCGTTTCCGCCAAATCATCCGATTTTGCTGCATTTTCAAAGTCAGTATGCAAATAAACATCAATTACGTAATTATTTCCGATAAGTTGTTCTTCCTCATAATATCCATGATAGGCAAAGAACTTCATTCCTTCTAAGGCGATTTGCTGCATTTTCGTAAATTTGCACAAACTTATTCACTTTCGAGCTGTTATTGTAACAACGGTGGAGGTAAATAGTAACAAAATTGATACTTAAATTAACAAAAAACTAATAAAAATGAGCGGAATAGCAACCGACGAAATCAAAAAAGCAGTTGGACAGGATATGTACAAGCATCACGATCATTATATGATAGATGATTTATTGACCGATGAACACAAAATCATTCGCGAATCTGTTCAGAGCTGGGTAAAGAAAGAAATTTCTCCAATTATTGAAGATTGTGCTCAAAAAGCAGAGTTTCCAAAACATATTATTAAAGGATTGGGCGAAATTGGCGCATTTGGACCGCACATTCCTACCGAATATGGCGGTGGCGGAATGGATGAGATTTCTTACGGAATCATCATGCAAGAGCTTGAAAGAGGCGATTCTGGCATCCGTTCTACGGCATCCGTCCAGGGATCATTGGTTATGTACCCAATCTACCGATTTGGTTCGGAGGAGCAAAAGCACAAATATCTACCAAAATTAGCGACAGGAGAAATGATGGGCTGTTTTGGATTGACGGAGCCAAATCACGGTTCTGATCCAGGTGGAATGACCACTCATTTCAAAGATGCTGGCGATCACTATCTTTTAAATGGTTCTAAAATGTGGATTTCCAATGCACCTTTTGCAGACGTTGCCGTTGTTTGGGCAAAGGACGAAGAAGGCATCATTAGAGGATTGATTGTGGAGCGTGGAATGGAAGGTTTTTCTACTCCAACGACTCACGGAAAATGGTCTTTGAGAGCATCAGCAACGGGCGAATTGGTTTTTGACAATGTAAAAGTGCCTAAGGAAAATATTTTTCCAGACATCAAAGGTTTGAAAGGTCCATTGACATGTCTTTCTTCGGCTAGATACGGAATTTCTTGGGGAGCAATAGGTGCAGCGATGGATTGTTACGATTCTGCATTGAGATATTCTCAGCAAAGAATTCAGTTTGGAAAAGCGATTGCAGGTTTCCAGTTAACCCAAAAGAAATTGGCAGAAATGATTACCGACATTACAAAGGCACAATTGCTTTCGTGGAGGTTGGGTATGTTGAAAAATGAAAACAAAGCAACGCCAGCACAAATTTCAATGGCAAAGAGAAACAATGTTGACATGGCATTGAGAGTTGCAAGAGAGGCGAGACAAATTCACGGAGGAATGGGCATCACAGGCGAATACCCAATTATGCGACACATGATGAATTTAGAGTCTGTTGTAACCTATGAAGGCACACACGACATTCACTTGTTGATAACAGGAATGGCAGTGACGGGAATAAATGCATTTAAATAAAAATAGATAGTTTAATACAAAATTAAAAAGCCACTTAGCAAATTGTTGTTAAGTGGTTTTTTAATTTTTTAGCCTGCCCTCAACTTGATTGGGGAGCCTGCGGGCTGAACCAACTGTGGTTCAATACTGTGGTTTAATGCCGTGGATTCATAACTCATAATTTATAACTCATAATTATTATAAGGACGGCGAGAATCATCTTCGTTTGAAGTTGTCTCCCCGCTGCCCGCTGCAATTCATCACATTCATTGGAACTGGTTTCAGCCCACTTTACAGACGTTGCATGCAACGTCTCTACGTATTACTTCGTGGCAAATTATTCCCCAATCATCTGTTCCAATGAATGCAATAAATTTCCACTCGCATCGGGCGTATTTTCGCAAATCTAGCTACTCCGTCGCCAAGTTCCTCCTCCGCGCTTCCCAAGCTTTTTAATGCAAGAATGCCTGAATGCGAGAATGCGAGAATGTTTCTTGGTGTTGTTGCCACAGTTTTTTAATGCCTGAATGCTTGAATGCCTGAATGCGAGAATGTTTCTAGGTGTAATTGCCACGATTTTTTTAATGTGCTTCCCAATCTTTTAATGCAAGAATGCAAGAATGCGAGAATGTTTCTAGGTGTAATTGCCACGATTTTTTAATATGTTTCTCTTTTTTAATGTGAGAATGCAGTGTTAAAGAGTTCTGGGATGATGCATTGTTTCAATAAATACACTAATTGAAAAATATTTTTTATATTTGATAACTCAAGTTTTGCAGGTCTAATGAATTTATATTTTAATTTAAAAGAAGCGTTGGCTAGTCAAAATGGGGTGGCGTGCGCAGGCAATGAGAGAGGGACCATTATTTTGACAAGATTTTGGCTCGGTCCGACGTTCGGCTTTTTATCGATTGAAAAAGTAGGAGACAAAATTACAAAAAACGACAAAATCTATTGATTACTAATGAGTTATCAAGGCTGGAAAACATGCAAAATTTGAGTCGATTAATCGTACTTATAAAAACAAAAGAAAAATACAGATTTGTAGTCAATAAAAAGAAGATAAAACTATTTACACCAAAATAAAAATACACTAATTATGAATTGCCAAAAACCATTCCTGTGTCTATTAATGTTATTCTCTTCACTTATGTGCATTAGCATGACTAATGCAGATAAGCCGTTATCAAAAAATACAAACATTTCACCTTCTGAATTTGAGGGAAACGCCTATATATCTTTACCAATTATTGAAGAGCCAGAAGTGCGCGTTTATACGTGTAATAATAAACTGTTTTTTGAAAGAGTAGGGGCTTTGAAAATAGAACGAATTCTATTGGGAAATACTACCTTGTGTGATCAGCAAGAGAACAATGGAATCACTGATTGCGATTGTTTTTTTGAATCAAATTCATTACAAAGCGGTCCTTACACCTTAGTAATTGAGTATGTCGAAGCAATTGATTATAATATACCAATAAATCCCACATTAATACCCGTCACACAAACAATTACTGTATCAGCTGATCCTTGTGAATGCACCGATGAAAACGACATTTATTATGATTGGCAGAATAATTATCCAGAAAAAGTTGGGTACTCTGGTAACTATACCTATTTTGAAGTTGATGATAACAATCAATCTTTAGTTATAGATTACAATTTTAATAATAATAATGACACAACCAATAATGGTGTTGAAATAAAAGGTGATCGACTTAGATTTTCTGTTGACGGTGCAAATGGTGATTACCGCAGCGAACTTAGAGTTGGAGACTTTCCAATAGAATATAGCTTAGGAAAAAGACATGTGTTAAATTGGTCCTATTATTTTCCTAAGAGTGATATTCCGTCCGAATACTCCTATGTATTTCCTAACGAGCCATTTATAATCTATCAAAATAAAACAAAAGATCCCAATGGCGTAGGTATTTCACCAGTATTTAGTTTGACTATCGTTGACAGTACACAGGATGATTATCCAAATTTGATTCCAACAACTGCTGGAGAAATTCAGGTTGTGAATCAGGCAATAGATGATGGCAATTTTAAACAAAGAATTAACACTGGTATCGTTCCCGAAGCGGGTAATGAACTTGAAATTATGTTAGCTGTTCGATATGAGAGAGACTGTCCAAGTAGCAACAGTTTAGATATTATTTTGACATTGTTTGAGTATGAGAATGGACCTGTAATTAAATCTTTCAAATATACTGGAGATGCATCTATACTAGCAGGTTCATCACAGGCTATAGGAGTAGATCAGCCCTGGGGTGGGAATCACAAGTTGGGTCTTTATTCTTTTAGATGGAATGGACCTAAACCTGAATCATGTGACAACTGTATAGATAGGCTAGAATTAGAAATGGGGCCATTTACGATTAATGAGTATTGTATTTTTGACGCTTACTCCCCTTATTTGACAGGAAATAATGGCAGTGAAGGCTGCAATGGTCCGTGGATTGATACCGATGGCGATGAAATTTGTGACTATGCCGATGTATGTGAAGGCGGAGATGATTATGTTGATTCAGATGGAGATGGCATTCCCGATGCTTGTGATGCATCCAATCCTTCTTTAACTGATGCTCGTCTTGCTATTGAAAATGTTTTTCTCCAAGGAGCTTTGAATAATTCGCCTGATGCCTTTATGCGAGATGATCTAAGAGCACAAAGTTTGATTCCTAATTTGGAGCCTTATTCTGAAATGGCGAATTACATCCATATTGGTGGTGGAGGCGAACAGGCAGCTCCAAGTGTTTTTGCCATTACTGGTAATAATGCCATTGTTGATTGGGTTTTTATTGAAATAAATGATATAAACAACAATGTTGTGGCGACAAGATCGGCATTGCTGCAAAGAGATGGAAATATTGTAGATACTAACGGTGTTTCTCCTGTTGCATTTACAGGGCTGGCTGATGGTGATTACAGAGTAACCATTCGTCATCGCAACCACATAAATGCAACTACTCAAAATACGTTGACTTTTACATCAGGCACTACATCACAGGTAGATTTTAGTATGGAGGCAATTGTAGGGACTTTCCCAATGGTGGAGGCAAATGGTCAAATGGCACTATGGGCTTGCAATGCAGCGGCAACGGGACAAGTTGCCTTTCAAGGACCAGGTAATATTCCGAATGGCGTATTTTTTGAGGTCTTGAGTGCTCCAAGTAACAATGCTAATAATGTGAGTTATATTTATAACAGTGTTTACAGCAATTGGGATTTGGATATGAATGGTGAGGTTATTTATCAAGGAGGAAACAGTGATGTCAACTTTGTTTTCTTTACTATTTTATTACACCCTGGCAATACAGGTCAAAATATCAATTATATTATTGAAGAGCAGGCACCTTGATTTTTTGGTCGTTCTTTAACAATTTATGATTGAGATCCAGGTTTGGAGGTGGATATGTAAAGGCGAAAGATGCGAGAATGCAAGAATGCAAGAATGCAAGAATGTAAAATATTGTGGTTAAATTCATAATTCATAACCCATAATTCATAATTAAATTCCCCTAGTTTGCTTAACTTTTTCAATTTTTTCCTAACTTCAATTGAACAATTTTTAAATTATCATATATGAAATTTCATCTAAGTTTAATTTTATTATTTATATCAATTTCAGTTTTAGGGCAAACTGTTAATTTTAGTTTAGACGGCAGTGGGCAATACATCTCACCAGAAAATTTTCAATCTGAAGAAAGAGAAGTTACAAGTACGACGACAACATTTGTAGATTCATTACGGGTACTCACAACCTATAAAAGAAAATATACAACAATACAAGAATACAATCCTAAAGTTGGAATTAATGTTACTGGGAACATCCACATTAAAATTACAGATAGACTCAATTTAAACACGGGATTAGGGCTGAATTATTTACTTTTTGACTCACATATAAACTCAATTTTTGATTTCGAGACACAAGAAATTATCAGCATAGATACGATCATCATATCAGAAGATTCAGAAACACCAGGAGCTTCAGGAATACCAGGAGCTTTTGGAGGCAGTCAGTGTGATGTTTTTACAGGTACCATTGATTTTAGAGATGTGAAAGATGGTCAAAGCAACCATATTCTAAGTTTAAAGATTCCTCTAGAAGTCGAGTATATACTTTTGGAAGATAAATTTTTTGTTAGCGCAGGAGGGTATTTACAAACACCACTATTTACGTCAGTTGTGTGGGAAAATATCACTACTACAGAAATTGAAGAAATCAATGGAGAGACTGTTTGTGAATATGAGAAAGTCATTAATAAAAATAAAACAGGAAGTACTTTTAGTGATTTACAAGTTGGAGTAGGTGGAAGCTTTACATATATGTTTTCCAATAAGTTAGGAATTAAGTTTGGAGTAGCGAAAGATTTAAATAGTATATTTAACAAACCTGAATCATCTCTTTATTTATCTACCAATGCATTTAAACCACTAAAGGTTTCTTTGGGCTTGAGATACAGGTTTGGAGGTGCGTATATAAAGGCACAAGATCAAATGGAGAAGATGTGATTTAATTACATTTGCTCATTCTTTCACAAACTTAATGAAAATGTTTAGTGTAATGAACAATTTTGGTGGTTTAATAGAAGTGATTTGAGTTTTATATATTTGAACTGCTATCATCTAAAAGAATGGTAATGAAAGTGGAGAACAGTAGGAAATAAAGGTAGATTTGTTTTGTAAGATAGAAATTTATTTATATATTTATATGGAAAGAATCACTAATTTAAAAATACAATTACCATGTTTAACGGGCGCAGTTGTGATTAGTTCAATTTTTCTTGATAGCAAAAATTTTAATTGCCTGGTTTTTAACCAATTATACATATTTAAAATAAGCACAATATCAATTATCTCAAAATAGGGTCCAAAATGGATCAGTTAATTTATAATAAATTGATAATCAATTTTTTAAAATTTCATATTTTTTGGACAGATCGCAACTGCGCCCATGTTTAACTAAGCTTTGTGGGAGGAATAGTGTACAAAGCAGCAATTAAAGTAGAAGTACCACAGCTAGTAAGTTATTGTATGTTAAGACACAATTTTGCGATAAATTTGTGTAAAACAGGTATTATCGTTCATAGGAATAGTAGAATAAACTAAATTTATTTTTATGTACGATGGTTATAATTCTGTAGGATAAAGATAAAGTGTATAATTGCAATGAAATAGAAATAATAAATTATTTATTGAAAGGGAGTTTGTTAGATAAGTTTGAAATGACAAAACTAAACAGGTTAATCGTTTGTAATGCTTTGCATCTCTTATAAAGAATTTTGACTAAGCTAAATATATGAATATCATAAATAGACCTAACAATAAAAAAATTATAGGCGGTGCAATTGTTGGCATACCGCTGATATTTTTATTAACTAAATACTATCCATTTATTTGGGCATTTATAGATTCACTTCCTGATAGTACTGCAAAATTTCTATTAGCAACACTTTGTATTGTAGTGGTAATGCATTTATTCTCATTGCCTTGGCTTGTGAAAAAGATATATAGGCAAGAATTACAAAAATCAAGTTGTGATTATTGTTCAAGGTCAGTAAAATTTAAGAAAGAGTATCCAGAATGGGTGAAATCAGAACCTAAAGATGCTAATATTGATAGTTCAGATCTTTGGTATATTTTAATAAATACCCGTCGTTATGGGCAATTTTCGAGTGAACTTCAAACGAAATTACAATGGTTAAATAGTAATAAAAATGACCAAGACAAATTATCTGAAATTGAGTATTGGTCTTTGCAAGGTGAAGCAGAAATTTTATTAAAATTTCGTTGTTCGAGTGAGCAACGTGCAGATGATATTTATAAAAATTTACTAGCGGAGTTTGAAGGTAGAGGTTTTTTAGAAAAAACCTTGCAAAGCCCTAAAGGTTTAACTTTGATAAATTGCACAAAAGAAATTGTCAGGGATTTCAATTCAACATCGGTTGTGTTTAATAAAGGTAAATATAGATTAAATGACATTATTCCTGCAGATTTTAGATATAAAAAAGTTTTTATAAAATACCAATTTGATATGGATGAGAGAGATGAAACTTTGCCAGAAGTTTTAGCGATGAATTTACAAAACAAAGAATATGGTATTTATATAGATTCTGTAGCAAACTCAATGCGAAAGGATGGTCCTCAATATATTCTCATAGAAGCAACTTTTCCTTGTGGATGTTTAAATGAGTTAAAGGAATTATCTAAATATATATCTACTAATCATTTAAATGATAAAGTATCAAAAGAAACTTATACTGCATTTGAAGGAGTTTTGATAAAACCAAGAACATGATAGCAATTAATTATAATAAGACAATTTCTTTGAATAATATAGAGTTCAAGAATCTATATATACACAAAGGCGATAAGATTAATCTATTTTACAACAAAAATAAAATTTTTTTGATTTTTATTTTACATGGAAAAGTGCAAATTAATAATGTTTTTTTTAACTCACGAGATATTTTTTATACCAAAGGCAATACAAATGAAATACAAGGAGTAGAAGATACTAGAATGATTTTAGTTGAAACCAGTTCTTTGATGAAGATTAAAAATAATATATGTAAAATAGATCAAGTACTCCTTGATTATTATTCAAAATACAAATCTGAAATATCAGAACTTCTATATAATAAAAAACCGATAATTAATAATTGGAGCAGTTATTATGTAAAGTATTCGAATATCAATCCCAATATTGAACTTCATAATCATGATCACACTAATAATCTAATATTTATACTTGGAGATAGTTTTGAAGTAGTTGGTATGTGTTTAGTAAAAAGCATTGATGAGTGCTATGGAGTTGATATTATACCAGGAGATATGATTTTTGTATCAAACGAAGTATTACATAATATTATACCAACAAATAGTGAAATACCATTAGAATTTATTGTACTTAATGATACTGTCTCAAATTATGACCAAGTTGAGGAGTCTGATTACCATATAAATGAAAAAGTATCCAGAAAGAGTATATATAGAATAAAATCGGAAAATAGCATGAATAAACAGATAATTATATCAAAAAAAACAATTATAAAGCTATGATTGAAACGAATAAGTTGATTTGGATAAATGGAGAAATTGTAGAGGAAGCAAAATTTTTAATTAGCCCAATGTCCAATACTCTACATTATGCAACAGGAATTTTTGATGGTATAATGGCATATTTTGATAAAAAGACAAAGTCATTCAATATTTACTTAGGTACTGAGCACTTTAATAGATTGTTAAATTCCAGTAAATATTTTAACTATAATATTCCATTTAATGAAGATGTTTTAATTAATGCAACTTTGCGTTTATTAAAAGAAAGTAGAGTAACTTGTAATTGCTATATAAGACCTATTATATTTAGATCTAATGCTGACTTGAATTTATCAATTAACAAAAAAACTAGCAAGGAATGCCTTGCAATATCTATATCAAGAATGCCAGATAATTTGATAATGAATTATAAATGTCTTATTACAGAAGTAGAGAGATTAAGTAGTAAATCTATACCAATTCATTTGAAATCCTGTGCATCTTATACTAATAGTTACTTAGCGAGAAAATATGCAAAAGATAAAGATTTTGATGATGGTTTTATGATAGATCCTAATGGCAATATAACAGAAATTTCCACTGCAAACGTATTTTTTATTGACAAAAATCAAAAAATATGTACTCCTAAATTATCTGGTTATGTTTTTCCAGGTCTAACAAGAACAAAAGTTTGTTCTATTTTGAAAGAATCAGGAATTGATTATGAGGAAAATGAAATTCATAAAAGTAATATGAATCAATACACTGGAGCTTTCTTAAGCGCAACCTTTAAAGAAATTTCTCCAATTATTAATATTAATAATATAGAATTAGATACTCTTTCTAATGAAGTTTATAATGAGATTTTAGATGAATTTAAAAAAAGCATTTACGGATCAGGTCAATAATAGCTCTGTGACGGTGCGTATACACCAAGCTGATTTTTTCAAATACTTTTTTTAATAAAATAAGCTGCTTTAATTTGCAATGATTTTACACCCATAATGATACAGAAAAAAAATGTCCAAAGAGTTAGAAAGCAAGGAGCTTTTTGATCAGGCGCGTTCATACGCTTTTGAATATCTTGATCAAGTCGAAGAGATGGACGTTTTTCCATCAAAAAAGAATTTGGCAAAACTGTCGAATTTTGATGAGGAATTACAAGACGAAAGCATTCTTGCAGAAGAGGTGCTTAAACAACTTCACGATTTCGGATCACCTGCCACTGTAGCTCAAATGGGTAGCCGATATTTTGGCTTTGTAAATGGCAGTGCCGTTCCCATTGCTTTGGGTGTAAAATGGTTGACGGATGTTTGGGATCAGTGTGGAGGTTTGTATTTTGCTTCACCCATAAATTCAAAACTGGAGGCTATTTGTGAAAATTGGTTGAAAGATATTTTTAACCTTCCAAAAGAAACAGTTGCAGGTTTTGTGAGTGGAACTTCTACAGCAAATTTATGCGCTTTAGCGGCAGCCCGTTATCAGCTCTTAAAAAACTTGGGGTGGGATGTAAATGAAGATGGTTTATATGGTGCTCCAAAAATCAGAATAATTGCACACGAGCAAGTTCACGCAAGTGTCAAAAAAACAGTGGCATTATTAGGGATTGGAAAAAAGAATGTGGAATGGATTCCCTCCGACGATCAAGGCAGAATGATAGTAGAAAAATTACCTGAATTGGATAATTCATGTATGGTTTTAATGCAAGCTGGAAATGCAAACACAGGAGCCTTTGACGATTTTGATACCGTCTGCGATTTGGCAAACAAAGCAGGAGCTTGGGTACACATTGACGGTGCATTTGGACTTTGGGCAGCCGCTTCAAAGTCGAGGGGTTATTTAACAAAGGGAATGGAAAAAGCTTCCTCCTGGGCAGTGGATGGACACAAAACCCTCAACACGCCTTATGATTCTGGAATCGTTTTATGTCGCTATCCTGATGCATTGATTTCGGCAATGCAAGCAACGGGAGAATACCTTATTTACAGTGATCACAGAGAACCAATTTTATACACGACTGAGATGTCTAAACGCTCAAGGGCAATTGAGCTTTGGGCGACTATGAAATATTTAGGAAAAGATGGAATAGATCAAATGGTATCGACTTTACATTTAAGAGCAGAGCAATTGGCAAGAGGGTTAATGCTGGCAGGTTTTGAAGTTATAAATGAAGTCGTTTTCAATCAGGTTTTGGTAGCAGGAGAAAGCGAAGAGGCATCCAAAGAAATTGTGAATTTCATCCAAGAATCAGGTGAGTGCTGGTTGGGTGGAACCGTTTGGAACGGTAAGGCTGCAATTAGAATCAGTGTGTGTTCGTGGAGGACAACAGAGGAGGATATTGATCGAACGATTAGGTTGTTTGTGGAGACTAAAAATAAATAAACCAGAGATATTAAAAATTAATTGAAGATTCTATCAGAACAACTATTTGGGAATCTGTTTCGCTATGATAATATTATTCCTAAAATTGTAACACACATATTATTATATGAAAATATCAAAATCACTTCTTCAAAATATTGCTGTTGGTCTTTTAGTAGCGGGTTCTATTACTTCTTGTGAGGTCGATGAGCCGCTTGAATTACACGATGAATCTTGCCCTAAAAATTGTGAGGTAGATCACACTGAACCAACGGAAAATACAGATACGCCAGGTGATTGGGGCGATTATTGTCTTGCATGTGGAATGGGTTAAATTCATCTCACGATGCCCAAAATACATTCCTCGATAGCCTGCAATCTTGATGCAAATATTCTTAAATCTGCCTTGCCGCTTTTTCATTCAGAAAAGGTAGCTGCTATTGAATGGTCTTTTGACGCACTTTTTAAAGTGCGAAATATTCCTGATTGGTTTGTGCAATTATTGAGGGAGTATAGCAAGGCAAATCGGCTTATCGGTCATGGAGTTTTCTTTTCACTGTTTACGGGCAGATGGTCGGATGAACAAGAAACCTGGCTGACACATCTTAAAAAAGTATCCAATAATTTTAATTTTAGCCACATCACAGAGCATTTTGGTTTTATGACTGGGGCAAATTTTCACAAAGGTGCTCCCATTAGCATTCCTCATACAAAAAGTACGCTAAGCATTGGTCATGATCGTTTAAAACGGATTTATGAAGCTTGTAAATGCCCAGTTGGTTTGGAAAATCTTGCCTTTGCCTATTCGATTGAGGAGGTTATGCAACATGGTGATTTTTTAAATGAATTGTTAGAACCCGTCAATGGTTTTATCATTTTAGACCTCCATAATTTGTATTGTCAATTGCACAATTTTGATGCAGCATTTGAAGATATTATCAAACTATATCCATTGGATCGCGTTCGCGAAATTCATATATCTGGCGGTTCTTGGGAAAGCTCTTCCATCCAACCAGAGAAAAAAATAAGACGTGATACCCACGATGATTCTGTCCCAATCGAAGTGTTCCAATTACGTGAAAAAACGATTCCACTCTGTCCCAATGTGCAATATGTTGTGCTGGAGCAGTTAGGCACAGGTTTGGAAACTGAAGAGCAGCGCACCCAATATCAAAAAGACTTTTTTAAGATGGATGAAATTGTTGAAAATGCTAATCAGAGCATTTTAATAAACAATGGCTTCTTGCCTAAATTGCCTATTCATTTAGGAGAACCTGCACAAGATGAAAAACTGTATCAAGAACAAATGCAATTGAGTTTTATTCTTGAAAATGCAGCGGATTATCGTGAAGCAAAAAAACAATTACTAGCTTCCAATCTAGCAAATTCTGCCTGGGGCATTGAGAGTTGGGAACCCGCCATGTTGGAAACCGTAATAGCCATTGCCCAAAAATGGAAATAACCCAACGGTTCATAAATATTTTGTAAATTTGACCACGTTGTAGAGACAAGGCATGCCTTGTCTATTTTATCTATTTCAATAAAAAAATATTGAAGCATTGAAGCATTAAAACATTGAAGCATTAATGAATTATAAAGGAATAATTGAGAAAATTTACCAAAAAATAAAAGTAATTGAAGACAATGGAAAATTGGCATCCTATATTCCAGAGTTGGAAAAGGTAAATCCAGAAAAATTTGGCGTTCATATTTCAACAGTCGATCATTTTCAATTTGGAATTGGAGATTATTCTGATAGATTTTCCATTCAAAGTGTTGCGAAAGTATTATCACTCAGCTTGGCTTTTGAATTGTTAGGGGAAAGCATTTGGAAGCGATTGGGAGTAGAACCTTCTGGAACGGCATTTAATTCATTGGTTCAATTAGAATTGGAAAATGGAAGACCAAGAAATCCATTTATAAATGCAGGTGCCTTGGTAATTTGCGACATTCTAATTAGTAATTTAGAAAACCCAAAGAAAGAATTCTTAGAATTTGTTAGAGGCATTTCCGACAATTCGCAGTTGGCTTACAATGAAAAAGTTGTAGATTCCGAAAAATCTGTGGGCTATAGAAATGTAGCTTTGTGCAATCTGATAAAATCATTTGATAATGTTAAAAATGACCCAGATGAGGTTTTAGACTTTTATTATAATTTGTGTTCATTGGAATTAAATTGTAAAGAACTTTCTGAAGCCTTTTTGTTTTTGGCAAATGGTGGATGTAAAGTAACAGATAAAGTGGCGATACTCAGTAAAAGCAAAGCAAAGCGTATAAATGCAATTATGCTTACATGTGGTTTTTATGATGAATCTGGAGATTTTGCATTTACCGTCGGCTTGCCTGGAAAGAGTGGAGTAGGAGGTGGAATCATCGCTATTTATCCTAATGAATATGCAATTGCTGTTTGGAGTCCTAAATTAAATAAAAAAGGAAATTCATTTAGGGGAATGAAGTTTTTGGAAGAATTCACAACGAGAACAGAGTCTTCGATTTTTTAGGGAGAATGCCTGCCAATATATTTCCTATAGGTAAAAATTCGACGGTAGAGACAAGGCATGCCTTGTCTCCTTCTCAACAGCGGAATTATATTCATTTATATGGGCACAAATTCACCCATAAATGCATTATTGAGGTATCCAGGAGAGGTGTTTGTATTTAGCAGGGGAGACAAGGCATGCCTTGTCTCTACCAAATCAAACAAAAAAAAGGACTAAACACATTCGCATTTAGTCCTTTTAATATTTTATTATTGAATATTCGATTTATTCCGCAACAACCTCAAATTCGATTTCAGGTTTAACGTCTTTATGTAAATCCAATTCAGCTTTATAAGTTCCCAAAGATTTAATTTCTTCAAGGATGGTAATTTTTCTTCTGTCAATCTCTAAGCCAGTCGCTTTTTTAATAGCATCTGCCAATTGAATATTGGTAACACTACCAAAGATTTTACCAGAAGTACCAACTTTTGCACCAACTTTAAGAGAAGAGCCTTCTAATTGAGTAACTGCAGCCTGGATTTGACCCATCATTTTATCAGTTTTCAAATCAGATTGTCTAGTACGTTCTTTCAGCATATTGCTGTTTCTCTTATTGGCAACAATAGCCATTCTTTTAGGAATAAGGTAATTACGACCATAACCATTTTTCACAGTAACGACATCGTCTCTATCACCCAATCCTTCTATATCTTTTAACAATATTAATTCCATTGTTTTTTATTTTAAAAGGTCAGTAACATAAGGTAATAATGCAATGTGTCTTGCTCTTTTGATAGCTTGAGACACTCTACGTTGAAATTTAAGAGAGTTTCCAGTTAATCTTCTAGGCAAAATTTTACCTTGTTCATTAAGAAATCTCATTAAAAACTGTTCATCTTTATAATCAATATAATCGATTTTAAGTTTTTTAAAGCGACAGTACTTCTTTTGATTCCTCCCAATCTTAGGAGCATTCAAAAATTTAATATCAGATTTAGATGCCATAATTTAAGATGCTTTAGGTTTAGGTTTAGGTTTATTTGAATCATTTCTTTTGCCTCTGTTATTGCCGTTTTTAGCTTCTTTTTTAGCTTCATCGGCAGCTTTACGAGCAGCTTCTTTTTCCTTCTCTTCAGGTGTTTTCTTTCTGTTTTTACCCACAAGTCCTTGTCTCTTTTTCTCATTGTATTCCATAGAGAATTTGTCCAAACGAACTGTAAGGAAACGCAGAATACCCGTATCACGCTTGCATTTGACTTCTAACAAATCAACGATCTCACCAGTAGTGATGTATTCCGTTACAAAGTAAATCCCAGTAGTTTTTTTCTTAATTGGGTAGGCTAGCTGACGCATTCCCCAGAAGTCTTCTTCGAGGATTTCTGCGCCTTGTTCTTTAAGAAAGTCCACGTAATCTTTTACGGCTTTCCTTTGATCAGCATCAGACAACACGGGCGTGAAGACTAATACTGTCTCAAAATTCTTTTTTAGCATTTAATAATAAATTTTAGGAATTGTTTGTACCAGCTTTTGGGAATCATTTTATCTAAATTCTTCCCTAGCAACATTCAAAAAATAACTAGGACATTTGAGCTTCAATATTTTCCAATCTATTGCCGAGATGTCGGACCAGTCGAAAATACTCAACTTAGCCCTGCTAGGACTCTGTTTTTCGTCTTATATATTGAAAAATCTTTTTGCTGAAATGTCCAACTTATTATTTAAATGTTGCTTAAAACCATGATTTGAGGCACAAAAACACCTGTTTTATGAAATAATGAGCGCAAAAGTAAGGTTTTTCTTTGGGAATAAAAAATGTTTCAATGCTTTAATGCTCCAATGTTTTTTAATGCGAGAATGCTTGAATGCGAGAATGAAAATAATGCAGGATGTTTCTGCCACAATGCAGGAATCAATGCTGTTCAACCTTCAACCACAAAGTGATTTATTTAACTTAACAACATTGATGCGATAATGCTTGAACGTTTTTAATTTTCAATTTTCAACCTTCAACATTGATGCAGGAATACTGGAATCATTGAAGCATTGTATCATTAAAACTTTAAGTCAAACGACAAGCATTGAAGCATTATAAAAGGGAAGTGCGGAGGACGAAATTGGCGACGGAGGGGCTAAATTAGCGAAAATACGCCCGATGCGAGTGGAAATGTATGGAAGGAATTGGAACAGATGATTGGGGAATAATTCACCACGAAGCAATCCGTAGAGACGCGATTCATCGCGTCTCCACAGCGTGCAGAAACCCGTTCCAATTCCTTCCATACATTGCAGCGGGCAGCGGGGAGACTACCAGATCAGAGATGATCCTCGCCGTCCTAAAATTAATGATTCAATGATTTAATGCTCGAATGCTTCAATGCGAGAATGAAAATAATACTGAATGTTTCTGCCACGATTTAAGAATAATTGAATCATTGTATCATCAAAAAAATATTGAAGCATTGAGTCTACTCCAAAAAGAGATAATTTTCACAAAATGGAATTTTTTAGATGAGGTTTGCATTTTTTGAGATTCGTTGATGCCTGAGCATCAAGGAATTGAAAAAGGTGCAAAGATCGCTAAAAAAAACATTTTTGATTTTTTATCTTTCTGGAGTGGACTCAGCATTAAAGCATTGCAACATTGTAGCATTATTTACATTAAAACACGCATTACTATCAATGTTGGCATAATTTTTTAATATTTGTTATTAAGTTCAATAAATTATGCGCAGTTTTTCATTTCATTATAAAACAAATTCATTATGGGTAACATAAAAGGTTTTATGAACATTGGATTTGTTATTCTTTGTTTAGGGTTATTGTGGTATTTATTCACCACTGATTCTACTCAAACTGGCAACCTTCAAACGAATATTCCTAAGACCACCAATCCATATCCAAAAGAAAAGACCAGACCGAATAGAAAGTATCCTGATGACCTTTCCTTCAATCCACAAAATGGGTCAAACCTAACACCAGCAGGACCGTCTCAGGCTTATTCTGGTAAAATATTAGGAGGAAAAAGACGTTTTTCTAGGGATGGGAAGCTTGGAACTTATACTGGTCCTTTGCGTGGAGACAATCCGCACGGTTTTGCTGTTTTTGAGTACGACAATGGCGATATGTACGTAGGGGAGTACCAAAATGGAGCAAGAAGTGGCTATGGAAACTCCATTTTCAAAAAACGAGGGCAAGTCCAGTTGAGAAGGTACTCAAATGGTGAGATGAAAATGAAGGAAAACATTAGAGGAGCTAAGTACGGAAGCTTAGCATTTATACATGCAGGCACAAAAGGAACTTATTTAGGCCCTATGAGGGAACGCCAACCACATGGTTTTGGTTATTTTAAATATAGTAATGGGGATATGTACGTTGGATCATATCAAAATGGAGTGAGAAACGGCGCAGGAAATTTAATTTTTACAAATGGTGATGTCTTGTTTTTAGAATATGACAATGGCAGAGAGTTGACAAGAAGCTCTAAATTTTAGAATATCTGTATCAATTCACAAAATCAAATCACAATGTATGTTAAAAAATGCTATTTGTTTATCAATAACCCTGTGATCTGCTAAAAACTGCTAAAGCTTATAAATATTGGCATAATTTTTTGATATTTGTAGTTAGTAAAGCGAAAACAATAACTTGACCCATTTGAATTATCTTTTTCTCTTCTACTGCATCAGGAAAATCATTCCGTAGCCCTGCTATGCAATATTTTTCCTTCTTTGTATAAGAAAAAAATATTTTCGGTCTGACGTTCGGTCAAATTTGGCTCAACTTATTATTTCCACTTTACTTAAGTTCAGCTCCCTGAAATTTATGGATGCATTGCATCCTGTTAAATTCTAGCTGATTTAAAACACACTCGCGTATGGAAAACATAAAAACCTTTATGAACATTGGATTTGTTATTCTTTGTTTGGCATTATTATGGTTTTTGTTTACTGCTGACGGATCATCTGCATCTACTAGCAATAATAGTCTTAGAAACCCTGGCCTTGATAAAGTAGTAAATAATACCCCTCGTTCCTCCAATCCTTATGGGACTGAAAGAAATATCGATGAACGCTATAGACAAACAGCACCTAGAAATTACACTGAACCAGCACCAAGAACTTATAACGAACCAGCACCTAGAGAATCTAGAAACTATGGTCGGGAATTGGAATATGCTCAACCAAAAACGGAATCTAAAAAAGGAATTTTGGATAGATGGTTAGGTGGTGATGATAAAACGACAAATCGTGTCATAGAAGAGCATCCAAGAAATCCTAGAGATGACCAATTTGCAAGAGATATTTTGGACGGAGATAGAGGCATTGAATATGAAAGGAAACCTTCTTATAGAGAAGACCTTCCGCCAGCTCCTCCGCCTGTTACCACAAATGACAGGTACATGGAGCAACAGCAACCTGCACAACAGTATAATTCTGGTGAAATAGTAGGACGAGAAAAGCGTTTTTCAAGAGATGGTAAATTAGGAACTTATAGAGGACCTATGCGTGGAGGTCTGCCACACGGCTTTGCTGTTTTTGAATATGATAATGGCGATATGTATGTGGGTGAATATCATAATGGGGCAAGAGGTGGTTTTGGAAATTCGATTTTCAAAAAACAAGGAAAAATTCAATTGAGAAAATATTCGAATGGAGAGAAGCTGATGAATAAAAACATCAAAGGTGTGCGATACGGAAATATGGCATTTGTACATGGTGGTGTAAAAGGTACTTACTATGGTCCAATGAGAGAAAGGCAGCCGCATGGTTTTGGATATTTTCAATATAAAAATGGAGATATTTATATAGGGTCTTATCAAAAAGGAAAAAGAAATGGTGCAGGAAATTTAATTTTTGCAAATGGCGATGTGCTGTTTTTAGAATATCAAAATGGTAGAGAATTGAATAGATCCTCTAATTTTAATTAATTTCGCTTTACTAATTAAACACAAAGGCATTTATAGTGTCTAATGTAAAATAGAGCAAATGTGCGATCTCTTTGTTAAAGATTGTACATTTGTTTTTTATTTTTTCAGCATTCCTTGAATTTCAATAAAATAATATATGAATTTTTACGGTAGTTTTTTAAAATTTTTAATTGTATTTTTATCTGTTGGCTTAGTTGTCTCTTGTTCTGATGATGGCGATGATTCAAAAGTAGATGCAATTTGTGATCAGCACACGGCAACATATGGCGGTGATGTAAAAGAGATCATCAATTCTTCTTGTGCCTATGCAGGTTGCCATGTAGATAATTTTGCATCAGGTAATTTTACGACTTATGATAGTCTGAAATCACGTTTGGATGATGGTAAATTTGAGGATAGAGTTTTAATTTTAAAAAATATGCCTCCTGACTATGCTCCAGAAGACAATCCGTCAGAATTGACAGATGAACAGTTAGAGATTCTGACTTGTTGGAAAGATGCAGGTTATCCGGAAAATTGAATGCTTGAATGCAAGAATGCTTGAATGCTTGAATGCAAGAATGCTTGAATGCTTGAATGCAAGAATGCTTGAATGCAAGAATGCTTGAATGCAAGAATGCTTGAATGCAAGAATGCTTGAATAAAGGCATTATAATGTTTTTTTCATGTCGCTTCATTGTGGATTTCCAAAATTTAGTGTTATATTGAAATAATTATTATTAGAAAATTTAATACATATTGTTGTTAATTTTTTTTAATGATTTTTTGTTCGCCCTATCTTTTATACTTTCACACCACTAAAAGACGTTACAATTAAAATCATCTAAAGCAAAATATAAACAGAGGAGTTGATGTTTGCACATCAGCTCTTTTTTTATATCTAATTTTTTAAAAGACTATGACAAACAACTTCAATTCTCTCTCTCTAGTAGTAATATTTTTTATAATGCCACTTGTAATAAATGCACAGACACAAAAGTATAGCCTACTTGATTTTTATAAAAATGATACAAGGTTAGATTCATTAGTAGATTCTGTTTTTAACACGATGAGTGAGAAGGAGCGTGTTTCGCAAATGATCATCACTTCGGCAGGAGAAAATGGAAAGCCAGACCCGACCGTGGAACGCCTTATTAAAAATAAGATGGTTGGCGGGGTGATATTTATGAAAGGCGGAAAAGAAACGCATAAGAATCGAGCAAATAAATTTAATAGACTTGCTTCTGAGTCCCAGTCAGTGCCATTGCTTTTTAGTATGGATGCTGAGCCTAGTTTGTTGAATAGGCGCATTATAGGTTCACCAAAAGTAGACGATACTTACAGCATTAAAACCATTGAACAATGCGATGCCATTACCCATATCATTAATAAGGAATTAAGATACATTGGTATAAAACATAATTATGCACCCGTTTTAGATATAAGTGTAGGCAATGCGGCTATTAAAAAAAGGAGTTATGGAAATGATCCTTATAAAGTGAGGGATTTGGCGAATGTATTTATACAAAATTCTCAATACAATGGAATCATTGCAACGGCAAAACATTTTCCAGGGCATGGTTTGGTAAAAGGGGATACACACACGCAGTCTGTTTATATAGATGGTGAAATGAAGGAAGTGGAAAATTACCAGCCAATTATTGATGCTGGTGTTTTGACGATAATGGTAGCACATATTGTTGTAAAAAACAATAAATCATACAGCACCGATGGCAAACCTGCCACCTTATCAAGAAAAATTGTAACGGATTTATTAAAAAATAAAATGAACTTCAAGGGTTTGGTGATTACTGATGCAATGAACATAATGAAGGCAGTAACCATCTACGAAGATGCCCCTTTACAAGCATCAAAAGCAGGTTGCGATTTGTTGTTAATGCCAAAAGATGAGGCAAAAACCATCAATTCTATATTGAAGGAAATGAGCAAAAGTGCCCCTTACAAACAACAGGTAAACGAATCTATTAAGAAAATTCTGAGAATGAAAATTTGCGCAGGACTGATTTAGGTAATTATGAATTATGAGTTATGAATTCCTGTGTTATTTGCGCCTAACATGAACTGTAGAGACAAGGCATGCCTTGTCTGATGGTTATGAATTATTCAATTACGAATTTAACCTGTATACAAATATTCTCACATTCTCACATTCTCACATTCTCACATTCTCACATTCTCACATTCCGCATTGAAGCATTGTATTATTGAAGCATTGAAGCATTGTCTTGTTGCGTGCCTTTAAGCAGATAGTAATCCTTAATTAATAAGTGATATAAAAACACACCGACTACGTACATTGCGGAAGTGATGTAGAAAATGCATCCATAACTGATGTCTAATTGGCGCATATATCTAAAAATGAGAGAGCTAAAAAACCAGCTTCCTGCCCAAATAGAGGAAGAGAGCGCACTCATTATTTCTTGGTTCTTTTTTCCAACGTAATACATGGTCATTTCAGAGGTCATTGGATTTGCCAAATTCATTAAAGGTTGTCTAAGTACAAATGCTATAATTGCAATGTAAAGACCAATTTGTAGATGGCTGATAAAATCTGCCGATGCCATTCCAATCAAGGCTATGATAGACAGGCTTTGTGTGACCGTAACCGATTGATAACCCCATCGCTGTTTGATTTTTGGGGTCAGCAAGGTGCCACAGGCAATAAGGAGAGAAGTGATGACACCTAAAATAGCAAATTCATCTGAATCCATTCCAAAAGAATTGTAGAAGAATAAATTGATAAAAGGGATGGTCAATCCAGCACCAGTGGCTATAATAAGAATAGGGCTTGCCGCTTTGAAAATGATGCGCCAGTCGTAGTCCAGCAGTTTGTTTTTATTTTCTTTTGCTGTGGGAATATTTTCTTTGCCCTTTATTTTAAGCAAAGAAAAAAGCGATATAAAGCCAAAAAGACAAAAGCAGATTAACATTTTATCATCTGAAAAATAAGAAGCATTTACTCTTTTTAAAATATTAATTAGCAAACCACCAAACACAATTCCCGCACTCCAAGAAGCAAAATTTAGAGAAATAGCTTCTGTGTGTTGCTCTTTGTTTACATTTCGTAAAATATATGGAATTGTAATAACATATCTAGTGGAAAGCGATAAGCCTAAAACAGCAAAGCAAAGATAAATGAGTTGCGTTTGTCCCATACTTATCATCCATAGTAATAATACAATGGAAAGCGGGTAGGTGAGACTAATGATAAAGAACAAAGGACGTAAATTTCTGGTTTGGATATACATTCCCAAAGGAATAGCAATTACCAAACTCATCAAATATTGGATAGAGACATAGGAGGCAATTTGAGGGTCAGAAAATCCTAACTTGCTCAAATAAATATTTAGAATTAAAAACACACCACCATCCAAAATCGACATGTTTAGGATGGCGAATAGTAAGTAGCGTATGTTTTGATCTAATTTTGTGTATGATTTTAAAAAACTTAACACCTCATTTTTCCATTGTCGTCTTTAAATAGGCAAAGATTTATTAAGGCTCATGGAGGAATTTAGTGGAAAAGCTTTTGGCTTTTAGCTCTTGGCTTTTAGCTTTTAGCTCTTGGCTTTTGGCAAAAAGCTAACAGCTAAAGACCAACAGCCAACAGCCAAATGCCAACAGCCAAAGACCAACAGCGTTTCCACTAAATCCTTTCATGAGCCTTTATTAATCACAAATTCTTATTTACGAAATTTTTAATATTGTTATATTCATTAGGATGAAACCATTTAATATTTTCATCTTTTCTAAACCACGTCATCTGTCGTTTTGCATACCTCCGAGAATTCCTTTTCACCAATCTAACTGCTTCCTGCCAATCATATTCTCCATGTAAATGTGCAACTATTTCCTGATATCCAACAGTATTCATAGAATTATATTTAGCAAAAGGCAATAGTTTTTTTACTTCGTCTAATAACCCCACTTTTACCATCAAATCAACTCTTTGATTAATTCGCTCATAAAGCATTGCTCGCTTTACGTTAAGCCCAATCATAATGATTTCAAAAGGCCGTTTAGTGACAGTAGATTTTTCTTTCAATTCCGTTATTTTTTTACCCGAAGCAATCATCAAACTAATTGTTCGAATCAATCTTTGCGAATTTTGACGTTCGCCGTTAGTAAGATTTTCAAAATAACCAAGATCCAGTTCTTTGACTTTATCTTGCAAAAAAGTCAGCCCTTTTTCTTCAAAATTTTTGATCCATTCATTTTTCAACTCAGTTTTTACTGTTGGTAGGTCGTCAAATCCATAGCAAACAGCATTTATATACAAACCTGAGCCGCCAGTCATTAATACCAAATCACTTTTTTTGTGTAACTCATTTATTTTTTCAAGGGCTTCTCTTTCAAACTGCCCAGCATTATAAGCGTCCTCTAAAGAAAGGTTATTTATAAAATGATGTGGCACTTTTTCAAGCTCTTCTATGGTTGGTTTTGCCGTTCCTATATCCATCTTTTGATACATTTGCCTAGAATCACAAGAGATGATTTCTGCATTAAAATCTAAGGCTAATTTCAGGGTCGTATCCGTTTTTCCAACAGCCGTAGGACCAAGAACAACCAATAGATATTTTTTATTAAGAGACATTAAAATTGTTTTGTAAATAAATGTACAAACGCCACAAGTTTTAAGGCTCGCGGCGTTTGAAATTACAACATATTATTTAACTAAAAACCAATATCTTAATTTTTTTATCTATCTGTATTGTTTGCAGACAAGGCGTTTGGACAAAGTGTGCAGACAAGGTGTGTAGACAAGGTGTGCAGACAAGGTGTGTAGACAAGGCATGCCTTGTCTCTACATTATACATTCATATTATTGTATTTTAATTAGAAATAAATGAATTTCCTACTTTACTTGAATTCTTTTTCCAAAGGTTATAGTCAAGTACATTTATTATACCATTGCCATCGGCATCCCAAGTAACATATTTATTTATTACAGCATTGTTCAACCTCCATTTGTTATAATCGTTAACATTTACATTGCCATTGCTATCAAAATCACCTGCATACATCGCATATTGTCCATTTAATTCTTCTAGTTGCCCACTTCCCATTGCTTTGTTTACATTGGTGGTGAAATCGTAAGTGACTCCATCAGATAATGAAATATAATCAGCGGATAGAATATCTAAATGCGTTTTATGTCTAATGGCAATGAAATAATCACCAGCTAAACTTGGATGAAATTTTACACCTCTGCTTCCGTCAGTTTCCATTAAATGACCATCTTCATCTATTAATACTGCCTTTTGAACTACTACATTACTAGGGTTGAAGCGGTCTCTTAATTCAATGATTACCCAATCAATAATTCCAGCAGGATATTCATTCATACTAGCGTTTGAAGCTAAGTTGTAAGGTGCCTCAGAAAAAGGGTGCTCAAAAGGAATCAAGTTAGATGTTGCAAGACCGTTATTTAATTGACCATCTTCATTTAAAAAGCCTTCTAGCAAAACAAGGACATCAACACTTATGGAATCATTTCCTACATTGTAGGTAGAAGGATCACAAGAAGCAGAATGTGAACAAGCATTCAAACCTAAACTTTCAAATCCAAGAAATTCAGGTGGGTATTCATAAGTATTTGCAGAACCACAAAGAGCATTTATATCCATACTTTGTTCCGTAATATATTGCAATCCAGCAACATCCGTACAAGTAACTGGACTTCTTCTAGATTCTCCTACTGAAAAAATATAGAACAATACATCGTCAGGATTTAAAGAGTGTTTTAATTGTGCTCCGTGTAATAACTCGTGCGTAGCGATTGATTGAAAATCTAGTTGACTACTACTAGGACCAGATTCAGAGAAACTCCATTTAATAACCTCTGGTCCAGTGCTTGCCCTTTTAAATTTGACATCAACCCCAGTCATTTCCCATTCCGCACCACAATTAGAAAACTGTCTATACATTTTACCAAGAGCAGTAGTCAACGGCTCATTAGTATTGTCAAACATAACAATATTTTGATCGTCATCGCTAACTGAATTTGTACTAGTGGTGCCATCCATAATAAAATTTAATCCACTTTTTCTTACAGCTAATAAAGCTCTTTCAAAAGCATCGAATGCACCAGAAGTGGCGAAGTTTACACCGCTATACGATGTGCTAGTCGATGCTTTGAAAGTATAGCCCCCCAAATCGTTGTCGTTAATCATGTGTGTTAAAAAGCCCTGTGTTTTTGATCTTGCAAAAGTTATGGTAACTTCCTCATCAGAATGTATTGTTGTGTTGTCTGACGTTGTGATTTGGATTTTTCCAGAGCCAATTTTTTGAGGAACAATTAACTGAATGTTTTCATTGGTCCAAGAAATAATATTTTCTGCTGGAATCATTACATGCTGCCCAAAGTTGCTACCGACACTTATCATAGCAATACTAGCATTTCCAGTATACGATCCAAGTTCGTTGCCGTCAATAGAAAGGATGCTTTCCGTTCCTGATCCTATATATTGAGGAAAAAAGCAATATATAGAAGGGTCTGAATTTATATCTGTGGTTTTAAGATTTTGATCAATATTTTTAATGCCTGCTAATTTAAAAGTATTTAATTCTGCGTATTGAGTGTTAGAAGTTTGTGTGATTCGCTTGTAAAAATTTTCACTAATATTATCGTAAGTACTATAAGTATCAAAAGCAATATTTTTTCTAATATCATACTGAACAAAACCCAAGGATTCCTCTTGAGAAACAAATTGATTGTTTGCATTTATATCAGAGTCTGCCATTTTGTAGTTGGCTTTGGCAGGTGTAAGAAAGAATAAACCAACCTCCCCAGTTTTAGAGTCCAGGTTAGGTTCCACGATGTGCATTTTATTTCCAATTTCACCACCCTCGGTGATTAATAAAATTTCATCATTAACAATATTTCCCTTAAATGATTTATAAATCAATATTCTATTAGCCGTAAGAATAATTGAATTGTCATTTGACCAAAAAGGTGTTTGATCAATGATTTGTCCCTCAATAATGTGTGTGTTAGAATTAATTCTAGACTCAAAACTTTTATTAATTAAAAGGCAGTTTCCTAATACTGCATTTGATAGGCATAGAAATACTAGGAACACTATTGTGAGCTTAGATGAGAACATAATTTTTTTCTTTAGTGTGAAAAAGCTGCGGAAGGAAAAATTCGCGGCAGGGAACATATAATAGCGAATTGTAATGTGTTTTACGGAATAAATTTGTGAAGGTTTGGATTTGTTAAATAAATATTATGAAATATTTATATATGATTGGGAGTCAAGAGATGTGGTTTGGGGTTTTGGTGATGTTTGGGATGTTGTACAAAAAATTACATCTGTATAGCTGTTTAAGCTAACCTAAAGTTACAAGATCACATTTGTACAAGGTACACAGTATCTAATTGTCACAATCGTAACTACACCATTCGTAATTGAATCATTCGTAATTAATTATCTAAACCACAAAAACACAAAGAACACAAATTTCTTTGCGCGCTTCGTGTCTTTATGTTATTTAAATGTTTCGATGTTTTGTTGTGTGTGAGGAGCTGTTCCTAAACACACAAATCTTAAATGAAAATTAATTCAAAATAAAGGAATGTCCAATTTTACTAATGTTCATTTTCCAAAGGTTGTAGTCATCTACATTGATGATTCCGTTTCCGTCGGCATCCCAAGAAAGATAGCCATTTAGTTGGGCGGGAGCGGATTTCCAAACATTGTAATCCATAACATTTATCACTCCATTGCAATCAAAATCTCCTGCAAACATTGCGTAAGTGCCGTTTACATTTTTTTGTTGCTCGAAACCCATTGCCTGAGTAGCAGCGATAGAAAAATCATAAGTAGAATCATTTATTAAATTAAGTGATTTGGAAACCACGCTTAAATGGGTTCTGTGATGAAGGATTATATGATATTCTTTATCGTATGAAAGATCAAATAAAACGCCTTCTGAGCCGTCTAATTCTGCAAGTTGCCCATTCGTATTTATGAAAACTGCTTTTTGTAAAATAGCGTTTGTAGGATTGTTTTTATCTCTTAATTCTAAAAGTACCCAATCAACGATGTTTGGTGGAAAATCGCTCACGGTTTCAGTGCCATCATAACTCCACGGCTCGTTAGAATAAGGTTGAGTCTTTGGAATTAAATTCAAATCTTTTAGGTCTGTACGATGCTGATTGCTTTGCTTGATAAACCCTTCCAAAAACACTTTTACATTTACTCTATTTTGAGTTGGAGCCACTACCACATCCGAACATTCAATTGATTGTGGACAACTATTAAAGTCGATAGACGAAAATCCAGCAAAAGAATTATACATTTTATAAGATTTGCCTTCATTGCAAGTTGCATTTATATCAATGCTTTCCTCCATTACATATTTGATGCCCGCTATATCTGAGCATAATTGTGGTTCTCTCCTAGACATACCATAAGTATATCCGTAGAACATCACATCAGTTGAGTTTAATACGTGTTGTAACTGCACGCCATGCATAAGTTCGTGAAGGGCAATTGATTCGAAATCTAATTCATCAGAGCTTGGCGCACTTGACTTATAATTCCATTTTACTGCATTAGAACTCTCTATATCTCTTCTGAAAACGACATCCAAGCCTGTCATTTCCCATTCGTTTCCGCATTTTACGTAATGCCCATATAATTTTCCGAGTGCCGATGTTAATTGTTGTGCATTGTTATCGAACATTACTGTATTTATTCCATCATCACCAACTGTATTGACAGCAGTACTTCCATCAACCGTGTAATTTACTCCCAATTTATTCAATGCAGAGACTGCTCTTTGAAAAGGGGCTTTGGCATCAGAATTAAAAAAGTCTTTTCCAGAGTGAGAATTGTTATTGGATAATTTTAAAGTATAACCACCATCGCCGTTATTGCTTACTAAATAAGTTTTGTCTGGCACATCAGTTTCGGTAATTGCACGAGAAAATAAAATATTTAGTTTGTCTACACTTTCAGTATATCCTCCGTCAGCCGTTGTGACAATGATAATACTGGTTCCGATTGATGGAGGAATGTTAATTTCTATTAGCTCATCCGTCCAGCTGACAATATAGGAAGCTGGGATGCTTTTAAATTGATTGGTGTTTCCACCAGCACTTTTCATTTTTACTGCCCCACCAGCACTACTATTTCCAAAGCCCGATCCATTGATACTCAACATTGTTTGAGATCCAGAACTAGCATATTGAGGATAAAAACAGTCAATATTTGGAACAGCAGAAGATTTGCCTGCTACATTGTTATAAGGAGAGGCAGATTTATCGCTTGTATTTAATTTGTTAAATTCAACCATTTCGGTTGAGGCATTATTATTTATTTCATTGTAAAAATCGCCTTCAATACTTTGAAAAACTCTTTGTTGATCGTTTGCTTGATTATTTGTTAGATCGTATGGTATAAATGCCAACTCAGCTTCGGCAGCAAATAATTGGTCTATTTGAACATCGCCCTTTTCATAGTTTACTAAATGGTCAGGAGCTGCTGTTAGAAAGAAAAAGCCAACGTCTCCAGTTTTTAACTGCAAGCTTGGAAAAACTCCTTGTTTGATGTCTCCAATTTCTCCACCTTCTGTTATGACAATCACCTCATCAGACGTAACTGAGCCTTTAAATGTTTTGTAAACGAGAACGGTATTAGCTGTGCAAATCCTATTTTGATCTGGAGTCCAGAAAGGATATTGATCTATGATTTGTCCTTCAATTAGATAGTCGTTTCGTTCCATTCTTTTATCAAATGCATCTTGTTCTATTAAACAACAGGCTGATAAAGGACATTGAATGGCGAAAGATAGAATTAATATTGAGAATATAAATTTAAGTATCATTGAAATAATAGGATTGATATTTATGCAAAAAGATTTATCGATATATAAGGAAAAAATGGATCGGACTGGCGTTCCAGACCTAGCAGGGCTAAGGTGAGCATTTTTGGCTGGTCCGACAGTTCGGAAATAGATCGAAAAATATTGAGGCAGAAATGACGAGGCTATTCTTTTAATGATACTATGGAGGATACGCATTTATCTATATTGGGTTGTGTTTGAAAATTTCAAATGTTTTCAAGACATAACAATGTCGCTCAAAGAATGAAAAATACATCTAAGAATGAATATTAATTTTAGATTAGGGTTAGTACTTGGTTTTTACGGCAATACTAGGTATGTGTTTGGATTTTTTTTGTGTAAATATTAATGTTTTTATAGTTAGTTAGCAAACAAATTGATACACATTATTTTTATGATAAATGTCAATGTTTTATGCTGTAAAACGTATGGGAATTAAATATTTATGAAGTTTATACGGTTATGACAAACGGTTAAGTGCCTATATATAAATAAGCGTCATTTTTGACGAGGCTATTTTTTCTCTATGCTAGGCAAAAAATCTCTGCATAGCCTAGCTCTGGGGATATTTTTTAACCGGTCCGCCGGTGCGGACGCATAGTGAAAAAAGAGACCGTCAAAAATGTGTCGATTATTTATGTTTAGGTACTTATTCCATAATAATATTGATTTCATCGAAGTGAAGTGGGGCGGAGGAGCCAGATCTATCTACAATTTCCCAATTCATGTATTCTGAAAACAATTGTAAGTCTTGAAAAACATCCACCATTCTACCTTTAGCCATATCATACAAGTCGCTATCCTTGACCAATCTCCTTATTTCTTTGAGCGCGTCTTTGTTCATTTTGTTAAATTCATCCGTACTAAACTCATTGAAGGAACTTTGTTGAATGTCGTAATATTGAATGTCTGGCTCAAGCATTAATTCAGGTTCAGGAATAAAATCAATGACGATTTGTTTGTTGGTTTCATCCAAATAATACTTCATTTTTGTGAGATCAATGCTTATCGCAGCTTTTGCATTGACTTTAAGGATGGCTTTTTTCTCAAAAGAGAAGTAGTCATAAAACATTTTTAGGTCGTCCTTGTAAGTAAAAATTTCAGAGAAAGTTCCTTCCACAAGAACCATTTTACTCACCGCATTGATCTTCTCAGTAATCACTTCCGCTTCCTGTTTAACATCGTGATGCGGCAAGAGCGGTTTGGCAAAATAAAACTTAGAAGCAGCGACACCAATCACTGCTGCAAGTAAAATAACTTGCAATAAACCTATAATATTGAAACCTTTTCCTTCTTTTGTCATAATTAGCGCGTAGAGTAATCAATAAACAGAAACCTTTAGCCGCACCTCAAAAATAAGTAGATTATTTAGGTTTATGTATTTATAACCAAACTTTCACTATTTTTGAGCTAAAATGAAAGGATTTGGTTAAAGAAAATCATTCAGGCATTCTCGCATTCAGGCATTCAAGCATTAATAGAAGCAAGGGAAGAGCGGAGGACGAAATTGGCGACGGAGCAGCTAAATTTGCGAAACTACGCCCGATGCGAGTGGAAATGTTTTTACCAAACCAAACACCTACGAGGTTTTTAAAACCTCGTAGGTGTTTGGTTTGGTAAAAACATTGCAGCGGACAGCGGGGAGACTACCAAATTGGAAATGACCCTCACCGTCCTTAAAAAGATTGAAAGTTGAAGATTGAAAGTTGAAAGCAGCTCCATCAATCAAGTTACGGACAGGCTCCATCAATCAAGTTGAGGACAGGCAAAAATAAATATTTAGACATGAAAAAATTGAGTGCATAATTTATGAAAACAATAAAACTCAGCACAACACAAAACATAGAGTTGGAATACAAAGTCGCTGGATTGGGCGACCGAATTTTAGCCACTATTATTGACAACTTGATATTTACAGGTATCTTTATGCTATTTGGGCTTGCATCGTTTCTTTTTAGCGATATAGACCCTACAATTGGCGGGTATTTTGCGGGGACTTTCTTTGTAATTATATTTACTGTTTATGTATTTTACCATTTACTTTGTGAAATATTTTTGAATGGTCAAAGCATTGGCAAGCGAATCATGAAAATAAAAGTAGTTAGAATTGATGGCAATCATCCAACAATTGGAAACTACGCGGTACGGTGGGTTATGCGAATAGTGGATATTGGATTGACAAACGGAATGGGTGCAATTATATGTATTGCGGCGACGGAAAAGGGACAACGAATTGGCGATTTGGCGGCAGGGACAACTGTGATTTCAACAAAAGATCCGACCGAATTTAAGGAAACTATTTTTGAAGAATTTGAACCAGGATATGCTGTTCAATTTCCAGAGGTACGAGATTTGCAAGATAAAGACATTCATTTAATCAAAGAAATTTTAAATGATTCGGAAAAAGTAGAAAACCCCGAAATTATTCTGGAACTTGTCAAAAAATTAAAAACGACATTGGGTATAAATACAAAATTACCTCCAAGAAAGTTTGTAACAGCACTGTTAAAAGACTACAATTATTTAAATTCAGAATTTGATGATATATGAATGACCAGGACAATATAGAAAATGTTGATAAAGAATCTTTAGAAAATGATTTATCAGATAAGAGTTTGTTTGAAAGCAGATTGGACATTGCCCCACTTTCCGAAGCAATTAATAAATTGCGAACTGAGATAAAAAAGATCATTGTTGGGCAACATGAAATGTTAGATTTGTTGATGGTGTGTTTGCTTTCAGAAGGTCATGCCCTAATTGAAGGAGTGCCTGGAGTGGGAAAAACCCTGACTGCAAAATTGATAGCTAAAACAATTGCGACAGATTTTTCAAGGATTCAATTTACACCAGATTTAATGCCATCTGATATAATTGGCACTTCTGTTTTTAATTTTAAAACTTCTGAATTTAATTTTAAAAAAGGACCTATTTTTTCCAATATTATTTTGATTGATGAAATAAACAGAGCACCTGCCAAAACGCAGTCGGCATTGTTTGAAGTGATGGAGGAAAAGCAGATTACTTTTGATGGTGAAAAATACAAATTTAGTTATCCTTTTATGGTGCTCGCCACTCAAAACCCGATTGAGCAAGAAGGAACCTACCGATTGCCAGAAGCGCAATTGGATCGTTTTTTTATGAAAATAAATGTATCTTATCCTACGGAAATGGAAGAGGTGCAAATTTTAGAGCAAATGCATTTAGGGAGAAATAATAATTTGCTTTCTGAAATAAATGCAGTTATTAATCCTGCCGAATTGGAAAAATACCGCACTGTCATTCAAGCGGTGAAGGTAGAGGAAAAACTGATAAAATACATTGCAAGCATTGTATCCAATACCCGAAAAAACAAAGATTTGTATTTGGGAGCATCGCCAAGAGCTTCGATTGCTTTGTTGGCGGCATCAAAATCTTATGCCATTATGCAAAAAAGAGATTTTGTAACACCTGACGATATACAATACGTTGCAAAACCAGTATTGCGACACCGAATAATTTTAAGTCCTGAGAGAGAAATGGAAGGTTTTACACCAGACAATGTGATTGAACGGATTATCGCACAAGTGGAGGTTCCAAGATGATTTCAGAATTACCAAAGATTGGACATTTAATGAAGAACATTTATACCAAAACACGATTTTATATAGCACTGGCATTTGTATGTCTGCTGTTTTTGGTAGCTCATTTTTTGCCTTTTTTATTACTTGCCACAAAAGTGCTGTTTTTCATTTTTGTAATGCTTTTAATCGTCGATGCTGTATTGCTGTTTAGAGATAAACGCGGCATAGGAGTAGTAAGAGTATTGCCAGAAAAACTATCTAACGGAGATGAAAATCCCATCAATATTTGGGTGAAGAACAATTATGTTTTTCCTGTTTCGGTGGAAATTATAGACGAAATACCGATACAGTTTCAAGTACGCGATATTTCTTATTCAGAAAAAATAAAATCAAAAGAAGAAAAGAACATTCAATACACCTTGCGTCCGACTGAACGAGGCGAATATAAATTTGGTTTTATTTATGTTTATGCCAGTACTGTAATCGGTTTTTTTGCCAAGCGCTATTATTTTCAAAATGAAAAAGAGTTGGCTTGTTATCCATCTTTTCTTCAGATGCGAAAATACGAACTCATTGCCATTCACGATAGAAACAGTGAGTTTGGCATAAAAAAAATGCGCAGAATTGGTTATAGTAAAGAATTTGAGCAGATAAAACAGTACGTTTCTGGGGATGATTATCGGAATGTAAATTGGAAAGCATCTGCAAGGAGAAACCACCTGATGGTGAATCAATTTCAGGATGAACGCTCGCAAAACGTTTACAGCGTGATTGACAAGGGTAGGGTGATGAAAATGCCTTTTAACGGTCTGACCTTACTCGATTATGCCATAAATACAGCACTGGCTATTTCCAATATTGCCTTAAAAAAAGACGATAAAGTAGGTTTACTGACTTTCTCAAAAAAGATAGATTTTGTTTTAAAAGCAAGAAAGTCAGGTTCGCAAATACGACTGATACAAGAAGCATTGTACAATCAAGAAACGGATTTTAAAGAGACAGATTTTCAGAAACTATACAGCATTTTTAAGACGAGATTGAGCCAAAGATCGCTAATTATGTTGTACACCAATTTTGAATCCATTTCAGGATTAAATAGACAATTGCCCTATTTGCGAAAACTGGCAAGGCAACATGTATTGGTGGTCGTCTTTTTCAAAAACACGGAACTTGATAAATTCAGTGCTGCAAAAGCAAAAACAGTAGATCAAGTTTACGACAAAGTAATTGCCGAAAAGCTGATATTTGACAAAAAAGTGGTGGTAAAAGAGATGAAGAAGTACGGCATTCAGTCCATCCTAACAGAGCCAGAAAATTTGACGATTAATACGATTAATAAGTATTTGGAATTGAAGGCGCGTGGGGTTTTGTAGGTGTGTTGCCTTCGAGTGGTTTTGTGCAACTTTGTTAGTTTTGAGCAAACTTATTTATTTCTGGTATTAATTGAGTTTGGTCTGGGCGAACCTCAGGCAACGTTGAATGGGCAAGATATTGGTGTTGCTTTCGAGTGGTTTTGTGCAACTTTGTTAGTTTTGAGCAAACTTATTTATTTCTGGTATTAATTGAGTTTGGTCTGGGCGAACCTCAGGCAACGTTGAATGGGCAAGATATTGGTGTTGCTTTCGAGTGGTTTTGTGCAACTTTGTTAGTTTTGAGCAAACTTATTTATTTCTGGTATTAATTTAGTTTGGTCTGGGCGAACCTCAGGCAACGTTGAGTGGGCAAGATATTGGTGTTGCTTTCGAGTGGTTTTGTGCAACTTTGTTAGTTTTGAGCAAACTTATTTATTTGTGGGAAAAATTGAGTTAGGTCTGGGCGAACCTCAGGCAACGTTGAATGGGCAGACATCATACCTCCGTGTCATTCTCGTGTGCGAGTCCAACAGTATTTTCAAAGCGTAGCAACGAAAATATCTGGAACCCCCAACCGACGAAGGACTAAATGAAACATCCCCTCCGTGTCATTCTCGTATGCGAGTCCAACAGAATTTTCAAAGCGTAGCGACGAAAATATCTGGAATTCCCAACCGACGAAGGACTAAACGAAACATCCCAAGTTTCCAAATTTCACCATTCAACATAACAAAAACCCAAAATTCCCCAAAAAACCTTATTTTTATAAAAAAAAGACTACCCACAATTTTAGAAACCAATAAAAATATGACAAAAAAACCACACCCCGATGATATTTTACCAATAGAACTCCCAAGTGGTCTAACTTTCAATATGATAAAAGTAGAAGGAGGACTATTAAAAATTCCCGATGCTGAAATACACATTGATTCATTTTATATGGGCGAATTCCCCGTTACCCAAGAACTATATAAGGAGGTGATGAGCGCAAATCCTTCAAAAAATTTGAAAGAAGCGACATTGGATAAAAATCCATCTCTTTTTAAAGGAAAAAAACGCCCTGTGGAAAAGGTTTCTTGGGATGATTTAAGAGTAGAAGAGGATAACTTTTTATCAAGACTAAAGCAATACACAGGAAAGGATTTTAGGCTTCCATCTGAGAATGAATGGGAATATGCAGCCCGTGGAGGAAAATACAGTCAAAGCTATGAATACAGTGGAAGTGATGATTTAAACCAAGTGGGTTGGTATTATGAAATTAATGATGATGCGACTATGGCAGTTGGCATGTTATTGCCTAATGAATTAGGTTTGTATGATATGAGTGGAAATATATGGGAGTGGTGTGATGATAAATTTCCATATAGTTACAAAGAAGTACCAACTGATGGTGGTGTTTTGATAAGGGAGCCTCATGAATTTAATTGTATCATTCGTGGCGGCAGTCTATTTTTCGGTTCAAATAGCTGTAACACTTCAAATCGTAACCATAAGCAAATGAGTGACAACAGCCACAACCATTTGGGTTTTCGTTTATGTCTTTCAAGTCGGAAGGTTGCCATCTAGCACATTTTATACTTCATCGCCAACAAATCCAAATTCCTTTGTTCCTCTTTTGTTCGAGATTGGGCTTTTGAAAGCAAAAATTCTTGAAATTCCGTCAATTCCTTGCCATTTGATTTCATTCGTTCAGTCATCACACCTGATTCCAACTTTTGATTTTTTAATTGTGTCATATTATGCTATTTTTCGTTTTAGATACCGTTTTCATAAAGCATTACTTTTTACAATCCAATATACAAATTTAAAATTGCTTTTTTGATCGAATGATAATCAATTCGTATTATTTTTAAATCCGCGTTTGAAAATCCGTTTCATCCGCGTTCCAAAAACGGAACCAAACAATGAACAATCCAATAGAACACAGATGACACAGATGCAAGCAACGCGGATATTAAAACAAATACAGAATTTGCAGTGTAAAGCGGAGAGATTCCAGATATTTGACTTCGCTCCGCTACGTCAAATTCTGGAATGACGGGCTTTTGTACAAACAAATTCCCCCCCAAATTAACAAAGCAGCCGAGTCTATTCAAAGACCAACCGTTGCCTGAGGTTCTCTCCGACCAATCGTTATTAATACAAGATATAAGCAAGTTTCCCAAAAATTTAAAAAGCAGTTCCAATCTACTCGAAGGCAACCACCCCAAAGCTACTCCTCATCATTACAACCATACTCCGTCAAAACATCTTGCCATTCGTTGCGCTCGGTAATGTCTATTAATTTTTGAGAAATTAGACTTGTTAATTCAGCGTGTTTTTTAGGAAGGGCAAATCCATAAAATTGTACCCCAAACTTTGCAGGCAATATATTCAATTCTCTATATCTACTGTCGTGTAAAATTTGAAAACGCATAATGGGTTCATCATAAATAAAAGCAGCTATTTCATTGTTGATGACGGCATCCAATCCATCTGTGTATTTTTTGTATAAATGAACATCTTTAAAAAAATGTTCTTTTAAATATTGTGCGGAACTAGAATGCTGAATCGTTCCCACAGGACGATCTTTAAAGTCTCTCAAATTGGAAGAGTCAGAGGTCAGTTTGTTGACAGTTAGAGATGAGGCAACACTTGCTGTTAGACCTGAAATGAATAATAATCCACTAAACATCCATATCAAAGCGATGATTTTTCCACCTCTAGATTCTGGAGTTTTGTCTCCATATCCAACTGTTGTCATAGTTACCACCGACCACCAAACGCCATCTTTTATGCCGTGCCAATCTGATCTGAAATTTTCAGAATTCACTTTTCTTTCAAACAACCAGATTAAAAATCCAAACAGTAAAATAAACAACATTAGAATCAAAAAACCACTCCAAAAATTGACAGAGAAAGCCGACATAAAGAAGTCTCGCAGTTTTTCAATTGGTGTGAGTTTACCTTTTACAATCACAGAGTGCGATGCATAAAAGGAGTGAGTAAAATCCATCTTTTTTATGCGTTTACTTGTGATGGTCAAAGGGTTTATACTTATATCAATTCCGCCTGTGGCGACAGAGTCTAACATTTCACCAAAAGGCATTGGGACATATTTGAAAGGGAGGTAAAGCTCCTTTGCACAACGATTCCACAGCCAAATAGAGACACCTTCCAAGTGGTCATCCTCTTCAATTATGAATGGCGGCGATGCTCTGTAACCGACCAATAAGGTAATCGGTTGATGTTTGACTAACCACATTCAAGCTGAAAAATAAGAGATAAATGTTTAGAATGTATCGCATAACTGACATAAGTTCTAAGTCAAATATATACATATATTGCGCCAATTTATATTTTGCATAACTTAGATTGGTATCCAAAGAAATTTTTTTATGTCTAAAATCAAAAACATCAGAATATGAATAGGCTGGGAACCATTTTGCCATTTTTTGCACTGATTTTACTGATTTTGCCATCTTGCAGCAAAGATTATTATCAAGTAAAAAGCTTTAAAGAAAAATCACGGACGCATCAGAAGATAGCGGTTTTGCCTGTGGAAATGGTCTTTTCAGGCTTGCAACCCTTTGATTTAACGGATAAAGAAGTGCTGCAACAAGAAGAAGCAGAGAGTAAAGCATTTCAAATTTCATTGCACAATGAGTTGGTAAGACGGAGAGAAACTTCCAAGAAAGGACCGCATATTGAACTGATGCGCATCTCAAAAATCAATAAGATCATTGAAGAAGAGATGAGCATTAAGGAATCTTGGGAAATACCACCAGAGGAAATGGCTGAATTATTGGGTGTGGATGCAGTTTTGAGGTCAAGAGTTGAGAAAAAAAGATACTTCTCGGATCTTGCTTCTTATGGAATAGATGTTGCTTCAAAACTTATTGGCTTGATAGCCAAAGATATAGGTTTATTTGCAGCAGGTCAGTCTATGAAAAAGTCAAATGATATTTATGGCAGATATGAATTGGTGGATGCTAAAACGGAAGAAATTTTATGGTCTATTTCCTTTCAAGAACCTGCAAATTACAAAAATCCAGCAGAGGAAATAATCAATGGGTTAAACCAAAAAGCAGCACAGAGATTCCCATATAAGAAGAAACGTTGATTTTTGAATTTTTCCTAACTAAATGAAAAGTAAACTGAAATACATTTTTTAATATATCAAGTAATATTTATCAACAATTTTTGATGCAATTTTCATTGTATACTTTCCATATTTATCAAAAAATCTTATCTTTGAGGAACAAGAGAAATCCTTTCTCAATCAGCCTGTTTTAATCTAAAATTTCTCTTATTGAGCAGATCAAGTATTATTATCTATTATTTAACTTGATCTGCTTTTCTTATTTTAATTGGTGAAGGCTACTTCTTCCTAAAATACATCGTCAATGGAACACCCGTAAAGTCGAAAGTTTCACGCAATCTGTTTTCCAAATAATTTTTATAAGGCGCTTTCAAATACTGAGGAGAGTTGCAGAAAAAGACGAAAGACGGATAGTGAACCTGCAATTGTGTAACATACTTAATTTTCACATATTTTCCCTTAACACCAGGTGGTGAATATTTCTCCATCGTTTCTTCCAACCAAGTATTCAGAACAGAAGTTTTTACTTTAAGCGTTCTGCGTTCCTGCACCTCAATCGCCAATTCAATGGCTTTGAAAACACGCTGTTTTTCCAATGCAGAAATAAACAATACAGGCACATCGTTAAACGGTTCCAGTTTTCTTCTAATTTTGGCTTCCATCTCCTTTGCGGTGTTGGTTTCCTTCTCAATCATATCCCACTTATTCACCAAAATAACAACCCCTTTGTTCTTTCTTTGTATCAACCGATAAATGGCAAGGTCTTGCGCCTCAATGCCAGTATTGGCATCAATCATCAAGAGACAAACATCTGCTGCATCTATTGAGTTTATGGCACGAATGACTGAGTAGAATTCCAGATTTTCCATCATTGCAGACTTCTTTCTAATTCCTGCGGTATCAATCAATAAAAAATCTTTATCGAATTTGTTATAACGCGTATGAATAGAATCTCTTGTGGTTCCAGCAATATTGGTAACGATGTTTCGCTCTTTACCAACTAGTGCATTTAGAAGAGAAGATTTTCCAACATTAGGTTGTCCAACAATGGTGATTTTTGGAATGTCATCTTCAACAACTTGCTCTTCACCAATAAAAGTAACTAGCAAATCCAATAAATCACCCGTTCCACTTCCCGAAATAGAAGATAGAAAAAAGGTGTGCTCAAATCCCATACTATAAAATTCAGCAGCTTCAAGCATACGAGTAGAATTGTCCACTTTATTTACAGCAAGAATAACGGGTTTAGTGGTTTTTCTCAACAATTTAGTCACTTCATCATCAAGGTCCGTAATGCCCGTTGTCACATCCACCATAAAGACAATAAGACTTGCTTCATCCATTGCAATGTGTACTTGTTCCCTAATGGCTTTTTCAAAAACATCATCAGAATTAGGTACAAAGCCACCCGTATCTACGATGTTAAATGTTTTTCCATTCCATACAGATTCTCCGTATTGGCGATCCCTTGTAACACCGCTTGTGTCATCAACAATGGCATCACGCATTTCCGTCATTCTATTAAAAAAGGTAGATTTTCCAACATTGGGTCTGCCAATTATCGCTACAGTAAAACTCATTCTTAGTTTAGTATTTATTAGGACTGATGAAAGTCTTTCATCAGTCTTTAGTTTTTATATCCAAAATTTTTAAGCATTAAATCATCGTTGCGCCAATTTTCTCTGATCTTCACAAAAAGCTCTAAATACACCTTTTTGTTTATAAATGCTTCAATATCTTGACGCGATTCGACTCCCAATTTTTTTATCATAGAACCACCTTTTCCGATGATGATTGGTTTTTGGCTTTTTCTATTGGTATAAATAGTTGCCTTTATTTTAGTAATGTCTTTTTCCTCTTTAAAAGACTCAACAACAATTTCGACGGAGTAGGGGATTTCCTGTTTGTAATTCAAAAATATTTTTTCTCTAATAATTTCTGATACAAAAAACCTCCAAGACTTATCCGTCAATTCATCCTTTGGAAAATAAGGAGGATGAATAGGTAACAACTCTTTTATCTTAGCAAAAAGTTCCTTTAAGTTATGACCGTGCAAAGCTGAAACAGCAAAATAGTAATCTGCTTTGACCTTTTCCTTCCAAGCCGCCATATGCTCGTCTGCCAATTCCTTCGTCACCAAATCAATTTTATTGAGGATAAAAATCTTCGGGACCTCTATCTTCTCAATTTTTTCCCAAAAAGGCGCAACCGTTTTCTCCTTCACCTCAACCATAATCAGCAAAATATCGGCATCTTTCAGGCTCGATTTCACAAACTTCATCATTGATTCCTGCAATGCATACTGCGGATCAATGATGCCAGGCGTATCCGAATAGACAATCTGATAATCGTCTCCATTGACAATTCCCATAATACGGTGTCTAGTTGTCTGTGCTTTAGCCGTCGCAATTGCCAATTTTTCGCCCACCAAGGCATTCATAATAGTAGACTTGCCCGTGTTAGGTTTTCCAATGATATTGACAAAACCAGCTTTATGATTTGTATTTTCTTCTTGGTTCATCGCCGCAAAGGTACGGTTTTAGCTTTGTACTTTCTTTTTTATGATAAATATTTGGATATTTTAAAGAGAGAATAGAAAAGATTCCGTTGTCATTCCAGAATTTCTGAAGCGAAGCGGCAAAAATATCTAGTTGGACTCGCACACGAGACCTCCTCAATGTTTAGGACTGCCTATAAATAGTACAAAATCCATAATCAAAGCAAAGTTTAATTATTCAGTAGCATCCCATTTTACAATAAATCAAAAACAATTCGTAATTCCTAATTGAATAAAGAACTGGAAACATCTTACTTTTGTTCAATAGTCATAATATAACAAAGCTATAAAATGGAAACAAGAAACCCAAGATTAAGCGTTAATATCAATAAACCAGCACTTTTGCGCAACTCAAGAGGCAGTAATTTGCCCAATTTGATACAAATAGCAAAAGATTTGGAGCGATTTGGAGCGGAAGGCATAACAGTCCACCCTCGACCAGACGAAAGACACATAAAATACCAAGATTGCTACGACCTAAAGTCCATCGTAACACAAGAATTTAACATAGAAGGTTATCCAAACGAACGATTTTTGAAGTTGATCGAAGAAGTCAAGCCAGAGCAATGCACATTGGTTCCCGATCCACCAGGAGTATTGACCTCGAACGATGGCTGGGACACCATTACACAGAAAGCATTTTTGACAGATGTTGTGGCACAATTACACTCCTACGGATGCCGAGTTTCACTATTTATAGATCCGATTGAAGAAAGATTGCACGAAGTCAAAAACATTGGGGCCGAAAGAATCGAATTTTACACTGGTCCTTATGCAGAGCAATACAGCGCAGATCGTCAAAAAGCAATTGAACCATTTGCCGCCGCTGCAAAAGTTTGCAATGACATTGGATTAGGAATAAATGCAGGTCACGACCTCAATTTAGAAAACCTAAAATATTTCAATGAAAAGATTCCCAACCTACTAGAAGTCTCGATTGGACATGCTCTTTTCTGCGATGCTATTTATTTAGGTTTGGAAAATACGGTACAGATGTATTTGAGGTTGTTGGAATAAGGTTGAGCCGTTCAAATATCCTAAATTAGCTACTTCTTAAGGAACTTAATCAGAGTATCTCTACGTTTTATATATGTTTGCTAAACCTTTGTAGCAAAAACTTTAGATAATTAAGAATGATCAAAAAAAAATGCTTTTGTCCATCTGCCGTTATTATTGATGCCCCTAAACTCAGTAGCAAAGGAATTGAAGAATGTCGAGGCACAAAACATTTTGCTCCAAATGAAAAGGTATATTTTTTACCTATGCATAGTTATGATATTGGTCATTATGAAAGAGCTGTTGTAATAGGTCGCCATAGAAATGACGGCAATTGGTCATCAGTTTGGATTGATTTATACCGAGTGAAGGATTTTAAAGTAGAAATGGCGAGCGATCCTGAATTGATTTCTTTTATTGAAAAAAGAGAGTCAGAAGCGAATATTAGCCCTTGGACTATTGAGTCCGTCCAGCAATTTTGTGAGTGGAGGAATAAGGTTGAACCTAAAGACTGGGAGTATCTCAATCAAATAAATAAAAACAAAGAATAGGTATCAAGAAGCTACTCAAAATTCGTTGGTGGGATTGGCCTATTGAAAAAATCATAGAGAATGTTCATAGCTTAACAGGCAACAGAATCGACAAAATTTAAAAAATAGAAATGAGTAATTATCGACAAGTAATAGATGAATTTAAAGAAAAGAAGGATGAAGGTCTTTTAAAAAATTTTAAATGCAAACACAATGGCAAAACGGGATATTATGAAAGTTTTGATGAAAATTATTTTAATAGAAAAAATTTAATTTTTGAATTATACAATAAATATTCAGCTCAAGACAAGCCATTAATTAAGTGGTTGTTGCAAGAAGAGTTAAAAGGTTTCGAGTTTGAGATTCCAGTATATACCACAGATATGTGTGCCTATATGTTATACAAACATATGGAGAATGAAGATGTTTATGATTTATTTGAAGCAAAATTTGGGGCGGGCACAGACACTCAAGTACATGTCGATATAGAGTTGGTATTTGGTTTAGACCGTGAGCTAACAAAAGAGTATTTGAAAAATAAAAAGACAAATAAAAAACAGAGTAATGAAATTCTAAAAGCGATAAAGCACTATGAATCGAATCCTAATGCAAAATTTAAAAGCAGAGAGGAGTATATAGATTATTTTGAAACAAAAAAAATAAATCGCATAAAGGGTGAATTAGAAGAATTTGAAAATTATGATGGGGACTAAAAAGCGAAACACATAACAGGGTATCCTCGGGTGGAGATTTTGCCTTTGGTGATGTTGACAATTCTCAATAGTCTCCCAATCCAAATACTCGAAGTCAAACTCCGACAAATACATAAAATTACTCTATAGCATTACTAATTAGAAAGTTATTTATATATTTATGAGTTGTTCCTAAACTTGAAACTAAACTAAGTGAGATATTTAACAATAATACTAATAATGCTTATATTCTTTAGTTGTAATACTTCTAATGAGTCTAAAGCTGATTCTTTTAATAAAAAAGGAAATAAAGAAAAGGCAATTGAGCATTATAAGCTTGCCATTGAAGAAGGCAGCACTGAAGCAATGAATAAATTAGCCTTATTGTATTCAAATAACCACCAAAAAGAAGAGGCAGAAAAGTATTACATAATGAGCTTTGAAAATGGCGATGTTTCAGCTGCTCAAATAATGTCATCATTTAGCTTAAGAGATGGGGATTACGAAGGTGTGATTAAGTATTCAAAAAAAATATGTGATGATGGAAATAAAGAACTATCTTACAGTTTAGGGAGTGCTTATTTGAAAATGGATAAGTATGATTTAGCCATCAAATACTTAAAGATGGATGAGAATTCAGTATATCATAAAGACCCTTTAGGTCAGGCTTACTATAATAAAGGGGATTTAATTAGTGCTGAAAAATATTGGAAATCAGCAGTTGATAATCATCCTTCAGGAGCGGTTAATTCTCACACAAAATTGTTAAAACTTTATCAGGAACAAGGAAGGCAAGATGATTATTTATTGTACAAGGATAAATATTAATGAGCTATTCCTGAGGGACAGTTATCGTCTTGTATATTGAAAAATCTTTTTGCTAAGTTGCCCAACTTATTATTTAAACGTTACAAAGGGGATGATATAAATTTTTTCAAATATTTTAAATTAAGCAAACCTGCAATCAACAAAACAGAAGTAAGAGAAGCTAAAGAAATGTAGTACTGAATGGTTAAATAGCCATCAGAATGAATAATTTATTGCTTTTTTACTGCTAAATGGAAAATTATTTATATATTTAAAAAATATTATTTGATACACATATTGGATTGAGGGTATGGGCGGTGTAATTGCAATGCGCAGTTATTGAACAATTATTAAATATTTTAGTGTTCTTTAAAAAGCAAGAGAAAAATGAAATTTAAAATAATACTAATAAACTTTCTATTGATTTTAAATATAGCATTTGCTCAAGAGAATACGCCAATTAGTTGTAGTGATGGAATTGATAATGATGGAGATGGAACAATTGATTGTTTAGATAGTGAATGCATGACTTTACCTAATAATGGGTGTTCAACTTGTTTTGATGATGGGCTTTCATTTGCTGATTTTGTAATTGAATACAGCCAAGATTGTTCAAGCAATATTCAGACTAACCCTGAAACTGCAATTGGAGTAAGTGATTTTGCAGATCCTGATGCATTGGATGAATATGTAAGTTTGGGGTCAGAGGGTTATATAAAACTTGGTTTTAATAATAATTTATTGACTAATTCAGGTGATAATAGTCCAGACCTATGGGTTTTTGAAATTGGTCCTGCTGTTGAAGCATCGCAAATTGATTTAAAGCCATATGATCAAAATACAATTAATATATTAGTAAATGAAGGAATCCAAGATAATGATTCTGATGGTTACTTTGAATTTGATATTATTTCAGGTTCTACCTCTTCTTTAGATATTGATGCCTACGTTATTGGTTATTCACTTTCGGAATTAAAATTCGATGCCGTCAAAATTACTACTGCAACCAATATGGGATGTGAAGGTGAGATTACTCCTGGTGCAGATATAGATGCAGTTTGTGCTCTTTTTTCTTTAGCTATAGATTGTGCAGGTACAGAAAATGGAACTGCTCAAATAGATGACTGTGGAGAATGTTTAGAACTAAATGACCCAAATTTTAATCTATCTTGTATAGACTGTACAGGTATCATAAATGGAACTGCTCAAATAGATGACTGTGGAGAATGTTTAGAGCTAAATGACCCAAATTTTAATTCTTGTATAGACTGTGCAGGCATTCCCAACGGAATAAATCAAATAGATGACTGCGGAGAATGTTTAGAACCCAATGACCCAAATTTTAATCAATCTTGTCTTGACTGTGCAGGTATCTTAAATGGAACAAGCCAAATAGATGGTTGTGGTGAATGTCTTGATGTTAATGATTCTAATTTTAGCCAATTATGTATTCTAATTCCGAATGCTTTTTCACCCAATAATGATGAAGTAAATGATGATTTTAGAATTTTTGCTAAAAATGGATTAAATCCTACCATCAAGTTGTATCAAATTTATAACAGATGGGGGCAATTATTATATGAGGCAAATGATTTCATGGTTGATTCAGATATTTATTGGTGGGACGGAAATTTTAAAGGTGAAAAACCTGGAATAGGAGTATATGTATATTATCTCATAGTATTATTTGAAAACGGGGATCAGAAAAAATTTAAAGGAAATATTACTTTGATAAAATAAGGAACACAAAAATTAATTTATATTTTAGATTCAATTTACGATTCATTGATTAATTAAAAAAAATACTCTTTATTGATCAAATACAAGTCCTGAAAGGACGCAAGATCATAGGGATGGATGCAATCCATCTAACTTATATAATCCATCTTATAAAAATGTCGAATACAAGTCCTGAAAGGACGCAAGATCAAAGGGATGGATGCAATCCATCTAATTGCGAATTCGTAATTGAATGATTCGTAATTCGTAATTAAAAAGCAAGGGAAGAGCGGAGGAAACCCTCACCGACAACGAACCCAAACCCGCAAAAATACGCCCGATGCGAGTGGAAATGTATTTATGTGTGCGTAGGGATAATCCTTGCGGTTGCCCACACTTCGCAGGCACACATAAATGCATTGCAGCGGACAGCGGGGAGACTACTCGCTCGAAGATGACACTCGCCGTCCGAATTCTAATTATAAATTTTGCACACAACCAAATCGTAAAGACGAATACCATTACTTATACTGTACATCAACCATTCTCGCATTCTCGCATTCTCGCATTCTCGCATTCTCAGATTCTCAGATTCTCTCAAAACAGTTTCACATCCTACCAAAATCAAAATAATTCGAAATAAATCGAAGGATTCTTAAAACATATTTGTCTAATATTAGCGTTATACTACCAAACACCCTAAATTTACCGCGTGATTGAGAGATTAGGTTATAGAATATGGACATTTGTGATAGTAATGATTGGCGTTTTTGCTTATCAATCAGTGCTATTTGCCCAAAATGAAAACGATTCTAATTTGGTGCAATTTGCAGGGATGCTTATTAGTGGCGATTCCACAAAATCAAACATTGAACCCGTATTTTATTGCCATGTTGTGATAAAAAACAAAAAAAGAGCGACCATTAGTAATATGGACGGATTGTTTTCAATAGTGGCGGAACCCAACGATACCATTCTTTTTTCATCAATAGGCTATGCCCCCAATTATTTGGTGATCCCTGATACAATTACCGAAAAAAAATACTCTGTCATTCACATTTTGCAACCTGATACCATAACGCTGCGTGAGATGGTCATTTATCCTTTCCCAACTCAAGATGAATTTAAAAGAGAATTTTTAAATCTGGACATCAAAGATGATCCGATTGCCAATTTTGAGCGGACTTTTGGAAAGACAATGCCATTGGATTTTATTCCTCCCAAAGCTTCTGATTTGAGCGCAGGTGCAACTGTCGTTGTATCAGGACCATTAACTGCCATTGCAGATTTTATCAGAGATGGCGATAAACGAAGAATTGATAGATACAGACGGACTTTGGGAATACTGGATTCAGTCAAAGTATCTCAAGAAAATATATACCAAAAAGACAAGACTTTCATTGAGAGATTAATGGATGATTTTGGACTGAAGAAATAGAATTAAACTAAAATAAAATTACATTATAGGAAGAATTTAAAGTGAATATAATTTAATATTAAACATTAAACAACCTAGTTGATTGCTAATAAGGCGTGTTTTATACATTTTTAGCTGAATTTCAGGCGCAAAGCCTTCGCAATAATGTATATTTGTATACTTTATAAACAACCAGCAACCTCAAAAATTAAAAATACGATGCAACACGGCTATTACCAACACCCCTCTGTTTACAACGATCAAGTTATATTTGTAAGTGAAGATGACCTTTGGAAAGTTTCTATAAATGGTGGTAAAGCAGAAAGATTAACTGCTAACCTAAACGTTATTACCTATCCTCATTTCTCTCCTGATGGGAAATGGATCGCCTTTTTAGGCAAAGAAGATGGCAATGTAGAAATTTATAAAATGCCAGCTGAAGGTGGTGTGCCTGAAAGGTTATCTTACTCTTCTTCCTTTCGTTCGCATCTTTGCGGTTGGTCAAATGATGGCAATTATATTTATTTTAATTCTTGTTATCAAGAGCCATTTTATGCAAATCGCACCCTGTCTCAGGTTCATAAAGATGGTGGATTGCCAGAAAAATTAGACTTAGGTCACGGGAAACATATTTCTTATGGCAGTCGAAACCGATGTGTTATTGGAAGAAATACTTTGGGTATAGAGCGATGGAAACGTTATCGTGGTGGAACTTCTGGAGTATTGTGGATTGATACAACAGGAAAAGGTGAGTTCAAAGAATGGGAAGGCGTTGATGGAAATTATGCAAATCCTATGTGGATTGGTGAGCGCATTTATTTTATAGCTGACCATAAAGGGATTGCCAATATCTTTTCGATGAAACCCAATGGAACAGATATTAATCAGCATACCAAGCACAAAGATTTCTTTTGTAAGGATGCCACAACAGATGGCAAAACAATTGTTTATTCTGCGGGAGCAGACATTTATAAATTAGATATTAAAACTGGAAAAAGCAGTCAGATTAAAGTAGAATACCACAGCCCTCGGGTTCAGCGTCAGTATAAGTTTGTAGATGCAACTAAATATTTACAAGGATATGATATTCATCCAAGAGGACATAGTTTGGCAGTAAATTCAAGAGGGAAGTCTTTTGAAACAGCAAATTGGGAAAATACGGTGTATACTTTGCCTTCCAAAGATGGTGTTCGACAAAGACTGATTCGTTATCTAAATTCAGGTGAAGGTTTTGTTTTGGTTTCAGACGAAGGAGGCAGTGAACAAATTGAAATTCATAGGAAAGATTCCACTAAAGTTAAGGTTTTAAAAGGGCTGGAAATTGGTAGAGCAACAGACATAAAAATTTCACCAGACGATAATTATGCTGCAATTACCAATCATCGTGCAGAGCTGGTTTTGATAGATTTAAAAAAGGGGAAATCAAAAATTATTGATACCTCCGCTTACCTTTCAATTGAAGGATTCAATTGGTCGAAAGACAGCAAATGGATTTGTTACGGATTCGTTTGTGAGAATAATGTGGGGAATATCAAAGTGTATTCGATTAAAAGTAAAAAATCAACTGTTATTACAGAAAATAATTTTTACGATTATGGTCCTGTTTTTTCACCTTGTGGTAATTATGTTTACTTCCTATCAAAAAGAATTTTTAATCCTGTTTATGATTCAGTTTATTTTGATTTAAATTTCCCACAAACAACCAAGCCTTTCTGTGTGATATTAAACAAAGAGGCAGAGAATCCATTTTTATCAAAACCGCTTACGCCAGGAGATGAGGAATTAGATGATAAATCAAAATGGGGAAAAGAAAAAAGTGCTGTGAAAGTAGTCCCTGTTAAAATTGATTTTGACGGAATTGCGGAAAGAATTGTAGAGATGCCAGTCTCTGAAGGCATTTATGAAAAAATAGAAGTGACAAACGATTTTGTCATTACTTTAAGTAGGCCAATAAAAGGATCATTGTCCACTAATTTTTACAGTGCTGATATAGAACCAGATGGCGTTTTGAAAATGTGGGACTTGGTAATGTCTGAAGAGAAAAAGATTACTGGTGGAGTGAGTGATTTTAAAATTTCTTCAGAATCCAATACCCTGATTTATACCTCAAAAAGAAAAATGAGAGTGATGAGTCTTGGACCACATATGAAATTGAGTAATGATAAATCCACTAACAGAAAAACAGGTTGGATTGATCTTTCACATATAAAAGTATCCGTTATTCCTGCAAAAGAGTGGGGACAGATTTTTGATGAAATGTGGCGATTGCAAAAAGAGCATTTTTGGGTAGAAGATATGTCTGGAGTAGATTGGGAAAAGGTCCACAAAAGATACCGTCCTTTAGTAGATAGAATTGGTTCTCGTGCAGAACTTTCTGCTTTGGCTTGGGAAATGCAAGGCGAGCTAGGAACTTCACATGCTTACGAAATAGGTGGTGATCACAAACTCGGACCTCATTACGGAATTGGACTATTAGGTTGTGATTTTGTATTTGATAAAAAATCAGGAGGCTATAAAATAACGCACATTGTCAACGGCGATAATTGGCATCCAACATACGCCTCACCACTTAAAAGACCAGGTGTAAATGTAGTTGCGGGAGACATAATCGTAGCGATAAATAATAGACCATTAAGTAGCGAAGTTTCTCCCTATCAGAGTCTCATTAACCAAGCTGGTAATGAAGTAATGCTCACCATAAAATCAGGCAAAAAAGAAAAGTCGGTTTGGGTAAAAACCTTGCAAGATGAGCAAAAATTACGCTATCGTGAATGGGTTGAAGAAAACAGAAAATACATTCATGAAAAAACAAATGGTAAGGTTGGATATGTTCACATACCCAATATGGGACCAGAGGGCTATTCCGAATTTCACCGTTATTATGATACAGAAGCTCACCGAGGCGCATTGATTGTAGATGTGCGTTTTAATGGTGGAGGTCACGTGTCACAATTACTGCTAGAAAAACTTTCTCGTAAAGTAATAGGTTTTAGCAATGCCCGTTGGACTAAAGATCTAAATGAACATTATCCAGATCATTCAGTGCTGGGACCAATGGTGGCAGTAACCAATGAATTTGCTGGTTCTGACGGAGATATTTTTTCTCACGCCTTTAAGTTAATGAACTTAGGTAAATTAATCGGTAGAAGAACCTGGGGTGGAGTAGTAGGCATCTGGCCACGCCATTATTTGATAGACGGAACAGTCACCACACAACCAGAATTTAGCAGTTGGTTTAAAGATGTCGGCTACGGCGTTGAAAACTACGGAACCGACCCAGACATATTTATTGACATTAGACCACAGGATTACAAAAACAAAAAAGATCCACAACTAGACACAGCCATAAAAGAAATCACCGAACAACTAAAAAAGAACCCAGTAAAATACCCAAATTTAGGGAATAAACCAGATTTGAGTTTGCCGACTTGAGGGAATGTTGCCTTCGAGTGGTTTTGTGCAACTTTGCTAATTTTGAACAACCTTGTTTATTTCTAGCAATTAATGAAGTTTTGTAGGTAAGAACCTCAGGCAACGTGGCAATGGAAAGCATAAACAACGTGTCATTCTCGTGTGCGAGTCCAACAGCATTTTCAAAGCGAAGCGGCGAAAATATCTGATTGGACTCGCACACGAGACCCCATACCGATGGAAAACAAACTTCAATGTTTGCTGAGTTTTACTCTGTGTTAATCTGTGGTGAAATAATTTTTTGACCACCCCGTTGTCTGAGGCTCCGATTAAAAGCCTTAAACTTTGCCCGTTGTATTATACACAATTCAAAAACCAAATCTTTGCCATTTGCGAATACTCGATGGCAATTTTTTGGACGGCGAGAATCATTTCCAATCAAATATTCTCCCCGCTGCCCGCTGCAATGCATTGCATTTATTGGAACTGGTTTGGTCGTTGCGGAGACGCGATAAATCGCATCTCTACGAATTACTTCGTCGCAAAATTTTCCCCAATCATCCGTTCCAATGAATGCAATACATTTCCACTCGCATCGGGCGTATTTTCGCAAATTTAGCTGCTCCATCGTGAATTCCCTCCTCCGCACTTCCCTTTCTTTATTGCCAAAAGCCAAAAGCCAAAAGCTAAAAGCTAAAAGCCAAAGACCAACAGCCAAAAATTAACAGTCCAAGTACCCTAAATTCACCAAATATCATTACATTTGGTAATAAAAAACGCACTTACGTTATGAAAATGCACTACATACTCATCTTTGCATTCATTTGTCTTGAATTATCTGGGCAAAATTGCAACAATCCCGAATTATACCACACAGGAACGATCAATGGACAGCCATATGCCTTTATAGATGCCAATGGCAATCCCTATTATATGAATGGACTCAATGTTAGGACAGCCGTTCAAAATGGCGCACCAAGATATTCCCAAAGTCAATTTAATGAAATATCAGCAAAAGGATTCAACTCAATTCGATTGGCATTGGACTGGAAATACTTTGAAACAGCGCAAGGCGTATTTAATACAAGCGAGTTCGATGCCTTAGATGAAGTGATTTTGAGAGCTAAAAATGCAGGTCTTACCGTGATTTTAGACCCCATTCATTTAAAAGGAGATACATCAAGCGATTTCTGGAACATTCCAGCTTGGGCTTGGGGAAATGTAACGCCAGCCACCACAAAAGTTTGGGATGAAATAAATGCACACGCGCTCCCTTATTTAGAAGAGTTTGCAAGCCGTTATTGCGGTAATGAGACCGTCATTGCCATTGACCTAGTAAATGAACCACGAGAACCCAATGATGCAAATAATTTATATGGAAGAAATAATCTCTTGGTAAATATGTATGTGAATTGGATAAATGCACTTCGCCAAATAGATGCTGATAAAATATTTTTAGTAGAACCCTTTTATGGATCAACCTATATCACTTCAACAAATTTGGTTCCTTTGGGAAATTTAGACAACGTTGTTTGGTCATTTCACGATTATTATGCAGGAGAAGGGAACAGCAGCAGCGGTTTTAAATCAGGTGGCTATCCAGAGCAAAATGGCGAAGGGGGAAATAGAACAGAAACATGGGACACCTCTTTTCCTTATCCTAAAAACAACAGAACAGATGCAATGACAGATATGTTAGAACACATCAATGTCAATCATGCTGCTGCGAATGGGGCAGGACTACCAACTCACGTTGGAGAGTTTGGAATTCCTTATGGGTGGACAGGGGAATGGAATTTTATGTGCGATAAAAAAACGCTTTACACTGATTTAAATATCCCAATTTCTGCTTGGGTTTGGAACAAAGATATCGACGGAGGTTTTGGTCTTTTTCAACCCAACAACAATGGTGCGGGAACTTGGATGACTTGGGCAGACCCTTTGGTAAATAGCAATTGCGGCGAGTATACTTTAAGCCCAGATCAACAATGCAACTTGATAAAAAATACCGATTTTGATAATGGTCAAAGTGATTGGTATATTTACGAAAGTGGCACGACCTCAAGTACTTGGAATGCCAATAATGGCACAGCAAATTTTACCATAACAAATGGCAGTACTGGAAAATGGAGAATACAACTAATTCAAGCGGGATTGAATTTGAAACAGGGGAAAGACTATGTTGTTTATTTCAAGGCAAAAGCAAGTGCAGCAAAACCAATTTATTGCAGTTTGACGGATATAAACGACAATACTTATCTTTACGAATATCAGGACGTGACTATTGGAACGACTTGGCAGAACTACAGTTTTTCCTTTTCAATGACCGATCCAGATGACACAAATGCACGTATTAATTTTGGTATAGGAGGAAACAATACGGATATAGAATTTGATGAAATAATTGTTCAAGAATTGGATTGTGTTTGTCCAAATTACATTTCAAATAGTTCTTTTGATTTTAACCTCAATAATTATGACACCTATATTTCTGGCGATGGAGTTGCAAATGCATCACTCAATTACAACAGCACAGGCAATTACGCTAATTTTGTAATTAACAATGGAAGCTCTTTGCAATGGAAAGTCCAACTCAAGCAAGGAGGGATTTCATTGGTGCAAGGCGAAACTTACACATTAACTTTTAGAGCAAAAGCTGCGAGTACAAAAAATATTTACTTTAAAATAACCAACGCAAATGATACAGGTTCACCATATCATACATTACAGTACCGCAATATTTCAAACAATTGGGAACAGTATAATTACACATTTACAATGAACAGCCCCAGCGATGCAAATGCAACCATAAATTTCGGTATTGGAGCAAACAACATCAACATAGATTTTGACGACATCAATCTTTACAACGATGATTGTGCTTTGACTGCCTGCGAAGGAAATCTCATTCATTTTGGAGAAGTTGCAGCAGGAACCTATCACGTAAGCGATTACATTATTTCATCAGGAAACATCAGCAGCCCAAAAAGAGTAGATTACAAGTCTGGAAATGTTATTTGTTTGGATAAAAATTTCACCGTTAAATCAGGAGCAGAATTAAATGTTATCAATGAAGATTGCAGTCCTCAGAATTGATAGACTTTAACAAATACGCAGAAATATTGCGCACTGGCATTTTATCTTTGTATTATCATTCAATTCGATATTACAAAATAAAAAACGGAGGCATTGGAAATAAAAATCATCATACCACTGGCTGCATTAGGAGGTAAATATAATTACTGGCATGAGATAGAATATTCTATTCCATATACTCAACTTTATTACTGTTTAGAACAATGTTTTGAAAAATTTCAACCAAAAATATTATGGGAATATTTACCAAGAGATAAAATGAACTATTTGATTTTTACCATTCAATTAGCAACAATAGAATATGAAATAAATCAATTAGTAGAAATGTTAAGAGCAAAAAAATTTGATTATAATTTAAGAATACTTACAAGAGAGAATGATTCAACTGAATTTAAAATGGTTTATCTGAATCAGCGTGCTATAATGGAAGATCTGAAACTGTATTTTACTAAGATAAAATTAAAACAAATCAAAAACGTCTTTAAGAAAGTAAATAGTAAAAAATTGACTGAGTACTATCTCGAACATTTTATAAAAGAGAGCAGTGAAGCTTCCAATCGTCTCAATTTGGAATTGAAAAACCACGAACAATCTTTGGCGTTTAATCATTGCTGGTAGCTCGCGCAAAAATTTCAATCAAACCACCAATCTGTAATACATTCATTTATAAAACGACTAAATAACGACAATTCACTGATTTTTTATCTCTAATATAATTTTTTAGTCTTAATTTGTTATAAAAGTAAATTAAGGATTATGAAATTTAGGGATATAGTTATGAAATTTTCTTGCTTGATGTTAGTGGTGTGTAATACAAGCCTAGTTTACGGACAACAAATAAGCGAATTCATTCATGTAGATCAATTTGGATACACAAGTAACGCTGAAAAAGTAGCTGTAATCTCAAATCCTCAGATTGGTTACAACGGCAATCAATCTTATTCGCCAGGATCAACGCTGCAACTTCGCAATTTGGAAACAGAAGCTGTCGTTTACAATGGCACACCCACTATTTGGAACAATGGTAATACAAATGCACAGTCAGGAGACCAAGGTTGGTGGTTTGATTTTAGCAGCTTCAATACCGTAGGTTCTTACTACGTTTACGATCCTTCAACAGGGCACAGGTCGGCCTCTTTTGAGATCAATGGCAACCCTTATACAGATGTGATAAATGCAGCAATGAAAACATTTTACTACAATCGTTGCAATGATGCTAAAGTTACCCCATACGCACAAGAAATTTGGTCAGATGATGATAATTTTCTACAAGATTATCAAGTAAGAGATGCATATGATCCAAACAATGCAGCAAGAGAAAGAGATATGGCTGGCGGCTGGTTTGATGCTGGCGACTACAATAAATATGTAACTTTTGCACACGATCCGATCCATCAATTATTGAGTTCTTACGAGGAAAATCCAGCAATTTATACAGATGATTGGAACATTCCTGAAAGCGGTGACGGCATTCCTGATATTTTAAATGAAATAAAATGGGAATTGGATTGGATGCGAAAAATGATAAATGCAGATGGCACAGTTTATATGAAAATGGGAAGCGTTAGTTATAATGACAACCCCGCCGCACCACCAAGTGTCAATACTGATACAAGGTATTATGGACCTGTCTGCTCATCGGCCTCTTTATCTGTTGCAAGTAGTTTTGCCCACGCAGCGAAGGTTTTTAGAACCGTGCCTGCGCTTGTATCTTATGCCGATCTTTTAGAGGACGATGCCATTTTGTGTTGGAATACATTCCTGCCTTTTTTTAATTCCAACTCCTTACAAACAGATTGTGATGACGGAACAGTAAAAGCTGGTGATGCAGATATGAATGAAGAAGTCCAAACCAATTATGCAGTAGTTGCAGCAGCTTATTTATATGATATTACAGGAAACAATAGTTATTCAAATTTTGTCGCAATAAATATCAATAGCATCGAACCGATCACGGATAATTATTGGGCAGTAAAGCATGCAGTTTTATTAGAAGGAGTGCTAAATTATACTACATTGAGTGGCGCAAATCAAACTGCTGTTAACGCAATATTGACTTCCACTAGCGATGCCGTTACAAACAATTGGGGCAATTATTTTGATTTTAACAATGATGATTTATATAGAGCATTTGTACCAGATTGGGTTTATGATTGGGGAAGTAATATGGGGAAAGCGAATGCAGGAAATATGTGCCAAATCATGGTGAAATATAATGTAATTCCTTCTGAAAATGCAGGTTTGTTGAAAAAAGCGAATGAACAATTGCATTATTTTCACGGAGTAAATCCGCTGGGAATTGTTTACTTATCCAATATGTATCAGTATGGCGGAGACCGTTGTGCCAATCGTATTTACCATAGCTGGTTTAATTTTGGTACGGATTGGGCTGATGCCATAAATTCAATTTACGGACCCGCTCCAGGATTCCTTGCTGGTGGTCCAAATCCTTATTATTCAGGTCCTTCAACACCTCCTGCAAATCAGCCATTCCAAAAATCTTATCTCGATTTTAACGATGGTTATCCCGATGTTTCTTATGAAATTTCAGAGCCTGCAATTTATTATCAAGCGGCATATATCAGGCTGCTTGCAAACTACGTGAACAATCAAACATTTACTTCAACAGTTGACATCGGCGCAACTAGCAATTGCATTGAAGTTTTCCCTTGTCCAGCCAATAATTATCTACAAATTCGAGGCAATTTAGAAGCTTACACCATCCAAATATTAAACCAAAATGGTGCTGTTTACCAAACCCTAAATACTTCAGGGAGCGATCTTGTGATTGATGTTTCCGACCTGCCTTTAGGTCTGTTTTTTATCAAAATGTTAAATCAACAAAATTCACTTCTATCTATTGAAAAAATAATAAAAGTGAATTAGTACCATGGATTTTCTAATTGTGTTAGCAACACAAGGTCACTAAGTACACTGTAAATTAAATACTGTCGAGTTAATTTGAGTCAAATTTGGTCGAGTATGCGGAGGTTATTAGTCATAGCCAAAACTATGGCTGATGTTCTCCAACGAAGTACTTGATCAAATTTAGCCAAATTACCTGACATTATTTATTTTACGGTGTACTAAGGAACGGCTCATAAATAAGTGTCTAAGTTTGACCGAACGTTGGACCGTTTATATTTTGCTTTTATTCAAGGCATTTTTTGGTGGGACCGACCATCGGGCATAGCTGGGCTACGGTTAAAAAAAATAACAGCATCGGCTGCCGCTTGAAAAAAATCAAAATGTTTATTCATCAATTTCAGTAAGCTTTTTGTCCCTAACAGGATGCGTATTTCCCTATGAAACAACCAATGACATTTCAACGGAAAAATTTCAAAAAAACAGAGCGGCATTTAAGTCCAATTTAATTAATAAGGGCAAATCCCCACAAGACTACCAAAATTTTGCAGCGAAAAATGGAAACGTGAAATTGGAGTTTTATCAATCTGGTGAATACAAATTGAAAGCTCTACTTGAAGTGATGACTATCAATGATCGCACCAAAGTGCCTTTTACTCAGATTTTAACATAGTGAAGTGATAACTGCCAACAATCACGCCAAAACGTATATTTTTCAGACTTTGAGATTATTTTAACATAAATTATACACAGACTGATCCTAATTATTTATCCAGTCTGAATTGGTGGGAGTCATATATGTAACTTGGGTTAAGAGCTGCTTATATTTCTTAAATTTTTAGACTCATCTAAAAATATTTTTCGATTAGCAAAAAAATTAGTAAATTTGTGTATATTTATTTAACAAAACGGTATTGCTAGGAAGCAATTTACACTAAGCTTTGAGGTTTTTAACGAATGAAATACATATGTACAAAATATATACCATATCACTATTGCTTTTATTAGTATTCACCATTTCTTGTACCGATTCATCCACTAATGATGGCAAAAGTGAAGGGGATAAGACTGGAAAATTGGCGATTTTGACGACGACTGGAATGATTGGGAGTTTGGTTGAGAACATTGTAAAGGACAAAGGGGTAGTTACTTCATTAATGGGTCCAGGAGTTGATCCACATTATTATAAAGCAACTCAGGGAGATTTGAAAAAGCTGACCAGTTCGGATATAATTTTTTACAATGGTTTGCTGTTGGAAGGAAAAATGCAGGAAATTTTAGAAAAATTAGCCAAGAAAAAACCTGTTTATGCTGTGGCAAGAGATTTACAAAAAAGTGAATTAATCAATGCCAATGAGGGAGGTAGTGGAAAGGCAGTTTCAGACCCACATATTTGGTTTGATTTGATGCTTTGGTCAAAAACGATAGATGTGGTGGTGGAAGGATTGTCCAAATTGGATGCTGCCAATAAAGCATTTTATGAAGAAAATGGAAACCAGTATAGAGAAGAACTTAAGAAAACACATTTATTAGTAGATAAACAGTTGAAAAGTATTCCAGAGGAGTCACGAGTTTTGATTACTTCACACGATGCATTTGGTTATTTTGGCCGCGCACACAATATAGAAGTAATGGCACTTCAGGGAGTCTCAACAATAACCGAATTTGGTTTGAAAGATGTTAGTAATTTGGTGGATGAAATTGTCAAGCGAAAAATAAAAGCTGTGTTTGTGGAAAGCTCTGTTTCTTCCAAACCGCTAGAGGCCGTTTTGGAAGGATGTAAACAAAAAGGGCTGGATGTAAAAATTGGCGGAGAATTATACTCTGATGCAATGGGGGAGAAAGGCTCAAAAGGGGGAACACACATCGGAATGATAAAAAGCAATGCGGAAAAAATTGTAAACGCTTTGAAATGATAATACAAGTAGAAAATCCCATCGTTGAAGTTCACGATTTGACGGTCAGTTATGACAAGAAACCTGTTTTGTGGAACATAGATTTTTCTATTGCACCAAAACAGTTGGTGGGCATTATCGGTCCCAATGGAGCTGGGAAATCGACGCTTTTAAAATCCATTATGAACCTGATAGAACCGCAAAGTGGTTGGGTGAAAATTAATGATAAAAGTATTGAGGATCAGAGAGACGTAGTTAGTTATGTTCCTCAAAGAGAATCGGTTGATTGGGATTTTCCAGCGAATGTAATGGATGTGGTTTTGATGGGGAGATTTCGCAAAAGAGGCTTGTTTCGACGATACAATAAGGAGGATAAACGCATTGCGATGGAAAGTTTGGAAAAGGTAGGAATGCAGGGCTTTATAGATCGTCAAATTTCACAACTTTCAGGTGGGCAACAACAACGTGTTTTTTTGGCGAGATCATTGGCACAACAGGCGAATTTATATTTGATGGACGAACCCTTCGCAGGTGTAGATGCATCAACGGAGGAGTCCATTCTGAACTTATTGACAGAGATGGCGATGGAGGGAAAAACGATCATAGTCGTTCACCACGATTTAGAAACAGCTTTCAAGTATTTTGATTGGATGATTATGCTCAATACTACTTTGATCGCCTCTTGTAGTTCTGACCAAGCATTAAACAAAGAAATTATTAAAAAAACCTATGGGGGCAAAATGCCGCTTTTGAGCGAGCTGAGCGCCTTGATTAAAGAAAAAGAATTGCCAGTACGGGAATGAATTATGAATTCTGCCATTGAACCACATTAAGAATTTTGTGTAGAGACAAGGCATGCCTTGTCTGCTGTGTCGATTGGTTATGAACTATGGGTTGTGAATTAAGTTCAGTAAATGCATTAAAAAATTGTGGCAATAGCATCTAGAGACAACTCGCTCAGAGATGATACTTTCCGTCCTAATTTAATAATGAATTATGAGTTAAACCATATTTATGTGGTTATGAATTTTTCATTGAAGTGTAGTTTTGATTACGATTTGTATATTTTAAAGTGTATAAAATTATGAATTATGTATTTAGAAGCGTGTAAAATTATGATTTTCTCATTAAATAATTGTGGCGATACCACCAGCAATATTGAAGCATTGAAGCATTCAAACATTGAAGCATTCAAAAATTGTGGCAATACCACCAGTAAACATTCATGCATTCTCGCATTCATGCATTCTCGCATTAAATAAAAGAGGTATGTGGCAGAGCCTGATAGAGTTTTTTAGTTTTAACAACGCCAACGTGATTTATGTTACGGTGGGGACCATGCTGATCGGAGCGAGTTCGGCAGTGGTGGGCTGTTTTTCTGTGCTTCAAAAAAGAGCGTTGATTGGCGATGTTATTTCGCACTCTGTTTTGCCTGGAATTTGCCTTGCATTTATACTGTTTGAAACCAAAAATCCGCTTGTTTTGCTTCCAGGAGCTTTTTTATCGGGTTGGTTGTCCATTTTAGTAGTTGATTTTATTACACAAAATTCAAAAATAAAAAGCGACGCAGCGATAGGAATTACCCTCTCCGTCTTTTTTGGTTTCGGCATGTTACTTTTAACCTCCATTCAACATCAAGGCAATGCATCGCAATCTGGCTTGGATCATTTTATATTTGGAAAAGCAGCGGCAATTGTTGGGCAAGATTTGTATATACTTGCAGGAATGAGTATTTTTTTACTAACGACCGTTTATTTTTTTCTAAAACCATTTACCTTAATTTCTTTCGATAAACATTTTGCCCAATCACAAGGCTTGCCTGTCAAATTTTACGAATTTTTATTATCCTCAATCACCGTACTAGCTGTGACAGTAGGAATTCAGGCAGTGGGTGTTATTTTGATGTCCGCCTTATTAATTACTCCAGCCGTTGCAGCACGTTTTTTAACGGATAAGTTGCAGTTGATGCTTGTGATTTCAGCGGTTATCAGTTCATTTTGTTGTTTGATTGGCGCTTTTGTTTCCTATACCGCTCCTTCAATGCCGACTGGTCCCTGGATTATTGTAGTATTAATGATGGTAGCGATGCTTATTTTATTTTTTGCACCAAGAAAAGGACTTTTGGTGAAAAAAATGCGTCAGCGATCTAATTTTAAGCAGGTTTTGGATGAAAATGTTTTAAAATTAATGTACCAACTCTGTGAACACACCAAAAATTTTGAACAAACATTAAACATCCAACAATTAACGGCAAGGCGGGATATGGGTGAAGGATTGATGAAAACAACATTAACACGCCTAGTTAAAAACAATCTAGTTATAGGAAATAGAGGGGGCTGGAAATTGTCTAGTGAAGGAAAAAAGATTGGAAAAAGGATGGTTAGGCTTCACAGATTATGGGAAATGTATCTAACAAAATATTTAAATTTACCATCAGACCATGTACATGAAACAGCCGAAGCAATTGAGCACATTCTAACGCCAGAAATGGAGAAAGATTTAGAAAAATTATTAGATAAACCCGAATACGATCCACACAATTCCATAATACCTTATGATGATTAAAAAATTAATATTTTGGACGGCGAGTATCATCTCTGATCATGTAGTCTCCCCGCTGCCCGCTGCAATGTTTTTATGTGTGTATGGTAAAGACCTACGAGATTTTAGAAACCTCGTAGGTCTTTACCATACACACATAAAAACATTTCCACTCGCATCGGGCGTATTTTCGCATGTTTGGCTCCTCCGTCGCTATTTCATCCTCCGCGCTTCCCTTACTTCAACATTAGATCGAGTTCTGCTATCCTAGATTATGTAGTCACAGGACCATCATCAACCCTAAAAAAAATAAAAGGTTGCGGCAAAACCCAAGTCCTGAAAGGACAAAAGATCATAGGTTAGGGTGCAACCCTAACAAAAAATAAACAAGGTTAGGGTGCAACCCTAACAAAAAATAAATAAGGTTAGGGTGCAACCCTAACAAAAAATAAACAAGGTTAGGGTGCAACCCTAACAAAACATTAATAACATATAAAAATTAAACATTATGTATAAAATAATAGACAATAAAAGAAGTATGAACGAAATTTATATAAAATATTTTTCTATTTATTCAACTAAAATTTCGAAATGAACGCATTTTGGATTATCTTAACAGCAAGCCTGGTTTCGTTTTGCTGCTCCATACTAGGGAGTTTTTTAGTATTGCGAAAAATTTCAATGATAGGAGATGCAATATCTCATGCAGTATTACCTGGCATAGTAATTGCATTTTTCATATCAGGTTCCTTAGCCTCATTAGAAGTTTTATTAGGAGCTTCAATAATGGGCATAATTTGCACAGTTCTGATAGAATTTTTAGATAAGAAGGTCAAAGTTCAGTCAGACGCGGCAATTGGAATGATTTTTACATTCCTATTTGCAATAGGTGTCATATTGATAGTCACCTTTGCAGGTAATGTAGATTTGGATCAAGATTGCGTATTGCATGGAGAAATAGCATACGTTCCACTTGATCTTATAGAGACGGGTACATTTTTAGATGTACTTCCCGTTCAGGTTTGTATTCTCTCAATCGTACTAATTTTTTTGCTGACTGTTGTATATTTTGGCTACAAAGGATTTTTCCTAACCACCTTTGATTCCGAGTATGCCGCCTCCATAGGAATATCTACAGTATTCTGGCATTACTTGCTAATGGCACTGGTTTCATTGACTACGGTAGTTAGTTTTGAGTCAGTTGGAGCAATTTTAGTTGTCGCATTTTTGATAGTTCCCGCCGCTACAGCTTATTTATTGACCAATAATTTATCCACAATGATCCTAATTTCTTGTATTGTAGGCTTAGTAAGTTCTGTTCTAGGCTATTATTTGGCAGTTGTAATAGATGGCTCAATAGCGGGCGCAATATCAGTTTCGATGGGCTTAGTTTTTGCGATTGTGCTTCTATTTTCGCCAGTTAATGGATTGGTAATCAGGAAGTTGAGTAAAAGAAAATAGCTGGTCGAAGACCAGCTATTTATCTTTGTAAGTATTATCAAAATAAAGCATCAAACCCATTCAATGCATAAATATGATGTAAATATATTTTAATAATCATCAAATAAAGCATAAAAAAACGCTGATTCTTACCTGTCCAAATCAGGATGTTATCTATATTCTAATCAATAACGACCCCTAAACAGCATTTACTACCCTCCTTAAATTCAAGTAGTTATAAAATTAATTTGCGAATAAATCAAATAATTATTAACTGTTTATTAACTTTGGTACGATAGCTGTATATACTATGTGATGTTCTTTTTTATGAAATAAAAAATCAATCGCTTTTGTTTCTATTTTCATCCATGCCGAAACTATGTCTGACTGAGGAGTTTTTCCCTTCTCATCTTGTCTATAATGCCCCAATTTTAGCAAGCAACTTCTACCCTTTAGATTTAAACAATACAACGATAATTTATAAACAAATTAATTAATCATTTAATGCGATTTTTATTATGAGAAAAATTCTATTTTTTATTTTGTGTGCGACAGTTCTTTGTTGTTTCAATCAAAATTCCAATGCGCAGTGTGCTGCTGGTGAAACAGCATACACTGTTCTAATTGATTTAGGTACAGGCGGTACTGGAAATACTTTAACAGATGTGTACCCTAATGAGATATATTGGAACATTACAGATGCTAGTGGAAGTATTGTAGCTTCAGCAGCTTGTGGTTCTTATACAGGTTTATCTGGGTTGCAAACAGTTCCTGTTTGTTTGCCAACAGCAGGAGCCCCATACACTTTCAACGCTTTTGATGATTGGGGTGATGGATGGAACGGGCTATCCAATGTGTCTATAACTACTTCTGCTGGTCAGCCATTGGTTTGTGCATCAATTCCTAATAATGGAGAAGCTGGTGATGGTGCTGATGGCTGTACAGCATCAGCTGCTGATATGATACCTGAAGCTAGCTATACATTTGATTCAAGTACTAATCCAGGCACGTGTCCAGCTTGTATTACAGAAGAAGCATTTTCTTATGTGGATTTAATTGAATTGGGAATTTCACCAGTTCCAATCGTTCTCTGTCAAGCTGACGGAACTATTGATATAGGATTCGGTATTACTGCATACGAAGGACTTAATGTAATTCCAAATGTTGGAACAGTTGATAGTCCCAATCCAGCAGCTTCATTGATTGCTTATACTTGGACATTAACTCAAGCTGATATTGATAACGCGCCTGGTGGAATCATAACATTGACCCTTGATGACACAAATAATACATTTGCTTGTGATGGAGTTATTTCCATAGATGTAAATGCTTTAGGAATATCCAATCTGGATGACTTTTGTAACTCAGTCTGTGGAGATTCTCAATGTACAGGTTCTGAATCATATTGTACTTGTGTTGATAGTGGAGGTGATTGTGGTTGTGAAACATCTATGACCATTCGTTATTTCAATATAAGTTCAAATACGACAACTTCAGCAGCAGGAAACCAAGATCAATTGATCTGTTATGAAAATTTATTTGATGCAATTGCTCCATCTGGGCAGGATGAACTTTGTATAGTTATGCAGGTTAGTCCATTAGTAGCTGATCTTGCTTGTATACCACAAGACGGTCTTACTTTAAACACTACTGCTGGTACAATTTATGACTCTTTAGGAGTTGCAATCAATAATTATTCTATTGGAGAACTGTTTTTTTTATGCTTAGACCAGGGTCAAGCTAACAATCCTACTATAACAGTCAATGTTGGATTAGGTGCTGATGCAAACTGCAGTGTAACATCAACTATAACAATTGCCGATTATCTTGCAAATGATAGCAATCCATTTAATGATGTAAGTGGTGGGTGTCCTGTTCTTCCAGAAGCTTGTTCTTCACAGTCAGGTTCAACTCTATCAGCTACAAATATCTGTGATCTTGATGGTTTTGCTATTAATCTTGCTAACTGTGTGGATGCAACTATGAATAATGATCCAGGTTCTATTTATGATCCAGGATTTGTAATTATTTATGATACAGACCCTACAACCATTCCAACAGATGCTCAGTTATATGATGCAATACTGGCATCACCAGTAAATCCTCCTCCAGCAGATCTTGTTAGTGGTTTTCAAACTTCTAGTTGTGATGGAACGCTAGGAAACACAGATTTCCAAAATATTCGTTATCCATTTGCCATTTGTCAACCAGTAAATGTAAGTGTATATCTTGTACCAATTGACTTTGTAAATTCAATTCTCGATACTAATTGCCCAATTGGACCAACATTAGGTACTATAACAATTAACCCTAATTTTGAAATAATAACAAATGCTCCTTCTTCATGTACACCTATTGCTTATTTAGCTATTAATTTAGGTCTTGATGACATGGGTGAAACGATATATGCTGCATGTGATTCAGTAATTGCTCCTTTGGATGCAGCTGGAGAATGTACAGGTGACGCTAACTATAATTTTGATTTGGGTGGTGCAAATGCTTCTTGTGTTGTTGGTAACCCTTCTGGTACAGTAACCTGCCAATGTGCAGTATGCGAAATTACCAGTTCTGGCTTAGTTGTTAGTGATTGTACGGATGCAAATCCACCAACAATTGATATCACTGATGATACATTTACATTTTCAATAAATCCATCTAACTCTTTACCTAACACTGCTGGCTATGTTGTGACTGGTGGTCCAGGGACTATAGTAAACAATGTTGGTAATTATGGAACTGCTACAACACTTGGTCCATTTACCATTAGTTCTTGGCTTCCTAGTAATACTATTACAATTTGTGGAAGAAACGACGATGGTACAACAAATACAGATTGTTGTTTTACAGAGACAGTAACACCCCCTGCAGATTGTTCTCCAACTTGTGGTGAAAGTACAGGTTCTACAACCGACGTTACTAACGTTTGTAGTGGTGGGTCGTTTATACTTACTCCTGGTTCTACAACATGTGATTCGCCAAATGGTTTTACAGTGTATTATGTTACTAGTGGTACTGCACTTACAAACCTTGCTACTGCGGTAGGAGCAATAAACTGTGGAGCACCTGGTTCCTTTAATGTTCCAGCAAACGCAACTTGTGATGCGGCTATTTATGACTATTACTTGGTTCCTAATAATGCTTCTAACACGGCAGATTTTTCTTGTCTAGCTGAGGGACCAATAATGATAACGGTTTCACCTAACTATTCTGTTTCTGTTGTGGACAATACTTGTGCTCCATTTGCAACTTTATCAGTAGATGGTACAACATGTGATACTCAAGGAAGTCAAGGTGTTGCTTGTACAGGTGGTTTTGGAATTGATTATAATTTCTCTGCTACTGTAGGTAGCTCAACTTGTATTGCTGGTCCAGTATCAGGTTCATTAACTTGTAACCCCATTACTTTAGCAGATGCTACAATTTGTACTGGTGGATCAACTGTTTTAGATGCAGGTCCAGGCTATGCCTCTTACTCTTGGTCAACAGGAGAAACAACTCAAATGATTACAGTTGCTACAGCTGGTGATTATACTGTCACAGTTGATGGAATTTGTAGTGCTACAGCTACAGTTTCTGTTGGTGGTCCAAATGAACCACAACCAGATCCAGTTTCTTATTGTGCTGGTGCTTCTGCATTATTAACAGGTCCAGCTGGTTATGCATCATACTCTTGGAGTACAGGTCAATCAGATGTGAGTATTGCTGTAATTGCAGGAACATATGATTTAACAATAACTGATGCATTAGGATGTCCACAAGTTTTAACTTATGTTGTTACTGAAACACCTCTTGGAGGTTGTGCTGATCCTGCTGCTTGTAACTTTGATGATACTGCAGTTTGTGGTGATCAAGCTTCTTGTATTTTTGAAATAACTTGTGATGAAGACCCTTGTACAGGTGGTGGTGTTCAAGCTTGGAATGCAACAAATTGCGCTTGTGAGGTGGTTACACCAACAGTAGTAGGTTGTATAGATCCAGCAGCTTGTAACTTTGATGAAACAGCAAATTGTGACAATAGCACTTGTATTTTTGAAACAGCTTGTGATGTAGATCCTTGTACAAATGGTGGTACTTATGTCTGGAGTACAGAATCTTGTAGTTGTGTTTTAGATGTTGCAACCGTTTCTGGTTGTACAGATGCAACAGCTTGTAACTTTAACGCAGCAGCAAATTGTGATGATGATTCTTGTTTACCAGTACCAACTTGTAACTCAGATATTTGTGCTGGTGATGTTTCAGTTGTAGATCCAAATAATCCTTGTCAATGTGTAGTATCAGAAACACAAGTACTTGGTTGTATGGATGCAACAGCTTGTAACTTTAATGCAGCAGCAAATTGTGATGATTCATCTTGTTTACCAGTACCAACGTGTAACACAGATATTTGTGCAGGTGATGTAACAATTGTAGATCCTGCAAATCCATGTCAATGTATTCTTTCAGTAGCTCAAGTACTTGGATGTACAGAAGCTTGTGCTCCAAACTTTGACTCAACTGCTAACTGCGATGATGGAAGTTGTATGGACTGTATTGAAGATTGTGGTGATCCAACTGCTTGTAATTTTAATGACATGGCTACCGTGATAAACAATGATCTTTGTGATTATGGAAATACAGCTTGTACTGATCCATGTGCTCCAGTTTCTGGTTGTACAGATGCAGCAGCGTGTAATTTTGATACAGGTGCTTGTGTAGACGATGGTTCATGTATAATAGAAACAGCTTGTGATGATGATGCTTGTACCAATGGTGGTATTTATACTTGGGATGCAGATATTTGTGCTTGTGCTTTAACTACACCAACAGTGTTAGGATGTGATGATTCAGGAGCTTGTAATTTTAATCCAGATGCCAACTGTGATGATGGTTCTTGTATTTTTGAAATAGCTTGTAATGCTGATCCTTGTTTAGATGGTGGTGTTCAAGCTTGGAGTACTGAAACTTGTCAATGTGAAGTAACAGAGGCTACTGTTTTAGGATGTACTGCAGAATGTTCTACTAATTACAACCCTGAAGCTAATTGTGATGATGGTTCTTGTGTTGTTTGTGAAGAAGGTTGTAAAGATATGACTGCGTGTAATTTTGATGCAGATGCAGAAATTGAAAACAATGATCTTTGTATTTTTGAATCAGATTTTGATTGTAATACAGATTGTATACTTGGTAATTTAGAAGAATTTAGTACAGAAACTTGTCAATGTGAAGTAACAGTAGTAACTGTTTCAGGTTGTACAGATGAAGCAGCAACGAATTATAATGCAGCAGCAAACTGTGATGACAATACTTGTACTTATGAAGCAGATTGTACAGATATGGCAGCTTGTAACTTTAACGCCGAGGCATTAGCTACAGACAATACACTTTGTGTCTATGAATCAGATTTTGATTGTAATACAGATTGTACACTTGGTGATTTAGAAGAATTTAGTACAGAAACTTGTCAATGTGAAGTAACAGTAGTAACTGTTCCAGGTTGTACAGATGTAACAGCAACGAATTATGATGCAGCAGCAAACTGTGATGACAATACTTGTACTTATGAAGCAGATTGTACAGATATGGCAGCTTGTAACTTTAACGCCGAGGCATTAGCTACAGACAATACACTTTGTGTCTATGAATCAGATTTTGATTGTAATACAGATTGTACACTTGGTGATTTAGAAGAATTTAGTACAGAAACTTGTCAATGTGAAGTAACAGTAGTAACTGTTTTAGGTTGTACAGATGTAACAGCAACGAATTATGATGCAGCAGCAAACTGTGACGATGGTTCTTGCATGTTTGCAGAAGGTTGCACAGATGTAACAGCTTGTAACTATGATGAAAATGCAACTGTAGATGACGGTTCTTGTGTTACTATTGCAGCAGGAACAATATCAACGGATGACAATACAACAACTTGTTCTGGTGATGGCGTAGATGATATTATCACTGCTACTGCAACTGGAAATATAGGTTCTTACACATATATAATCACTGATGGTACAGCAACAACTATCTTAGGTCAGTCTGACACAGGAGAGTTTAACTTAGAAGGTGCTCCTGCTGGAACTTGCTTAATCTGGGGTGTTGCTCACGATGGTTCATTAAATGCACCTACAGATCAGGTAGCTGATTTAGAAGGATGTTTTGAATTGTCTAACTCAATTGAAGTGATACGTCAAGATCAATTTGGATGTACAGATGTAGCAGCTTGTAACTACGACTCAGCTGCACAATGTGATGACAACTCTTGTGAATACGGAGAAACAGATTGTCCAGATCCTTGTAATACAATATTAGGATGTACAGATATAACAGGCTGTAATTATGATGCAACTGCTAATTGTAATGACGGCAGTTGTTCATTCCCTGCTCCAGGAGAGTCTTGTATTACAGGTTGTACAGAACCTTGCGCCGATAACTACGACCCAGATGCTCAAACTGATGACGGAAGTTGTAATCCTGTTGATACAACTTGCAATACCGATGTATGTGTAGGTGGCGGTTCTGAAGTTTATGATTTTGATGTTTGTGGTTGTGTTATTGATGTTGCAACCATTAGCGGTTGTACAGATGCAACAGCAGATAACTATGATGCCACAGCCAACTGTGATGACAACTCTTGTGTAACAGCAGGTTGTACCGACCAAGGTGCTTGTAATTACAACCCAGCAGCAAACACAGATGATAATTCTTGTGAGTTCGGTGACACTCAGTGTCCAGAGCCTTGTAATGTGGTTTATGGATGTCTTGATCCAGATGCTTGTAACTTTGAGCCAACAGCCAACTGTACTGATGGAAAATGTGATTACACAAGCTGTTTGTTCGGTTCTGTTGAGACAACTATCTACTATGATGAAAATGGCAACGGAATGTTTGATGGCGATGATGAACTGTTATCAGGTGTGACCGTGTTAATTACTTTTGAAGATGGTACTACAATTATATTATCATCTGATTCAAATGGTAATATTAGTGAGTCTGAGCTTCCTCCAGGAGATTATACTGCGACTGTTTTCTTACCTGCAGGATATGCATATGCTGGCGGTGGATCAGATGCTAATTATAGCTTCACTATAATGGGAAGTCAAACCACTACGTTTGGTGATAATGGTGACGGAAATCAAATACCTGTTGTATTATTTGAAGCTCCTTGTCCTGAAATAGACGTACTAGTACAGAAAGTTTGTAATGAAGATGGAGATGAATACAGATTGTTGGTATCTCATACAGGTGCTGAAAGCTTCACTGTAACCAATAACCTTACTGGCGAAGTGATAGTTAATGACTTTAGTCCAGTGACTATCTTTGGACCATATGATTTCTCATTTGTAAATGATGGAGCTGATGTATCAGTTGTAATTACAGGGAATGATATTTGTGACCCAGTAACGGAAACACTTTCTTCTATTGATTGTAATGTAACTGCAGTTGAGTTGATTTCTTTTGAAGGTAAAGTAATGACAGAAGGCAACTTAATCTACTGGATAACTGCTACTGAGAAAGATGTTGCTTACTACGTTGTTGAAAAATCGTTTGAATCTACAGATCGTTTTGAGGCAGTTGACATCGTTAAATCTAATGGTAATAGCAATTCTATTATGAATTACGAATTATTAGATAGAAATGCACAAGCTGGAATGTCTTACTATAGATTAGTTGAGGTTTCTGTAAATGGAAACGAAAGAGTTGTTTCTGATGTGATTACACTTCAAAGATCTGTTAAAGATTTTGGTATTGTAAATGTAGCACCAGTTCCAGCACATGACATTGTAAATGTTGCATTCAGATCATTGACTGATTACGTTGAGATCAATATTTTTGATGTAACTGGTAAATTGGTTAAATCTCAAAGAGTATCTTCAGAAGAAGGATTAAACAATGTCAGCATTGATATTCGCGAATTCTCTATTGGAACATACTTCTTGAACTTAACTCAAGGTGAATCAAATGAGACAGTTAGAATCGTTAAAGACTAATGTTCTAATAATCTTTATTGAATAAATAAATTTCAATGCCCCTCAACTGCTTGCAGTTGAGGGGCATTTTTGTGTGCCATACATGATGTTATACTATAGGGTGCAAGTCCCGAACGAGCCTATAAGGAAAGGAATCGTAGCCAAAGGCAAGGGTGTCTTCCGTGAGGAAGAATCTGAAGGAAGCCTTACAGCAAAG
>Ga0209187_1000266_pt1 | contig 107286 bp, 79 predicted proteins | sample BantaG_FD_187430 | JGI IMG/M metagenome (GOLD analysis project Ga0209187, IMG submission 187430) | Marine algal microbial communities from Bantry Bay, Ireland - BantryBay_4 metaG (SPAdes) (version 2) | ecosystem: Host-associated > Algae > Red algae > Unclassified | place: Bantry Bay, Ireland...
GATATAGTCTCTTACTGTCTTACGATGTATCCCTAACTGACGAGATATACTTCGCTGTGAGTGACCTAAATCGTAGAGTCTTATTATTTGCTTTTGTTGCATATCGATGATTCTTGTGTTACTCATTCTTCGGCATTTTTATGCGAAGAAATTAAGAATCATTACCCTTATTTAAAGTGGTACACTTTACGTAATAATTACTGGTACACTTTCCATGAGATTTAATGGTACACTTTGGATGAGATTATGCAACTATATCTCTGGTTTCTTGCAGAAACTAATCTACGTTCACCCTTCCTTCAGTCCTACAATTACTCGCAGCAACCTTGCGACTTACTATACAGGCTGCACCAACTCGCCTGATCGGGACTTACACCCTCTGGAATAAATTCACTATCTTTCAATAGTGATGCTCATGCTGGGCACACACAAGCGATAACGATGTCAGATTGGCTATCGCCAAATCCGCCACGTATCGCCGATACGTTATCACACATTAAAAAAATATGAAAGTAGTAGGATTTAGAAGCTTCAATCAATTTCGAGATAACATCAAAGAATTAAAACAGTTTTATGACCTGGTATTTCACCTATTAAATGACGAGCACAAAAGAGTTGACGTTGTAAGAAAGGATAAGAGTAAGAAAGTTGAAACATTGTCAACTTCAACTGGTATTGTAAACCACAGTTTAAATTCTTTACACCAATCTACTGAAACTAAGTTTCCTAATAAATTAAGACAACTTATATTAATTTCTACGGTAACTACTCTGGAAGTATACATGACTGATCTCATTCAAGAGATATTTAATAGAGACAAATTACCATTTCAAGAACAGCAACCAATCGAATTCACTAAAAATCAAATATTAACTACAAGCGAAATAGAAGATCTCCATAAAGAATTAATTAGAAGAGATAAAAGAAGACTTACAAGTGGAGGATTAAAGGATATTACAAAGTACTACAAATCAAAATTTAAAATTGAATTTTCATCTTTTCCAATTTCAATTAATAAAATTGAAGAAATACATACAAGAAGGCACTTGCATGTACACAGAAATGGCATATGTGATTTAGAATATGCAAACAAATATCCAAAGAGTGGTATTAAAGCGGGATCAAGATTAGATATTGACCACAAATACTTAATGGAAATGCTGGATAGTATATCAAAATTTGGCGCTTTTCTTAATAAATCAGTTTTGGGACAGTTTCCAAAAAAAAGCAGAGGTATTTCTCATTATTATGGGCCATTATTTGACCCTGCACCCTCTGATCAACAAAAGTTACTTATAGAATTAACACTAAATAAGATGTCATTTGATATTGACACGTACACAAAATCCCTAACTCATAAGAAATATAAATTCACTGATTATTTAATCCAAATCACTACAATAAAAAGAGATTGTAAAATTATAATCAAAGGTGAACCAGAAATTATCAGAGGATTCTTTTCCAAATTTAAACTGGATTCTAATTTTAAATTAAAAAATGTCATAGAATTGAAAAACAACGTGTGATAATCTAGTAGACGGTCCCCGATGGTCAAGTTCTCCCGACCTCGATCCAATGCACTTGAAGCATCAGTAAAATAGTGGAACAATTAAATGAACGGACACAAAATAATAAATCAAAATGCACCTCACTATATGACATTCACAGTAGTGGGATGGATAGATGTGTTCTCAAGAAAGGCCTACAAAGAAGTTATAACAGAAACCATGAAATCTTCGATAGCGGATCTACAGAGGGTTTACGTAGGGGTGCAGATAGGGATGAGTTTATGGCATCGAGGTCAGGAGACCTCTACAATCTGATGAGTGTATATAGCATCGAGGTGTTGCCTAAGCTTTTCCCACTAATAAATAGATAAAGTTTAATACAAGTATTTGTCACGTTTTTATTATATTTTTGTGACAAATATTAGTCTCATATTATGGCCCAATCCGTTGAAAAACAAATACTTAAGTCTATATATAACCATAAGCGTGGTAAAATATTTTTTCCAGTGAATTTTAGCAAATATGGCTCATCTACAGCTGTAAGACAAGCTCTCAATAGATTAGAGGACAAAGAAATACTACAAAGGCTTGCCAGAGGCATATATTTATTCCCTAAAAAACACAAGACACTAGGCACGCTGTACCCGACGTTGGAAGAAGTCGCATTAGCAATTGCTAAACGCGATAAAGCAAGAATAATCCCAACAGGTCTTTACGCTTTAAACAAATTAGGTCTGTCTACACAAGTGCCTATGAATGTGGTATACCTCACAGATGGAAGTCCCAGAAAGATCACCGTGGGTAAAGGTTCAATTAAGTTTAAACCTGCGCCTGCTAAATTGCTTGGTGCAAGAAATGACAAAATGATATTAATCATCCAAGCATTAAAACACATCAAGAAGGACAACATAACTAAGCATATCCAACAAACAATAGCTAAGCACCTAATTACAGTACCTATAGAAGATACCAATCATGACATCAAACTTGCACCCACTTGGATTAGAGATCTTCTTACAAATTGTTAGCATATGAAAGATTGGTTTGAACTAAGCCTTGAGGAACGTAAAGAAATAATTAATCAGACAAGTGCTAAAACTGGCATAGTTCCGACAGCAATAGAAAAGGACTTTTGGGTCATGATAGCCTTAAAAGCCATTTTTGATACAAAGCATGGTGATCATATTGTTTTCAAAGGAGGTACCTCTTTGAGTAAAGGATGGAATTTAATTGATAGATTCTCCGAAGATATTGACTTAGGCATAGATAGGTCTTATCTCAATTTTGGAGGAGACTTGACACGAAGTGGTGTCAGAAAACTGAGGAAGGATGCAGCAAAATTTATAGATGAAGAATTTGTGCCAGAATTAAGGGATCAACTAACTAAGAATGGGATAAAGGAGTTTGATTTAACTTTAATTGATTTTGAAGAATCTGATACAGATCCAATGTCAATTGAAATTGAATACAAATCAATAACAGAAGAAATTGAATATTTAAAACCAAGAATTCTAGTTGAAATCAGTTCAAGATCATTACGAGATCCCTTCGAGTTAAGAAATATGGTTTCTTATATAGGAAATGAATACCCAGATCAAATATTCTCAGATAAGCAGATACAAATTCCAACTGTTTTGCCTTCAAGGACAATGTTGGAAAAAATATTCCTACTTCACGAAGAATTTCAAAAACCTGAGGGCAAAGTAATTCGTCATAAGCGAATGACTAGACATTTATATGATTTAGAAAAGCTCATGAATTCAGAATTTTGTGATACTGCGTTAGGTGATAAAGAACTATATAGAAGTATAGTACAGCATAGACAAATGATTACAAATATAAGCTGGATAGATTACGAAAAGCATCAGCACAAGCATATCGATTTTATTCCACCTGACAAGGTAATTGGAGACTGGAAACAAGATTATAGCAGTATGAAAGAATCAATGTTCTATGGTGATACAATTTCCTTCGAAGAACTTATAGAAAGACTTAAAGAACTTAAGCATAAAATAAATAAAACTGAATAACTCTATTATCATTAAAGGGAATTAATAAATTCACCAACAAAAGCACCCGACCTAAACGTCTAAAGTAATATAGCAAAATCTCTCTGAGACACTAAATCAAAAACTATGAAACTTATAATTCCTACACTACTAATATTTTCGCTAATAGCTTGCTCTAAAGGCGACGATCCAATAGATGCATTCTCAGAATGCACAGAAGTAACTGACAACTATAAGCGCTATAACGGTGAGAGTATAGATTGCGAATATCATTATGTTCTTACAGAATACAATGGCCAGCAATACATAGAACTGAGAGCACATTGTGATGACTTAATAAGATCTTATGTGATCAATGAAGATTGCGTAGACATCTGCGAAACATCACCCTATGCATTAGAATCTGAATGCGGTCAATACCTACAAGGAAGAGTAGTCATAGAAACAATACTAATCGAAAAATAGTAAGTTTCTATATGGTACTATTGACTGATATACTACGCAGAATTCCTCGACGCATTAATGTTACCATATAAAGATCTGACAATTATCTTTTCGTATTCATCCTGATACTCTGACGTATCCCCTACCTTCTGTAATGCATACTGCTGGATAACTAATAGTGGTAATACAATGTACTCTCTCATCATAATAGATTGTCGAGAAAGCGGCTCTTCTTCCATAAGGGTGTTATATCCTGCGACTTCCAGAAGTAATTCTTTTGTCAGCGTATATTCATCGAATAGAATCTGCCAGAATTTCGAAAATTCTTGATCATCTTTAATATAAGAAGTCAGTTCAAAATAACACTTCGTCAATGCCATCATACTATTAGAAATCAATGCTTTGAAGAAAGGCACTTCTTCGAAAAGTTCTTTGACTTCTGATAATCTGCCTTCTTCTTTTAATGACTGCATGGCAGAACCTATTCCAAAATATCCCGGCACATTCTGCTTTAACTGACTCCAAGAACCGACAAAAGAAATGGCTCGCAGATCTGTCAATTCTAACTTTGCTTTGTTGCCTCTCTTTCCTGGTCTGCTACCGATCTTCGCTTTTTTGTAGAAGTGTAGTGTGCTTTTCTTTTCCAGATAGTCTAAGAACTTATCATGCTGCTTGAGAGCCTTATACTTGTCATAACTTCTATTAGCTAGGTCAGCGATTAGCTGTCGGTGACTTTCTGAGATATCCTGACTATGGTCAGACAATCCAGCGGTAATCAGCTGCTCACAATTATGGATAAACTGATCATTGGTTCCATAAGTACTTGTTATCGTCTGCCCTTGTATCGTGAGTTGTATTTCCTTGCTAGAGATATTCTTTCCTTGTGAGGCATAGAATCGATGTGTCTTTCCACCGCCTCTTGCTGGTGGTCCTCCCCTTCCATCAAAGAACACCGCTTCGTACCCATGATCATCACTGACCTTGCTTAGTCTTTCCTTAGTCAGAAAGATAGACCAGTTGGCTTTTAAGTATCCGCCATCCTTAGTGCCGTCCGAGAATCCGAGCATCATCGTCTGCTTTGCTGATCTTGCTTTGAGGTGATTGCTGTATGCTGGCAAGTTAAATAAAGTCGTCATGATCTCAGTAGAATTATCCATACCTGCCATCGTCTCAAAAAGAGGCACGATATCAAAATGGATATCTTCCGCCTTGTATCCACACCATCTGAAAAGAGCATAGACAAACAATACAGAATAGATATCCTCCGAGTTACTGATGATATATCGATTGCATCCTTCCTCACCATTACTGGCTTGTATGTCACTTAGCTGAGAGATATTAGCAATGGTATCATTGAGTAAGTCAGTCGAGAATTTCTGACCTTCTAAGGAAAACTCTTCGTCACACAGAATAGATACCAATGTATCTTGGTCCAGTTCTGAAATAGAAGATTTGATTTTATTTTTTGATATCAGAATCTCTTCTACCAACTGGTAATGTACGCTATGATCTTGTCTGATATCCAAGGTTGCAAAATGTGACTTAAATATCTGCAGCTTATCGATAAAGTTATCTACCTCATCCAAAAATAGGCTATGATACTTTTCTTCTAATAATGATCTAATCTCAACAAAAGAATCATTGATTTCTGAGAGTGGTATATTTTTATTGGGATCAAACATAGGTCCATACAACTGCTCTCTTACGGTTGCTAATTTCTCAGCGACACCTTTAAAGGTTAGCTTAAGTTGTAGTTCTTTGATATCATTGTAATAACACTTAGCTATCGATACTCTTAGTTCACTCGCTACTTGCTTAGTAATATCAGCCGTGACATATGGGTTACCATCTCTATCACCACCTGGCCAAAACCCGAGTTGCATCACATTGGGGTTGGCAAATTCCTTATCAGCAAATTGTCGTTTTATTTTGCCATACAACTGAGCTATAGAATCATAGTATACTGTCCTCAAGTAATAGATGATATTCTTAGCCTCATCGAGTGGCGTCGGCTGCGTACTATTCAGCAATGAGGTAAGACCCAGCTGTCTCAGCAATGTGTCTACATCATCGATGCTATCATCCCCTATGGATATACGGAGTCTCTTGATAATTTCTAAGACACTCGGTGGATAGAACTGTGTCGGGTGAGCTGTAAATACAATCCTGGCACTGAAGTCATTGAGCTTGCTCAGAGAATTAGTGATATCTGTATGAGTATGGTTTTTCTTACTGAATATATCTTTTAGTGCTAAGTAGTCTCCCAGTTTATTTAATTCACCAAAGGCTGCGTCTTCTACACTATCAAATAATACGATCTGTCGCTCAACGAATTGTATGACTCGAAACATATAGTCGATCTGACTTTTTTCGTCAAATATATTAAGCGTATTCTCAAAGAAGTTTTGTAAGATCTGATTGGGTTGTAATTTCTTTTCTAGGTCTCTCTGGCAGACCTGTGCTAATAACGGTATCATCTCCCCCGTATCACTCACCTTACTATAAGGCAAATTAAGAAACAGACTATTATATAGATTAAATTTTTTCTTAACCAATCTGTTGAATTGGTCTACTCTCTTAGATTTTCCTTTCTTCATCATGATGCAAAGATATGTTTATAGTTGCAGTATATTCTCAAACTATAGTTATCTTAAATTTGAAATATTATACGTATAAAACTGCATAAATTTGCACCAAAATAATAGTTTGTCAATATTCATTTGAATAAATTCTTATAAATGTGAATGTGTAATGATTACTAATATGACATTGACAATAAAGAATTCCGTTATTCAAAGAGTATAGAAGTACGATAAGGAAAAAGAAAGTAGTTTGTCTGATATAAATAGAGAACTATCTAAAAGAGATTACTGAGGATGATTATGCTGAGGAGATTGAAATACCACCTTTAATAAAATCTCTTAAGGGATCATACAATGCACCAAAAAAATATAATTATAAAGAAGAGCTGATAAAAGCATTATCAGAAAAATATCTGAAAGAAAAAAAAATGTAATATTTAGATACTGATATAATATTGGATTTATTCATGACAGAGAACCACATTCTATTATACATCGTACGTTCTATCTCACATAAACAAATAAACGTTGCTTAACTGCAGTGATATTCAATAATGCATTTGCTTTCTTGTGTAAACTTTCTACACACGACAAAGTAATGAATAAGATAAATCAACTAATGACTTTTGACAAAAGTTCTCTTGATCGCTAAGCAAACCATTCTGGCATTATTTCATCGTTCATTAGATAAGCTATCGGATAGGCAACTCCTATCACTACAGAGAAACCAAACTAAAAAACTAACTTTACACAAAAGTAAATCACAAGATGTCTCTAAGTACCACCCTAACCCAAAGATCAGAATCAAAGTGTGAATTATGCAGCAGTGCCGAATCACTCTCAAGCTATGCTGTAGCACCAAGGTCAGGAGATGCCGATAGTGACAACATAGCTGTATGCTTGGTCTGCCTATCCCAATTAGAAAACCCTCAGGCGATAGATGCCAATCACTGGAGATGTCTGAATGATAGTATGTGGAATAGTGAGCCGGCTGTACAAGTGACAGTGTATAGATTACTCAATCAACTTAAAGATACAGACTGGGCAACAGATCTAAAAAACATGATGTATCTGGATGAAGCCACTCAAGAATGGGCTGAGCAAGGCAGTGATGAAGCTGTGGTACATAAAGACAGCAACGGACATGTGCTACAATCAGGTGACAGCGTAGTGCTTATACAAGACTTAAAAGTGAAAGGTGCCAACTTCACAGCAAAGCGAGGCACTGCTGTGAGACGTATTTCTCTTGTCCGTGACAATGCAGAACATATCGAAGGTCGAGTCGGTGATCAGCATATCGTTATATTGACGAAGTATGTGAAGAAGTCGTAGATTACAAAAAAGAACATGCACGAAATTATGACTTCCTGCAAGTTCTTATCTTCTGACTTAGTTACTTACTTGCTAATCCATCATATATGTCGACCAGAGGGAGACATATATTAATCTATGTACCGTCAATCAAATCATTTGACCTTCAATTAATAATAGATCTTTCTATACAATCAAGATGAAAAAAGGAAAACATAAAAAAAGCCTGCCGCTTAACTAATCAGTCAAGACAACAGGCACTCTATTTTTATATGTAAGCTATGGAAAACTAAGGCTCCATTGGCTTATCTTCAGGGGCCATTATGATTTCTATATAATTGTCATAATTAAAGTATGATCCTATAGCATCTTGTATTTGCTTGGCAGTCAATGCATCGACTCTTTTATTATATGAGTCTAATAATATCATATCAAACTCTTTATCATTGTCATGTTCAGTAGCGATTTGCCTTTGCCAGAATCTATTTTGCTCTAAATCTTTCGTTCTATTTTGTCTTTGTGTTTCTTTGACTTTGACCATATCTTCTGCACTTGGACCTTCGGCCAGAGCCTTTGCTATCACTGCTTTTGCCGCTTGTACTAATGTATCGGTCATCGGTGGATCACTGTTAAATGATACCGTGATGCTATACTCTTCTCTTGGCTTCTTACTTCCACCGCCTGAGACTCTTACGCCGTATACACCGCCTAAGTCTTCTCTTAATTTTTCTCGTAGTTTAATTCTTAGATAAGCAAGCATAGAGCTCATCACATAGTTATTCTCACGTGTGTAATCAAAATCTCCATGGTAATACATCTGGACATTCGTCTTAGGAGCTACACCATTTTTGATGTGGTCTTTCACACCTCCTTTGACAGCTCTGACACCTATATCCTTCCATGTCTCTTCCCTATTGATAGAAGGAAGGTCACCTAAGTATGTTTGGATGTAAGATTTGATTTTAGTGTCATCGAAGTTACCGACGAACGTGAAAGTAAAATCGGAAGCATCAGCAAATCGCTCTCTGTAGAATTGCATCACTCTATCATAATCCATGTTCTCCCAATCCTCTGAAGATGGAAAACCCATCCTCGGATGATTGTTAAATTTTACCTTGCTTGTATAATCTGAAAAGTAGTATTGTGGATTTGACATTAGGTTCTTGTATACTCCTTTTTGCTTAGTGACAAATGATGTAAATGCTTCCTTATCTATCCTTGGTTCGTAGAAGTACTTATGGATCATCTGGAACATGATCTCCATATCGTCGGGAGAAGATGAGCCATTCATACCTTCAGAAAGAGTCCCTATATATGGTCTGACACTAACGGTCTTACCAGACATCAGCTTATCTAATTGTATAGAAGAGAAATTGCCTAAGCCTGCCTCACTAACAACCGCAGTAGCATTAGAGGCATCGAAGTATACATCATCGCTGTATAATGAAGAGCCTCCAGGACTCGTGGCACTCATCAGTATCTCATCATTCTTAAAGTCTGTCTTCTTAAGATATACCTCTACTCCATTATCTAACTTTATATATTCCAGACCTACATTGTCATATTTTTTAGTTTCAGCAACTGCTACGGTATTTAATTTCTTATCAAAGAATGGTTCTGTAATGACCTCATCGACATAGGCCTCTACTTCCATACCGTCAGCTTTTGCTAATATAGCTCTCACCTCTTCTTCAGTGGGCAGTGGAGCATCATCTTTAAGCGGTCCAGTAACCACCACTACTCTACTCTCATCCTTAATCCATTGAGCTGGTAATGCATTAATCTCTTCCAGCTTAATCACAGGCATGTAGGCATTGTACATATCTAATGTCTGCTTAGGTCCAGGTGTCGGAATATTATCCAGATACTTATAGACATATCTCATGACCAGACGATTAGATTCCGTCTTATCCATCTCTTTATAATTTTTTTCAGCTCGCTCTTGCATTCTTTCTTTAGCTCGATCCAGCTCCCCCTGAGTAAAACCATGCTGCAATACTCTCTGATTCTCTGTCAGTAACGCTTCCAATGCATCCTTAGCTTTACCTTCAGATACAAATGCAAACGAGCGGTATGTCTCCAAGTCTCCGACATCTCCTCCATAACTTGTATTTCCAAATACAAACGGAGGATCTGCAGACTTAGTCAGCTCCTCTAATCTACTAGACATCATACTGTTATACAAGCCTCTAACCAAGCCCTTACGATATCCTCTAAGTGTCTTATCCTTTTTCTTCTCATGCTTATACATAACTCTTACATTGGTAAATGAAGCCTCTGCATCTGATGCTATAGACACCAATGTCTCCTTATGCTGAGGTACATTAAATTTTGTTCTTTCTCTTGGATTCTCTACTGGAGCAATGTCACCGAATAGGGTTCTGATCTGAGTCTGCACTGTGGATACATCTACATCACCTACCACGACTATAGCCATCAGGTCAGGTCTGTACCAATCACGATAAAACCTTTTAAAGGTTTCGTATTCTGCAGTCTTAATAATCTGAGGATCTCCTATCGGTAGTCTCTTTGCATACTGGGAGCCACTATACATTACTGGAAAATATTTGTTCTGCATACGCTGATCAGGGCTTAGTCGTGATCTCCACTCTGATTCTACGACACCTCTTTCCTTATCTATTTCTTCATGGTCGAATGTCACTCCATTAGCCCAGTCTCGAATAATCAACATTCCCTTATCAAACAATTCTGTGCTGTCCGTCCTAACCTGTAACATATAGACAGTCTCATCGAAAGAAGTAAATGCATTTAAATCTGGTCCAAAACGAGTCCCTGTCGTCTCTAAGTAATTAACTAATTCGTTCTTATCAAAATTCTCAGTTCCATTAAATGCCATATGCTCTACAAAGTGTGCTAAGCCTTGCTGATCTTCGTCTTCCAAAATAGAACCTGCATTAATGGCTAACCTAAGTTCTGCTCTGCTCTCAGGCTTAGCATTCTTCTGTATATAATAATGCATGCCGTTGCTGAGCTTACCCTGTACAAGTCTGGCATCAGAAGGTATTTCTCCTGATAGCTCTGCATAGTCTGTCTTATCAGACATTTTCTTAGCAGTATCAGAAACTTGCATTTTTTCTTTGATTGCTGATGACTCTTTTACAGTAAGGTCTTTGGTAGATTTTGGAGAACAAGAAATGAAAATGCCGATCAGAACGGCAGTAAAGTAATAACTGAATCTCATGTGGTTGGTATTAAAAGTAAGTTAATAGAAGTGATGATAATTATCCATGCAAGAATATAATAGGATAGTTGTTCTATAACGAATTGCCAATATATGTCTCTTCGATACAGGAAGGAATTATACCGAGATATCTATAGATCTATTATTGATATATCTTAATGTGAATACTTGCATCACCCCAAAGAATAAACTCTATGCCCTAACGTAATAATACGTTATAAATTATATTTATCCTATTATTTACGATTATTTATCAGTTTAAAGTATGGGCAACATATCCCATCTTGAAGAATTAAAATATAAAATTACTGCCAGTGAATGATGCCTATAATGATTTCTTTTAATGACTTAAGTTAGGGATGTTCAGAAGTGACTTAATTCCTTACTTTCAGTTTCCCATTCTGTTTACAATAGGTATAATTACATATAGTATCAAGTATCTTAGACCTAAGGTATATGTCATTTACAACAAGAATCCCTACTCTATCACTATCTTAACAGTATCCAGTCCATACTCCCGCAGCATGTAGAGATTGATCGCTTTGATTTGTTCATTTGATATTTTTGTACCTTCTATTAGGACTGTGGGAAGCTGGACTATAGAATCCTGATTGTTAATGTACTGAGTCATAGACATCCCTACTTTATTAACATTAGGATAGAAGGTCTGCAAGTTGTTGAAGACTTTCTTAAACTTAAGAGTATCTAATGATCCAAATGGAAATTGCTTATATACCTCATTTTGGATATAAATCTGAGCTTCTCTTTCCACTATCAGTTCTTCTATCTGTGCCGTTAGCTTCTCATCTATGCCAGATATCTCTGCTCTCATTTGATTCATCTTATTCAGGTCTATTTCAGAAGTAGAGATAATCTCGATTTCATTGATATAATCAAATCCATATTGAGACAACTTCTCTTGATATTCCGGAATATGGGTTTTATTTATATGAGTGCCGTATACTTTAAGTATCAGTTTATTAGGATTATCAGGAGGAAAAAGTCGGTAGCCATCCAGATAATTTATATCATTTCCAGTAAAAGTCTCACTGATAAATTCCTTAAGCATAAGATTTTTCTGATACCCTAAGAATACCGTTCTGAAAATGAGCACAGAAGGTATAATCATCATTATGCTGAATATACTGACGAAGATAATATTCTTCCGCCTATCCTTTGGACTAGAGTATACTTTAAATGGAAAATGCATCCTTCTGATAATCACATATGTTACGAATGCAACGAAAAAGGAGTTAAGAAAAAATAAGTAGAATGACTTATAGGTTATACTCCATTCTCCATTAGCCAATCCAAAACCTGTCACACACAATGGTGGCATTAATGCTGTCGCTATCGCAACACCTGGCAACGTCGTTGAGATATCTTTACGAGCTATCGATACGATACCCGCAATTCCTCCAAAAACAGCAATCAAAATATCTAAGAATGTAGGCATCGTACGTGCCTCGATCTGAGGTGTGAGATTATCCAATGGTGTCAATATAAAATAGATGTATGATGTCAATAGCGCAATAACAATTGCTGCACCAAAATTTAAAAGTGCATGATATAAAGCTGCTCGATCATTAATAGCAACTCCAAGGCCTATACCTAAGATAGGCGACATCAATGGAGAGATTAGCATGGCTCCAATAATGACCGCTTGGGAATCCAAATTAAGGCCTATAGAGGCAATCATGATACTGCATATCAGCATCCAAGCATTGGCACCACTCATGGATTGCTTAGATTTGATCTCCTTAATGGTAGCCATCTTGTCGACGCCTTTAGATAAGTCGAGTATATCTTTTACTAAATCAACAAAAAACTTTCTGACACTTTCTAATTTCTGATTTGGGTTAGTTACCTTTTCGATATTATTTTTCAAATCTTTATTTTCCATATTGTATCCTTGAAATAACTACATAAAAGTATAATATATTAATCGAATAAAAATCATATTAAGTGGTGGTGGCACACGGGGAGTGTATCAGATCGGAGCCTTACGGGCGATCCAAGAAGCTGGACTATGGGATGACACAGTCAGTATTTCCGCTTCTTCCATTGGTGTATTTAATGCATTAGTCACTTGCCAGTATGATCTGGACCAGGCCTATAAGATGTGGGATGAGTTGACTAAGCAGCCTCTATTCCATAATGTAGATCACATGGCTAAGGATTACATGCTGCAGATGGCTAAGCAATCTATTATGCACGAAGGTATAGATGTGAATCCATTCTTATCCGTCATAGAGGAATACATCGATGAGCAATTAGTCAGAAAATCCAATAAGGAAATGATTATCAGCGCCTATAACATCAGCGATCTAAAGCAAGAATATCATGCCGTCAAGAATATCCCGCAAGGTCAGCTGATGCTATATGCAGCTGCCAGTTCGAGGTTGCCATTCTTTAAGAATGTGATTATCGATGGTAAGAAATACTTAGATGGTGGTGCAGGTGACAATATCCCCTATTATAGCCTATTGGATGATAAGCATTTTGACTTAGTTATTCTAATTAAGATATCTATGATTCCATACTTTATCCCTCGGGTAAGAGTCACCAACATCAGTTATGACAATGAAATTATTATCAAACCATCGAGTCCATTGGGATCTCCGCTAGAATTTAAGACACCCAGTTTCGAAAAGAAGTATGAGATGGGGTATGAAGACACTTTGAGAGCGCTTCGCTTTTTGGGGAATGATTTATAGGTATCTTTTTTATCATGGGTACCAGAGGGAAACATTTATTATCACACATCTATTATCACAAATACTCCATTAAGCAAAACAAAAGATATCAGTCAATTTAATATGTCTTTCTCTGCGTTCAAGATGAAAAAAGGGTATGTGCAATTACCTACACCCCCTCCCACATAAGAAAGGCCTTAAGGAATCCTTCGATGTCTCCATCTAATACGGCGTCGGTGTTTCGGTTTTCATATTTGGTACGGTGATCTTTTACTCTACGATCATCTAAGACATAAGATCTTATCTGACTACCCCACTCGTTCTTCATCTTACCCGCTTCTGTCTTTTGTTTTGCGACACGTTTTTCTTCGAGTGCCCTCTCGTATAATCTCGACTTAAGCATCTCTATGGCTTTCTCTCGATTCATATGTTGGCTACGTTCTGCTTGGCATTCTGCCACTATACCAGAAGGTGCATGTCTCACTCTGACAGCTGACTCTGTTTTGTTAACGTGTTGTCCACCTGCGCCACTGGCTCTGAATGTATCCCAGGAGAGATCAGCTGGATTGACTTCTATTTCTATACGGTTATCTACTACTGGATGTACGAATACAGATGCAAAGGATGTCATCCGCTTGCCCTGTGCATTAAATGGACTGACCCTGACTAATCTATGTACACCATTCTCTCCCTTAAGCATGCCATAAGCATAATCGCCACCTAACTCTAAAGTGACAGACTTGACACCTGCTACATCACCATTGACACGATTGAGTTCTTTGACCTTATATCCTGCTTTCTCACCGTACATCAAGTACATTCTATAGAGCATATCTGCCCAGTCGCAGGCTTCTGTACCGCCTGCACCGGCATTGATTTCGAGTAAGCAAGACAGCTCATCTTCCTCCTGATCTAATGTACTACGGAATTCTACATCTTCTAATATATATAGTGCTTTGTCGTATTGTCGATCGACTTCTTCCTCTGATGACTCACCTTCGGATCTGAACTCTTCGAGTATCTCGAGCTCGTCTACAGCTGTTTCTACGATCTTATATTTATCTACCCATTGCTTGTGTCCTTTGAGCTCACGCATGAGTGCCTCAGCAGCTTTGGGGTCGTTCCAAAAATCTGGATTGACTGATTGTTGTTCTTTATCTTCTATTTCTAATAATCGTCGATCGACGTCAAAGGTAGCTCCTTAACGACGCCATACGATCCTTCAACTCATTTAGTTGATCTGAGGTCATATTGTCCTTGGTTTAATTTGTGTTTTTATATTATTCAGAGCCGTAATTACTTACTTCCCTTCACCACATTCTCTACTTCTACATAAAATACTAAATCTGCTTCTCCTGGTATAACTGGAGGGCTCCCTGCGGTACCATAACCTCTCTCATATGGGATATCTAATATTGCAGACCCACCTTTCGGTACTAATGGTACACCATCTTGCCATCCTTGGATAACACCAGGCTTACCGATCGTAAAGCTAAATGAACGACCTGTCCTGTATGAATTATCGAAAGAAGTCCCATCTCTGAGAAATCCATAATAATGTACAAACACAAGATCTCCAGGCTCATTAGCTAAGACGCCACCTGTATCATTGACAAGGCTTACTTTTACGCCTGATGGGGTGATGGTATCCTCAGATTTTAATGTGCCAGCATTGTAAGCATTGAATATAGTTTCTGCTTCTATTTTTTTCTCAGTTTCTAATTCGGTTTTGATCTGCTCCTGTTGAGATTGATATTCTTGAGCTTCCTGGATATTATGTACTTTAATCTTGTAGTCGACATAAGCACTGTGCTGGAAATTAGCTGGAGGATTAGACAAAGAGTCTAATGGCACTCTCACCATAGCACTATCGCCAACACCCATGATGCTGATAAGACCTAGTATCGGATTGCTGATAAGCTCTGGAGTCATTTTCTCAGGTATCATAAATGATGGACGCTGAGACGCATTTCTACTATCGTCTAATGTTTCGCCTACATCATCTGTAATCTCTATATCGAGAATGACCACTTGGCCTTTGACCGCTGGAGGCTGGCCAGTTTTTACATAAGTATAATAATCATATCCATTATCTAATCGCTTCTGACCTCCATCAGACTGGCAAGCAAAGAATAGACTTATTGCAAATAATAAAAGTAAAAGGTGTTTCATATTTTTAGAATTAACTGAACCGTTGTCACTATAAATCATCAAATTTTTGATGCATCCACTTTATTGTAATGATAAACGCTTCAGAGTGTATTTAAATTATTTAAATAACGACCGTAAAGATGCAAATTAGTAAGGATCAGATGTAGTCAGGTAGGACTTTTTTGAACCTTTTAATGATATCTTCTAATTTAGCGTAAGCTGCACCTCCAGAAGCATTCTTATGGCCTCCTCCTCGGAAATGATCTCTCGCAAGTGCCTGTACCGAGATGTCTCCCTTAGAACGGAAGGACATCTTCACAATAGTTGGTTGTTCTCTTATAAATGCTGCCACCTTAATTCCATCCATCATCAAGATAAAATTAACAATGCCTTCTGTATCTCCTCTTTGGATTTCATAGTCGAGGTAATCTTGCTTAGTCAGCGCTATGATACCAGTCTTAAGTTCTGGTATAACTTCCATTCTGTTCACCAATGCATGGCCGAGTAGCTTCAGTTGTTTTTCTGTAAGTGTATTAAATATCCGATCCTGAAGGGTGTAATCATCGACGCCTCTTTTCTTAAGATCTGCTGCCACACCGTAAGTATCTGGATTAGTACTGTACTTAAATGATCCAGTATCTGTAATCAGTCCTGTAAATAATGCTTCCCCGATCTGGGCATCTATCTTATCACCCTCCCCTAAGTCATGTATAAATCGATGTATCATCTCGCATGTAGAACTGGCTCCGGTATCAGAAAAAGTATAGTCTACAAATGGCTCTGGATCTAAATGGTGATCTATCAAGATCTTCTTACCACGAGCTTCATCTATCGCAGGACCTATCTTATCGACTCTATCTAATGCATTAAAGTCGAGGCAAAAAATAATATCAGCGTTCTTAAATGCTTCACGTGTTGCATCTGGTTGTAAATCAAACACGAGACAATCATCCACTCCTGGTAAGAAGTGAAAATTAGACGGATACTCACTCGGTAGTACCACTTTAATATTATGATTAAATTTCTCCAAGAAGAACCTTAGCCCTAAACTAGAACCTAAAGCATCACCATCTGGATTTCTATGTGTAATGATGACTACATTCTTAGGGAATGCAATCATATCATTAATCTCTTTTAATTCTGTTTCTGTTAATTTCACGTGGCGCAAAAGTGATGAAAAAATATGGTTTGTTCAATACCTACAGACGCATATTGTGGTCATATAGCTGATAAGATGGCAGATAGGCCTTATTCCACCATGCTGAGAGCTAATCGCTTGTACAATTGACCATCAGAAACGACCGCTCCATTAGTGATCATCTGATAGATCTCTAATTCTCTTTGTTGAGTATAGTTCTTAGTTGTCGTCCATATTTCTATATCGAGATCATTGTCAGTCTGATTATCATTTCCCTTCTTGTTGCCGAATAATTCTGTGATTATAATCTCTGGATTATTGGCCTTAGCACAGATCATAACCGCTTGTGATGGCTGATAGTGAAAACTTGTAATCATAGAATCCGACACATGGTCTAAGTAATGAGTTTGTCGCATCACTTTTTCAAATACCACATCGCTGAATAGCTCTATGATCTTGCCCGCTTTGTCAGGATTCGTATTTTTTATTTTCACCCAATCATCTCCTGTGATTGTATTGACAACTAAGTAATCTATGAAGTCTGACTCTAAGTTGTGGAGTTCTTCGGTGGTTAGGCGTCTGTATTTGGGCACTTATGGTTTCTTTTAAATTTATCTTATTAATGCTAATCGATTAACATTAAGTAAATGGCATGACAATATACTTTTCATTTCCTCTTTTTTATTCCAACATATTCCACCCTATAGCTATCGGACTTCTGTATTGCTACATCCTACATCCTTTTTATATACATTTGCAAGCTAATTAGAAAATACGTCTATGACGTCAATAATTAATTTTTAGACGAGGAATGATTTGCTAAAATAGATTATTCAATCATCACCTTCAAACAATTAAACACAAGTAAAAATTAAACAAAATGAGTGGAAATATCACATTCACAATGATTAAGCCAGGTGCAGTCAGAAATGGACACATCGGCGCTATCCTTAATAAAATCAATGAGGGTGGATTCAAAATAGTTGCTCTTAAATATACACAACTAAGTAAGGAAAAAGCTGGTGAATTCTATGCTGTGCACAAAGAAAGACCATTCTATGGTGAGCTTGTAGACTTCATGTCATCAGGACCTATCGTAGCTGCTGTATTGCAAGGCGATAATGCTGTAGAGAGCTTCAGAACACTGATCGGAGCAACCAATCCAGCAGAAGCTGCAGCAGGTACGATCAGAGCAGCATATGCAACCAGCATCGGTGAGAATGCCGTACACGGATCAGATAGTGATGAGAATGCACTGATCGAAGCTAACTTCCACTTCAGTGGTACAGAGATGTACTTATAAGACAGAAAATAAATCTCCGTCATAGACGGTTATAACTCCGTTATAGACGGTTAGAAAGAAATCGGTTAGAAAGAAATCAATGTGACACCCTGTCCACCAAAATCTTCGGCAGGGTGCCATATTTTTTTGATGTCTTTATATTCTTTCGCTTTACTCCATACGACTTTCTTAAGCACGCCACTACCCTTGCCGTGTAATACTTTGAGTTGCAATACACTGCCCATCAGAGCATTATCGAAGAACTCTTGCATAGAATCTGTCGCCTCCGACTTAGAGTATCCTCTGATATCTAAGCTTGTCTCTATTGTCTGAGGATTGACGATTGTATCTGTGATGACTGTTTTTTTCGTTGTCTTTATGGGTTGGTTAGCCATGACAATTTCTGATCTCGGCACCTCGAATTTCATGATCCCGATCTCTATCTGCACCTTCTTATCACTGAACCCGACCACCTTACCAGACTCACCTCCAGCCTTGAGTTTTACAAATTGTCCGATGGCTAATTCTTTGACTTGAGCGATCTCTTCTTTGAATACGACTTCGGATAATTCCTGGACCTCTTCCTTACGTTCCGTCCTCTTTGCTTTTACTTTATTGAGTAATTTTTTGGCTTCTTCTGCGCTGTTGGTTTTCTTAATATCCCTGATGGCTTTCTGTAGCTCTCTTTCACTTTCCGAAAGATTTAGATAAGACTTTTCTTTAGCTTCCAGTTTCAGTTTCTTTCTTCTGATCGCCAGTTCATCTTTCATTTGCTCATAGTTCTTTATCAGTTTATTGAGCCTATAAGATTCGTCGTAGTTTTCTAATAGCTTCTCTTCCAGAACTTTCTTCTCGTGCTGCAGATCTATTAGTAATCTGTCGACCTTATTATTATCCTTTCCTATCTTATTACGAGCATACTTAAGTATCTCATTAGGTAAGCCGATCTTATCTGCTATCTCAAATGCAAAAGAACTACCAGGCTGCCCTACTTTAAGCTGATAAGTAGGACTGAGTTCATCTTTATCAAATTGCATGGCACCGTTCAATATAGACTTCGCTTTATAGGCATAATTCTTAATATTAGAATAATGAGTCGTTATGATTCCCATCACTTGCTTCTTCACTAACTTATCCAGCACTGCCTCTGCTATTGCGCCACCCATCTTCGGATCGGAACCACTACCGAACTCATCTATAAGTACCAAGGTATTCCGATCGCTATGCTCGGCAAAGAACTTCATATTAAGCAATCGAGAGCTATAGGTACTTAAGTCACCTTCTAATGATTGCTGATCTCCGATATCTATCATCAGCTTCTTATAAATACAGGCGACAGAGTCTTCAGCTACTGGAATCGGCATTCCTGATTGCAACATCAGTTGGTTAAGCCCGAGCGCCTTAAGCGTCACCGTCTTACCGCCTGCATTAGGACCGCTGATGACTAATAGTCTTTTCTTATTATCTAATTTCAGATCATAAGGAATGGTTTTCTTATCTATCTTATCATTGATAATAAATAAAAGTGGATGGTAGACTTCCTTAAGATCAAAAGTCTTATCCGAAGATAAGGTCGGTGTCTTCCCGTTATATGTCTTGGCAAACTGTGCCTTAGATCTTATCAAATCGAACCTTACGATGACCCTCTGAGCTAATAACAATGCATCGATGTATGGTTGCAAATCAGCACTTAATTCTCTTAGAATCTTGTAGACCTCATGCCGCTTGCTGGCTTCTAATTCGAAGAGATCATTATTAAGTTCCGTTACCTCCTGAGGCTCTATGAATACTGTCTTACCGGTCGCTGATTCATCATGTATGATTCCTTTGACCTTACGCTTATTCTCTACATTGACACTTAATACTCTACGGCTATTCTTATAACTTTCTATATTATCGGATAAGAATCCGGCACTCTTATACTTCGTCGCTAACAATCTGAAGAGCTTCTCTATTTCTCTTTCCTTACTTGATATAGATGAGAATATATTCTTCAGTTCAGGAGAAGCAGTGGGTTTTATTTTAGCATCATTTGTAAATATGGTGTAGAACCGCTTAAGCAAAGTTCCATCAAATTGTAACTGAGCAGATATGGTGTAGAGTAATGGATACAGCTTGCGTTTTTCTTCTTCTACAAAAAAGTGTTGTATATCGTGGACGATCCGCAACTGATTAAATATCAATATGTAATCGTCGATTTCTAATACGTAGCCTTCTTTTCTCAGTAATGCTAATTGCTCCAATACCGTCTCATAATGACTCAGCGGAAATATGGATTGCATATCAATCGTCTTCTGGAATTCGCTGATCTCATCGAGCATAGAAGCAATCTTCTTCTTGTTATCAAAGATCCGCATATTAGCTATCAATCGCTTAGCAGGGTCTCCCATGCAGAATGATGCCAATCTCTCAAGGATCTTATTAAATTCTAACTTCTCATATAGGTCGTCTGGATACAAAAGCATAGTGCAAAGATAAACGAGCTATGTAATATTTAGTTTAGTTTTGTAAAGATACAGATGGGCGATTATTAAAAATTAACTGTATCGCAGTATTTGTAGCACAAAGAATTATAAGTATGTCAGGAAATTCATTTGGTAAGATATTTAGGATAACCACCTATGGAGAGTCCCATGGTTATGGCATTGGGGTCGTGATAGATGGATGTCCTTCAGGTATACAAATAGATACGCAATACATTCAGAATGAGCTGAGTAGAAGAAAGCCTGGGCAATCTGCGATAACTACTCAGCGTAAGGAAGAGGATACATTTGTAATACATTCTGGCGTTTTCGAAAGTAAGACCACAGGAACTCCTATTTCTATTTATATAAAAAATAAGGACCAAAAATCTAAAGACTACAGCCACATCGCAGACTCTTTCCGCCCCTCTCATGCGGATATGACTTACACTGCTAAGTATGGACATAGAGACTATCGAGGAGGAGGCAGATCTTCTGCAAGAGAGACTGCCGCTAGAGTTGCTGCAGGAGCTATTGCTAAGATTATCTTGTCCCAGCACAATATTGAAGTCTATGCTGGTGTAACCGGAGTGGGTGACATAACTCTTGATACTCCTTTAGACCAGATAGATTGGGCAACAGTGGATAATAATATTGTGAGATGTCCTGACAATGATTATGCGGATAAGATGGAGAAACTGATTAAGGCGACAAGAAAAAAAGGTGATACGATAGGCGGCAAGATTACTTGTATTATAAATAATGTGCCAGTAGGATTAGGTGAGCCTGTATTCGATAAGTTGCATGCCGACTTAGGAAAAGCTATGCTCTCTATTAACGCAGTGAAGGGATTCGAATATGGGTCAGGATTTAGTTCTACAAATATGAATGGATCAGAACATAATGATCTATGGGAAAATATAGATGGCAAACTAATCACCAAGACTAATCACTCTGGAGGTGTACAAGGAGGCATTAGTAACGGCATGCCAATATACTGCAATGTTGCTTTTAAGCCAGTCGCAACTATAATGCAGGCTCAATCATCAGTGACTACAGATGGAGAGGAAACCACAGTAACTGGTAAGGGACGTCACGATCCATGTGTCGTGCCACGAGCCGTACCTATCGTAGAAGCTATGGCTGCATTAGTTATTGTAGATCATCTCATTAGAAGTGGCTTGTATAGGCAAATAAGTACGTAAAGGCATAGTGCACCTTTATTCCACCATTTGATTTATCATGTAGGTGTATCCAGAAGTAAGCGAGTGGCGCCGTAGGTGTCTAACCTTTGTAATCCAGAACATAAGTTCTGGATAAAAGAAATAGTGATCCATTAATTTGGCAAGACAGAATGGTGGTGCAAACCAACAAGGTGACAATTGTCATCTTGTAATGATGGAACTCCGATAAACATCGGAGGTGGGCGAGCTGACCAAAAATTATGACAAATTAGGTAGATGTGTTACCCCGCTATATTGAAAATTCAGTCAATTACCAGATATAAAAAAAGATAAACATTATTTTAAGTTTCTGAATTACAGAGAGTTACGCTTTATCAGAATATCACCATCTATACAATGGTAAAAAGCTATAAATCTTATTTTTTTCAGCATGATATATCTACGCCGCTCTGAGCTTCGTAATCGAAGAAGTTTTAAGCTTTTCATCTACATAAGCTCTATCTACAACGAATTCCTTAACTTCAGTCTGGCTGGGTAGGTCAAACATTGCATCTGTAAGAATAGCTTCTAATATGGATCTTAGACCTCTGGCACCCAGCTTATATTCCATCGCCTTCTCAGCTACAAACTCTATAGCATCGGGCATGAACTTTAACTCTATATCTTCTAATTCGAATAACTTTTTGTACTGCTTAAGGAGTGCATTCTTCGGTTCAGTGAGGATACGTATGAGTGTTTCCTTATCTAAAGGATTAAGATATGTCAATACAGGCATTCTTCCGATTAATTCAGGAATCAATCCAAATGCTTTTAGGTCTTGATGTGAGATATACTTTAGCATATTTTCTTCATCATGTAATAGGCTGACATCTTTCTTAAAGCCTATAACCTGAGTATTAAGTCGTTTACTGATCACTTTGTTGATACCATCAAAAGCACCACCCATGATGAATAAGATATTGGAAGTATTTACCTGAATCATCTTCTGCTCTGGGTGCTTACGTCCACCATACGGAGGTACATTCACTTCAGTACCTTCGAGCATTTTTAGTAGGGCTTGTTGTACACCTTCTCCTGACACATCCCTTGTGATAGAAGGATTATCCATCTTACGTGCAACCTTATCGATCTCATCTATGTAGACGATTCCTTTTTGTGCCGCTTCTACGTTGTAATCAGAAGTCTGTAGCAACCGACTAAGCATACTCTCCACATCTTCCCCCACATAGCCTGCCTCAGTAAAAACTGTAGCATCGACTATTGCAAATGGAACGTTAAGATACTTAGCAATGGTTTTAGCTAATAGTGTCTTTCCAGTTCCAGTCTCCCCTACGAAGAGGATATTTGATTTTTCTATTTCTACTTCATCAGTAGCTTTCTGATTCAGTCTTTTGTAGTGATTGTATACACTTACAGAAAGATATTTCTTAGCTTCATTCTGTCCGATGACATAGTTATCGAGAAAGTTCTTTATGCCTTGAGGAGTGACACCTGTGGGCAACTTAAAGTGAAAATCTCCTTTTGTCTTAGTCTTAGATCCCAGCTCATCATTAACAATCTCATGTGCTTGCTCTACGCAAGCCTCACATATGTGACCTTCTAAGCCAGCGATTAGGAGAAGTGTGTCCTTCTTATCTCTTCCGCAGAAAGAACACTTTTGATTTTTACTTTTGTTATTCGCCACGATATTAAATTAAGATTTTTCTGTCTTTCTTGGGTTTTCTCGGGATAATACTTCGTCTACAAGACCATATTCTTTAGCATCATCAGCTGTCATCCACTTATCTCTATCGCTATCCTTTTCTATCTGTTCGAAAGTCTGTCCAGAACATTCTGCAAGAATTGTATATAACTCATGCCTCATTTCTTTGATAAGATTGTATGTAATCTCCATATCAGAAAATTGTCCTTGCATTCCACCACTTGGCTGATGTATCATCACTCGACTATGCTTGAGGCAAGTTCTTTTGCCTTTAGTTCCAGCAGCTAATAGGACAGATCCCATAGAAGCAGCAAGCCCAGTACAAATCGTAGCAACATTAGGTGTCACATACTGCATGGTATCATATATACCCAGTCCAGCAATCACTGATCCACCTGGACTATTAATAAACATCTGCACATCCCTCTTAGGATCTGTAGATTCTAAGAATAGCAATTGAGCTTGCACAACATTAGCCACATAATCATTAATAGGGACTCCTAAGAATATGATTCTATCCATCATGAGTCTAGAAAACACATCCATACCGACGACATTCATTTGCCTCTCTTCTATAACCTGAGGTGTAAATCCCGTAATATTAGGTACACCAGCAGTAACCCCGTCCATATGATGATCTACAGCATCTGCATTTATATTCAGGTGCTTAGTAGCGTATTTTCTAAATTCGTTTCCTAAAGACATTGTTTCTTTTTTATTAAGTAACTATTTATCAAGCATTAGGTTCTTGTGATTTCTCTTTTATCACTTTCACCTTTTCTAAAAAAGCATCAAGTTCTATCTCATCCTCCTTTGCTTCTAATTCTGATTGTAATACATCAAATAATTTGCCACTAGTGACTGCATCTGTAGCTTTAGCAACCTGTTCACGGTTTTTCATTAGCGAAAAAGCCGTATTCTTTAGCGTTGCTTCATCTATATAAGGGGAATAAGACCTAATTGCATTGACAAAATAATTTATAATTTCTTGTTCATTAGCCTTTATTTCATGCTTTTTGACCAACTTATCCTTGATCATCATCCATTTTAGCTCTTTTGCAATGGACTCCATATTTGGAGGTGTCTCCGCTTCATCCGTTTTAAGCCATTTTTTTATAAATGCTTCCGGCAATTCTATTTCTGTCTTCTCTATCACAGACTCCATAATCTCACGACTGAGAAAGTTACGTGCCTCTTGATCATAATATTCTTTCTGATACTTTGAAATTCTTTCTCGTGCCTCATCTTCTCCTACTACAGCTTCTTTACCAAAGTATGCATCAAATAACTCTTGATTGATTTCTGCACTTACTCTTCTCTTTACATCAGATATTGTTCCCTCGAATGTGCTACTTATACTTTCAGCACTTTCCATTTGCTCTTCCGTCAGATTCATCAGATACTTTCTGACATTTTCAGGAGATTGATTCTTTTCTAATTGATAAATATCAAATGTGATCTTATCCCCAACCTTAGCTCCTAAGAACTTGTCCTTATACTCATCAGTTAAAGTATTGACTGCAGCACTAAAGTTTGTTTTGTGTCCATCGGCTTTAGCTTGACTTCCATCCATTTCTACCGCTTCCATGACTACAATATCTTCTTCCTCTACTGGCTCATCGACACTCTCTTGTGTCCCCCTCTGCTTTGCAATATGTTCCAGCTCTTCTGTGACCATCTTATCGCTGATAATCACATTATGTAATGTGTAGTCAGCACCGTTATCCAGTCCTTTAATTTCAAATGATGGCTCTATGCCGATCTCGAATCTATACGTATAATCTTCTGGACTTAAGCCTCTTATGTCAGGTGGATTATCTTCATCCAGATATAATGGTTGACCTATGATGTTATACTCTGCATCAGATAGATAGGTATTCATTTCTGTAGAAAGCGTTTCCGAGACAATCTCTTGGAGTAGCTGTGTACCATACATCTTCTTAATAATGCTTATAGGTGCTTTTCCGATACGGAATCCTTTCAGTTGGGATTTAGCCTGAGTGGAGTTAAGCTTTGCTTTATACTTGTCTTTGTAATCTTCTTTCTCTATAATGATTGTGAGCTCGGAGTGGAGGGGACCGATGTCCGTCTTGTCGATTTTCAAACTGAGGATAATTAGTGAGTTATTATAAAAAAAAAGTGCGGGTGGAGGGACTCGAACCCCCATGCCGTGAAGCACTAGATCCTAAGTCTAGCATGTCTACCAATTTCATCACACCCGCCTTTCAAATTATGGAAGCGCAAAGATATATCTTTTTATATAACTTACCATATATCACAGCAATTCTGTTACTTACTTAATTAAGTAATATCTTTGCCTAAATAGTCAAGGGAATAGATATGCCCAAAGGAAAAGCAATAACAGAAGAAGAATTACTCGATATAAATAAAGAATACAAATCTTTATTTGCCAAGGTCAAGCATAAATCAACAGATTTAGATAGAGTAAACCTCGATAAGGCGTACGATCTTATTGTCTCTGCACATAGATTCCAGCGTCGTAAGTCGGGAGAGCCTTATGTTTTCCACCCTATAGAGGTAGCCAGAATCTGTCTGGAAGAGTTAGGATTAGGGGCGACATCAGTAATATCTGCACTTCTCCACGATGTTGTGGAAGATACAGAAGTTACTCAGGAGGAAATTAAGGAGATCTTTGGAGACAAAATAAGTCTAATCGTAGATGGTCTGACGAAGTTAGATGGGACTTATAATGTAGAGAATAAGCAAGCCGAAAATTTCAAAAAAGTTCTCAGCTCTTTAGTATTCGATGTAAGAGTTATTCTTATCAAGATGGCCGATAGACTGCATAACCTGAGGACAATAGATGCTATGCCTCGAAATAAGCAGATCAGAATCGCAGCAGAGACTTCGTATATATATGCCCCACTGGCCCATAGATTAGGGTTGTACAATATCAGAACAGAATTCAATGATATATGTATGAAAATCAATGACCCTGATCTGTATAATGAACTCTCCAAGAAACTACAAGATTCTCAGACAGGAAGGGCTCGATATATCAAAGAATTCATCTCACCGCTTAAGGCCAAACTTAATGCCTTAGAGATAGATTATAGAGTCATCGGTAGACCTAAGGCAATTTCTTCGATTGCGAATAAGATAGAGAAGAAACAAATTCCATTCGAGCAGATATATGATCTTTTTGCCGTCAGAATCGTAGCCGATATTCCAAAAGAAATGGAAAAGAGCATCGGCTGGCAGATATACTCGATCATCACAGATGTCTATAAGCCTATACCAGAAAGACTAAAGGACTGGATTACAACGCCTAAGAGCAACGGATACGAATCATTGCACACCACAGTAATAGGTCCTAAGGGCCGTTATGTGGAGGTACAAGTCAGGTCTGAGCGGATGGATGATATAGCGGAAAGAGGATTCGCAGCCCATTGGAAATATAAAGGCATCAAAGACAACAATAATGTCTATGATAAATGGCTAGATAATATAAGATCCTTATTAGATTCTCAGCATTCGGATGCACTGGAATTTGTTAATGATTTCAAGACTAATTTATTTATAAAAGAAGTATTTGTCTTTACACCTAATGGTGATATGCGGATGCTTCCTGAAGGAGCGACAGCATTAGATTTTGCATTTGAGATACATTCTGACATTGGTTATCATGCGACTTCCATTAAGGTCAATAACAAGCTGGTGCCTATGGGCCATAAGCTTACTAATGGGGACCAAGTCAGCGTTGTAACCAATAAGAATCAGAAGCCCTCTGAGCATTGGCTAAAGTTAACCGTCACTGGAAAGGCACGATCTAAGATAAGATCTGCAATGAAAGAAGAGAAACGTGCTAAAGGAGAATTTGGCAAGGAAGCTTTAATGCGGAAGCTTAAGAATAACAAATTGGATTTCGAAGCGAACATAGATACTTTAGTCAAGCTCACAGGTTATAGTAATAGACCAGATTTATACTTTGATATTGCAACCGATGTCATTAAAGTTCCTGATCTCAAATTGTTTACCATAGAAAACGCTAAGATCACTGGTCTCAAGGAAAAAGAAGTAGATCCAGGACATCAAGCACCAGAAGACATCCCCACAAAATCGACTAAAAAATCTAAGCGAAAAGGCAAGTCTAATATACTCATAGATGGCGAACCCATCGATCAATATGACTTCTCATTGGCTCGTTGTTGCACCCCCGTACAGGGTGATGATATCTTCGGCTATCTCACAGCTGGGAATGGTCTTAAAGTCCATACGATCAATTGTAAGAATGCCACCCATCTATTAGCTAATTTCAGTTACCGTGTGCTGAAAGCTGAGTGGAAAGGTATCTCCGAAACTAATTTTGCAGTGGAGTTAGAGATAGAAGGTGTCGACTCAGGAGTAGGTGTGATCCAAAAAATATCCAATGAGTTATCTAATAACTTAGGGATAAACATGAGGAGCTTTAGCATGGAAGGCAATGAAGGTCATTTCTTAGGTAAGGTAGGTATATTTGTACTCAACAAAGATCAGCTAAATCAAGTAATTACAGCCATAAAGAAACTTGATGGCATCGCAAATGTTACTAGAGTGAAAAAAAATGAATAGTACAGAAGCACATATCGAAAAAATTATAAAAGAAGTCAAAAGCATCTTTACTACTTATATAGAAAGGCATAAGTATCGTAAGACGCCTGAACGGTATGCAATCTTAGAAGAAATATATAGAAGGAATGACCACTTCGATGCAGAAGCGCTATACATCCACATGAAGAACCAAAATTATCGAGTCTCTCGGGCTACTGTATATAATACTTTAGAGATCTTGGTTAATTGTGATCTGGTAACTAAACATCAGTTTGGAAAAAATCTGACGCAATATGAGAAGTCTTATGGATTTAAGCAGCACGATCACCTTCTCTGTGTAGATTGCGGAAAAGTGTTAGAATTCTGTGATCCCAGAATACAAAATATCAAAGACATGATGGGAGAGATCCTAAAATTCAAAGTCACTCATCATTCTCTTAACTTGTATGGCAATTGTGACGGGGCATGTGAGAAGACTGCGCCTGCTGACCCGCCTGCTGTATAATAACTTCACTTAAGTATTGAGCTCTTATTACACTTATTATACGATCTACATTTATACTATTTACATTTTAAAATTTTACCTCTTAACAGGTATAGGAGAATCATGCGGATCCTTAGCTGGAAATCCTAATGTCCTATCGATCTCATCCAGCAATTCTTCGGTTAAGAAATGCTCTAGCTTATCTGCCTCGTCATGGATCTGATCAGACTTAAGTCCCATCTGCCTGACCTGATAAGTCTCCCATAGTCGATGGGCTCTCACGAGTTGTTCAGCTTTGTTAATACCCTCATCACTTAGTATGATATCCTTACCATTAAGTGATAAGAGACTACTCTTAGACATGACCTTAGCGGCGCCTAATATCTTTTCTTTTGGGTAACCAAGATTGCTTGCTATGGCAGTTATTTTCATGCCCTGGATGAGAGGATTCTTTATAACTTGCCTAAGGATATCCTCTCTCAGAATTCGCTTACGTTCCAGTCGACTCTGGTTATACTTGAAAATCAAGCCCTTAGAAGGAGAAAACATAACAGCAAAGAAATAGAATGTCGTCGCCACTAATGTCATCGTAGGTCCCGGAGGCGTATCAAATATAATAGAAAGGAATATACCTAATATAGCAGATATGATACCTGTAATCGCAGATATTATAATGACTATCTTAAATTTATTAGACAACAAAAGTGCTGTCGAGGCCGGTGTAATAAGCATAGCAACCACTAATATGACACCTACCGCTCTAAGGGAAACGACAATAGAAAATGAAAGTAATAACATTAAGAAATAATGCATTGACTTGGTCGATATTCCCATGGTCTCAGCTATTGTAGGCTGAAATGTAGTGATGAATAATTGTCTGTAGAATATAATTACACTGAGTACAGTATATATCGCAATGATAACTGTAAGATAGATATCCTCAGAACCTATCCCGATCACATTACCAAATAGAAAATGATCTAAATCTAAATGTACAGATCCATGACTCTCAAGCCAAGTGATGCCTATAACGCCTATGGCAAACATGGTGGTAAATATGATACCTATCGCAGCATCATTCTTAGTGGTGACATATTGTTGTATGAGGGATATCGCAAATGCTGCAATCAAGCCAGCAACTGTAGCGCCTACAAAAAAGCCTAAAGAACTATAGCCAAAAAATAAAAAAGCGACAAAAATACCTGGCAAAACAGCGTGAGATAATGCATCTCCGATCAGAGACATATTCCGCAATACTATGAAGCAACCTAAAATTCCACACATCATGCCCACTAAGCTAGCTGTTATCAGGGCTCTCGGAACCCACGGTAAGGATAACTGCTCTATAATATCTGTCATGGAAGATGATTATTTAGATAAAATTAATAATAAATTTAGACTTGTCTAAATAATCTCACTTAGCAGCCCTTCCTTCAGGCTGTATGGTGATACAATTAAGCCTTCCAAGCTTGGTACCTTATTAAATATATATTCTAATTGCAGCATAGACTCTCGACTAAGGTCTGCCCTGTCCTCAGGCATATATGATAATTCTAATCGTTCTGATAACTTACGATTAGTAACCTCATCGACTACCTTCAGGGCATCACTCATACTTATCTTATTCCCATGAGGTCGACTTGCTAACCCACAATATGATTCCATAATCTCAAAAGGTCCTGAAGCTCCGACTAAGACAGTTGGCTTATAATCTGCACAAGCAGCTAAGAATTTGGGTAGTTTATAATTTAACCAATCATACAGAGAATACTTCTCATCTTGTGAGATTGGGTCTGTCGATCTATATTTGTTTTTTATAACTGATATTCCTATATCATATGATTCTGAAAATAGGACAGCATATCTATGACATAGGATAAACTCTACACTTCCGCCCCCTATATCCATCATCAGATTAACCTGATCATGATCTATATCTGACTGAGATAAGCCCTTATAGATTAGCTCTGACTCTCGTACACCATCGATGACATCTATCCGCAAACCGAACTTATTATATACCGCAGCTAAGAATACATGTGCATTAGAGGCCGCTCTGAGTGCAGACGTACCGATAGCTCTAATTTCAGTGACTTGGTGTGCTTCACATATATTGTATAGTTCTCCGAAGTGTTCTATGCATTCTTTGATGGTGTTATCAGCAAGATGTTCTATCCCATCGCGAGATAGATATGCATATATCCTTTTTCTTTTGATTATCTCATAGCTCTTGTCGAGTCCGCTCACCTCAGCGATTATGAGATGGAAGGTGTTACTCCCTAAGTCTATGACGGCTACTCTCCGATTATCCTTGCCCTCTGGCTTCAAGACCTTTCTGGATCATGGTATTAAAGAATTGCTTCCCGGCATCTGACATCTGGTTAGCATACTTAGCTTTCCCGTCGACGAAGAATACGTAGAAAGCACAAGTTTCTGTGTAGTAAATATCTGCCTCTAAGACTATTTCTCCTTCTATACTAAAGAATTGTCTACCCATAGGCTTACATCCAGGAGTAATATATTGCTGCGCCATGGGAGTGAAGTAAGTCAAATTCGTCCTGATGCTTGCTTGCTCTGACTGATTCATACTAAAAGGAAGATTGTGAAAAATATAATCTATGAGATTTCCCTTATTCCATAGATCCATGACCATAGGTTGCGGTATGGACTCAAAAGCTGGACCCAGATCAGCAGCAAGGGCAGGTGTCGCTGCAGCTGGAGTCTTATCATCAGGAGTATCTGACTTACAGCTGATTAATAGGCAGAATGTGCATAATATCAATAATGATTTCATTTGTTTAATTTATTTCCAAGGAAGACCCGTTTCTTCTTACAAGTTATACTCTAATCTAAATGTCCAATTAAAACTATCTAATGCATTGGTTCTAAAAAGTGTGTTACTCTCTAATACATTGACGAAAGAATCAGTATAATAAATTCTGAAAGTTAAGCTTTTTGCAAAAGAATAATAAATCCCCATTCTACCACTGATATCATTCTTCTTAAAATCCGCTTCCTGACCTCTCAGGATATTATTACTCGTCGTGACTGATATCAGATAACCATAGGTCAATCCTACAAATGCCCCTACCCTATGATAATCCTTATTCTCTATATACCAATCATTGATACCTAAGTATACAGGCAGCTCTAAGTAGTGTAAGGTCGTCGCATCGTTACTATTATTAGAAAATCCAAGACTGGATCGGCTGCCTCTCTGAGCATATAAGAGATCCATCGATAAGTCAAATTTCTCGGCGATTGGATAACTCAGTTTGAGTCCTGCAGCTAATCCTAACTTTTTGTAACCACTGATGCTGTCTCCTCCAAGCTGTGATGCAGTCATACCAAAAATCGCTGATGCATCAAAGCCTCTCTGCGCAGAAAGACTACCTACTGCAAAAATTATGAAAACTATAATTCGTAAATTCATATTAAAAGTATTCATATATATGTAATTCTGTTATATTTGAGCTTCAACGTGAAAGATGGAACTAAAATACAATAAAGCTACACTTAAGAATCTGCAGCAATTGTTTACAGAATCAGAATATTCTGTAAGATACGAGAGAGGACAATTTAAGTCAGGATATTGCATTATTCACGACAAGAGAATAATTGTAATTAATCGATTTTTTGATGTAAAAGGAAAGATCGAAAGTTTTTTAGATATACTTTCTCAAGTCAATTTATCAGAGAACATACTCTCAGACAGAAGCAAAGCCTTCCTCAAAGTCGTAGCGAAAAGCTATGAGTCTACTAATATGGTGGCTTAGATACACACTGTGTCAATCTAAATCCTCAGACAGAGTGACAATACCACACTGATCTAATCGCATCACTCTGAAACTTTACCTTATATTACGACCATAATCTATTACTATATAGTAACTTATCCGTTATCACATGAAAGTCATTGCATTAGGTTCCGGTACATCTCAGGGAGTTCCAATGATAGGATGCCAGTGTGACGTGTGCACGAGTACTGATGCAAGAGACAAGAGATTAAGATCCTCAGTCTATGTAGAATCTGAAGAAGTAAAGGTATTAATAGATATAGGACCAGATTTCAGAAGACAATTTTTAGACAACAAATTAGATTCTGTAGACCTTGTCCTGGTTACTCATGAGCATAATGATCATATTATAGGATTAGATGATATCCGCTCCATTAATTTTATACAGAATAAATCTATTCCTCTCTATGCGGAGGAGAGAGTAGCTACTCAGCTAAGAGATCGTTTCGCTTATGCATTTAACAGTTCTATACCTGGATTACCTAAGGTAGATCTCATACATGTAGAAAGCCCCTTCCAGTATAAAGATCTAAACATAATACCAGTTAGAGTGATGCATGGCAATCTACCCATATACGCTTACAGGATCAATGATTTCAGTTATATCACTGACGCCAGCAAGATAGAGGAAGACAGTATGGAATTACTTAAAGGTAGTAAGATCATTATTATCAATGCTCTGCGTATCCAGCAGCATCCTACTCACTATAACTTAGAAGAATGCTTAGAAGTCATCGAAGCGTTAGACCCCGAGAGAGCCTATATAACTCATATCAGTCACAGCATGGGAATGACAGAAGACTGGTCTATGACACTTCCCGACAATGTCTATCCACTTATTGATGGGATGCATATAGAGATTTGATTATATTGTGTTTCGAAATCGGGATATTTCTACGATATATAGGTAATGAAAACTCTCTATAAATTGTATCTATCTCAACAAGTTGAAAATTTAAAGATAATTGAAGCGACTGTTTACCACACGTATATCTGCTAATCGATCTCGATATTATATCAGAGAGATAATTACGTGTGTCTTAATATTCTCTTCTATTATATCCTATAGCCAGCAGAGTCCTCAGAACTCTCTATACATGATCGATCCCTATAAGCTTAATCCTGCGTATGCTGGATTTGATCGATCATTAAGCCTCAATTTTAATTATAGAAACCAATGGACAGGTCTTAACGGTAATCCGAAACAATTTTATGTTAATGGCCATCTACCTATCTATCTACTAGATGGCGGTGCAGGTTTTGATATAAGTCAAGATAAGGTAGGAGTCATAAGCAGCACCCAATTGGGATTATCCTACAATCGTGTGATAGCCAGTGCTTTGGGCACATTATCTCTGGGTGCAAAAGTCGGATTACAACAGACGAGTATAGATGGAAGAAGCATAATTACACCAGATGGAGTCTACAGTGGCCAGGTCTTTACCCACAATGATCCTATTCTATCAGAGGATGGCAGCTCTGCTATCACAGCTAGCTGGACTGGAGCATTATTCTTTAGAAATAATTATTTGGACTTAGGTATATCAATAGCGAATCTTGCCCCGAGTGTAATTAGTATTAAAAACGTTAAAGTTGCCCATAACAGATTAGTCTCTTTTTACACACAGATCCCATTGACATTCAGGGATATACAGATATTGCCCTCAGTTCTTATAAAAACCAACTTCGACTACTATCAGACAGATGTATCCTGCTTAGTAAAAAGTGGCAATATTTTTGGAGGATGTAGCCTACGTGGCTATAATAGCAACTCTTTTGATTCTATAATTATATTAGGTGGTATAAGGATGAATGAGCATTATGTTTTATCATACAGCTATGATATAGGCATAAATGATCTCAATAGAGTGACACAAGGCTCACATGAGATACATATAAATTATAATCTCAACAAGCTTATAGGGATAGGACTACCGCCAGAAATTATATATAATCCGAGAAATCTTTAAAAAAAAATTGAATTAGATATTGAAGACGAAATACTTTAGAATAAAATGTCGTTATTTATGTTGCGATAGCACCTTTAAACACTCAACAGGCAATATTTATTTGGTATCTATCTTTTGTAAGTAGTTTGTAAACACTATTTTTACGAGTCTACTCAACAGGCGTTTATTTAGACTAGCATAATCAGTTAATAAAACATGAAAAGAAAAGCATTGTTTTCCCTCTGGGCTATTGTACTATTACTTAGTTCATGTGGCACAGATGATAAAGGACAATTACTCGGTGTCCAAGACAGACCATCATGGAATGGTATTAATCCTTTCGGAATGGTCTATGTCCCCTCAGGTACACTGACGATCGGACAAAGTGATCAAGACATATTTAACACACACACTCAGCGACCTAAGACTATATCTATCTCTGGTTTCTTCATGGATGACACTGAAGTAACTAATAATGAGTATAGAGAATATGTCTATTGGGTGAGAGATTCCTTAGCACATGATATCATGGGCGATTATTATGAGGATGACTATGGTAACGAGCGTCTTGATTGGGAGATGGAGCTCGATTATTCTATGGAAGAACTCGATGAGATGTATTATGAGGGAGACATGAAAATGTTTGATTCAGAAAGAAAAATGGATACTCGACTATATGAGTATTCTTATAAGTGGATAGACTGGCAGAAAGCCGCTCACAGCGCTGATGCCATCAGATCCAACTTATTAAATGATGAGACAGTAAATATCTATCCAGATACATTAGTATGGATAAGAGACTTTGCATACTCTTATAATGAGCCGATGACAAGAAATTATTTTTGGCACCCAGCATTTGATGATTATCCTGTAGTAGGTGTCAACTGGGAACAAGCAAAAGCTTTCTGTCACTGGAGAACTCATATGTGGGATTCATACAGAGGTGAGGATGAGCCGAATTCTGAGCAATTTAGATTACCATTCGAGTCAGAATGGGAATGGGCTGCAAGAGGTGGAAGAGCTATCGCTCCTTATCCTTGGGGTGGTTACTACATCAGAAATGCAAAAGGCTGTCTATTGGCTAACTTTAAGCCAGGTAGAGGTAACTATCCAGAAGATGGCGGTTATTATACTGTAAAAGCAGATGCATATTTCCCTAATGATTACGGTCTATATAATATGGCAGGTAATGTGGCCGAATGGACTGAGACCGCTTACCATCCTGCTGCATACCAGCACGTGCACGATCAGAATCCAGATATAAAGTATGATGCTAAAGATGACGACCCAGAAGCATACAAAAGAAAAGTTGTCAGAGGTGGATCATGGAAAGATATCTCATACTACTGCCAGACTGGTACACGTAATTTTGAATATCAAGATACGACAAAGTCATATCTTGGATTCAGATGTGCTCTAACATTCTTAGGAAGATCATTAGGCGACTTCCAATAACAACAAGGACAATATTTTTATTTTAATCAGTTAATTATCTAACTTATAAATTCTAACTAATGAGTTTTATTAAATCAAAAGGTTTTAAGTATTTCAAGAACTTCACTATTGGAGTTGGAGCAGCAGTTGTAATGATAGGTGCTCTTGGTAAAATCAATAGTGCTCCATGGGGAGGACCAGCAATCACAGCAGGTCTATTAGTAGAGGCTTTCTTATTTTTCATGTTAGGAATCTTACCTCCAGAAAAAGATTATTACTGGGAAAAATTATATCCAGGATTAGACGCATATAACACAAAAATATCTCCTCTTACAGAAGGACCAGCAGCAGGTGGTATGAGACCATTAGATGCAGCATCTGTGGAAGGTAACTTAGGCGGAATGCTTACTGAGCTTCAGGATATGTCTAAGAGCCTGGGAAGCTTAAAAGCTCTGCAAGAAGTGGACTTCTCACAGACTAAAGATCAATTGTCTTCTATGAATAATTTTTATACTCGTATGAATGATGCCATAGCTTCACTTAACGAGACAGTAGAAGATACACAGATATACAAAGAACAAATAGCTTCTCTTAACAGAAACCTTACATCATTAAATGGTGTGTATGGGAACGTTCTTGGCGCATTTAAGAAAGGCGTCGAATAGGCATAGTTTTTATAATTTATTTATTTCACAACACAATTAAAAACTATAACAAATGTCTATTCCAAAGGAACCCCGACAGCTGATGATTAACATTATGTACTTGGTATTGACTGCACTACTGGCACTAAATGTATCAGCAGAAGTATTTAATGCATTTAAAATGGTAGATAAGGGATTAGTTAAGTCTAATAAAGCATTAGATGATTCTATGAGTGCATTACCAGAAGCGATTAGAGATGGCGCTAAAACAAGACCATCACTTGCAACTTATGCAGAAAGAATTGACCCTATAAAGCAAACTTCAGATGAATTAGTAAGCTTTTTAGAAGGTATCAAAACATCACTTATTGATGACCTTGATGAGAATGGTGTTTCAAGAGGTGGATATATAGAAGATCCTACTACACCTGGAACTCAGAAACTAAAAATGGAGAAAGATTATGCAGTAACAACAAGAATACTAATTGATCAAACAAATCCAGAAGCTGGTTTAGGTAACGAACTAAAAGATAAGCTTGAAAAATACAGAACGGATTTACTCCAATATGTAGACAAAGAAGATCAAGCGGAGTTCATAAAAAACATATCTGTACAAATCGACGAAGAAACTTGGAAGAAAAAAGGTAAAGCAAGTTGGGCTCATATGAACTTTGATCATATGCCATTACAAGCTGTATTACCTATCTTCTCTAAGTTTATTAATGATGTAAAATCTACTGAAGCATCTGCACTTAATTACCTTGCAGGTAAGGTGGGTGCCGGTGGTACTACTGTTGTATTAGATAAATATACAGTTGTATCAGCTCCAGAAAAATCTTATATCATCAAAGGAGAAAAGTATAAAACGGACATATTCCTAAGTGCTGCAGCAGGAGATAACTCTGGTACAAAGATTTCTTATGCGGTCAATGGTAAAGGTCTAAGAACTGATAAAGATGGTAATGCGATATATGAGGCAACTGCTTCCAGAAACGGTGCTAACAAGTACACTGCATCAGCATCATTAACAGATCCAGTAACAGGGGAAACCAAGACATTCAAAAAAGAATTCTCATACGAAGTAGGTGAAAGATCTATGACAGTATCAGCTTCTAAGATGAATGTATTCTACATCGGTGTAGATAATCCGGTAGAAGTATCTGCTGCAGGTGTTAACTCCAGTTCTATCAAAGTCAACATGCAAGGTGGCGGTGGAAAGATCAGAAAAGATCCTAAAGGTGGATATATCGTAAATGTTACTCAACCTACTAAAAAAGGTGAATACTGCTACGTAACTGTATCTGCTGATGGTCTTAGTGATAAGAAGCCATTTAGAGTAAAAAGAATACCTGATCCAGTACCGAAATTATCTAAGAGTAGAGGTGGTTCTATGTCAGCTGGAGAATTCAAAGTACAGCCAGGTGTATTCCCAGTGCTTGAGAACTTTGATTTCGAAGCAAGTTGTAAAATCGCTGGCTATAGAATGATCAGAGTCCCTAAGAGACAAGATCCACAAGTGTCAGATAATCCTGGAGGAAAGTACAATCCTGGTACTAAAGCATTAGTTGCTAAAGCTAAGGCATCAGATAAGTACTTCTTTGAGAATATCAGATGTAAGTGCCCTGGAGATTCTAAAGCTGGAACCAGAGACTTAGGTGGTATGGTATTCAACATCAAGTAAAAAAAATTATTACACAAATAATCTAATAGATCATGTACAAAAAATTATTATTCTTCGTAATCAGTATAAGCTTTTCAGTAGGCATAAATGCTCAAGAGCCAGATACTCAGATCATGACAGAATCAGGTACACCTCTCGAGGATTACTATGTCGATGGCGTAGTGAAAAGATCTCTGGTAGAGGAAGCTCCGATCTTAGAATATGATCAGCCAAGAGAATCAGATGTCGTATGGGAACGAAAGATATGGAGAGTGATAGACGTCCGAGAGAAGATGAACATGGCTTTTAGAAGTCCTATCAAGCCTTTCTTTACTATCATGAGAGAGATGGCAGAGAACGGTGATGTAGCTGTATTCCGTGATGAGTTCTTCAGAGAACCTCTGACTATCGATGAGATAGACAAAGAACTTAACAGAGTAGATACAACGACTGTATTCGACTATGATACCTATGAGGAAAAAGTGGAGGTCATCAGAAATACAATTAACTGGGAGAATATAAAGAAATACCGAGTCAAAGAGGTTTGGTATTTTGATAAAGAAGCTTCCATTCTTAAGAGTAGAATATTAGGCATCTCACCTATCTTCGATGATATAGATGCTGATACTGGTGAACTTAAGTTCTCTCGTCCATTATTCTGGATATACTATCCGGAAGCAAGAGAACACTTAGGAAAGTACAGAGTGGAGAATGATAATAATGATATATCTCCCATGTCTTGGTATGATATATTTGAGATGAGATATTTTGCAAGTTACATCATGAAGAGATCTAATACATTAGACCTAAGATTAAAAGATAAGATCTATGGTTACGAAAGAGAAGGTATAGATAGACTAATGGAGTCAGATAAGATCAAAGCTGAGTTATTCAACTTTGAGCATGACTTATGGGAATACTAATACAATCTCATAGTTAAGAATATACAACCCGGATCATTTAATTTTGATTCGGGTTTTTGTTTCTATATACCATATGATTCCTACAATAATGTACTCAATCGAAATCAAATATAAATTCTGATTATAGTCTGGATCAGCATAAGTACTATAACTCATAATGATTAAAAGAGACCAGACGATTATCCAGATCCTTCTATAGAATACAGTAAGCGCAATCGGTAGGATCAGATACCAAGGATGGACCGTAGTTGCTAATAATAAGTAGGTAATAAATATAAAAAACATCGATACTAATAACTCCCCTACCCCTTCATCTCTCTTATAATTTTTCCACGAAATAATTAAGATCAACCCCAACGATAAAAGAGACAACAACGGACCTATAATCGAGATCTGATTATACCCAGTAATCACCTGTCCTATATATCTCGATAGATAATATATACTTGCATTAAACTCAAACTTTCTGAAATATAGATCTAGACTTTCTACAAAATGTGGAATATCTATACTCATAAAGAATGGAATAAAGAAAATGGCAGAAAAAATTGCACACGCCATCAAAAACTTTAAATAGCGTCTTCCCTCTCGAATGAGATACAACAGTATCAGAGGTATAAACATCAGAGGTAATAACTTAGTAGCTACGCTTAATATTAAAGCTAATGCAGCCAGTATCATTCTATTATCTATAATAAAAATGATTCCCATCAATAGAAATAATACCATCATTCCCTCAAAATGAACATTTCCCATAGTCTCTACAATCACCAATGGATTAAGGGCATATATCAATAAGTTAGACTTATGCATATTAAGCTTAGATAAAAGCTGGTACAGATAATAAATCATGCCTATCTCGCTGATTAGCAGAATGGATTTCATAATTATTGTAGACTTATATATGCTGAACATCTCAGGGATCGTAGCTATATAGAATACAAGTTGGCTGATAGGTGGATAGATGGTAAAGTACTCTTGGGAGTTAAGCAAAGGAAAAAGTGTATTGTACTCTACACCAACCAAGTTAGAATCCATCATGATATCTTTCGGCATGGAACTTAATGGGTGTATGCCATCGTGCATCAGCAATCCATCCCAGAAGAATCGATAGATATCATCTGATAAGCAAGGTATCCCAAAAACCAGTATTAGTCGTGCTAATATAGCCAATGCTAACAAAAGGAATAATAGTCCCTTATTCCGAATGGCTGCCAAAATTAAGATACAAGAACATACAGTGGATAAGGCATACGAGATCATTATCTCAGCAAAATCACTCTGTTGCACCTGATATCCGAGATGATATATACTGGCAATGAAGACTAAGCTGACAGCAATGAGAAATCGCTTATCATTAAGTAGCTTGATAATTAAGATGTTTTATAGAATAGAAAAATATCGTTCCATAACCTAAGCATAGAGATATATGAAATAGCAACATGGATACATTACCTAACCAAAATCCAGAGACAATAGCTCCGAGGAAATATAATGTCATGAACCCTTCTAATATCGTCACCTTCGAGATCTTAAACCCTTGATATCGGTCTTTTCTAAATGAGTCAGCTATTCCTGTAATATTGAACTTTGGCGTCCTTACAAATGAAGACTTCTTACCCATATATCCTGCGATGACTGCAATAGAATTGTGCAGTGACAAGCCCATAGACAGTGATAAGAAAACTGGAAATAATAGAATAAATTTCAGTAATGACTTAATCCAATTATCATTCTTCCATACTGACTGTACATTAGCTACATAATAGACGACCGCCACTGAAAGAAGCGATATCAAGAAGACATTCAAAAATCTAAAATCGGCATCCAATGGATTAATAAAGTATATAAGCGGCACACTGAATACTCCTATTAGAAATACAAATAGAAATACAGTACTACCCAGTAGGTGAACGGAAGCATGTATTTTTCTTCCCATCCTGATATCAGATGACCATATCTTAGGAAGTAGTTTTTTAGCAGTTTCGGCGCCGCCTTTCATCCATCGGTATTGTTGTGACTTAAGACCTATCATCTCTGCTGGCAATTCGGCTGGAGAGGTGACATCTTCTAAGAAGATAATCTGCCAACCTTTAAGCTGAGCTCTGTAACTAAGATCCAGATCTTCAGTCAGCGTATCTGCCTCCCATCCACCGGCATCGGCAATAGCTTCAGTCCTCCATACACCTGCAGTCCCATTAAACTGTAATAAGTAGTTGCCAGACTCCCTTCCTTGCTGCTCTACTGTAAAGTGGACATTGAGCTGAAAAGCTTGCATCTCTGTTATCAAAGAATAGCCTTGATTGATATGCCCCCATCTTGTCTGGACTACTGCCACCTTATCATCTTGAAAATGTGGTAAGGTTTCTCTTAGGAAATTAGCACCTGGTAGAAAGTCTGCATCGAATATGGCAATGAATTCTCCCTTGGCGTCTACGGTTGCTTCCTTGAGTGCACCTGCTTTATATCCTTTTCTATCAGTACGTTGCACCAGATTTATATCGAAACCCTTAGCTTTATATTCTGCCACTTTCTCTCTTGATATATCTACAGTCTCGTCTGTGCTATCGTCTAATATTTGTATCTCCATTTTTGACTGGGGATAATCCATCTTGCATATGGTATCTATCAGTCTGGAAACGACATAGTATTCATTGTAGATAGGTAACTGAATCGTCACCATAGGAAGGTGACCGTTAAGCTCTGGCTTAGGTCTATGACCTCCATTTTGCTTTCTTTTGTACTTCTTGTAATGGAACAAGAGGTGGAACTGGAATAGACAATATACTGTAATAAATGTCAGACACAGCAAGTAAGCTCCAATTACGATATTCCCCAATAGCACCATAAATTATAATAATTTAAAAATAGTCCAAAGTATCTTATGACCAGCTAAGAGGGTCCCTTTTATAGTGCCTGATACTTTAGATACACCAATACGTTTGCGATAGCTCATCGCTACTTCCGTGCATTTTAATTTGAGCTTTGCCGCTTTTACTTGCATCTCTACTGTCCATCCAAAATCCTCATCCTGCATATCTATCTTACACAATGCATCATATGTTATAGATCTAAATGGACCCAAGTCTGAGAATGTATATGAATAAAACAATCTGATCAAACTCGTCGCTAACCAGTTGCCAAATATTTGCTGAGGTTGCATAGATCCCTTCTCTAATGTACCCAAAGCACGAGAACCGATAACCATATCCATACCATCATCGACTATCGGTGATATCAACTTATACATCTCCTCAGGATGATCAGAATAATCACCGTCCAAGAACACAACAATATCTGGCTTCTCACTCTTTTGACCTATGTGATTAAGTCCCGCAAGACATGCACTACCATAGCCTTTCTGCGAAGCGAATATGACAGTAGCTCCCCGATCAGCTGCGACCTCCGCAGTACGATCTGTGCTATTATTATTGCATATAATCACCTCTCTCACTATCTCATGAGGTATATCATCTATCACATAACCGATAGAGTCTTCTTCATTATAGGCAGGTATAATTACATCTATAAGTAAGTTCACTAAGATCATTCATTACGTAAAGATCAAAAATACCCTATATATATCCTACAACATGATTATTTGAGACAATAAGTGCATAATTCAAGTATTTTTGCAATCAAGATTAACCTTATTCGTTTCTAACATAAATAACATCTTTCCGAGTGAAAATAATCTTCCAATTCATTGTATCATCTATAGTATTATCAGCATTGGTGACGCTGTATTCTTGCCAAGATGATTCCGTATCTATGGAATCCGATATTCCTTTACGATTTTCGGTAGACACACTTCGTTTTGATACAGTATTCACGGAGTTAGGATCAGCAACGAGATTTGTTAAGATCTACAATGACCTGAATCAAGCGGTTCTTTTGGATGAGGTCAGCTTAGATGATGCTTCAGGATTCTTTAGGTTAAATGTGGATGGGACTAGTGATAATACTGTGCAAGATGTAAGAATAGAAGCGCAGGATAGCATTTATATATTTGCAGAAGTGACGATCGATCCAGATATGCCATTGAGCATAAGCCCATTTATAATAGAAAGAGGCATCGATATAAAAGCTAATAATTCTCAACATCGGATATATCTGGAATCTTGGGGACAAAATGCTAATTATATCCCTAGCAAAAACAGTGCATCTACTGTCAATATTCTAACCTGTAATTTGGGTTCCAGGACATGGGATGATCCTAAGCCTTACGTGATATATGGTGCATTGCTCATAGATAGTTGCGAGCTTATCATTCCACAAGGTCAGCAAGTCTATGTCCATGGAGGCGTAGCCATCACCGATTTAGGCATATATAATGATGGTCTCTTAGTGTTCTTACAGAATGGCTCATTAACTATCAATGGAACAGTGGATAATCCTGTTACTATAAAAACAGATAGACTGGAAGAACCATTCGATGAGGTCAGCGGTCAGTGGTCAGGTATACTCATGACTGCGGGTAGTTCTGCCAGACTCAGTCACACAATTATCGAAAACTCTATAGTAGGCTTATCAGTAGATTCCACAGCTGAGCTACGATTAGATGCCTGTACTATTGCACATACATCAGGTAGTGCTATATCTGCATCCAATGGTACTATATACGCCGACAACTCTCTATTCTATGATAATGGTGGATTTGGACTAAGTCTTAATTTTGGTGGAAATTATAACTTTAATTATTGCACAGTCTCTAATTATAATAACCAAGATCAGGCATTGTTTCTCAATAACTTCAGGTGTGAAAACTCAGAGTGCAGTGAAGTATTAGCTAATCCATTAAGGGCTACATTTACCAATTGTATATTCGTAGGTAATGATAGAGATGAGATCGCTTTAGTAGATATTACTGCTGGAGATGAGCCAGACTTTTTTGATTATAATCTTGAGAACTGTATGGTTGTCGTTGACGAATTATTAGATCCAGATGCTTTTCCTAATTTCTTCGATAGATGTATCGATTGCAAAAATGTAACAGGATCAGATTCTATATTTTTAGATTTGGATGCTTTTGATCTTAGTCTCGATACGATGTCTATTGCGATCGATATGGGTAGAAGCATCTCTGGAATCAATACGGATATAATCGGTAATCCCCGTGCCATAGATCAGCCAGATATGGGCTGCTACGAATTTCAGAAGTGATCGTCTACCCTATTTGACTTTCTTGGAAAATTTTAGCTTCACAGTCATAAGAAGAACTAATCCAAGAATAAAAAATACCCCCGTTGCTAATACCGGATATCTTAAGTTACCAGTGATCTGACTGACTATGCCAAAAAGAGCTGTACCAGTTACGATTGCTAAGAATGTAATCACTTGATAAAAGCTGAAATATGATGTCAATGGAATATCCGGATCATCTATCATCTTAGAATAAGTAGATCTTGATAGAGATTGTATCCCACCAAATACCAATCCTACAAACACTGCAATAAAGTAGAACATGCCTTTATCTTGTACAAAGAAAGCAGCAATGCAGATACCTACCCATATAATTAGCTGTATAAGTAAAGCTGTTCTGTTGCCTAACTTATCAGATACGTAAGCGAAAAGAAAAGCGCCAATCGCAGCCAAGAATTGCAGCAGAAGAATTAAAAGTATTAATTCACTACTCTCGAAATTAAGCTCCACTTTAGCAAAAAGACTGGCTAATAATATGACAATATTAACGCCTGCAATATAAAAGAAGTAAGAACTTAGAAACCTTACTTTCTTACTATCTTGCCATATCTTACGACCTACTTTTCTGACTTCTTTAAAGCCTTTAAAAACTAAAGATCGACTCATTTTAGTTTTCTTATCATTTGGTAATCTGCGGAAAGCAACATTAGCGAATACGATCCACCAGATACCCACTAATAGGAAACCCAACCTTATCGGCATCTCTTCTGAGGCGAAACCTAATTGCTCATGAAACTGTATCATCGCAAGTATCGTAACCAATAGTAGAACAGAACCTACATATCCGTAGGCATATCCCTGGGCACTAACCTTATCATGTCTATCATCTGTTGCAATATCTGGCAAATAAGAGTTATAGAATACTAAGCTACTCCCAAACCCCACGGTCCCAGCGATATAAGCTACTAAGGCCATGTATGCTCTATCGGGCCCGTCAAAGAAAAATAAGACCATACATGATATTGCACCTATATAAGTGAATATTTTGAGGAAGTATTTCCGTCTGCCACTATAGTCAGCTATCCCAGATAGCATCGGTAATAATCCGACTATTATAAAATATGCAATGGATATAGAAAAAGAATAGACAGCATCACGACTAAGCTCTCCACCAAATATTAAAAATACGGCAGGTGCCATAGCCACAAAAAACTGAGGAAATACCGCAGTGGTAATCACTAAATTAAATGCAGAATTAGCCCAATCATAGAATGCCCAACCCCTAATGACTTTCTTGTCATTCTTAACCAGTTGGTTATTCGTACTACTATCTAATATGCCGTCACTGATGGTATCCATATTGCTTAATGTTACGAAGACAAATTAGCTAAAAGAAACGAAGAAGACAGACATTAGGCAAACAGAGTTATAAAAATATCAAAACGCTTAAGTAGTCTGATATTTTCTTATATAGAGAGATACCTCTATAAAAATTGCACGTCATAATACCATATATTTAAATTATGAAACTGACCATATAACCATTATAGAAATAGATAATTGTTAGATAAATACAAAAAATCAAATACTTGCAAATTTTATAACCAATGAATATTGCTATCCTCTCCAGAAATCCTGCCCTATATAGTACTCAAAGCCTTGCAAGAGCAGCACGTAGACGTAACCATTATGTAAGAATAATAGATTACAACAATTGTGACCTTATTATACAAGGTGGAAAACTTGTCATCTCCTACCATGGGCAGATTGTCGAAGATATCGATGCGATTATTCCGAGGATCGGCGCCTCATACACAGATTATGGGGCGGCTGTCATACGCCAGTTCGAGCAGAAAGGCATCTTTACTTCTCTTAGTTCTGACGCATTACTAAAAGCGAGAAACAAATTGAGTTGCTTACAGCTACTTGCATCTAAAGGACTTGCCGTACCTAAAACCATTGTATCTAATAATCATATTATATACAATAGTCTCCTCGAAAAATTCGAAGATGATAGTGTCGTAATCAAATTAATAAATGGTACTCACGGTATCGGTGTCATACTTGCAGAGAGTAAGAATCAAGCAGAATCTATATTAGAAGCATTCAATAAGAATAAGCAGAAATCGCTGATGCAAGAATACATCAAGGAATCTAATGGCAGTGACCTTAGGATCTTAGTTGTAGATGGAGAAGTCGTCGGTTCTATGAAGCGACAAGCTAAAGAAGGAGAATTTAGATCTAACTTACATAGAGGTGGATCTTCCAGAGTAGAACCCATATCGAAAGAAGAAAAAGAAGTTGCTCTCAAAGCGGTCAAATACTTAGGCTTAGAAGTCGCAGGTGTAGATATGCTAAGGTCTAAAAGAGGACCGCTGATATTAGAAGTGAATGCGTCACCAGGACTCGAAGGAATAGAGACTACCACTCGTATAGATATCGCTGGTCGAATTATTAGTTTTGTAGAAAGAAAAATAGGCCATGAGCCAAGAGCATAAAAGATGGCATCAAAAGAATTAAAAATTCAAGATCAGATATTTAATCCTGGTGAAAAAGGTGTAATTAAAATAAGTGTAGGCAAACTCACTTCGGGTACAGATATAGAATTAGAAGCACATATCTTTAGATCTAAAAAACCAGGCAATACCACATTATTATTAGCAGGTGTACACGGTGATGAGATCAATAGAATAGAAATACTCAGAAGAACACTCAAGGAAAAATATCTCCATAAGTTATCCTCAGGGACAGTGATCGTCATACCGATTGTTAACCTTTACGGCTTTATTAATTTCAATAGATATGTACCAGACGGCAAGGATGTCAATAGAAGTTTCCCTGGTACACTGAATGGATCACTCGCCTCACGTATTGCAAGGACACTAACAAAGTATATCTTTCCACACATAGATTATATTTTTGATTTTCATACTGGTGGTGATTTGAGATATAATTATCCCCAGATCAGATATTCTAAAAACGACCTGACCGCTGCCAAACTTGCAGATATTTTCTTTGCACCTTATACCATTAGAAGTGGCATCATTCCTAAGTCATTACGTAAGACAGCTAAGACAATGTCTATTACGACATTAATATATGAAGGCGGAGAGTCTATAAGGTTTAACCATGATGCTATATCCATCGGTACACAAGGCTTACTCAGATGCCTTGTACATCTCGGGCATATAGATAAGAAACATTCAGAAGATGCCCTATACAAGAATACAATAATAGAGAATACTTCTTGGATAAGATCATCCCATTCTGGCATATTTATATTCAACAAAAGGTCAGGAGAGACAATCGTAAAAGGTGAAAAACTGGCATCTATTAATGATCCATATGCAAGGAAAACTAACTATATCATTGCCAAAAAATCTGGCCATATCATAGGTCACAATAATGCGTCTGTGGTTAATCATGGTGATGCATTATTCCACATAGGCTTTACTTCGTAATAAAATCTGGAAGTCATATAAGATCATATCTTAATATGTTTATTTTTACATATGAGATGGTTTATTATTTCTTATCTAATAATCAGTTATATGTCTATTGGCATATCTCAGACTGATACCGTCCTGCAAGCTAAAATAAATGAAAGATTTAGTCAGTCAGAATTCAGATATGCTAATGTATCTTTTTCTGTCATCGACATAGAGAGTAATACACTCGTCGCTGGATACAGACCTAAGAAAGTCCTGGTGCCCGCTTCTTCTCTCAAGCTATTGACTACACTTACTGGACTGCATGTATTAGGTTCTGACTTTACATTTGAGACAGAATTATACTATAGTGGTACGATACGTGGAGATGGTACATTAGATGGTGATATTATCCTTAAGGGAGGTGGAGACCCTACATTGGGTAGTAAGAAATTTGAGAATAATCTAAGTTTTAATGCTCTTCTAAGTTCTATTGCACAAGCTATTATCCACAGTGGTATTAATTGTATTAATGGTAATCTCGTTATGGATGAGTCCGTATATGATAGTTATCCTATCGCTCCCTCATGGCAGTGGAATGATCTGGGTAATTATTATGCAAGTGGTGCATGGGGTATTAATGTAAATGAGAATCAATATTACATCCACTTTAATAATAAGACGAAGATAGGAGCCAGACCTAAAATCAAAAACATATTCCCACATGTCCCTAAGCTCGATCTTTCTAATGAGATAATAATAGATAGCGCTGGTACTGGTGACCAAGCTTATATCTTTGGCGGACCCTATAATTACTACAAACGAATCGTAGGCACCATACCTCAAGGTTCAGGTACTTTTTCTATCAAAGGCTCATTACCAGATCCTCCATCATTCATGGCATATCACTTAAGGAAAAGACTCGAAAAAGAAAATATTTCTGTCTTAGGCACTGAAGTTGTATTTAAACCTTATAAGAAAAGGTCAAAGCAATCTATCAAAAAATATACTTCTCCTACTTTAGACCTCATCATAACAAAGGCAAATGAAGAAAGTAACAATCTCTACACTGAGTCTATTCTTAAAATGATCGGACTCAAAAAAAGATCTCAAGGCTCTGGCCAGAATGGTATCAATATCATTACAAAGTATCTTAAGAAATATGGTGTATCTAAAAACCAAGTCATTCTAAGAGATGGAAGTGGACTATCAGCACGCAATAATATATCGAGCTATGCTATTGCTAAATTCTTAGCAGGCATATCTACAGATGTTCCAAAGGAACAATTGTTACAATACTTACCTAAAGCTGGATATACTGGCACCGTTCGGTCTATGTTGTCTCGCTCGTCTGCCAAAGGTCATGTCTGGCTAAAAAGCGGAAGCATGGAATCGGTACAATCATACTGTGGGTATATCCAGACATCCTCAGGAAAATGGGTCAGTGTCAGCGTCATAGTCAATGGTTTCAGCGCTGAGTCAAGTCTCATAAGATCTCGTCTACAAAAGATTGTGGAGGACATATATAAATTACATTAGGAGAGAAAATAGAAATCTTTGCTATTTTTATAATGTACTATCCGAAACATGTTGTGAAAATATCAATTGCCTTAATATCATTACTTATTTTCTTAAGCTGTCAACCTGACAAGCAGGCAACAAAAGTAGAACCGAATAATCCATCTGACACCTCTAAGCTTGTACACGAAGAGCAATTAGCCCCTGACGTCTCTGCTGACAATGACGAAGACGAAGAAAGAGCTTACTGGCAAAAGCCAAATTTAGTATTAAGTAAGTTAGGCCCATTAGAAAATAAAACAATTGCGGATATCGGTGCAGGAATGGGCTACTTCTCTTTTGAGTTAGCTAAGCGGAAAGCTAAGAAGGTGATTGCTATAGATATAGACAAAGATATGCTTAAGGCTCTTAATTACTTCAAGAATCTCATGGAGGAAAAAGAAAAGAACTTCGGAGAGAGATTCGAAGTTAGGCTAGCACAAACTGATGACTCTAATCTAAAGGAAAATGAAGTAGATATCATACTGATTGTCAATACAGTTGCCTACATAGAAAATCGAATCGATTATCTGACACAGCTTAGAAATACAATCAAGGATGATGGTCAGATAATTATAGTCGATTATAAGACTAAGAAACTACCAGAATATATCAATGCCCCATCTTATGAAGATCGAATATACCTTCACGTTATTGAAGAGCAGCTCGAAGCAGCTGGATTCACAAATATCACATCTGATGATACGACTTTAGATTATCAGTTTATCGTGATTGCTCAGAAGTAATTCTTTGTAAGTTCAGATAAGACTCAATAAAACAAAAAGGGAAAACCCCAATTAATCCTGTATAGTAATCAGACTATCTCTCTCGGGTCCTGTACTTATCATATTAACTGGAACGCCTAAGTATTCTTCTAAGTACTTAATATAATCTTGAGCTTTCTGTGGAAGATCTTCGAATTTTCTTACACCTTCTGTATCTGCATTCCAGCCTTCTATCTTTTTATACACAGGTTGCAGATCTGAATCTGTAAGATCATAAGGCAAGTTTTCCGTCTTCCGACCATCTACCATATAATGAGTGCCAGCCATAATCTCTGAGAAAGCATTAAGACAATCCAACTTGGTGATACATAGATGACTAACACCACTTAGCATTATTGTATACTTCAGTTGTGGTAAGTCTATCCAGCCGGTCCGTCGAGGCCTGCCTGTCGTGGCACCAAATTCTGCACCCACCTTTCTAAGCTCTTCTCCAACTTCGTTATCTAACTCCGTGGGAAATGGTCCAGACCCTACTCTCGTACAATATGACTTAAATATGCCATAGACCTTATCTATCATCTGCGGTGCTATGCCTAAGCCTACACACACACCACTTGTCAGCGTATTAGAAGATGTAACAAATGGATATGTACCGTAATCAATATCGAGCATAGAGCCTTGAGCCCCTTCTGCAAGAATACGCTTGCCTTTGGATATGGCATCATTAATATAGTACGAACAGTCTATGAAATTAAATTCTTTAATAAGTTCTAATGACTCAAACCACGCCTTCTCTTCCTTCTCTATATCAAAATCAATATCAGGGTATATCTTGCCTAATTGCAAGTGCTTCTCCTTGAGCGTATTGTATCTATCCTGGAAATTAGCTTTTTCCATATCCCCTACTCTGAGTCCATTACGACCAGTCTTATCCATATATGTCGGCCCGATACCTCTAAGCGTCGATCCAATCTTTGCCTTACCCTTTGCAGATTCTGATCCTGCATCTAAAAATCTATGAGTTGGTAATATAAGGTGAGCTTTCCGAGCGATGACGATATTAGAGGTATCTACCCCTATTTTACGTAAGTCTCTGAGTTCTCTCGCAAGGACAATAGGGTCTATAACGACACCATTACCAATTACATTAATCACATTTTTCCTAAATACTCCAGAAGGAATGGTGTGTAGGACGTGTTTCTGATCTCCGATCACTATGGTATGACCTGCATTAGGTCCGCCTTGGAATCGAGCTATGATGTCATAATCATCAGCTAAGTAGTCTACTATCTTTCCTTTGCCCTCATCTCCCCATTGCAGACCCAATAATACATCAACAGACATAGTCTATTTTTAGGTAGGTTATTTAAAGCGTAAAAATATGAAAAGCTAATACATATTAGGGTTTTATATATAAATCTTTTGCATACTTAATACGTAAACCTATATTAAATGGTGAACAAGCTACAGCGGCTATTATTAGTAATAAAAAAATCGTAACCATATTCTGGAGATATCCAAAGTAATCTTACTCTTCTTCCGCCCCCATCTTACCCTGAGCCCTCATCTGATCGAGTAATCGATCCACACGGAACATCTCATCTAATGTATCATCTTGATAGAAAGAAATATTAGGAATCCGACGTATATGCTTTCTGATACGCTGAGCAAGTTCTCGCTTTAGAATATGTACATTTTCATTGACCTTATCGATAACAGCTTCTTTGTTATTAGTATTATATATACTTAAGTATATCTTAGACATACTCATGTCGGGAGTGACATGCACCTTAGTGACAGTTACAAATGCATCACCATATATATAAGACCCTTGTTGCATTAGTACAGAACCAAAATGTCTTCTGATCACTTCTGCTGTTTGTTTTTGCCTTTTGGATTCCATAATCTTTTAATTTATACCGAATGAAAAAGTCCCTTTCGTAAGTAATACCATTTACACATTAGAAGATAGGTGCTGAAAAATGTTGGATATATCCCGACAAAATTAGCTAATCTCAGGGTTAAAAATACCTACCTCCATTATAGGCAGACAGACTCGCCATAACTTAGACTATGACTGCGTTTTTAGCCTTGATCTTAACTAATTTAATTCATAATATTTATACGACATTTAAAAATGTATATGGTATGATACATCTCATATAGCCCATAACTTAGCTATTCATTCTGACTGATTATTAGTAAGTTCAGATAACGAATTTATGAATGTAAATAATTTTTAGATATTGAAGTCATTTGAGAACATAATGTTAAAGGACTTCAATAGTTTATCAATCTATTAATTACTTTTAATTTTTAGGGATATAAGCTTCTACGATCTTTTTTAATTTCATTTATAATAATATAAATACTTGTCTAATCTTCTACAGAAATCATTAATGTATGTCAAAGGCATAGGCCCTGTCAAGGCAGATATTATTTCTGAAGATTTAGGTCTGAAAAAAGTAGAAGATTTATTATTTACTTACCCTTTTAGATATGTAGACAAGTCATTCATTACTGCCATTAAGAACATCGTTCCTACAGATTCAGTTCAGCTAAGAGGTATTATAATATCTAAAAAGATCATCAAAGGCCAACGACAATCCAGACTGACAGCTATGCTAAAGGATGGATCAGGCATGATAGAGCTTGTATGGTTCAAAGGGGTAAAATGGATAGAAAAAAGCATAGAACTTAATAAGGAATATGTTGTCTATGGCAAACCTAATGCCTATAAGGGAAAGTATAATATTGCTCATCCAGAAATAGAATTGACGGAAGAAAATGCAGGACTGAAATCAAATTATGAACCTGTCTATTCTAATAGCGAGAGAGCATCTAAGATGGGTTTTGATAATAAGCTCCGTCGGAAAATCATCAAGCAGGCGCTCACTCATGTTAACATCTCCTCGATTCCAGAGACTCTACCTCAATATTTAGTAGAGAAGTTACAGCTCATAAAGAGATACGAAGCGATACAATGGATTCATTTTCCGAATGATACGCATCAATTAAATAAAGCCAAAGCAAGGATAAAGTTTGAGGAAGTCTTCTATTTCCAACTTAAACTTCTGTATAGTAAGAACGAAAGACGTTATAAATACAAAGGACACTCATTCGATAGCATCGGCAAATACTTCAATAAGTATTATAAGGAGAAGTTACCATTTGAGCTAACAGGAGCGCAGAAACGAGTCATCAAAGAAATACGTTCCGATCTTGGCTCCGATCAGCAAATGAATAGATTACTACAAGGAGATGTCGGCAGTGGCAAGACAATGGTCGGACTTCTTTCCATGCTAATTGCTATAGATAATGGCTATCAGGCACTCATGATGGCACCTACTGAGATATTAGCTCAGCAGCACCATAAGTCCATCACAGAATCCTTAAAAGGTATGGGCATCAATATTGCTTTTCTATCTGGCAGTGTAAAGGGTAAAGTGAGAAATGAGATACTGCGACTACTTAAGAGTGGCGATCTACATATATTAATCGGAACTCATGCAGTATTTGAAGATCCTGTAGTATTTGATAATCTCGGACTGGCTATCATCGATGAGCAACATAGATTCGGTGTCATGCAGCGAGCTAAGCTGTGGAAGAAAGGAAAAGAAAAACCCCCTCACATATTGGTGATGACTGCAACGCCTATACCTCGGACGTTATCCATGACATTATATGGAGACTTAGATGTATCCGTCATAGACGAAATGCCCCCAGGCAGAAAAGAAATCAAAACATTACATAAGAGAGATAAGCATCGGCCGCAGCTCATAGAATTCATGCATGATCAGATAAAGAAAGGTCGTCAGATATATATCGTCTATCCACTCATAGAAGAATCTGCTAAGCTCGATCTTGCAGATCTACAGCAAGGTTATGATCGCCTCCTACAGTATTTTCCGGCGCCTGACTATAAGATAAGTGTCGTCCACGGTAGGATGAAACCCAAAGATAAGGATATCGAGATGCAGCGATTTGCTAAGGGCAGCACTCAGATCATGGTGGCGACGACTGTCATAGAAGTGGGTGTTAATGTACCTAATGCCACACTGATGATTATAGAGAATACCGAAAGGTTTGGCTTATCACAGTTGCACCAGTTGCGAGGCCGTGTCGGTAGAGGTGGCGAACAATCTTACTGCATCCTAATGACTGGACATAAGCTGAGTAAAGAAGCCAGATTCAGAATCAAGACGATGTGTGAAACTAATGACGGATTTAAGATAGCTGAAGCTGACTTAGAACTGAGAGGCCCAGGTGACATAGAGGGTACACGCCAGAGTGGCGGTCTGGAATTTAATCTTTTTAATATTATGGAAGATCAGAATATACTATCTTCTGGTCGTCAGATTGCGTTAGCTATTCTTAATAAAGATCCACTTCTGGAACATGCGGAAAATGTCATACTCAAAAAAGTTGTCCAGTCATTAAATGACGGCAAGATTAATCTTGGTAGGATTAGTTAATCATTTGGATAAGCATATGTTGCATTAGTGGGTTGAATCCAGGTAACATAAAAACGACGAATCGACTTTCGCACATTAAAGTCTTGGGCTGTTATCCCAATGGATATACATGGTATACAAAAAATGAGGCTGTATTATCATACAGCCTCATACCCTTTATAATTGCAATTAACACTAAATAATTACGTTTACATCTTGAAGAACTTACCTTGGTAATCTTCTTTTTCTCCTTTTATATGTATAATATATAGTCCATTTTCCAATGTGCTAATATCTACTCTTTTGTTATTTGATACATTCGTTATTCTATTCACGAATTTTCCATCTACCGTTCTGATGTCGATATCTACATTCTGTTCAATATTATTTCCCATTTCCAATGAGATGTACTGAGATGATGGGTTAGGGAATATTCTAATATCTACGGGCTTTCCGTCTATATCTGTAACATCAGTGATCGGGTTCTCCCCATCTGTCGATCCTGTAAGATATACTGCTGATATAGCTGCGAATTCGCTATTATAAAAAGGCGTCGCATCTCCAGATAATTCAGGATTGTTAAATACTAAGATCCTTCCTCCCCCATTAGCTCTCTCTGCTACGTAAATGTATTGCGTCTCAGGACTGTAAGCGATATCTACAGGGTTGCCTAATGATGACATAGGACCAGAAATTCTTACCTGCTCGTTAGTAGATATATTGCTATCATCTATTGCAGAAGAGAATCCATTGACAACGATGAATGCACCATCACCGCTCTCACTTGCCTCTCCGATATCAGTTAATAACATCACATCATTACCAGCATCATATGTAAGACCATGTGTTCTTATAATTCCCTCTACAGAAACAATCTGATCAGCCATAACGGTTCCATCTGCATTCTCAAAGAAATTATTAAATATCGCAAGTCGATTGCTATTGTCTTCTATAGCATACAAAGTATTGACATCAGCATGTATTCCCCATAGATTAATATTGACATTATATGTTTTCTTAAGCGTAATGGCTGTAGGAGAAAACTCATAGACATACATTCTATTAGTCTGTCCATTAGAATCTGCTGCATCTTGTGCTACGACCATTCTATTACCCGCAACTGCGATCTCTCTTCCGTTAGTAAAGTCAGAAGTGGATGTCGCTGTTATCTGTGGCGTCATCCCATTAGATAATGCTTGCATCACATTGCTGTATGCATTAATTACATTGTCGGATCTATTAAGTTGATATAAGACATCAGCATCTTCATCATAATAGATACCATCGGCATCCTCAGAAGCTGCGGAAAAAGAATTTAATCTATGTGAATTATCTTCTAATAACTCTAACAATCCTACCTGACCTGACATATTAGAAGATAAGAAAATACTACCTTCTACACCCATCATAAATGGATTAGATGCGCCTTCTAAATATACTCCAGATGCACCAGCGAATAATTGCTGATAGATCGGACTGGCATCACCTGATACTAATGGAAAATCATATATTAATATCATACCACCCTGTGCTGCTCTCTCTGCTATGTATATATTCTGAGTCGCATTATCATATGCTACATCTACAGGATTGCCCATTATACTCATCGGACCAGCAATTTTCACTTGCTCTGATAGATCGATTCTTCCATCTGCAGCTGCTGCTGTGTAATCTGAGATAACTGCAAATGCTCCATCTGTAGCATTCGATGCTTCTCCTACATCCGTCAGTATCATAACATCAGTTCCTACATCATAAGTCAAGCCATGCGTTCTACCGATCTCATCTACAGCGATAACTTCAGAAGGCGTTACAGCAGGTCCAGCGTTACTAAAGAAATCATCATATCTGACTAAATTATTAGAATTATCTTGTATTGCATAGAGCGTATTACCTTCCAGATGTATACCCCACAGATTAATATCCGCAGTGATCCTTCTATCTAATGTTATGGTACTTGTGGTAATGTCATATATGATGAATTGGTTGACCTGACCATTACCATCATTTGCATCCTGAGCGACAACTAACTTACTACCAGATACAGCAATCTCTCGTCCATTAGAGAAATCCGAAGTAGAACTTGTTACAAGAGTCGGAGGCACTCCATTATCTAGATTCGCAAGAACATCAGAATATAAATCTATTGTATTATTCGCTCTGTTCAGTTGGTATAATACATCATTGCTATCATCATAATAGATTCCGTCCGCATCACCAGCTTGATTAACGAATCCTGTAAGGGAAAAGCTTCTATCATCTAAGCTATTAACTACACCTACTCTACTCTGATTATTAGAGGAAACAAATGCACGCTTACTGACCATAGGCTTATTCTCAGGACTCACATATACTTCTCCACTGCAGTCGCCTGTACCGCTATGAGGCATGGCTAAGTAAGGGAATGTCGATCTGAATACCTTATCATTATTTTCTACACCTGTTGTATAACTTAGAACATTTAATAGATCGCTAGTTACAGGGCTCGGAGAAGTTGCTGGATCATAATCATCATACCATAATCCTACAGCAGCTAATACAACTCCTGCTACGGCTTGTAATTCTATTCTTGTGACATCATCTTCTAATCTTCTACCATTGGGGAAACCATCCATATTAGGAAGGAACTCTAAGTCAGCAGTTGTATTAAATGGTGCTACAGTCAGTCCAATAGCTGCAGCCTGTATTAGACCTAAGCTACTAAAGTTAGCATCATTTCTCTGTGTAACTGGTACTGCCATGTTAAGTCTCAGCATATCTCCACCGTTAGGTAAGAAATTATTGACGAAAGGCTTACCAGCTGCCAGTGGATTACCCATTTTACCTGTTGCTAACTGGTAAGGGATTACATTAGGTACACCTGTGTGGAATGTAGGCCATAAATCTACAGATCTAGGTTGTCCAGCACCTGGTAACAATAATGTACCGAATACTGCATCATCTAATGCTGTACCTTCAACTGCTGTAGACCCTTTAAGTGCAAATAGTCCATCTGCTCCATTAGTGAAGTCAAACATTCCTAAGGAAGCTTTCTGTATACGCAATGGCTTAAAGGAAGGTACTGCGCCACCGAATAATTCATCATCCATATATAAAGCTAATTCTGGATTGTAGAAATAACTAAAATGATCTGGATTTTCGCTGTATGGTGTCAATCTATTCCACTCATCTTTCTCTCCTACAGGTATGACAGCTTCATTTGTTAATGGCATGCCTATTCTTGATACTTGTACGAAGTCTCCTCCGAATGTAGGATCAGAATCAGAATTAAGCGTTGTGATACCGGGTCTGCTTGCCGATGCCCATACTCCGATTACATAGTCAGCATCCAGAATATTAGCAGGCGTAGGACTTGCTCCACTCTTAAGTAGTGTTGCAATAGGAACTTGGATAGCAATAGCACTTACATTGTAACATGCTAATCCATCTACATTATTCCCAGCTTGTCTCGGTGCATTTCCTAAGTCAAAAATACCTCCTAAGTCCACAAAGAATGGATCATCCGTGGGACCAGCAAATACTTTCTCGCCTGTACTTGCATCTGTAATAGCATTATCAAACAATGCGTCATACGTTGTGTTCAACCCTACCTCACTTTCTATAGATCTTGGACCTATATTATTAGGTGGCACAACACCATCTGTTATAATCGTTGTGAATGACTGACCGCCATCCATACTTCTCTCTAATGTATACGTTGTCTTTTGATTTTGGTTGCCTAATCTGATATTGAAGAAAGTTGTAGGGTCTTCATTAACCACGTCAAATGTAAATCTATAGGTAACCTCATCACCCACTGCAGATGCATCATTATCTACATGGATCTCGTATCTTATATTCTGACCAAATGAATAATAATTAGGTCCACCATGTGGTAATTGCATTGGTACATAAGTTGCAATGATGGTAACTGTATTAGGATCATCAGGGCTTCTAAATGCATACAGATCCACATTATCTGCCAAGGGATCATTAGAAATTAATGGTGCTTCTCTGTGACTTGATGCCCAGCTTATTCCAGTCTGCAATAGCATGATAGCCATCATAGCTACAATAGACCTTACTGAAGTGGTATATTTTGCAAGTGTAGATTTTTTTGTCATTTGTTTGATTATTAAGTTCATGAATTATCTTTCTGTAAAAGCTTAATGTTAAGTAGTGATCTCAGGAAGACCTAACTAACATACATGTACATGTACGACTCTTAGGAATGGATTGGATTTAATTTGTTTCTTTTTTTATTTATAAAAAAAAAAGAAGAGTTGCTAACCCAACAACTCCTCTTAAATATATTAACACTAAACCAACTTTAGTCATTTATGTATTATCTACTGTTAAGTATCCATTCTTCTTACATATTTCATTTGTAATTTGTTAAGTATGTAATCTTCCAGGGTCTCAGGATTTATAACGTCGTACTGATTATTATCGATTCGTTCTTTGAGAGTTTTTATACTCAAGACTGAACTTATATCTTTACTTTTCACATGTATTAAGACCTTATCGTCTCTACAATAGATGATCGAAACTTTTTCCATCAATAAAATTTTTTTCAGAATCTTTGTAATAATGGGTAAGAGAGAGCGGACATCCTTTGACACCCAGCTCTCAATTATGCTATTCAATCCATCAAAAAAATGATTAATGAATCTATTTTTTATTACGAGTATAAATCTATATGCGGTTTTAAAAGAAAGGATATAATTTCTAAATTGTGAGATATTCTTAGATATCAAAGCCAATTATCCAAAAATGGAAGATTTAAATATTATAACTCAACTACAAAACCGCAAGGAAAGCGGACTTTCTAATCTATACGATAAGTACGCTGCTGCTCTTAATGGTATTATATATCGAATAATTAAAGATAAATCGATAGCAGAAGAAATATTGTCTAACACAATGCTAAAGGCATGGAATAAGATAGACACTTATGATGTAGAGAAGAGCAGTCTGTTCACGTGGTTAGCCACTATTGCTCGTAATTCTGCTATAGACAAATCACGACTTAAGAGTTTCCAAAACCATAATAAAACCGAATCTATCACAGATCACGTATACAAAATAGGTTACACTACTGATCAATCGAAACTCGATGCAGACCGTGTAATTAAATTAGTGGATGAAAAATACAGAGTTGTATTAGAAAAAATGTACTTAGAGGGTTACTCTCAGAGTGACATATCGAAAGAATTAGACATCCCATTAGGCACAGTAAAGACACGACTTAGAAAAGCTATTCAGATTCTGAGAAAAGAACTTGGTACTGAAAAAAGTACTTTTTATGGACTTATTATATTCTTCATTTTACTAATCCTGAAACTACTATGAACATAGAAGAGATAAAAGACTCGGGGTTATTAGAATTATATGTTCTCGACACTGCGACATCTCAAGAAATCAAAATTGTAAAAGATGCAATCATACGATTTCCTGAGCTTATTTCAGAAATCAAAATTATAGAGGCAACTCTACTGAATTACGCAAAGATATATGCAGTCACTCCGTCTGCTGGGCTTAAAGAGAGTATAATTAAGTCAATTAGTAAAAATACAACTACGGCAAGTACTGTCACAAACTTAGATCCTCAAAAGTCAAAAAATTCAGGAATATTGTCATGGTTATTATTAGCCTCTTGCTTAGGATTAATAGGTGCATACTTTATACTAAATAAGAACAATAATGCTCTGAAAGATAAGTATAATCAGAAAGTCATCGCTTGCGATTCTATCACTAATGTACAAGCTGAGAAGATTGCGATCTTAGAAAATATCCAAAATAAGGACATAATAATTATAGAGCTCGCTCCTACTGACAAATACCCTGAAGCTCAACTCTACCTTCACAATAATACCAAGACAAAAAAGAATTTTCTCCAGATTAAAAACCTACCAGCATTAGCTTCTGACCAAAGTTTCCAACTATGGGCGCTCAAAGGTAAAGATGCACCAAGACCTCTAGATGTATTCGAAACTGATAGAGATAACATCTTCGAAGTACAATTTGTAGATAACCCAGATGCATATGCTATAACTATCGAACCAAGAGGAGGGCAAGAATCTCCAACCCTTGAGAACCTAATCGGAGTGATAAGCGTAGCGGGATAATGAAAATCTAACATAGATAGTAGTGAGTAATCAGCATAGTGGATCAGAAACCCATAGTTCCGCCTATCGGCATACCCCAGGCTCTACTCAACATACATACAACTAATTTATATTGACCTACAACCCTATATTTACTGAGGTTCTGAGATTACAATGTAATACTATTTAAGATTAAGAATGTCCCGTATATTTTGCCCTAATTCTCCAATTTCTTCGTTAAAAATACTCGCGGTAGCTAAGGCTATCCCTGCGTTTCTAGCCTTGAACTTGAAAAATTAATTTCAAAATCTAATGGGACATCTTCAACCTTAAATAGTATAATGTCTTGCAGAATCATCAGTCGCCAATATGATTAGCCTTACACAGCAGAATAAGTGAGGGATATTTTCTGTAAAATAAAAATATAAATGAGCAGTGATTTTTCAATAAACAGTAATCTTTGTATCTCTCGGATCCAAATGAACAAATTATGCGAATAATCATAGCCGGCGCAGGAGATATGGGATATCATCTTGCAGCTCTATTATCTAAAGAGAATCAAGACATTATACTTATCGATTCTGACCATAGTGCTCTAATGAAGGCCTCCTCTAATATAGATCTGATGACCATAGAAGGTGATGCGACTTCCTCATCGATACTATTGCAAGCAGAGATATCTAAGTCTGACCTATACATTGCAGTAACTTCCTCTGAAAAGACAAATTTGTTATCAGCGATACTTGCTAAGCAACTCGGCGTAAAAAATACGATAGCAAGAATCAGCAATACAGAAAACTTAGAATTAGAAAATAGAGATAGATATAGAAACTTAGGCGTAGATATGCTTATCTCCCCTGATAAGTTAGCCGCTATGGAAATCAAAAGGTTATTAGAAGGTACTGCCTTTACTGACCTATTTGAGTTCGAGGGAGGAAAGCTTTGTATCATAGGATTTAAGGTAGATAAAGATTGTCCACTAATTAATAGATCGATTGCAGACTGTGGGAAAACTGAAAAGAAATTCAAACACAGGGTTATTGCTGTCCTGAGAGGTCAGACGGCATTTATACCTAAGGCTGACACTGTGTTATTAGAAGATGATCATGTATACGCTTCTACTCAGAAGAAGTACTTAGAGAACGCAACTCACATCGTGGGTAAGTTAGAGAAAGTTACCAGGAAAATTATGATTCTAGGTGGTAGTGACTTATCCCTACGTACGGCTCAGGAATTAGAAGATAAATATATTATTACGGTTATTATCTCGGACGAAGATAGAGCTAAGCTATTCGTAGAGAAACTGAATAACACACTTGTAATACATGCTGACCCTGACGATATAGATACTCTTAAAGATGAGGATCTTATCCATATGGATGCAGCATTATCTCTTACACCTAACTCAGAGACTAATATTGTAATTAGCCTTATAGCGGAAGAATTAGGCGTCTACAAGACTATAGCCCTTGTAGAAAATGTAAACTATACTTATGTATCTCAGAGGATAGGAATAGATACGATCATTAATAAAAAGATCATAGCGGCTAACAACATATTCAAATTCGTAAGAAAAGGTATAGTAAAGGATATAGCCAGTCTGCATGGAGTAGATTCAGAAATTATAGAATTTGAAATAGCGAAAAACAGTAGACTCGTCCGTAAGAAAATCGCTGACTTAGAAATACCGGAAAAAGCAATAATCGCAGGCATCATAAGAGGAAGCGAGAGCTTTACACCATCTGGTGATGATCACCTAATGATAGATGATAGAATAGTTATCTTAGCTTTGTCTGAAGCGATTCCTAAGGTTGAAGAAATATTTAAATAATGATAAATTTCCAGATCGTATTTAAGATCATAGGTTTCATATTAGTTCTTATTGGATTATTCATGCTCTTAAGTCTTCCTGTCTCACTGTATAGCCGATCTGGAGATCATGTAGCCATAATATTATCGTCAGCAGTTACCATGTCCTTCGGTGGCAGTATCGCTTTTGCTTTTAGACAAGCCAATAACCAATTAGCTAAGAGAGAGGGATTCTTAATAGTTGTCATGAGCTGGATGCTGGTATCTATATTCAGTATATTACCATACGTATTTTCTGGCATTATAGATAATTTTACAGATGCGATATTTGAGAGTGTGTCTGGGCTAACTACTACTGGTGCATCTATTCTAACAGATATAGAAGTAGCGCCAGCGGGTATTTTGTTCTGGAGAAGTATGACCCAGTGGTTAGGTGGGATGGGAATAATTGTACTTACTATCGCTTTGTTTCCATTACTCGGTGTCGGTGGTATTGAGTTATTTGTTGCTGAGACACCTGGACCTACTTCTGATAAGATCCACCCGAGGATTAAAGAAACAGCAAAAAGACTCTGGCTTATATACATCGGATTGACAGTCGTGTTATCTATCATACTTTGGTTATTAAATATGCCCTTTATAGATGCCATTAATCATGCTCTAACAACTATGGCAACTGGCGGATTCTCTACTAAGAATGCCAGCATTGCATTCTATGAGAGTCACTCCATCCATTACATTATATCTGCATTTATGTTTATAGCAGGTATTAATTATACACTAATCTATTACGGCCTGAGAGGAAACTTTAAGAAAGTATGGAGCAGTGAAGAATTCAAAACGTATCTCATCTTAGTTAGTACCCTTATTCTAAGCATTACCCTATCAGTTTGTGTGCTCACTGATAATTCGGTAGAGCAATCATTTAGGGAAGTTACATTCATGATTGTGTCTATAATAACGACTACAGGTTACGTATCTGCTGATTATACGGCGTGGGCACCAGCTCTTACATTCATTTTCTTTATTCTCTTCTTTGTAGGTGCATGTGCAGGATCGACAAGTGGTGGTATTAAGCTCATAAGGCACATTGCACTGTTTAAGAATTCCATACTTGAATTGAGACGATTATTACATCCACGAGCCATCATCAGATCTAAAGTCGATAACAAAATTATAGAGCCAGCTGTTATGACACATATTTTAGTCTTTGTCCTTTTATACTTAATGCTATTCGTAAGTGGGTCCATTCTTATGTCTATAGTGCTCGCTGATTTCCAAGAACCTATATTGACCTCGATAGGCGCTGTAGCCACTTCATTAAGTAATGTAGGACCAGCTATAGCTCAGTTGGGACCACTTGATAATTTTGCTGAGATACCTGCTGTAGGCAAATACATTTTGATAGTACTTATGCTACTGGGGAGATTGGAGATATTCACAGTATTATTCTTGCTGACTCCATATATGTGGAAGTACAAATAACTCCATTTACATCGAGATAATACTTCCTGATGTAGGTAGGGATGTTCAGATACACTATAACTCCCATTACTTCAGTTACTATTATTAATAATCATTATTTAGTATTACCGATAATTGACTGACTTTGTAAAATAACGGGGTAACGCTACTACCCAATATGTCATAATTTTTGGTCAGCTCGCCCACCTCCGAAGGTTATCGGAGTTCCATCATTACAAGATGACAATTGTCATCTTGTTGGTTTGCACCACCATTCTGTCTTGCCAAATTGCATCCCACTATTTCTTTTATCCAGAACTTACGTTCTGGGCTATAAAGGTTTGGCACCTACGGTGCCATTCGCTTACCTCTGGATACCCCTAATGTATAGGGATATTCAGAAGTAAGAAGTTTTAATCCCAGAGGGATTACATTATTTTTAGCCCTGCAAGAATTGCAGGGATTAGGATATAAAGTCTGAGGGGATTTGGCGGGATTTTTTACAAAAATCATGACAAATCTGATTGGCACGTACCCCCTTATAGGCTGTATTTATCCAATTACTGAGTAATGATGTAATTTATAACATTGTAATAAACTGAGTGTAAGCAGATTGGATTACTTCTGAACATCCCTGTATATGGCACAAGCGAGCAAAAAAATAACTTATCCCCTCCGAAGAGAAAATAAGTTATCTATATTTCTTAATAAGCTATTTCTTATCTAGCGAAATCTCCCAATACAACATAAGTTGTAACATCAGCAGTATTAACCGCTTGTAGAGGATCATGTACTACGAAGAAACCATCGTAAGTAGAAGTAATTTCTGTGTAAGTCATTGTTGTCTCAGCACTTACTGAAGCCGTACCTCCGTTACCTGTAACAGAAGTTGCAAAAACAGCAGCATTAGGTGACTCATTATATGGAGTACCATTAGGTGTCGTAGAAGCATCTGCTTTATCATGTGCATGCATCGGATAAGTTTCACCATCTACAGTATTAGTAAGTTCTACAGTAATCATAGAATTACCGCTCTCCAGTTCTGTAACTGTCATCGTAGCTGTAAGATCATCAGGATGGTCACCATCGTAAGCTGAGTGAAAATCATAATCAAAATCTGAAGTAGGTAAATCATCATCCCCACATGATACTAACATCATAGAAGCTACAGCTAATGCTAAAACTGCAAATAAATTAAGTTTCATAATATTCATAATTCAAAAAGTTTGTTTAAATAATTTTTTCAAAGCTGCAAAGATGCTCAATGCAAAGCTTATTCTTTAAAAATTTATGATTTTAACATAAATTAAATTCGGCAAATATTCTTATACAATAATTAGTTGACTGTCAATATTTTATGCACGGCAGACAATATCCAAAAATGTTAATATTCATAAAGATCTATCATAATGTCTTTCTATAACATAATAAATACTTTACACTTATAGTTATACAATCACACAAAACAAATCCTCTATAAGTCTTACCTCGACCTAATCATTTTGTTCGTTTTTTTATAATCAAGATCAACTTTTATTTTGTTCAAATTTACTTAGCAGTATCGTAAGGTGGTGTTAAATATATGAAGAGTATGCAGCGTTTTGCGTGTGAGTTACATTTACTTGGTGAAGAGTTTGATAAGAAATTATCGAGTGTATTTTCGAGGAGAAGACTTGCTAAAGTCAAACTATGACGCTTTTCATTATGTATTTTTTTATCTAAAACAAATCATTAAAGAATTATGAGAAATACAATTGTATTAATGGCAATGCTATGCACCGCTACTATCGCATCAGCACAGTTTCAATTAGGAATAAAAGGTAATTACAATTATGTAACTGCATCAGAATCTTCTAAAAACTTATCTATCACAGAACCAATAGAAGTTCTTGATTTAAAATACCAATCGTCTAAAAGTCAGTTCTCTTATGGCGTGTCAATGTATAATGAAAAAGATATCATCTTCATGAATGCTGATGTATTATATAGAAAAACAACTCAAAACTATCGTTTAGATAACCTTATATCAGAATTTAAAAGAAATAATGCTGTCAAGCATTTCTCTTACAACAGAACAGATATAAGTATCCCAATTAGTGCCGGACTAAAGCTCCATAATATAAAATTAGGTGCAGGCCCAGTAATGAACTATATGATTAGCAGCGACGACAATCTAGAAGGTATAGAAAACATAAGTTCCAAAGAAAGCAAATTGCAGATGGGATTCCAGATGGTACTTGGCTATGTTATAAGTGATAGAATACATGTAGATCTCAGAAGGGAATTAGCGTTCTCTTCTGTAGGGGATAATTATAATTATGCAGGCGAAAAAATAGAGATGAGAAATAGCCCACATAGTATATCCTTAGGAATAGGCATCTTTTTATAATACTATCTAATCAGAAAAATAATGAGGGGGCTCCAAGAATTCCTTTCTGGGGCTTCTCTTTTTCTACTCACTGAGTGATAGATTATGAATACAAGCTTCTCTTATATTCCATAATTCATCAGTAGAAAAAACAATTTCCTTCTCTTGCCTTCACTGATCTATATAAGCTTTATGAAATTTAGGCTTATACTTTTTAGCTGCTCCAACTCCACTAATTCTTCCAGTATTATATCGTTCCTAATATTATCATATAAAGGATGAGGCTTAGTGATGTCTATCACTTGCTCATCTAACTTAATACAGCAATGTGCCTCTGGAATGTAATCTAAATGACTACTCGATAATGTTGAACCTATTCCAGGTGTGTTATCATCTGTCATCTTATAAATACAAAGGCTAATTGAAACTTAGAATATCCATTCAGATCACATACCGACTTAAAGAAAGCATGCTTAAAACTACAAGTGCCACAATTCTCTTTGATTGTAAGTAATAAGTTATCCTTTTCAGAAATCCGACGATATGGCAGTAGCCTTAACCATTCATATAATTGCCCAAGGTCACTAATGTCATTTAGTAATAGGTATCCAGATAATGATTCTATGGATTTAATTTTATAATTAGATAAGATGGTCATACCCTTATACTTGCGTCATAGTGTGAGTCATCATTCTACTCGTAGGATTTGCATTAATGTATCTGAAATATAAGTAGCTCCTATATGATTGGTATGGATCTTATCTGCATATCCTTCGGTCGGAATACTCATCATGCGAGAAAGATCTATAAGTGGTGATTCTAATAGTATCTCGATTTCCGCTGTAGCTTGATCTATATTATTAATCTTGTCTACATATACAGGATGATAAGGCGCTAAGAAAAATACCGCTTTTGCTCCATAGTCGTGTATCAGCTTTTTTATTGAAACCAATGCTTTAGCATGCTTATCATTGATTGCTAATTTCACATCTTTCATCTCCGAGATCTGGTGGACATAATCTTCTGTAATCGAGTACCGGTTGATCCATGTTTGATCAGATTTATTCAGATAGAAGAGACTTCTGTATAATATTTCATTATTATATCTAAATAGTGGGAAGCACTTCGTAACATTAGACAACTTAGTATCCTCTATACCTATGAGATCACGTATATTTTCAGATCGATTACTGTAGATATTATAATTAGATGCTTCATTATTATCAAGCTCAGAAAAAACATGACTTATTTCTACAATCACAAATTGAGGTGTCTCATGTAACTGCAAGTAATCATATAAAATTGCTTCCGTTAATCGCATAGTCATTCCATTATATGCAAGATTGTATGCGCTGACGTCATATTTATCATTGACATAAGGCGTATAAAATGAATTAAGCGTACGAGAGTTACCGATACTTATCATATCATAATCCATCACTTCCCTACCCTGGTATAACTTAGAGAATCTAAATTGACTTTCGTCAATGATATATTGTAAGACCTGCACAATTACCCACTGTCCTCCTAAGAAGAGTACTATAAAAAAGATAATTGCTTTTAGAGTCTTCGTCATATTCTAAAATTGGAAATAGATAAAGTTATTACTTGCAAAAGAACCAAACAACAAAATCATCCAGAGCATAATACAACTTAAAATTATCTGGAAAGTATAAGAATTATGAAAAAGTGCAACCACCTTATCTCTGTATAAATAATATATGAGCTCACAACTTACCAAGGCACCTATGAGAACTATAATTTTGAAAAGTTGAAACTTTTGCATTACTCCTGCGAACGATATATCTTCCATACTTATGATCTGTTCTAAGATACGAAATGCATCATCGATAGATTGGCTTCTGAAAAATATCCATGCAACATTAACCAAAGCGAAAGTTATCGCAATACCTATGATTGTCGAAATTGCTTTAGGTAGAAATTGTACTAAGCGGTTCGTCATCGGTTCTATCACTCTCTGACCTATAAGGTATAATCCGTGTAAGAATCCCCATATTATAAATGTCCAATTAGCACCATGCCACAACCCTCCGAGCAACATGGTGATCATTAGATTCCGCTGTGTAAATAAATAGCCACCTCGATTACCCCCTAATGTTATATACAAGTAATCTCGCAGCCAACTCGATAATGTAATGTGCCATCTTCTCCAAAAATCACTAAAATTCTTAGCGAAATAAGGTAGATTAAAGTTAGTCGGAAAATTAAATCCGAGCAGCTTACCGATACCGATTGCTATATCAGAATACCCTGAAAAATCGCAATAAATCTGAAAGGCATAAAAGACAACGATAATCGCTATATGTAGTGAAGTATAAGCCTCCGAAGCAGAAAATACACTATCTACAAGTGGTGCTATAGAATCCGCAATCACCACCTTCTTAAAGTATCCTAAGACGATCAAAAACAAACCTATCCTTATCTGTGTAGCCGTTATCGTTATCTTCTTATGAAACTGTGGCAACAAGTCTATCGCTCTTACAATAGGCCCTGCAACTAACTGAGGGAAGAATGCAACGTAGGTAGCGAATGTAATAAGGTTATTCTCAGGTGTCAATTTCTTCTTGTAGATATCGATGGTGTAACTCATCGTCTGGAATGTATAGAATGATATACCGACTGGCAGCAGAATATTAAGTGTATGCATATCTGCCGACAAGCCTATCGATGCACTAATATCTACAAATGACTCTATGAAAAAATTAAAATACTTAAAGAAAAAAAGAAGCCCAAGATTAGAGAACAAGCTGCAATATAATAACCGCTTTCTGGTTGACTGATCTGTTGTCTCATATAGTTTCCGACCTAAATAATAATCCACTAATGTAGAAAAGACGATCAGAGACAAGAATCTATAATCCCACCACCCATAGAAAAAGTAACTCCCTATCAGGCAGAGTATTATTCTAATTCTTGTTTCTCTTACAACTAAGTAAAGGATATAAAAAACAAGAAAGAATATCAGAAACGAGAATGAATTAAATATCAAACTCTACGATTACATTAGTATGAAAAAATAACATATAGCAAAAATACTAATATTTAAAATACCTATTTTCATCTATTTGTTAATATTCCAGTGACTTACAATATAAAGTCAGGCTTAATTATACTGAATACAAGCTACTGATAATCAACTTTTTAAATCATATATTTTAGATTTTTAGCTATTGGATAAAGAAATATTACCATCCAAGTAATAATTGCACGTTTCAATATGTTATATAGCCAAAATTATAATGATGGTCAGAAAAGAATTGATTACAATAGGGATGGCATTTATGATGGTCTTGGGCATTGCTGGAATAATAGCAACCTCTGCATACTCTATCATGAAGTATAATCAAAGTATCGATCCTGTCATTGTAGAATCTGTCATAGCCTAACAAAAATATCTTCCACCACTCTATCTATTAATTTTGTCTGATTAATAACCCTTTTTATCAATCGAAAACACTTTCGACAGATTTCTATATCGATAGCATATGTAAATAAGTCACTATTTACTTTATCTAAAAATTAATACCTTTTACGTAACCATCTAAGACATTTTATGGTTATAATTCTATGCACAAACTCATAGTTCTCTCTATCATTATATTATCTGTCCTACTGAGTATCAGAGCTACAACAGGTGATCCCAAGAAGAAATATATAGAAGCTTCTATCCAAAGACAAGGAAATGCGGAAGCAGGATACAACTATTTGGTTAATGGAGACTATGTCAGCTCAGGAATACCAGCAGACTTCTTCTCCATCAATGCTGATAGCACTTCCGTACATCTCGGTAGAGATATTAAGAATCACAAGCTACCGCCAGAATTCACACATATCATAAGAGACTCTGTCGAGATGATTGCTCCTAACTGTCTGTCGTGTCATGGTGATTATCTGAATGGAGAATATATCATAGGCTTAGGGAATTCTTCATTTAACTATACATATGATCTCAGTCCAGCTAACACATTTCTCAATATGGGAATAATGAATAGCTACGGCATAGCGTCAAAGGAATGGGAACAATATGAGACCTTCAGCAAGGCAAGCCAAGCTATTAGTTCTGAGATCGTCACAGAGACAAGAGGTGTCAATCCTGCAGATAAACTGACTGCAGTACTAGTAGCACATCGTGATCCCGTGACCTTAGAATGGCGGGATGATCCAGCTCTGGATATACCAGACGTAACTATCCCTACCGATGTACCACCCTGGTGGGTGCTTAAGAAAAAGAATGCCATGTTCTACACAGCCATAGGAAGAGGAGATTTCTCTAAGTTTCTCATGGCATCATCTATCCTGACTATGAGCGATACATCAGAGGCTCGGATGATAGATGACAAATTTCCAGATGTCCTCGCATGGATTAAGACATTAGAAGCTCCGAAGTACCCCGAAGCAATCAATCAAGATCTGGCATCTCAAGGAGAAATAATATTCACTAATAATTGTTCTGGTTGCCACGGCACCTATGGAGATGATGGCAAGTATCCTAACTTTCTCGTTTCCTTAGAAACTGTAGGAACCGATCCTGCATTATCCAATGCTTATACGGAAGGCACCTATCAGCCATTCATAGATTGGTACTCTGAGAGTTGGTTTTCGCAGACTGACAATCCAGGAAAATTAGTCATAGAAGAGGGATATGTAGCGCAGCCATTAGATGGAATATGGGCATCTGCACCTTACTTACACAATGGCTCTGTACCGACTATAGAAGCATTATTGAATAGTGAGATTAGACCGCAATATTGGAAACGGTCATTCGATTCTAACGATTATAATTATGATGCTCTAGGCTGGAATGTAGAAAAATTAGAATCTAAAGAGGATAATGAAACTTATGATACCACTATAGATGGCTATCGAAATATGGGGCATCGCTTCGGTGATAAGTTATCTCAGGCGGAGCGACTTGCTGTTATTGAGTATCTTAAGACTTTATGACACAGATAGAATTCTTCTTTCATAATATCATGGAGCATTCTTTTTGTATCAATATCAGCACTCAAAGCTAATTTATGAGTAAATCTAAAACATCATTACAACAAGCTATAGATGAAAAATCCAAATCAAAAGGATTGAGAAAGCTGTGGTGGATAATTGAAGTATTTAGGCTTAGGGTCGCAGAATCGGAACAGGCATTATTTAAAAGGCAGAATGAAATTCAAGATGAAAGAACCCTATCCAAAATTGAAAGAGAGATGAATGAGGGGAAGTGATGTAAGCTTCTAATGGATAGAAACGTCAAGGCCACAGTTGCTAATATATACCCCATTTCTTTCTTATGAAATACTTACTTTAGTCTATATTAAGACATCATTCTATATGAGAAGCGATTTCACTATTAGACAGCTAAGGTGATAACGGACTGCCTTGTGGCGTTCCTTGCATGCGTTGTTGCGCAAGACCGCCTTCCAGCATCCCACTCCTTAGGAATCTTCCAATCAACCGTAACAATTTCTTATCTCCTATTCGTTGGTGCAGACGGGTCATCAGTCTATCATGATTAACTGTGTCAAAGAATTTTGCCAAATCTATATCTACTATGTAGCTATAACCTTGGCTCACAATGTCACTCGCCATCTCTAAGCAACTGTGTGTCCCTCGTCCAGGACGAAAACCATGACTGTGTCTCGAAAAACTCTTGTCATAGTGCACTGACAGTATCTGACTGATTGCTTGCTGCACCAGCCTGTCTTTTACCGTCGGTATCCCTAATTGTCTGTCGCCTCCTTTAGGTTTCGGAATCCTTACTCCTCGTACCGGTTATATGTGATAAATGTAAATCCACGTGCATCCCTTTGTGTTAGGTGCAATGCGGGCTCAAAAAATAGATTTAAAAACTATTTACAATGCAGGTTTGCTTATAAATAAAAAATACCAAATTAGTATACTTGTATGATATCACTAAATGATATACATTTGTGAAAACTTAAAGTGAAAAGTATATCATTAAAATTACAAGACCAGATACTTCATGAAACTGAATCTTTACTTGAACATCTCAAGACAAGTAGAAATAAGTACATTAATGAGGCAGTAAAATACTATAATGATTATCATAAACGAAGGTTATTAGAGCAACAAATCATAAAGGAGTCTTTATTGGTAAGTGAAGACTCAATGAGTGTTTTAAATGAATTTGAAAAGCTTGAAGATGAAATTTAATCAATTTGAAATTTGCTTGGCTGATCTTGATCCAAAATTTGGAACAGAATCAGGAAAATCAAGACCAGTTTTAATTGTACAATCTGACCTATTAAATAAAGTTCATCCTTCAACAATTGTATGTCCAATAACTACAAATATTAAAAATGGAGTAAGTATATTAAGAGTCAATTTAAAAAAAGGCGAAGGGGGAATGAAAAAGCCGAGCTCAATCATGATAGATCAAATAAGAGCAATTGATAATAAAAGATTTGTAAAAAAAATAGGAACGTTACCGAAAAAACTCCAAAGTCTGGTAGTAAATAATATTGCCATAATTTTGGATATACATCTTAATAAGCAAAACACCTAATCGTGTAGACCGTCCCACCAGCGATAACTGATGGGATGCGCCTCTCACACCACCCTACCCATTCGACTAAGCTCAGGGCAGGCAGTATGGGTCTCGAGTCGCATGGAATATGATGATACAGTTAAGGGAACAATGTGACAATACTGGACGCAGGATTTCATTGAGCGATCGCAATAAAATAAACAATGACAGATATAAGGAAAGTTGGGATTATTGGTGTTGGACCGAGAGGTGGGTATGCAACTGAAAGATTAATTATAGAATTAACTGAGCAAAAGAGCCTTTCTAAAATTCATCTTTCACTCTTCGAATCGACAGGAAACTTTGGGAATGGACAAGTCTATAATACACAGCAAAACTCATCGAATTGGATTAATATCACGGAGCGGATATTAGAATTACACAGACGGGAAGCGATAGAAACGAGTACTCTAAGAATCTCATCATTCCCTTCATATCATGAATGGATCAAAAAAGATTTTAATATACTTCCTATTGATACGATATATACTTATCCTCCTCGTGCCTATATAGGAAAATACTTATCTCAGAGATTTCAGTCGCTTGTCCAACCATTAATTGACTCAGATATCGTTTCTCTGCATAACGATCGAGTTAAGGAGATAAATCGCTTAGATAATAATAAAATTGAAATAACCACTTGTAGTAATACTTATATTGAGTTCGATGAGGTATTGTTGACCATCGGACATCAGTTAACAGAACTATCACAACAGATGAAGAATTGGAGTGAATTTGCAGATGGCAAACCAAACATTAAGCTTTTTAAAACACCTTATCCAGTCTCTAATTATTTAAACCATGAAAATTTAAATGATAAAAGCGTTATCGGAATTCGAGGTTTTGGATTGGCGATGATAGATGTTGTAAGGGCAGTAGCTAACAGATTTGGCAGATTTATTATAAATGATAAGCCAACGCAATCTTGCATATTCCAATCAAAGGTAGACATCACAAATATGTTTGTTCCGTTTTCTCTCGATGGATTACCGCCTGTTCCCAAACCCCTAAATGCTCAAATAGATAATTGGTTCGAACCATCTGAGTCAGATATATTGAAATTTGAGCAACAGATTAAAGACAAAAAAATTCAGGAAGAAGCAGAAAGCCCACATTTTCTTATTGCAGCTTTTGCGCCTATAGCCGCAGTTATTTATTCAAAATTGCCTCATGCTATAAATCCGCAAAATTTATCTGTAGGAGCCATTGAGAATTTAATCGTAAAATGGTTAGAAGACCAAACTTTTGAACACCCGCTTATTACTCCAAGAAATCAATCTGCAAGAAAAAGCATGGAAGAATTTGTAGGGATGGCTGTAGGAAAAAGAGAAATAAGTTTAGACTATTGCATAGGTCAGGTGTGGCGACATTGCCAGCCATCTATATACAAAGCCCTATCTTTTAATAATTGCTCAGACAGCGTTTTTGCTGAAATAATAGCCTTAGACGAATCGACAAAAAGATACTCTTACGGTCCTCCTGTAGAAAGCATCCAACAATTATTAGCTTTGTCAGAAGCAGGTGTTTTAAATTTGAATTTAGTCAATGACCCTACTATTGAATTAACAAAGGAGGGTTGGCAATTCCAACTTGACAGTCAATCAATTATTGCAACTATTATGATTGATTCAGTTTTAGATCCTCCCCAAATTAAATCGGTCAGGTCATCCATTGTTGAAAATTTGCTCGTAGATGATTTGATAAAAGTAGTTCATAATAAACTAGGTGTAGAGACAGATGAAAGCGGTTACTTGATTTCACAAAATAAAGAAAAAGAAATACCTATAGCGCTTCTTGGAAGATTGGCAAAAGGTACTATCATTGGTGTAGATGCTCTTTTAGAATGCTTCGGCTCACGTCCTCGACAATGGGCTAAGCAAGCAGCAAAAAATCATATTGATTGGTTAAATAAAATTAAATAGACAAATGGAAAAAATATATGAATGCAGTGTTGATGACGTTATACGAATTCTTAGTTCAGCGATAATAGTGTATGTTTTAATTATAGTCTATATACGTATTTTGGGCAAGCGTTCTACATCAGAACTAAATAATTTTGATTGGATTGTGACAGTCTCAGTAGGTTCGATAGTCGCATCTACTATTATATTAGAAGATATTTCCGTTACAGAAGGTGGGCTAAGCGTTTTTATTTTAATGTTGCTACAGTTCATTGTTACAAAATTGATGTATAAATCTAAGTCGATTAGGGAGGTAATAAAATCGACCCCTCAATTATTGCTATTTGAAGGAGAGTTTATAGATGGCAATATGAAAAAGGAACGGATATTAAAACCAGAAGTTTATGCAGCAATTAGGCAAAGTGGCTTAAAGTCAGTGAACCAAATCTATGCAGTAGTATTAGAAACAAATTCTAAAATAAGTGTCATACCGAATGAAAATTCTGAGGAAATCGGTTTTTCATTAAGTGATGTACAAGGATTGCCTGATGGGCTAAAAGATGATTTAGAAAATAAGAAGGATGAAAATTCTGCGACTAATGATAAGTAATTGAACTAATGGGAGTTATAGTGTATCGGAACATCTCTATAATATCTTCCGATAAATCTAAAGTATTTAGTATTTTATTTAATACATTTTCATAAGACATAAGGCTGGGAACAAATCGCAAAAGGAAACAATATTCCTTATTAAAGTATGACAGATCTAAAAACTAACCTGAGACTAAAAATTAAGTAATGCTATGTATTAAGAATGAAGATTTAAATAACAAGGGACTACTCAAGTAGACAACTTCAAAATCTTTGTCAATTAATAAATTGTATTATAATAGCGGCGACGCTATATGCATAATATTAAAATAAATGCTATATAACGACTTGATAATCAATGTCTTTACCATATTGCAACCTATAGAGTGTTAGTTGTGCTTCATAACTAATCCGAATTTGTAACAAAAAGAATAGTCCTCTTAGGCAGCATAATGTTAATTAATATATATATTTAACCTTTATTTGAAAGATGATCAAAAACATCATAATCATATTGTTCTTTTCCTTAACTGGAACGTCATGTTTCTCGCAGTTTAATATTGGTGCAGGAACACAAGTGATTCTCGATGGAACTGTTATAGGGTTCCAAGGTAAGGCACTCCTCGATTGTTCTGATAGATGGAGAGCTGCTACCACATTTACATATCATCTCAAAAGTGGGATTAACTGGACAATAGATGGAGATGCACACTATAAGTTGTTACAAATAAGTGACAACTTTGATCTGTCTCCATTTGCGGGCCTAAGCGTAACATCATTTTCAGTTGAAACAGAAATAGGAATTAATGTAGGGGCATTCATAGATTTTGTACCTGCTGATTCTTATCATATATACATAGAACCTAAGTTTAACGTTGGAGGCTATAAATCATTTGTAGTTTCTGGTGGTATTTTATTTTAATAATAAACCAAATTTTGTTTGATACAGTTTTAAAAGCTGTAAATTTTCAAACTCGATTCTATTCTAGTGCTGTTTGGAACTCTCAAAACAGTAATAAAGCTCTCCTCCCAAGGGGAGCTTTTTTTTATGCCGTAATTGTAAGCGAGTATTTATTATCATAGAGGGACTACATTGGGATGTTCAGAAGTAATCCAATCTGCTTACACTCAGTTTATTACAATATTATAATTACACCAATACTCAGTAAATTGCAAAATTCAGCAAAATAGGGGCCGCATGCCTATCAGATTTATCACGATTTTTGTTGAGCTATCCCACCTCCACAAGTTTTTGAAGTTCCATCATTATAAAATGACTTTGGTCATTTTGTTGGTTAACACCACCACTTTGTCTTGCCAAATCTCTCAAACTTTATATTCTAATCCCTGCCATTATTACAGGGCTAAACATAATGTAATCACTCTAGGATTATAACTTCTTACTTCTGTATATCCTAACATTATATGTTAGTACAAATTATAATAGTATAGGCAGAATGCAGTAGTTACAGTCGGTCAAACGGTTGCTGATCTCAGAAAAATTAGGTCTAAACAAGATTCCCTGAAGAGTTCAAAAAGATAGAGTCTCTGATTGCCATCAAGTCGCAAAAGCTTATAACACGACGGGAGTAAAGCAACTTTAGATTTGACTTCCCACATAACAATAACAGGAAGTTTTGTTACAAAAACAAAGAAACCCCAGCAAGCCCTATCCCACCCAAGACAATTGTGTAAGGAAGTGCCATCTTGATCATCTTAAAATATGATAGATTAATAAGTGGAGCCAGTGTGGAAGTCAATAGAAAAAGGAAAGCTGCTTGTCCGTTAGGTGTCGCAACGCTCGGTAGATTTGTTCCTGTATTGACAGCGATGGCGAGCTTTTCATATTGTGATCTATCTATGGTCCCTGCATCAAAAGCAGATTGTAATTCTCCTATATATACAGTGGCAACGAATACATTATCACTGATCATGGACAATACACCATTAGCAATATAAAAGACAGCAGGTTGCTTAGACAATTCGACACCGAGAGCCCAGTCTATAATCGGTGAGAACAAGTGCTGATCGTGGATCATGGCAACAATCACAAAGAAGACAACAAGTAGTGCTGTAAACGGAAGCGCTTCCTCAAATGCCTTACCTAATGAATGCTCTTCTATAATACCCATAAATGCTGTCTGTATAATAATCAATGCCAGACCTATAAATCCAACTGGTGCAAGATGTAATGCCAATCCTACAATGAGAAGAATAGCAGAAATAGCTTGTACCCAAAGTCCGTACTTATCCTTCGCAGTTCTTTTCTTGTCCATTTCCTCAGTATAGTTCTCTATAATACTACGGGCGACTTCTGGAAGCTTAGCTCCATAACCAAATGTTCCAGTCGCTTCTAATATCATAGTCGTAAATACTCCAAATACAAATACTGGCATTGTGACTGGAGCCATCATCTTATAGAATTCTATAAAGTCCCAACCCAATCTCTCACCAATTAATAAATTCTGCGGCTCACCTACTAAGGTACAGACACCTCCTAAAGCTGTACCGACTAATCCATGCATCACAAGACTTCTCAGGAAACTACGGAATTGCTCCAGTGTCTCACCACTTAATTCTTTTCGATCTAATACCCCACTGTCATTATAGTCAGCAGAACTGGAATGTATCTTATGGTAGATCCCGTAGAAGCCTGCAATCACACTGATCAGAACAGCTGTAACCGTCAGAGCATCTAAGAATGCTGATAATACTGCCGCTAATCCTACGAAGAGCATGGAAAGAACCATCTTGGACTTAATTTTCGTGAATACCTTACTGAAAATAAACATCAATAATGGCTTCATAAAGTAGATCCCCGCGACCATAAATACCAGTAGCAAAACGACTTCTAAATTAGCTTCCACCTCATGATAAGCGTGCTCCGGTGTGGTCAGACCCAATGCCAATGCTTCTATCGCTAACAATCCACCAGACTGAAGAGGATAACACTTCAAGGCAAGCGCAAGGGTAAAAATAAATTCCGCAATAAATAACCACGCTGTCACTGTCTCACCTAACACGTAGTAAGAGAAGACATTAAAGACAAGAAAACCAATCATTGTAAACTTAAACCAAGAAGGACTATTACCTAAGAATTGCTTAAACATATATTTTCGCTTTTAAGAAATACATATAATATTTCTTACTTATTATCATATAAATTCAAGCAAAAATACCCAATTTTTACTATAATCGAATATCGATATCTCTAACATAAAAAAGGGTCAGAAAGCATATAACTTACTGACCCTTTAGAATATTACTTAGAATATATTTTTACTTAACATTTACTTCACAAGAAGCATTTTATTTATTAGTCTAATATCGTCAGAAACAAGCTCATAATAGATGATACCATCGTTTTGAAAGACAGAATTATTAATGATAGATATATTCTGACCTGCCTTAGCTAATTTTATTTCTTTATACAGAAGCTGTCCTGCTGGATTGTAGAAATTGAGCTCTATATCCTGATCAGTAGATAGAGTATAACTAATACTCGTATTATCAGACCATGGATTAGGTTGGTTCTGATGGAGCGTCGTCTCCTTCTGAGAGATCACATTATCAGCATCGACTAATCTTATGTTATATGCCTGACCATTCTTATATACCTCAGATGAAATATGAGAATCTTCTATTCTTAGGAAATCAAGTTTATTCACTCTGATGTTACTCACAATGATAGTGACTAATTGATCAATACTATTATTCATTGCATTATCATTCCAGCTGAAATGGACTTGCTTGTTTGCTCTGTCTATGTGATAATTTTCATTTGATAATAAATCATTATCAGAACCGACACTGACGATATGCCCCTGTTGTGCATCATATGATAATGAAAACTGTAAGCCTTCTATATTTTCCACTTCTGATAAGCTTAATGTTATTTCTGTTTGATTTGCATTATTTCTTACCGAAGCATTAATAATCAGATCTATGGATTCTGCACTTCTGCTATCTACCTGTGTATCATTCACATTATATATCGCGGAGTTATTGACATCACCTGTTTTTACACCTACAAAATCAATGACTTCGTTCTTGTTAAAATCTTGGATCGTATGGTCCTCTCTTATCGTACTTGCAAATGGGTTATTAGGATCTAAAAATACTTGCTCTGCATCTATCATTCTCCAAGAATCAATATATTGGAATTCTGAATCTACACCTAAGATTATTTTCCTCAATTCTATCAGATCCATAGCCGTAATCGAACCAGAATTATCGATATCAGCAGCTATTATTTTATATGGAGAATCTAATGGTTTTGTTCTAAGTATATGTCTTTGTATCGCTATGATATCTAATGTAGAAACTCCATTAAGAGGGTTATCATTCTTAGTAGGCATAATTATATAATTACCTCCTAATGGCATCTCAAGAAATGCATATTGCCCTAAATCCGAACTCATTACATGAGGCAAATCACTACCCATTAAGTCTACCTTTACATCTTGGACGGCTTCAGTATACTCATTGAGAATTCTACCAGTCATCATACCATTATTAATCATCTGTCCGCCACATCGATCAGAAGCATCTGTTATCTCCACAGTCGTATTACAAGACCCTACAGTACCGAAACTATCCGTTACGAATAGGGTGACAGAGTTAGTACCTATATCGTCACAATCAAATGTTGTCATCACATCACTAACTGTTGCAGATAAGCTGAAGCTTATGTCATAGTTACAAGGAGAACTACTGCCAGAGACACCTAAACTTGAATTATTAGCATCTAACATCTCAGCTCTTAAGATCGCCATTATAGTATCTATCGTTCCGTTTCCATCCAGATCCATCTCTTGTAACGGTATGGTTATACTCTGACATAAAGCTAATGGAGTCACGTTATTCTGTACTGTTATAGTCTGACTACATGTTCCCTTATTACCGCATCCATCGAAAAACTCTGAGATAGCAATATGAGATCCAAGTGGTAAGTCAGCTGAAAAATTAATCTGATTTCCGTCGTAATTAATTACACTTTCTATACTTCCATTACCGAACTCATCTATCGAAAGTGTAGCATTGAGATCAGCGTCATCTGTACAATTATCGGTAGCAGAATTGCTCAGTGAAACAGCACCAGTATCACAATTAGTAGTTGTCACTGTTATATCAGGGCAGGCTGATAATACAGGAGCTACATTATCTGATATCTTAATCGTCTGCTCATATCTTATGGGTGCAAATCCTGGCATACCGTGCATGCACTCATCTATCACTGACCAAGTCCTAACTATCTTAGCACATGCATCTGCATTAGTGCCTGCAAATGAGAAAGTCTGATCTGTAAATGTCGCAGACAGGTTAGTACAACTTGCTGCCGCAAATGATGGAAAATCAAATCCAGCCGGCAAGTTATCTGGTTGTACGCCTCCTGCAGTACAACCCTCATCAGTATCAAAATCCATCGGCCATACTATAGAAGAAGCTGTACTTCCTGGAGGAGCTAATATGCCTATAGTCTGTGTACAGGTACTCGTACTTTGTCCGTTAGCACCTGATGCTGTAAATGTTCTGACAACCTGACCTATGCCACAAGAATTAACTGAAGCTATAAAATTATCTGTCAAATCAAAAGTACATGCATCTGTTGCTGTAGCACTACCAAACTGATCTAAATTGTTAGTATCTACAGGAGTTGTACAACTCACTGTCATATCATTAGGGCATACGATCTGAGGAGGATTTTTATCCTGTACCTCAACGCTAACCATACACTCGTTAAATCCTCCAAACTTGTCCAATGCTCTAAATACTACCATAACATCGCCACCAGCGTCCTCACAGCAAAACGAAATCTCATCTCCAAATCCACATGCACTCGTTGCCTCATAGACATAATGCAACTTCTCTTCCCCGCCATTAATAGATCGCCATGACCCGTCAGCATCTACCACAGCTTGGTCACCAGATATAGCTGGCTCTCCCATTGCCCAATTAGTATATACTGGAGCCACGTGCCCCGTATAGAAATAATTTCCCGTATTGTTCTTTTCTATCAATCCTATATAATAAGGATCAGAAGAAATAGCAGATACCTGAGTATGTACCCAGATAGCTTCTGCACTTGATTCTAATGTCAATGGCATACCTCCAAATGCTTCCGAAAATGAAATCGCTTGGAAGCCAAATAATCTCTTACTTGACAAATAATAATACCTTCCATTTCGCTCACCTAGATAACTCATATCTTTAAATTCTGCATGATCACATGCGCATCCTTCGTCCATTCTTCTTACTATGGTCTTAGCAATCGTACTACAATTATCAAAACTACCATCATCAAATGTATCAGACCATGCCTTAGCGGTACCATCTGATCGTAATGAGACGACTGTATTCTGATCACAAACTGCTGTAGGTGGTGAGGAATCAATTACTGTTATATTTATCGTAGTGCTATCAACATTTTGACACCCGTCATAGACTCTGTATTTTATGACATTGACGCCTGACGGTAGACTAACTGTCGGCGCTGTAGTCACACTCGGTAGAAATCCTCCATTATAACTGATATCTATTGTTAGTGCTCCTACACAATCATCTGACACTTCAGGTAACGGTATAGTCACCGTCGCCTCACAGTTAGGACCATTGCCTGCCTGTACATTTATATTTAAAGGTGTAACGATAGTCGGATTTTCATCGTCTTGTATTTCTATAACTTGAAAATATTCCACCATCGGTCCTGCAGAACACCATGACTCGAACACTCGCCATGTCCTCATATATTTCTTAACACATAACTGATCTACCACTAACAAATCTTCTCTCATGACACCTATATTGCAATAGATATCTACATTAGGAAAGATCGGCTCACCATTAAGTGTCGGCACACCCGTAGAAGCTAAGTCAGGAAATCCATCTTCATCGAATGTGACATCGCTACAAGCCAATGCATTACCTTTCTCAATAGAGAATGTATCCGGGAAAATGATTAAGCTAAGATCTATTCTGTTAAGCAAAACTGTCTGCCTGCAAGTGGAACTGTTGCCATAAGTATCTGTAGCTCTATACACTCTATCTATTCGCTTAATGTAATCATCATCACAATGGAGAGGTACTAATCTCTCACTTAGTATCTCGATCCTCGACTCAGTACAGTTATCCATATGCGTAGGAATTGTGTCCTTACTCGCAAAGCAATCAATTCTTATCGTATCTATACAATTAATAACAGGAGCCAACTTGTCTTCTACAGTCAAGCTACCCCAACATCTATTGTTACCTGAATTAGTGACTTGGAACATGACTTGTGTTCCTAATTGAGCAATTCTTATTGTATCATCTGGTAGTGTATTACCTGCATGGTCAGTCAGGACTATATCATAGGTCTCCCCCATATCGAATTCAGATAAGACATCTATTGGAGCTATATGGGACTCACAATGTTCGTCTAATGAAACATTAATTTCCTCTATACAAGTAATCACTTGGCTGTGAATGTTAGTCGAAATTAAGACTAATGAACACGTGAGGAAGGACCACACCATGCAGTGTGATAATTGGTTTTTAAGATGTTGCAGTTGCATAAATATACTATTTGTATTATATCAATTCAATAAATTGTTAGCACTCAATATTGAATACGCCAGTCTGCTGTTTTTGGGAAAACATAACAAACATATTAAAATAAATCTTAATATTTAAGCTATTGGTTATTAATTATTTACATTATTCTATGTAAATATATTAAAGATTGATTATCAATTCTTTAGCTTAAAGTAGGTGGGATTGTCAAATGCACCGAGATTATAGATTTTCGTTTCTAAGAAGATATTAAATGTCATGAATGTATGTATACGATCATTGTCTAAGACGAACTTATTGATATTCAGTTTTCTTAGATCAGCTTTAAATTCTACTTCATCCTTTACCGTATATTCTTCTATCTGTGTATCTATTCTACTTTGGAATTGATCTAAGTTATCTGCTATAGAGAACCTAAGCATGCCTTTAAGCTGATTCTTTATTTTTCCTTTAAATAACCAAGCCCCTGCTCTGTGAATAATATTATTAGTCGCTATTTCTATATCTATATCTTCAGTATAGAAAACTTGATTATCATTGTCAAATATTGGCTTACCAGATACTAACAGTTGACCATTCACAGAACCAGATACATCAGAAACTACTGTCAACTTATCACCTGATCGTTTCATATGTACATCATGTATCTTGACCTTCTTTCCACCATTTTTAAATGTCTTCCCTTTGAAGTTTTCAATTAAGTAATTATTTATTTCATCGTAAGATATATCCATCATCATATTAATATGTGAGGTATCATCTAGATTAGTCTCCCAACTAAACTTAGGAAGTGCTAAGCCTACTACAGAACTATCAGGACGAAAACTACTAAGGGCCGTCTCGCCATGAATCGTCAGATTGCCTGTGGAAAATTCTGCTGCATTTTCTATATGAGACATATAGATATTTTGTGGCTTTACAGTTAACCAAGAATTAAGGATTGTGTCTACAAGAATAGGTTCTTCTACATACTTAATGATATCCAGCATTCTATCCTTAAATGAAACCTGCTCCGCAACCGACAGATCTATCTGTTTCTCAAATGTTGCCTTACTCCTATTAATAATTGCGTCTGCAAGCGAACTAACATTAATGGCTAAGCCTCCAAGATTTAGCTTTGGCTTTTCTAACCACTGATGTGACGCCATCTCAGTCTCAGTGTCTAATCTCCATAGACTGTCTATATCTATATCAGTTATGAAGTTTAATTCTAACAATCCATTACCGGTTATATTTTTGAATATCGTTTCTTTGGAAACGTCTATCTTAATGGGTAATGTTGTTAATACTTTGGTACCTAAGAACTCCATAGTAGCATCTCTTTCTTTGGTGACAACTACATTCATACCCATAGCATCTATAGCAAGATCTGTATCGAGGTATTGATCTATAATTAGATTGAAGGTATCGTTAATTGCTTCTTTATCAATTTTAAAATGGACGTTGACTGTTGACATTAGTTGAGGCATAACGAAATCAGAATTAGCTACTATTACTTCAGACAAGTTCTTCTTAGAACATGATAGCAGAAATAGAGCGGATAGAAAAATTAATATTGTTCTCATAAGACACATTTCTATACTTATCAAAAAATAAAAGCCAAAACAGTTACTGTCTTGGCTTTTTTTACTTAAATCTTAACGAAAAAGTTCTCTAAGTTTAAGTTACATCAAGAGCTAACTCACTTTTAGTATCAATTGGGTTAGAGTTATAAAAAGTGTTAATATCTTGAATAAAAATGAAATACTGTTCTCTCCTATGGATTAAATAAAATCGATAAAATAAAGTTGCTGGGATGGCCTCTATATATTAAAAAACGTAAATGTGTAAAATTGGGTATTAGAATGTAAATTCATAGTTGAGACCTTCAACATACTACAATTATTAAGGTGTTAAAAAAAATGAATATTGGTTAGGTTGTTTTATCGTATCAAAATCATTTTGCTTATTTTTCTATTGTTTGGCGTTACAATTTCATAATACATCACGCCACTATCTTTTAGCTCAGCTCTACTTAAGACGATCTCATTGATGCCTTCAGACGCTTGCATTTCTTTAGTCAATATCAATCGACTATTCACATCATACACGTTTAGGATTACTCCATCGTCTTGGGGTATGTAGTACTTAATTGTCGTATTCTCAGTCCATGGATTAGGCAGATTCTGATATACATGGAAGTCTTGAGCTTCGATCATATTATTTTCGAATCTAAGTCTCACGTCTTGTACTACATTGGCCTGATATGCTTCTGCGATTATATAATTCTCTGTACTTACTTTCATCACATCACTTGTCCATGCGTTCTCTTTGTACTGTACTATTAATGAAAATAGCTCCTTAGACTCAGACTTCTGTGTCTTGTTCCAACTCATATTGAACACTCCTTGCAACATCATATCTGTATTGATGTGATTACTATTAAGATCAGAAGCATGTGGAATAAATCCTACCAAGTCTACTTTCTCTGTATCGAATAGTATGGTCATCTGTAGTCCATCTATATCATCTAATTGCTCAGAAGAGAATGTGATCTTCTCTGTGGCACCCACGGAATTATTTTTCTCATCGACTTCTAAGTCAAATGCAGACAAGTCTCTTTTCTCTACAAGGGCTTGCTGTGCATTCGCGATGACGGAGTTATTGACATCACCTACTTTTACACCTACAAAGTCTACCACCATAGGCTGATCAAAATTGTAAATTAAATAATCCTCAGGTATGATCCCTGTAAATGGATTAAGTGCATCCAAAAATTGGTGCTCACTATCTACCATTCTCCACGACGTATTGTTTTCAAATTCATTATTGATTCCTAATATTAATTTACGTATCTCTATAAGATCCAGAGTAGATATATCTTCTGAATGATTAACATCAGCCGCAATAATTTTGTATGGAGAGTCTAGTAAATCTTCACCCAATATATGTCTCTGTATGGCTATTATATCTGCCGTCGAGATACCGTTAAGATAATCACCATCTTTAGATGGTATCACATCATACGCTCCTCCAAATGGCATATCAGAAAATGCATATCTACCATCTTCTTCTGTCATATTAGCCTCCATAGGAGACCCCATAAGATCTACACTTACCCCCTCTATAGTTACACCATCATAAGTCCTCAGCTGTCCCACAATATCTCCTACTAATGGTGCCATACAGAATCCACCACCATCCAGTACTTGCAATAGATTAGAACAACTATCTAATAAGAAGTTACCACTCCACAAGTATACTGTGTAAGTCGGCAGATTCCCCACAAAACTACAATCAGCTGTGAATATCGGAACATTAGGATCCGTATCACTCCATGATAACGTGTACGCATCCAGCGGACAATCTGTACAAATATCGGCATTGGTTTCACTTGTATTTATATCGACAGTCATACTAGGTGTAATGGTCGCAATAATCTTATCACATGTCTTAATGAATGCTGTCTGATCTACTACAGTAACAGTATAAGAATATCTACTTACACTTCCACAGACATCTATAGCTGTAATTGTGACAGTAGTACTACCTGCTGAATAAGTACCAGATGCATCACCTGAATTCATATCATCAGCAAATGGAGAATTATTAGTCACTGTAAACCCACCTACACAATCTGTAACCATCGCTGGCAATGATAATAATGTATCACAATCAGTAGAATTCGGATCTAATTGTATAGTTATATCTGCCGGACCTGTAATCATAGGACCTATATTATCATCTAATGTAATTACCTGATCATAATTTCTTATAAATATTGGTGCCTGGCAAGAATCCACTACTCTCCATGTTCTAGTAAATTGTCCTGAACAATTAAAACTATTCGGAGGTGGAATATCTCTGAAGCTGACTGAAAGATTAAAACAATCTGCATCTGACGTATCTACTATCGGACCCTCTGTTACTATATTATTAGGATCAAAGCACTCATTAAATGTAACAGGTGTCGGTGGTGCAATTATATCACCATCATCTATTGGATTAACTGGTGGGCTGATTGTAATAATTTGCTCACACGATGCAACATTACTATTGTCATCTGCCGTTGTGAAGGTTCTAGTTATAGTACCTACACTACACACATTAATATCTACATCTTCATCCAGAGCTATACCTACATTCATATCACAATTATCAGACGCTGTAGCATCTCCAAACATACTCGTATCAGATACGTCAGAATCACATGGCAATGTCATATCTGCAGGACATACTATGGTCGGTGGCATATCATCCACAATCGTAACCGTTGCTGTACATGTGGCACTTGTTCCTCCTGTAGATGTCACGGTAAGAACTACTGCATTCATACCTATATCACCACAATCAAAATTATTAGGCTCTAAACTGAAAGTAAATGTACTACCACATGCTGATGAGCTACCTCCATCTACTTGATCACCTTCTACAATGACTGTACCATTACTTCCTAAGCTTACCGCTATATCTTGGCACACTGCTGTAGGTACAGAACTATCTTCTATAGAAACTTCTACAGAGCATGTGCCTGAGTTTCCACAATCATCATTAACCGTAACTGTGACCATCTGCGGACCTAACTCAGTACATGTAAATATGCTCGGCGCTATTGTAGATGATGAAGAAACGGTAGCACAATTATCTGTAAATGTCGCTAATACATCTGCCACATCTATCATTACATTTGGTGGAAATGATAGACCAGTGGTCAATGTACAAGTCGGATCCATATTGTCTTCTACGCTGACATTGGTTGTACAAGTAGCAGTATTACCAGCCTGGTCAGTTACTGTAGCAGTTACTAAAGTTGCAGTAGGCTTATCAGTACAATCTAACAATGTCACATCTATGGCCTGTGTGAAACTACAGTTGTCATCTGCCATATCTATTATCATCGATGGTGTCAATGTCACTTCTCCATCAGCATCTAAGTCTAACGTAAAGTCAGCTACACAAGATACCGTTGGATCTATCTTGTCAATTACTGTCACTTTAGACTGGCACGTAATAGTTGACATATTACTTGTCAATGTTACAGTCACACATACAGGTGTACTGATATCGTTACATAAGAATTGTGTAATGTCTATATCTAACGTAAACATATCATCACATCCTGCAGCACTTCCATTCGTAATATTATCTATATCGGTTTGGTTCAGAGTGTACTGACCAGTATTATCTAAGCATACACTTATATCGTTAGCCACACATACTGGCATATCCATATCTACTATTTCCACATTTACACTACAAGTACCACTGTTACCGCAATCATCATTGACAGTAACTGTTACTAATTGTGTTCCTAAATCCATACATGTAAATGACGTCGGATCTATCGTAGAAGCTGAAGATACAGTAGCACAGTTGTCACTGAAAGTATCAAATACATCTTCTACACTAATGGTAACATTAGGTGGAAATTCTAATCCTGTTGTCAATGCACATGTAGGTGCCATATTATCTTCTACAGCCACATTAGTTGTACATGATGTAGAATTACCAGAACGATCGGTCACTGTTGCAGTTACAGTTGTCTCAGCTGCTTTGTTATTACAAGTTAATTGTGCAATATCTATAGCTTGTGTAATCGGACAGTTATCGTTCGATGATTCTATAATCATAGAAGGCAATATTGTAGCGATACCCATAGCATCGAGATCTAGTGTAAAGTCATCAGCACATACTACAACTGGTGCTTCTTTGTCTTCTACTGTTACGGTAGAATTACAGGTAAATTCCCTGTTATCAGAAGTCGTCAATGTGACGACTAAAGGAACTGGTGTGGCGCCTATAACTGCATCATCACAATCAAATGTAATCTGACTAAATGTCAAAACAAACATATCGTCACAACCAGCTACACTACCATTTGTAATAGCCATTCTATCCGCTGCAGTCAAAGTATATTGACCAGCAGGATCTAAGCATACACTAATATCGTTAGCCACACATACCGGCATATCCATGTCTACAATATTAACAGTTGTTGCACAAGTACTACTATTCCCACAGTCATCATTCACTTCTACAGTAACTGTCTGCATACCTAATTGCATACAGGAGAATGTCGAAGGTGTAATCGTAGAGCTGGATGATACAGTGGCACAATTATCTGAGAAAGTATCGAATACATCCTCTACCTCTATCGTAATATTAGGTGGAAATGTCAATCCTGTCTGCAATGTACAAGTCGGATCTACATTATCTTCTACGGTCACATTGACTGTACACTGATCTGTATTATTACATGCATCCGTCACTGTAACTAATACAGCTACGGGGTTCTCCTTATCTGCACATACAAATGTAGTAGGCGTAGCAGATGTATCTATGACAGCACAATTATCTGTAGCATTACTTATAAAATGTATAGGACTTAATGTCAGACTATTCGTTAATAACTGAACTGTAAAATCTGGTAAGCACATTACCTCTGGTGCTATTATATCTTCTACAGTCACGGTGGCATTACATGTCGCCGTATTATCACTTCCATCTGTTACAGTAAGTGTTACTGTATTATTTCCTTTGTCATCACAGTCAAACTGTGTCTGATCTAAACTTAACGTGATGTCTACACACTGATCAGAAGAACCGTTATCTATCATTGCTGCTGTAATCGAAGCTGTACCATTAGCACCCACTTGTATCGTTGCATTATCACATAGTGCAGTCGGTGGGGTCTGATCAGCTACTGATACGGATGCAAAACAAGAAGATGTAAGTCCTGATGCATCTGTCACTGTAAGTACAACTGTATTACCGACTATATCATCACAATCAAATTGTGTCTGATTAAGCGACAACGTTAAATTATCTGTACAATCATCATCAGATCCAGCATCTATATTTTGAGGTACAAGTATTGCATTACCGTTAGCGTCTAATATTAGAGCAAAGTCACTACATCTTGCTATAGGAGGAGCATTCTCTATTGCTATCTGGAATGTACATGTCGCTGTATTACCGAACTGGTCAGACACAGTCGCTGTAGCATCTTGTGGCTCACAATCTATTGTTGACAAATTTATATTAGATAAATCGATCATTGTATCTACCACTGCACAATTATCATCAGATGCTGTAACTATAACAAATCCATCTAAGACAATCATACCGTCAGCATCCAATGTGGTCAATATATTCTGACATGCAATTGTAGGATTTTCTTCATCTATAACTGTAACTTCTGTCTGACACGTAGATGTCTGACCATTACTATCTAAGATCGTAAGTGTAACCGTATTACCACTACCCACATCGCTACAATCAAAACTATTAATATCTATCGAGGTTGTAATCATAGATCCATCACATCTTGGTGCTGATCCATTATCTATTTGTCCTACAGTAATACTAACCGTTCCACTATTATCTAATGTTACATTAAGCGTCGGTACTGAGTTACATATCGGAGCAAGATTACATACAATGTCTACCTTGGCTGGATCATAATCATCTTCATCGTTTGGATTATCCATTCCACCATTACTATCATCTGCAATGTCATTATCAGAACCTAACTCTGGATTACTTCCATCATTAGTATTACTGATAGGATCGTCTTGATCTACAATTCCATCTGCATTAGTTGCTGAGGTAATTTCTGCACTATTAATTAGGCAGTTCCCCGTATAATTTGGATCTATTGTCAATGTCAATCCTACTGACATAGTAGTGCCTGCCGCTAAGTTAGATACAGTAGTCTGTAGATTATTTGCTACAAATGTGAATCCAGGACTTAACGACTGGTTAAGTGTGAATCCTTCAGGAATGTAATCTGAGATAACTACATCTGTAGCATCTACATTACCTTGATTAAAGAGTGTCAAAATAAAGCTAACATCGTCACCAGGATTATAAGGGCCTGGAGAAGAAGCAATATTGATAACCTTAGTTAAAGCCAGATCAAATACACTAATCTTTAACACTGCTGGATCTTGATCATCCTCGTCATTATTCCCATTATCGATCTCATCATCTACCTGCACATCATTGCCAGGATCATTATCTGGATTACTATCTTCATCTTCTAATGGTTCGTTATTAGGATCATTATCATTATCTGCCGCTGTTATTTCTGCAATATTGGTCACAGAAATGCCTTGTGCATTTTGATTAATTATAAATGTGATAGGCACTACAGTAGAAGTAGAATCCTCTAAGAATGGAATAGGTGTAACAAGAGTTGCTGATCCATTTCCTAAGTCGGTCCAGTCACTATCATTAAGTGTCAGACCTGTAGGTATATAGTCGATAAGTTCTATGTTAAATGCGCTTACATTTCCTTGGTTAAATACCTCTACATCAAATGTGACAACATCACCTGGCTGATAAGGAGCTACACTGTTATCAGATATAGTCTTCCTTAAGGCTAAGTCAAATCGTGGACAGAAATCTACATCATTATTATCCTGTACCTCTACTGTGGTCGTACAGAAAGACTGTATTAATGTATCCGATCCTGGAATGCAGAGTGTCACCCATAGTTCCACTTCATTATTTCCCTTATCAGTACAGTCAAATACTTTCTTGACATCACTCGTATCAGATGAGAAGCTCAACTTAATCGGAATACCACATATGTGTGTACTACTAGCATCTATCATCTCTGGAAAGATGCATGCCATCTCATTATCTGGTATACCGTCATTATCTAAATCCATAGGTACTAATCCTATGCTTAATCCATCTATACAAGCTGCTGTGGGTACCTTAGTATTCACAACCACGATCTTCTTAGCACAAGTGGTTACATTACCACAGAGATCAGAAAATGAAGTAAATGCTATGTGTTCGCCTATCGGTAGCTTACCATTGAAGGTATATACATTAGATCCATTAGAATCTGAAAATGTCGTACCATCGCTAAGCTGCAATTCGAATGAAACTGCTATACGATCATCTTCTGTACAATCATCAGTAGATATGACTGTGAATGATACATCTCCAAAATCACAATCATCAGTCGTAACGATCATATCGTCACAACCACTTAATATTTCTGGACCTATAGTGTTACTCACTTTGATTGTCTGATTATAGACTATCGGTGTATATCCTGGATCATCAGACTGACACCAGTCGATGATAGTATATGTTCTTAGTATCTTGAGGCATGCATCTGCATCAGGTCCTGAGAATGTAAATGTTTGATCTCTGAATGTAATGCCAATCATAGAACATGCTTCCTCATCATAAGTCGGCAATCCGAATCCATCTGGTAAATTTTCGGGTTGTAGATCTCCTGAATTACATCCAAGATCTGTGAAGTAATCCATCGGCAATGTCACTGAACTTAAATCAAATACATTTGGATTAACTAGTGTAACTTCTTGAGTACATGAGCTACTTCCTCCTCCATCTGTTGCTGTAAATATTCTGAAGATCATTCCTTGACCACATGCATTACTACTATCGATAGCTGTCTCAGCTATGGTGAATGCACAAGAATCTACAGCTACCGCCTCTCCAAACTGAGACAGATTATTGAGGTCGAAAGAAGAATCGCAATCTATATCTCTGTCAGCTGGACATGTGATAGTCGGAGCTACTTTATCCTGGACCTTAACATTTACCATACAATCATTAAATCTTCCTTCCTTATCTATCGCTCTGAATACAACCATATGGTCGCTATTATTAGCATCAGCACAACAGAAATGCACCTCATCACTAAATCCACAAGGATCAGATAATTCTACCACGAAGAATGTCTCTACTAATCCACCATTGACAACTACCCATTCTCCATTCTCATCTACAATTACATTGTCACCTATATCCAAAGGCTGCCCTGATGCATATGCATCACACATAGGCTCTACGTGATTAGTGAATGTAAATCTACCTTGGTGACTAGCATCTGTAATACCTGTATAATATGTGGCTCCTGCATTAGCTTCTGTCACTCTATCATATACCCAATCGTGCTCATCACAAGATTCTTCTCTTAATATCATACCGCCAAATGCAGTAGAATAATCGAAAGCTCTAAAGGCATTCGTTTTATAATTAGATAAATAATACAATCGGCCATTACGTTCTCCGAGATAAGTCATATCATCAAAGACTGGTCTATTGCAATCACAATTACTATTGATTCTTTTCGTCAAAAACTTAAACAACTTACAATCATCGTAACTGCCATCATCAAAAGTATGGGCAAATGCCTTAGCTGTACCATTAGACCTAAGACTTACGGTTGTACTTCTGTCACACACTGCAACCGGCGGCACCTCATCTAAGATTCTGACTGACATCGTACACGTCTCTATGTTACCACACTCATCATATACATTATATCTCACCATATTAACACCATTAGTCAGTGTGACAGTAGGTGATGTAGTTACGTTAGGGAAGAATCCTTCTTCTGTAGATATATCAAACGTAAATGTCTCGCTACAGTTATCCATAGCGGTCGGTAGTGGTAATAATACTTCCTGATCACATCCTGGCGTACCGTCAGTACTGATCGTAATATTAGGTGGGCATACAACCACTGGTTTTTCGTTATCCGTGATTTCTATAATTTGTATCGTCCTGATTACATCATTAGCAGAACACCAGTCTTCATATGCTGTGAATGTTCTCATTATTTTAGTCACACAACCACTAGTCGTAATGACAAAATCATCATAATCTATGTAGAAATTACAGTAATAATCTCCTGCTGGAATTAGTGGTCTACCAAAAAGTGAAGGTACACCTGCGAGATCTAATCTAACTCTGCCATCTACATCAAAGATAGAATCATGGCATATAAGATTAGTATTATTATCAAGTAATAAGCTATCTGGATAGTCAATACTATCAATAGGAATTCTTTCTAATTTGATAGTTTGATTACACTCAGGAGACTTATTCCCATATCCATCTATTGCAATGTAAGTACGTTCTACTTCTTTTATAAAATCTGGATCACAATGTAGTGGCTTAGTCGTTTCTCTTATTAATTCGAAGCTTGATGTAGAACAATTATCTGCTACTAAAGGTATGTAGGCATCTAACTCATAACATGGCATCGTGATGCTATCGCATTGTATGACTGGTCCCAACTTGTCTTCTACTTTAATCGTAGACCAACAAGAATTCCCATCACAAGGATTAATGACCTTTACCATTAAGCTCGTCCATAAGTGATCTTCCGTAAGTATACCGTTAGGCACGGGATTACCATGATGATCTGTAACCATCAACTGGTATACAACACCAGTCATCATAGGGCTTGATAAGAATTGTGCCGGTGTCAACTGTGTTCTACAGTTATCATCGAGAGATACATTAATCTCTGATCTACAACTCATAGGACCAGTAGAAGAACCAACATTTATACTTGCTACCCCTGGAGCAACACACACATCCGTACAAGTCGGTGTCACAACTAAATCGAATGGTCCGCCAGTCGCAGCTCCCCAATCCACAGTAATGCATGTTCCTGTAGTACCACCAGATATTAAACCGCCTCCAGATAATGTCCATGAGTAAGATGTACAATCTGCGATGGGATCTATACAATATGTGAATGAACTACCACCACATACAGCTGACAAGCCATCACTCTCAATAACTGGATCAATATATACGCAACTACTGCCACCACCACTTATTTGCAGAAATGCACCTTCGCCATTAGTGACTCTTACGGAGTAAGGGATACTTTCTACAAGTATGCCATTAAGAATATACTCACTGACTCCGCCACCTATTGGAACTTCTATCAATTGGTATCCCATAGCTCCTAATATATATGGTGTAGGTGCTGCAGGAGGATTAGCACTGGATGGATCGAAAATATCAAATACAAAATCTAAATACCAGTTTTGTCCAGATGGTGCAGTTACTATTACCTCTTCATCATATTGTCCGTCGAATGCATTAGTCGCATTATTCTTGCATGTGCAAGGATCAGTTATATCTATAGTTGCTAAGTAGACTGCAACGGGATCTTGGTCATCTTCATCATCTGTACCGTCACCATCTATAACATCATCTGTAGCTGTACGGAATATACCACCAGCATCATTAGTCATATCTTTATCTGCTTTACTGTCTATGTCTAAGTTAGATACGTCATTTCCTCCGAGGTCTCTGACTTCTCCTATCTCAGCATAATCTACTTGATAGCCTGGCTGGGCACCTTCTAATACTCCTAATGATATTGTAGAATAATAGATATCTCCTGGAGCAAAGCCATTAGGAAATTCTAAAGTCCTATAGTACATCTGATTACTAGGATCTGTTGCTTCTATAGTCCAATCATTGCCCATAATAGAGAATCCTTCCGGCACATAGTTCATCACCATCACGGAAGAAACTGTTACATCTCCCTGATTATATAACTCTATTCTAAAGTCTACAGTTTCGCCAATTTCTACGTACTCTCTTTCCGTAGTTATCATCAGGGCTAAGTCTAACTTATATGGAGATATACTTGCTGGATCTTCATCATCTTCATCAGTGGTACCGTCATCATCTATTTGATTATCTGTAGAAGTATTTACCTCTCCCCCATTATCATTTCCAAAAATAGCATCTGGAGTAGAATCAAAATCTTCAGTAATTCCTGGTTTAGAAGAAGTGAAATTAGAAATCTCAGCAAAGACAACAACCTCATCTTGATTGTATGTAGAATTTAGTCTATAGTGTACAGCATAAGTCTTTGTAGCTCCTGGTAAGAGTATGCCACTATGTTGCATAGTGACTATATCATTAGACAAAGAAACCCATCCTGGATTGTCTGCTGCGACAAAATCTAATGTACTTGGGTAATTACTTGCGAGGTCAAATGAAGTGGTTGCAATTGTACCTTGATTATGCACAGTGATATCGAAAGTTACAAGATCGCCTACATTATAAGTCCTATCATTTCTTGCCACATTTACAAGTGCTAAGTCGAGTACACATACCTCTGCAGGATCTTCATCATCTTCATCTATCGTTCCATCATCGTCTATCTGATCATCTGTCGGAGTATTTACTTGTCCACCGTTATCATTAGTCCAATCATCATCAGAAGTAGAATCAGAATCACTATTTATGACACCATTGGTATCTGTAGTATTACTTATTTCTGCACTATTAATATAATCTTCACTATTGCTTGTCTGTCTTATTGCTAATCGTATTGTATGATTATGAGATTGACCTGGAGCAAGATTTTCGTTAACTAATAACTTAATCCTATTACCATTCTGAACCCAACCTGGGTTAATAGATGGATCAAAGATGAAAGCTGGACTTAAGTAATCTACTACTTCATAATTATCTGCTGTGATACCACCTTGGTTATATACTTGTATTGTGAAATCTATAATATCACCAACTTTGACATTAGTAGCATTTGTAGCAACTTTCATTAGTGCTAAGTCAAAATCAGATGAAGACTTAAGTCCTATGTCTATAGTCGTGTTGTTACCTGGTCTAGTAATAAAATCTGCTGATGGTGAATCAAAACAGATCGAAGAATTTCCAAGCTTAGAATTGACTAATGTATTACCATTATCTACTGTCGGAAAATAATAGTCTCCTCCGATTACGTAAGCCTGAGTATTTGTATCATATATATCATTAGCTAAAGCGACAGAGTAAGAAGCACCTGATGCGATTCCACTATCGAAAGCATAATATCCTGATGGATCTGTTGTGGTTGTATTGATTAGATTACAATCACTATCATACAAATGCAATCTTAAGTTCGCTATTCCTGGCTCGTCAGCATTCTGTATACCGTCGCAGTTAATATCATTCCATACGTAATTTCCTATCTGAGCAGGTATAGATCCACATCTACTCACGATATCTCCAAAACCAGTAGCCTTACCGAAGTATTCAGTTAGGTTCCTATTATATAATTCTTGACTAGCTAATTTAGATCCATCTATTGTACTATATCTATGTAGACCTCCAGAGTATGTATTAAATAATGGATCAAATACTGAAGCTATCACACTATTCGTACCTGGTACGATAACAATGGATCCTAATGCAGTATTAGGGTGATCGATAGAATTAGCTGGAAAGAAATCCTGTCCAAAAAATTCTCCTCCTCCAGGTCCGTCATTATTAGCAACGCCAGATCCAGATTGTCCATCCACTTTACCATTTTTCTCTAATACCCAGACACCATTTACATTACCTACTTTTAATATCTCCCCATGCTGGTCGTCTACTCTACTCGTCGTGCCATCACAATATCTATGTCCCAATCTATCACTTATACCTAAGACAATATTTCCATCATCTGTAAATGCTAAATCTGTTAACCATTGTGATCTTTGCTTCCATGCAGGTGTGTCATTCCAGTGCCCTCCTCCATACGTAGTACTAAATTCTAACGAGAAGGCACCTGTAAGAGGGTTCATACTATATATATGCATACTTGTCTGCACATCATCACCAGATGTCTCAGCAGTACATGTAACGCCTACGTACACCATTCCATTATGATACTTCAATGCAAATGGTCTGCTATCTCCAGAACTACAGCCTGGATTAGGAATTTGAAATCTTCTCGTCGTAGCAGGACTCGGATTATTAGCACTAAGGCTTACCACTGTCTTATTATGTAAATTAACCACAAATAACTTGTCGTTAGCATCGTCTATGTCCATTGCGCCTAATCCTATCTTACCTACTTGTCTACCATAATTACAATCAGATGGATTAGATACACTTAAGCTTCCTACTGTTTGTCCTAATGCAGATAGCTTAGTGAATAATACAGTAGAAGGACTATTACCTAATGTAGTCTTGTATATAGCATCATGCCCTCCAGAGGCAAGTGCAGAATTCTGCTTTATAAAAGAAGCTGAGAAAAGTGCATCTTGGGATTGTGCATAAGCTAATCCCCATACACTTCCTGTCTGAGCCTGATTAGCATATACTCTCATGGAAGTACTACCGTCAAAGTTGTGAGCTATACCTATGACAGTCTCCTGATTATCATCTCCACCTAAGGTGTTAACAAAACAAGAAAGCAACACCTCCGTAGAAGCGCTACAATTATTATCAGATTCGATTATTCCTAAGCTTGCATTACAGTAAGGTACTCTTACATGTTGCACATCAGTACCATTATCTGATCCAGACACTGATACAATTTGGTCAGTAGCTAAGTCAAATGTCACGGTATAATCCAACCCATCTATTAGTCCTGTGACTGTGTAACTTCCGTCACCATTAGAAATAGATTGTCCAGCTAAGCTACCTGTAGCAGTATATGCTCTAACATATATACTGGGTATACCTGTATCACCAGAATCTCGATTGCCATCATATCCTGTATCATTATATACATAACCAGATATGGTGCCATTATCGCATTGGCTGTAAGCTGTAGAGTAAGAAATAATTGAAAATGCTATTGCAATACCTGCAATGCATAGATTACCTAATGTAGATTTTCTCATTATAGACCTTCGTTAGTAAAATTCCTAATACGTTAATATTAAATACCCAAGCTTCCATACGCTATCGCATAGCGAATTAGTCGCTTATTTACTGTTAGGGGGGTGGGTGTTCGGTTTTCAGTCTATAATTCTACTTTTTGGGAAGTATATATTATAATAAGATCAAATATATAAACAATTATTGATTAGACATCTACATATTATAAAAAATTATAATTTGTAATAGTTCTTATACACTATTTCTTGATAATATACTGATTCAGTGAATGTTATGATTTGTTAAAGTTCTAGTGACACTTCACCATTGCTACTCTCTTAATGATATTTTTTTGTCTTAGCTTAGATGTCTTATATTTATTAAATCGACCTAAAATCAAGGATAATGTCAATAGATAAAGAATTAAGTGCAGAATTGGATGAAATAAGAGAAGCTGGCTTATACAAAAGCGAAAGAATCATCACAACACCACAAGCTTCAGAGATCCAGACAAAGGGAGGTGGATCAGTTCTCAATTTTTGCGCTAATAATTACTTAGGTCTCTCCTCACATCCAGATGTCATCACTGCAGCCAAAAAAGCTATAGACAGTCATGGGTATGGTATGTCATCAGTAAGATTCATATGTGGTACACAGGATATACATAAGACATTAGAGGAAAGAATATCAAAATTTGTAGGTACGGAAGACGCTATCTTATATGCGGCTGCATTTGATGCTAATGGTGGACTGTTCGAACCATTACTGGGAGCAGAAGATGCTATCATATCAGATCAGCTAAATCATGCCTCCATAATAGATGGCATAAGGTTATGCAAAGCTAAGAGATATAGATTTCTTAGTAATGACATGGGAGACCTGGAATCTAAACTTAAAGAAGCCAAATCTACAGGCGCAAGACGTATTATAGTTGCTACTGACGGAGTCTTCTCGATGGATGGTGTGATTGCCCAGGTAGATAAGATATGTGACCTTGCTCATAGACACGGTGCACTCGTCATGGTAGATGATTGCCATGCGACAGGATTTACCGGAAAGACTGGACGTGGTAGTGCAGAGCATTGTGGCGTATTCGGTAAGGTAGATATTATAACAGGCACATTTGGCAAGGCACTCGGCGGTGCCTCAGGAGGATTCACTGCGGCAAGTAAGCCGATTGTAGAGATGTTAAGACAACGATCGAGACCTTATCTATTTTCTAATACTCTTGCTCCTTCTATTGTGGGTGCCTCCATTAAGGTACTCGATATCTTAACTGAGTCTACATCATTGCGTGACAAATTAGAAAGCAACACACAGCGTTTCCGGACGGGGATGATAGAAGCCAAATTTGATATTATAGAAGGTACACATCCTATTACACCTGTTATGCTCTATGATGCTAAATTATCACAGACATTTGCTGAACAGTTATTAACAGAAGGAATATATGTTATAGGCTTCTTCTATCCTGTCGTACCTAAAGAAAAAGCAAGAATCAGGGTACAGATATCTGCGGGTCATACTGAGGAAGATATCGATAAGGCGATTGCTGCGTTTACAAAAGTCGGAAAAGCACTAAAGGTTATATAATGTCTATCCCAAAATACAATCTTAAGGAAGACAATATAGAATATGAATTTCTGAATCGAAAAGAGTTTGAAACCTTCCTATTGATCTACGCATCACACGTAGATTATGTTTTTTCTGATGAAGAAAGGAAGCATATAAAAGCTAAAACTTCAGAGGAAATCTATACTAAGATGTATGATCTGTTTAATAACAATCCAGATTATACGAGTATGAAGATATTGCTGAAAAATAAAGAAAAATACTTATCACAGGAGAAGGACAAATTGCACTTCTTTGATTCTCTAAAAGACTTATTTAAGATAGATGGTGATTACTCAAGAATCGAAAAGTCATTTCTACATTTTTTTCAACGGATCATAGAAGAATAATATGGACTTACAATTAAAAGACAAACTGTATGTCGTCACTGGAGCTACTAGTGGCTTTGGCAGAGCCATAGCAGAGGCCTTAATAATAGAAGGAGCTCACGTCATTATAAATGCAAGAAACGAGAATAAACTACTCTCATTCCAATCTTTGTACCCCAGCCAAATAGAAATAATTGTAGGCGATATCACCACAGATGCAACTATCAGTAAACTCATCAATATAATCGGTGACAATAACCTTGCAGGTGTCGTACTGAATGCAGGAGGCCCACCTGCAATGTCATTCGTCAAGTCGAATCTAAGTGACTGGGATGATGCATATGAGAGCCTTCTGAGATGGAAAGTCAAACTGACCAAAGAACTCTTACCTGTACTACAAAAGGATAATTCTGGTAGAATTATATACATAGAAAGTGCTTCTGTTAAGCAACCGATAGAAAACTTAGTTCTAAGTAACTCATTGCGTCTAGCTGTCGTAGGTTTTGTCAAAACACTATCTAATGAGATAGCACATACAGGTATCACTATGAATATCATCGCTCCTGGTTATCATGACACTGCTGCTATGGAAAGATTATTCGCTAACAAGAGTGAAACAATGGGTATCACGACCTCAGAGGCCAAGACCAGATTCGAGCAAGATATACTGACTGGCAAGATGGGTAATCCTAATGATCTCGCATCATTGGCAGTGTGGTTACTTTCTCCTTATTCTAACTATATCACTGGACAGACAATAGCTGTCGATGGTGGTTTGATTAAGAGTGTGTTTAGCTAGATAATATAACCACCGAAAATTTTGTATTTTGATTAGATCATGTGATTGGTTTGGGAAATAAATATAATTAAAAGACGATGAAAACTTAAGCCTTATCGGAATACTTTGCATACTACTGGGCAATTTTAAGCACCATAAAGGTATTTTCCCAAATTTGGAACTACTGTCAATAGTCCTTATATTTGGAAATAATGAGAATAATTGCCAAATCAACCCTAAAATATTATTGGGAGAAAAATAAAGATTCAGAGCAATCTTTGTTAAGTTGGTATAAGGTTGCAACTATAGCGAAATGGGAAAATTTCAATGAAGTTAAACAACAATTCGGATCATGTAAGGTCGTTGGCAACGATCGGATCGTTTTTAAAATTAAAGGAAATAACTTCAGACTGATAGTCAAAATATCATTTGAAAATCAACTGATCTGGATTAGATTTATTGGAACTCATTCTGAATATGATTTGATTAATGCAAAATTGATATAATGAAATTAAAGCTTGTTAAAACGGAAAAAGATTATCAAAAAGCACTAAGACGTTTAGATAAAATATTCCATTCGAAAAAAGGAACCAAGGAACAAGAAGAACTTGAAATTCTTATCATGTTAATTCAAAAATATGAAGATGAGTCTGTTGGTCATTTCCCAGACCCTGACCCCATCGAAGCTATTAAATTTAAAATGGAACAAATGGGAATGTCACAAAATGATTTAGCTAAAGTGATAGGTTTAAAAAGCAGGGCATCGGAAATATTATCTCGCAAAAGGCCAATGAGCATTAACATAATTAGAAAAATAAGTCAAGCACTATTTATTCCAGCTGATATTTTAATTCAGCCTTATGAAACATTATAAGTGTAATGGGATTGTTACAATCCTTGCCCCTATCTAATAAATACTACATTCCATAACTAACTGTACAGTCTGTTTCATTGTCTCTTCGAAAAGGATGATTTTATCTTTCGTTAATTTTTCTAAAAGTTCATTTTCGAAGTGTCTTACTGTGAGTAACTGCAGATTATCAGCAATCGTATAACTGAAATTATCTCCTAACTCGTCGAGAAAGTGTGTCATTCTTTTTTCTCCAGGATTACTGACACATAATGTAAAACTAACTGCAGAATTTCTCATGACACTAACCTTGATTCTATGAGCAGTTAGTCTATCGAAAATCTGGCTTAAGTGTTCCTCTGCTATGAATGTGAAGTCCTTAGTAAATATCTGAAGCAATAGCATACCTTCTTGGAATACAATGATAGGTGGATAAGATTCTAATCCAATATCCGATATGACTGTACCAGATGAATTAGGATCTAAGAATGATCTGACATTAAGTGTAATTTTTCTATTTTGTATCGGCCTTATCGTCTTAGGATGGATCACCTTAGCGCCATAATAGGTCATCTCTATAGCTTCTCTGTAAGACAACTTAGGAATCAATGTCGCTGTATCAAACAACTTAGGATCACCTGTCAATATTCCTGGCACATCCTTCCATATCGTTAGCTCTGCTGCATTAATAGAATATGCTATCAATGCAGCTGTATAATCCGAGCCTTCTCTTCCTAAAGTTGTTGTATATCCTGACGAATCTTTAGCAATGAACCCTTGTGTTATGACTAATGAGTTAGTCTGAAACTCCTTGTAGACAATATCATTAATATCATTTTCTGTTTTGACAATATCGACCTTGGCATCAGTGTAAGTATCATTCGTTGTAATTAAATCTCTAACATCTAACCATTTGCACTTATGATCATTCTTAGATAGATATGCCTGAAGTAGTAATGTAGAAAAAACCTCTCCTAAGCATATAATCTGATCATAGATAAAAGTATCTGTAGGTAGTTCTTTTCTATCTATAAGCCGCTGCTGATTGCGAATGTGCTGTATATATGTATCTGAGAGTGCATTAACATCTATTCCCAAAGTTTCACCAATGGTTAAGTAGTTGGTAACAATATCAGATAATAAGATTTCTAATTGAGGTAAATTGTCAGTAATATACTTACTGATCACTTTTTCTAATGCGTTGGTCATTTTTCCCATGGCGGAGACTACAATTAGAATATTCACATCGCTATATGATCGTATAATATTGCCCACATTGACAATACGATCCACAGTTGCTATAGATGCTCCTCCGAATTTGAATACTTTAATCTCCATCTGCATTGAATCCATTTAAAAAATATAATTCCGTGATGATTAGATAAATGTAATTTATCAGTTGAAATTGATCTAATATCTTTTAGAATAAAAATTTAATTCTCAGAACTATACCCATTTCTCATACACAACTATCCCCATATGCTCCTTATAAAACATTAATTATAGGCAAAGAAATTATCAGTTTTAAAATAGAGAATAATTGCTAAATAGTGCTATAAACATTTCATTGCACAATATCCTGATATTATCCACTTAACACCGTAATATTCTCTAAATTTGGCACTCATTAATCTAAGCATGGACCAAAATATTCAACTCGGAATCCAACTTCTAATGGTTGGTATGTTATCCGTTTTTATTATTCTTGGAATAGTCGTTAGTTTAGGAAAGTTACTGATTCTTACTGTCAATAAATACAGCAAAGAACCTCAGAAACCAAAACGACATCAGGATAATAGAATCAACAGAAATCACATAGTCGCATTAAGCGCAGTCGTAGAGACAGTGACTCAAGGCCAAGGTATGATTAAGTCCATCACTAAAGTGAAAGATCAACGCAATGGGTAGAGAAATAAAATTAGCTCTCGTATATAGAGATATGTGGCAGGCATCAGGTAAGTACATGCCGACTGTAGAGCAACTGATGCAAGTCGCTCCCGTCATCATAGAAATGGGATGCTTTGACAGAGTAGAAACTAATGGAGGTGGATTCGAACAAATAAACCTACTCCGTGGTGAAAATCCGAATACCAGTGTCAGAAAATGGACGCAACCATTTAACGATGCAGGTATACAAACGCATATGCTCGAAAGAGGGCTCAACGGTATAAGGATGAGCCCTTGTGCTAAAGACCTGAGGAAGCTTATGTTTAGCCTGAAGAAAAAACAAGGAACAAATATATCGAGATCTTTTGATGGATTGAATAATCCGCAGAATCTAAAGCTATCATTCGAGTATGCTCGTGCAGGAGGTATGATTGCTCAGGGAGCACTTAGTATCACTCACTCATCCGTACATACAGTAGAATATTACATCAACTTAGCAAATCAATATATCGACAACGGAGCAGAAGAAATCTGCATCAAGGATATGGCTGGAATCGGTAGACCTGTATCCATAGGTAAGATGGTCAAAGGCATCAGAGCCAATCACCCTGATATTACTATTACTTATCATGGACACTCTACTACAGGATTTGCAATCGTATCATCTCTGGAAGCAGCGAGAAATGGCGCAGACATAATAGATGTAGGCATGCAACCCTTATCATGGGGTACAGGACATTGTGACTTACTATCTGTCCATGCCATGCTAGAAGATGCAGGATTCCATCTGAAGCCGATCAATATGGATGCTTACATGGAAGTCAGAAGACTGACGCAATCATTCATAGATGATTCTCTTGGTTATTATATCAATCCTCAAAATAGATACCTGAACTCATTGCTAATAGGTCCCGGTCTACCAGGAGGTATGATGGGTAGCTTAATGGCAGACTTAGAGAAAAATCTAAAGTCAATCAATAAATGGCTGACTAAGAATAGTAAAGATAATCTCACTCAAGACGACTTGCTGATTAAGTTATTTAAAGAAGTAGAGCATACATGGCCTAAATTGGGTTATCCTCCGCTGGTGACCCCATTCAGCCAATATGTGAAGAATCTTTCTCTTATGAATGTTATGCAACAGATAAAAGGAAAAAAGAGATTTTCCATGATAGATGAGAATACTTGGGGTATGATACTTGGTAAATCAGGTAAGCTCCCAGGAGCAGTCGATGATCAATTAATCTCGATGGCCAAGCAGCAGAACAGAGAATTTTTTACGGCTGACCCACAAGATTTATACCCGGATGTACTCGATGAGTATCGCCAGAAGATGAAAGAAAAAAACTGGGATGTCGGTCAGGATGAAGAAGAATTATTCGAGTATGCCATGCACCCACCACAGTATGAAGACTTTAAGTCAGGAAAGGCTAAAGAAAATTTCTTAGCGGATCTTGCAAAGAGAAAAGAGGCGGCTCAGTCTGGCGGAAACAGCAGTACAGCTGTGGCACCTATCGCAGCTGGAACAACTGCCATCGCTCAACCTAAAGATCTGGTCGTAGATGTAGATGGTCAAAGCTATAAGGTAAAAATCACTTATCCAGACAGCCAAGATAACTCCAACAACAATGCCGCAGCAGTAACAACAAGTGATACAACAGACAGCTCAGGACCTGGAAAATATATTACATCACCTCTCGAAGGCAAATTCTTCCTGACCAAATCATCAGAAGACAAAGCCATCAAAGTAGGAGACAAAGTCAAAAAAGGAGATACTGTAGCTTACGTAGAATCTATGAAAGTTATCAATGCCATCACTTCCTCAGAAGAAGGCACTGTTGTGGATATACTTGTCAGTCAAGGTGATGACATAGAAGAGGATATGGAACTGATCAAATTATCTTAAGCTCAGCGTGTGTCCATAGTAGATAAGATATATGAGATGACTGCATTCAGCGCCTTAGCTGAAGACCCTACATCATTGCTTATGCTGGCATTAGCCATGCTTATATTATACTTAGGTATATTCAAAAAATACGAGCCTTTACTTTTGATACCTATCGGATTTGGGGTGCTGTTAGCTAATTTTCCAGGTGGCAATATGGCCGTCATCAGCAGTCAGATGAATCCCGAAATCAAGCATATGACTATACTGGAGATAGCAGAAAGCTATGGTATAATGAACATGCTGTATTATCTTCTTATCAAAACTGGTTTGCTACCACCGCTAATTTTCATGGGAGTCGGTGCTATGACTGACTTCGGACCTTTGCTTAGGAATCTTAAGTTGGCATTCTTTGGTGCTGCAGCTCAGTTAGGAATATTTACAGTTTTGATTGGGGCTATCATGTTAGGATTTACACCTCAAGAGGCTGGAGCACTCGGTATCATAGGTGGAGCTGACGGACCTACTGCAATCTATACGGCTATCAAGTTAGCACCACACTTATTAGGTCCGATCGCCATTGCTGCTTATTCGTATATGGCTCTTGTGCCATTGATCATTCCACTAATCGTGAGGATGACAACGACTAGGAAAGAACTGATGATCAATATGAAAGCGCAGGATAAGAAATATCCTAACGCTTACAAGATCAAAAACCTAAAGCTGGTTAAGATCTTATTTCCAATCATCATCATATTGTTCATCTCGATTATCGTCCCTTCTTCTACCCCACTCTTAGGGATGCTAATGTTTGGTAATCTCGTGAAAGAAATCGGCAGTGCTACGAGCAGATTATTCGAGGCCGCTTCTGATACGATTATGAATACAGCAACGATATTCTTAGGACTGACAGTAGGTGCTACCATGTCCGCTGCAACTTTCCTCAATACTCAGACACTACTTATTATTCTTGGTGGTTTCTTAGCATTCGGGTTCTCTATCGCAGGAGGCATCTTTGCGGTTAAGATCCATAATCTATTCGCCAAGAAAAAGATCAATCCTCTTATCGGTGCTACAGGACTCAGCGCAGTTCCTATGGCTTCCCGAGTCGCTAATGAGATCGCCCTGAAGCATGATTCTACTAATCATCTTCTACAGTACGCTATGTCCAGTAATATCAGTGGTGTGATTGGTTCTGCAGTGGCCGCAGGGATATTGATTAGCTTTTTGGGGTAGTGATCTTTTGAATATGACTTCTATACTTCATAAAACATATTTAATGAGAAATAAGATAGGAACAAGTTGCCTTAGACCATTGTAGGTGATTACCAATCTTATATTGTTAACAAGCCCTAATTATCTTTCATTAATCATTTTGATATAACTTTCTGAAGTAAAGATTGGTAATTCGGCCTTTACGTAATCCTTGGTATTTCGAGTAATTATTGCTTCTATTCCTTTCACATTAAGTGCTGATGAGTATTGTATAGAATCTTCGTAGTCTTTAAAATCATTTTTTAACCCACATTGCGCAAACGACCTAAATGAGTTGTCTTTAAAAGTTAAAGTTGGCACTAAATTGCTGTTATTTTGAGGCCTTTTGAATTGAGATGTTTTTTAAGTTCCCGTTTTCATTGACGCCAAAATTTCTGAAACAGGTTTGTAGTACACAGGGGGGTTGTATAGCTCATAGTACATTTATTAGCTTTGCATGGTGTATTTCAAATCAAGTGGCAGGACAAATCCTAAGACCAAAGAGTACGAAGGATATTATCGAATAGTTGAAAGCTATCGCAATAATACGGGTCGAGTATGTC
>Ga0209187_1000267_pt1 | contig 107246 bp, 101 predicted proteins | sample BantaG_FD_187430 | JGI IMG/M metagenome (GOLD analysis project Ga0209187, IMG submission 187430) | Marine algal microbial communities from Bantry Bay, Ireland - BantryBay_4 metaG (SPAdes) (version 2) | ecosystem: Host-associated > Algae > Red algae > Unclassified | place: Bantry Bay, Ireland...
TAAATCCTCTTGGTTGTTTCTTTTCGGTTCGCACTCTAAAGATAACAAAACCAAGAGGATTTTTTACATATACCGCATTATATTTTCAATGGATTCAGTGTTTTATCTGTTTCCGGATGGGCACTAGCTAGGTCATGACCGAACGCGTAATCGGCGGTGAGCATGTAAAAGTTTTTTCCATCGACATTACCAGCTCGGTTTTGCCAGTTACCGATGGTTTTGGTATACATCGTATTACCCGCTTCAACATGGAAGGTATACGGGTTACATTTTTCACCACGCAGCGCATCAGAGTTACACCCTGTTTGTATGTAGATGGTTTTCAACCGATTGGCTGTAGCCATGATGCCACCACCGGAACCGGAACTAATTTCACCAACGAGAAAATGAACCTTGCGTTTCTCAATGAGCTTTTGTGCTTTGGTTGGGGCAACAGCCGAGCCAACGCTGTCTTCTGAAAACAGGTCAACTTCACGACCCAGTATTCCGCCAGCTGCATTGAGTTCTTCAACCGCTAGATTCACACCTCTAAAGCCGTAGTCGCCCAAGGTACCCAGAAAGCCGGAACGCGGGGTAATGTGGCCGATGCGAATAGTATCGTCTGCTGCATTGACGATACCGGGAAAACCTAACGACGAGGCAGCTAGAGCTCCTCCAGTTGCCAGACCAGCTTTAAGTACTTGGCGACGGGACACGTGATTGTTCTTATTCTGATTTTGCTTTTTCAAAATGTTCTCCTTGGGATTTCAAGTGTGATCACACCTGATATTGGAGAAAACTTTGCCCGTTGTCAAGTGTGATCACACTAAAATTAAACCAATAATAATCAGATAGTTAATATTATGATTTACTAAAATCACTTATTTGAAGGAGAAAATGGTCGGGTGAATTGCAGAGGAAAACCTTTCGTGGACAGCATATGCTTCCAATTTTCGGACACCCTAGCAAGCGAACATCCAACTCACAATGCTAATTATCCTAAATTAGGTGCTTAATAGCCTATAATAGGAATGTAATATCCTATAAAAGGTACGACCTCTCCTAATTTAGGTATATAAAATGCAACTGCTCAGTTTCTTTAAGAGTCCAAACATGCCAAATTCAACCAAAAAACCATACTCGCTTGCCAGTGCACTTTTTACTTCGACAAAGCAAGAGGTTCTCGCTTTGCTGTTTGGACAGTCAGATCGTAGTTTCTTTTTTTCTGAAATCGTAAAACACACAAAAAAAGGATCTGGAGGCGTACAAAAAGAACTAGACAAATTGACACAAAGTGGCTTAGTTAGATCATGGAAAATAGCTAATCAAAAACATTATCAGGCCGATGAAAATTCAATATTGTTCGATGAGCTACAAAGTATTGTCTTAAAAACAGTTGGGCTAAGAGTTCCGTTAACTGATGCTCTAGAAAAAGTTAAGTCGCAAATTCAACTTGCGTTTGTCTATGGCTCAGTTGCAGATAAAAGCGATAGATCAGAAAGTGACATAGACCTTTTTCTAGTTACTGATACACTTGAGTTAGAAAAGATATACCTAGTTTTACAGCCAGTAGAAGCAAAGCTAGGGCGTACAATAAATCCAACGGTATTCAACCGAGCCGAATTTGAAAAAAAAAGAAATGCTAAAAATGGGTTTCTACCGAAGGTTCTTTCTAGGCCCAAGATAGAAATCATTGGATCGATTAATGAGCAATGACCAACTAGAAAATTTGATAAAAACCCGTCAGCTTGAAATCGAAACAGCCGACGAAGAAGAAATAGAAACAATGATCGCTTCTGGAGGCAATAAGCTTGCGGACGCGCAAAATAGTGACAATACAATAGACTCACGATTTGGCTTGGCATACAGCGCTGCGCACGCACTTTCATCAGCCGCCCTGCGGCGACATGGCTATCGCGCGAAAAACCGACACATGGTTTTCCAATGTTTAACACACACTTCCGAACTGAAAACAGAGCAGGTTAGAATTCTTATAGATGCTCACGCCAAGAGAAATAAATCTGAATATGAGGGTACTTATATTCCTGATGAAGCATTGGTTAAGTCTGTAATCAGTGTGACAAAAGTGCTTTTAGCTGAGCACGAGGCTTTCAATAAATAATTAAGATTCAACGAACAGCTTACGGCACTCATTTTCGGACATCTTTTGATCCCGTCATACCTAGGACCGTAACCAACACCAGTCCATTTCGGACCTAGGTTAATGACAGTGTTCTCAAGTCGAGTCATCTATCCCCTGCAGCAAACTCGGCGCGAATCCATTCTTTAAATACTTCAATTTCGGCTGAAACGGATTTCTCGTTTCCAGCTTCTGTTTTGACAAAAAAGTGGGACTGTTGCAATGGTATTGGTTCGCCAACGAAGCGAATAGCCCTCCATACTCAATCGACCTTCTCGCAAAACGTTCTATCAAAACCGCACAGCCGGTGGCGATGAGGCTACCGTTTCGGAGGTCGCAGCGTTGCCGAGCGAGGGACGCAAACGCTCCAGCTTGTCATCCGAGTACCCCAACTCGCGCGCGACAGCATCGTTGTGCTCACCGATCTGCGGTAGGTCGCGATAGAGGCCAAGCCGGGTGCCGCCGTATTCAATCGGGAGTGTCGGGACCTGCGCCTGCACGCCGTTGCTCAGGGTTACTTCGACCGTCGCACCAGTGTGGTTTACATGAGGGTCGTCGAAAAGTTGGTCTGGTCGCAGAATCGGCGCGAATGGTAGGCCAACACGTTCGCAGATCATGGCGGTTTGTGACACGTCTTGCCGTGCGAACATTTCGCGCAGGCGCGGCATGAACGCGTCTCGGTGCGCCACCCGCTGTACGTTGGTCTGAAGTTCTGCGTCCTGAAGCAGATCGTCCATTCCGAAGGCGTTGCAGAATTGAGTCCACTGCTTGTCGCTGACCACGCCAACAAAAATCTGTGCACCGTCTGCCGTCTCGAAAACGTCGTAGACCGCCCAGGCAGATACGCGCTCCGGCATTGGCACCGCGGGAACTCCGGTTTGGCGGTACTGCACCATGTGTTGCGCGACGAGGAACAGGTTGTTCTCAAACAAACCCGAACGTACAAAGGTGCCTTTGCCGGTGGCCTGGCGTTCCCACAGCGCGGCCTGAATGGCGATTACGCCGAATAGCCCACCCATCACGTCGTTAACCGAAGCACCGGCACGCAACGGGCGCCCTTCGGGGCCCGTCATGTAAGCCAATCCACCCATCATCTGCACCACTTCATCTAGACCGGCGCGCTGCTCGTAAGGGCCGCTGAGAAAACCCTTCAGCGCACAGTAGACCAAGCGAGGGTTGATCTCTTGCATTGCATCATAGCCAAGGCCAAGACGATCCAGCACTCCTGCACCGAAGTTTTCAAGCAGAACGTCGGACTCGCGCACGAGGTGGGTAGCGAACTCGAGGCCCTCAAAGGACTTCAAATTCACTGAGATGCTCCGCTTGTTACGGTTGTAGGTTCCGAATATGCCGGCGCCCGATCCGGGCAGGCGGCGGGTCTTGTCGCCCCCTTCAGCAGGTTCAACTTTGACCACATCGGCGCCGAGGTCGGCGAGGATAAGGCCACAGGTTGGACCCATCACCATGTGGCTGAATTCGACGACCCTGACACCATCAAGGGGTCGTGGCGCATTGGTCATGTTGTGTTCCTTTCGCCAGCGTAGGTAAAGCCCTTGGGCAAGCCGACCTCGGGGACGTTGCCATAGAGGGCCTCATCTGGCAGTCCGCGTAGCAGCACTTCGCGTGCGACGATTAACGCATCGACATCGACACCTGTGCGCAGCCCCATCGCTTCGAGCATAAAAACAAGATCCTCAGTCACAATGTTGCCGGTTGCTCCCGGCGCATAGGGGCAGCCGCCAAGTCCGCCAAGCGAGGAATCGAAAGTAGTCACGTCAACCTCGAGGGCGGCCACGACGTTGGCAAGGCCTTGGCCACGCGTGTTGTGTAAATGAGCGCCTCCCAATATTGAAGCGCCAATCTCGCCGCCCAAGCGGCGGAACATGCGTTTGATCTGGGCTGGGTTGGCATAGCCGGTTGTGTCCGAAAGACCGATGCTATCCGCACCCGCCTTTGCCAATAGGCCAGCCATCTCAATCACCCAGTCTTCCGACACCGTGCCTTCGAGTGTGCAACCAAACGCTGTCGAGATACCGATCTCCACATCCGGGCGCAGCTTCTCGGGTAGAGAGTCGCGATACGCGCAAACTCGGCTCACCTCTTCGATCGCTTGTTCGGGGGTCTTACCAATATTGTTGAGGCCATGCTCCTTTGATGCTGAAATCGGCATGGTCAACTTGAGTGCACCCGCTTCAACGGCGCGTTCTGCGCCCTTAAGGTTGGGAACCAGCGCCAGAACTGTGAGACCTTCAAGTTTGTTCGCTTCTGTTACAAGCTTCGCGCAATCGGCCATTTGCGGAAGCAAGCGCGGTGACACAAAAGATCCCACTTCGATCTCCCGAAGCCCCGATGCTGCCAGCGCTTCGATCCAATCGAGTTTTGCCTCTGTCGGCATCGTGCGCTTGATACTTTGTAGCCCGTCCCGCGGGCCGACCTCACTCACCAGTACATCAATTTCCTGAGGCACACCGAATCCCTCCTCTGTAAATTCTGCGCTGATTGGATTCCATCTGAATAAGGGCGGTCTGCCACCAATCCTCGGCCTCGATGCGTGCTGAAGGGGCCGTCATATCGCACCTTCCTTTTTCAGGGTCGAGATCTGGTCATTGTCATAGCCGAGCTCGGCCAGAATTTCGGTTGTATGCTCACCCAACATGGGCGGCGGCGCATCGACACTAGGAGCCTCACCATCAAGCTTGACACCGACGCCGACCAATTGCAGATCCTCATCACCAACACGGTGGGTTTGTAGCAGGCCTCGATCCGCAATCTGCGGATTTGTTAGCGCCTCGGGCACCGACCAGACCGGGCCTGCAGGAACGCCCTGCGAAGTCAGTTTTTGAACCCAGTCTGCGGTGGAGGCGGTTGCAAATGCTGTCTCCAGTTCGACGGTTAGGTCGGCGCGGTTTGCCAGTCGTTCTTTTCGATCGGTAAAGCGTGGATCTTGGCTTAAGGCCGGGTTACCGATGATCTCGCAGAGTGCCTCGAACTGTTCTTGTTTGTTGGCGGCAATATTCATCACACCATCGGCAGTTTTAAACGTACCGGATGGGCTGGCGGTGAAATTATCATTGCCATTCGGCGTAGGTGCTTGACCGGCGATCAAGTGGTTCGACACCACCCAACCCATCGTCGCAATGACGGCTTCGAGCATCGAGACGTCAATGAACGTACCGCGATCTTCAGCCTTGTTGGCAAGGGCTGCGGCAACGGCGAAAGCCGCTGTCATTCCACCAATGGTATCGCCCATCGGATAACCCACTCGGTAAGGGGCGTTGTTGGCATCGCCGGTGATCGACATCACGCCACTCATTCCTTGCACGATCTGATCATAGGCGGGCAGTTTTGAAAGCTCGCCATCCTGACCGAACCCAGAGATAGCACAATAAACAAGGGCGGGGTTTACCTTACGCAGCGCATCGTAATCAAGGTTCAAACGCGCCATCACTCCGGGACGGAAATTCTCAACCAACGCATCGGCCTTTTGCACCAACTCTTCCAAGATACGTTTGCCGGATGTTGATTTTAAATTCAGCGTGATTGATCGCTTGCCCGGGTTTTGCGCAAGAAAAGACACGCCCATTAAATCTGCGTTGCGCGCAGGATCAGCACCAAGCTGACGCGCAAGATCACCCGTGCCCGGCGTTTCGACCTTGATCACGTCGGCCCCCATATGAGCTAATTGGTGACAGCAAAACGGGCCGGCCAGCACATTGGTTAGATCAAGAATGCGAATACCCTTAAGTGGTGCTTGCGTCATTGTCCGCGCCCTTCATGCACAACTTTGGCAGCAGTAAAAAACTCGCGGCAGTAACTGCCTTTTTCCGGCGCGCCATAGGATGATCCTTTACGGCCCGTAAAGGGCGCGTGGAAATCCATACCTGCAGTGGGTAGATTAACTTGGATCATGCCTGCCTCAGCGTGTTGCGAGAAGTGCTCAATCTTGGCCACATCTTTTGAGACGATGCCCGCTGACAATCCGAATTCACAATCGTTGGCAGTACTAAGTGCGACGTCATAGTCTGGCACGCGCAAAACAGCGGCGATTGGGCCAAAGATTTCGTCACGCGCCACTGGCGCTTCAGGCGACACATCAGTAAACAAGGTCGGAGTAAAATAGTGCCCGGGTGTTTTCGATTTTACTTCACCGCCGCCCGCCGCAAGTGTCGCGCCGTCAGCAACAGCTTGAGTGATGTATTTATTGTTCATAGCCAGCTGCGGTTCACTAGCCGCCGGGCCAATCTGCGTGTTAGGCGCTCGCGCGTCACCGATCCTAAGGTCTTTCATTGCCGCACAAAGACCATCTACAAATGCATCATGTATTCCCTCTGTGACGATTAGTCGGGATGAGGCCGTGCAGCGTTGGCCGGTTGAAAAAAAGCTGCCCTGAATAGCGCAATGAATTGCCAAATCCAGATCCGCATCATCGAGCACTATCAATGGATTCTTGCCGCCCATTTCAAGCTGCATTTTTGCTCCACGAGCAAATAGTGTTGCACCTATATTGCGACCTACTGGAGTAGAGCCTGTGAACGTGACACCGGAAACTTTGGGATGAGTAACGATCGCCTCGCCTACTTCACGGCCTTTACCCATCACAAGATTGAACACACCTTCGGGCAAACCCGCGCGGGCAATAATGTCGGACAACATCCAAGCCGATCCGGGCACCAGTTCGGCGGGTTTAAACACAACGGTATTGCCATAGGCCAACGCGGGCGCGATTTTCCATGCCGGGATCGCCAGCGGGAAATTCCAGGGCGTGATCACACCCACGACACCAATGGGCTCGCGCAAAACCTTAAGCGACACACCTTCACGCAGAGATTGGTAAATATCGCCGGTTGTGCGATATGCTTCGGCCGCGAAAAATTTGAACAGCTGCCCGGCGCGATGCGCTTCAGCTGTTGCCTCAGGCAAAGTTTTACCTTCTTCGCGGGCCAGCATGTCGCCCAGCTCGTCCACACGGGCAAGGATTTCCGACCCAATGCGATCAAGTGCTTCGAACCGTACCAGAGGCGATGTCGCGCGCCATTTTGGATAAGCGGCAGCCGCGCCTTCGATCGCGTCACTGGTTTGTTTGGCGCTAGCTTGCGCGTAATGACCAATCGTGTCGTTAAGATCTGAAGGGTTGATGTTGGCGATAGCATCACTGCCAACAGTCCATGTTCCGGCGACATAGTTGGGAAATTGTTCGGCATTCATAATGCTTCCTCCAACATCGGTCGCCATCCGATATCTTCATGCCGGTGGTCCACGGTGTTGACGTAGAAATACGTTGGGCCGTGATAGCCTCGGCACACCCGTCCATCAGCACGGCTGGCAACAGGTTCAGCCGTCCAACTGACCGCGCCAAACCAGTTCCATAAACCGTTATGCTTCGATTTCAAATGATCCGGGCTAAGTGGGTTAGCACTATCACTTGCATCTGGTTTGGGCGCGTTTAACACGGCGCCGCCCACTAATGCATCCCATTCATTAAGTTGGGTTGCGCCCTGATAAGGGTCACCCTTCGGAGCATCACCACCGGATAGCAAACGACATTGAAACTGCCTGCCATCTATCGATAACTGCGTACCAAAAACGTAACCAGCCTCGTCTAGATCTTGCCAGCTAACGCGTGCAAGAAGCATTCGGTCGGCCACTAGATACCGAGTGTTTTCCTGTTCGAACACATGCCAGCTTATGCACTCAGAAGTATCTTTAGGACTATCTGTTATGGCCCAGTTATTCCAATCCGGGTCGCGCTCAAATTCTGGGATATTGCCAGGCTGCAAACCCTCGTAAGGACAAAGTGCAGACAGATCGGTAATCCATGGACGTGTTGCCGGGGCAAGGATCTGCCCAGCATGTGATAGCCCACCGAGCTGTTGGGTGCCGATGTATTCCATCATCGCCCTGCTTCCGTTTCTGGCACCGGTCGGGTGCGAAAGCGGCGCAGGATTCGGAATAACATTTCTGCTGCAAGAAATTCTGTGCGCTCTGACGGATCAAGCGGCGGTGAAACTTCGACAATATCCAAACCGCCCAAGGGTGCTTCGGCCAAACCATCCAGCAGATCATAGTACTGACGAGGAGTTATACCACTGTGCACAATCGAACCTGTACCGGGAAGGTAACCGGCGTCCATCGCATCAATGTCAATCGATAAATAAAACTCGTCGCAACCCTGCATGGCATGCTCAAGCGCTTGGCGCATGATTTCTTCCGTACCTTTTTCATGCACATCATTCGCGGAAAAAACCAGCCCACCTTGCTCTTCGATTAAGGCCAAGTCACCACCATCAACCCAACCGGCGATGCCGACCCAAACCATATTGCGCACATCAATATTAGGTAACTCGGAAATTCGTCGGGCATTAGTCGCGTGATTGTGACTTCCCCAGGCACCTAAGCGGTCTGAGAAATCCAAATGACCATCGATCTGTATATAACCGAATCGTGCTTTAGGTGCGCGGTTGGCAAGCCCGCGTGAGTACCCGAGACAAGCAGGAAAACTGTTGTAGTGATCGCCGCCCAATGCCAAAGGGATCGCGCCTGCAACGGTTAACGTTTCGGTCATCGCAGCGATGGCCTGCGTCGTCGCGTCAACATCGTCCGGAGTTATCGTAGCGTCGCCGCAATCAACCAACCAATTATTTGCAGGCATGCTATGGCAGTTTGTGTCAGGGTCAAAGCTAGCACCCGTAGGGCGCATGGATTGCAGAAGCGTTGTTGCCCTGCGCAATGCATCGGGGCCAAATCGTGTGCCTAGTCGGCTGGAATGTGTCCAGTCGCTTGGCATGCCCACCACACCTACCTGCTCCGCAGTGACATCGGCCACATCGCATTGTGGCCCATCAAACAGCCGATAGCCTGGTTGAATTAATGGCGAGTGGAATGTCGGATTCACTGCAGTCATATCGATGCGTTTTCCTTGGAGGTTTGCTTACTCGAATGATCAATCCCAAATCCCAGTTGCGCGTATATAAATGACAGAAGAGCCGTGACCATCAGTCGTTGGCCAACTTTCACCACGCCCATGCCGGGTCGGCTTGGGTTTAAACCGGTCAACATGATTGCGCTGACCTCAAACTGCCCCAATGCGCTAAGCCATTGCGTTACCGTATCAAGATCGCAACCGCCTAAGCGGGGCTGGTCACAAAGGGCACTGAGCGATGTTTCAAACACGGACAAATCGAATCGAACAAACAGCGGCTTTGATGTGTCACGCCATTGGAAAAGCTCGACAAGTTGCGCGGCGATGTTTGAGTTGCCGCTTAAAGCTCGATCACTGGATAATTTGGCATTAGACAACTTGCCATTTGACAGTGGTGCATCGGAGCGCGGTGCATTCAACAGCATGGCATTCCCAGGAGTGGTATTCATGAGCGGCGCCATATGAAAGTCCTGTGCACCACGCGCTATACCGCCAAGCTGTGCTGTCTGACAATCAGGTAGTGCGTTCTGCACTGTCTTAGCTAAGTGATCTGACCCACCTAAAATCACTGCGCAGGCACCGTTGCCAGAAATCTGCTGTGTTGCTTCCTTCAATGCTGCGTGGTTCGCATCATCGGTTCCCTTTGATAAATCCCCAAGGTCGCACAAGCGTTCATGCAAGCCGTCGGTTTGAATATCTTGTCGCGCATCGATATCAACCGGATGGCTGAACTGCGGGTTTGCATGCCAGCCAAAATAGACGGACGTTTCGCGCAACGCGCGCGGCGCTAATGACTGGCCTGCATATGGCGCACTGGTGTCTTCAAACGGGATGCCAAGCACGGCCAAATCACCAGGCCCAACATCGCTGATTGCTTTGGTTTGTGATCGCATGAATGACAAATGCCCTGCCATGCGCGGCAACGGTGCCGAACGTAAAGGCATTACAGCGCTCCTTTATTAAAGCGTTCAGTACTAAGGCGACCAGTTACCGCCTGCACGATCGCCAAAGCCGCGTGAGTTTCCGTGCTGCCTCGATTGTCTAACGTAGGGGCAAGCCCATAAACCGCCGCGGCGACAATGTTGCCCGGCGTGTTTTCAATTTGCTTAATCATCTGCGCAGGCGACATCCCGGCCAGACGACGCGGTTGCGACAACCAGACGGCCGCAAGCTCCTGTAGATCTACAGCCAGAATGATTGCTTCGTCTTCGCGCGGATGACCACCCGTGACGCCCTCCGTTATAGAAACGACTGAAACATCCGTCCCTTTGATCTTCTTTACAGCAGTACCAAGCGCCTTCAAGCCGCTGGCATCACCGCCAACCAAAACCATCCGCGCGTTGGTTGCAAGAACCGCCTCGCATTGCGAGATAACGGCAGAAAAATGTTTATCAGGTTCAAGCGGAAATACATTCACATCCCCTAGATCGATAGCATTTGCAGGAGCGTTTTCGGGCGTGTTTTTAATTGCAATTTCGGACGCGCACTCGGACGAAATGCCGGCCGAACTGCCAGGCACTGATGCGTATCGCAATTGCCTTGCAAGATAACGCTGACCCTGCGACGGCCGCTCGAGATTGTCACAAAAATACCCTGCTATCGCGACTTGCCTTGGCAATAGATCTTCTAAATCGCCAACAGGTAAGCCGAGAAAGCTCGGGATCATGTCCAGTGGTTTTTGAGCGGCATCAGTCATTGCGCAGCGCTGCGTTAAGAGTTTCAATTGCAGCCAATTCAGACATGCCTCGCGTGTCGCGTGCAGGTGCAAGACCAGTAATAACAACCGCCTGCCAGCTGCAAGTCATCGATCCAATGACTGACACCAACGTTTCGGGTTTCATGCCAGCGGGATTAAGACCGACCGTACCTGCAGCATGTCCTAGATCAATGACAGACATATCGATCCATAAAACAGCGCGCTTAGGCATAGTTAGAATATCTGAGTGCCCTTCATCCAACTGCCGCGCTGTGCGCCAGTCCATCTTGCGCTTCGTGATTTGATCCCAGACATCGGCGGGTTGATCTCCATTAAGGCCCACCCATATCGTGTTTTCTGATCGCGCTGCGACATCACCCAGAGCGTGTGGTATGGCCGCAACAACGGGCAGATCAGGAAGAGCCTGCAGCACGGCAGTTGCAACATCTGACGCGCCTCCAAGCACAACCGATGTTATTTCTTGATCCACCATTTGCACGATAAGCTCGACCAATGCGCCAAACCAATCGCCCGACCCATCTCCCACCACGTTCAAATTTCCCAGATCGCGGCCACTGACTGGCAAATCGATGCCGAGCTGTTGTGTCATCTTTCGCAGCGCATCCGGCGCCATCGAAGTTCCAAGACGTGGCCCACCATCAACTTCGCTAGGCACACCCACCACTCCAACACTTCCCACTTCACATTGTGATAAATCGCCCAATGGCAAACCGGCATAACTGGATATCATCGAATTTTTCTGTGTATTATTCATTCCTACATGCCTTCATTGATTGCGATTTCCAATTGCATCGAAGTTGGCTACACCACGTTGGCTTCGATAAGCCACGCAATTGCATCGATAAGGTCTTCTTATGCTCGACAAGCCCCAAGCGACAGACACAACAGGAGGCGTTGAAGCCGTTGAACGCGCGTTGCGTGTGTTGGACTGCTTTGTCCCCGGGGATGCGGGGCTGTCTCTGAAAGAGGTTGCGGATCGCAGTGGAGTAAACAAAGCGACAATCCTGCGCCTGAGTGTCTCGCTTGAAAAGTTTGGTCATATCACACGAGATGCCGAAGGCTTGTTTCACCTCGGCCCATCTTTGTGGCGCCTGGGATCCGTTTTTCGTCAGAACCTGCGTATGGGGCCGGTTGTGCGACCGGTGCTGGCGAACCTTGTGAAAGCAACGGGCGAAAGCGCGTCGTTTTACGTGCAGCGCGGCGACTCTGGGGTTTGCCTCTACCGTGTTAATTCGCACAGGCTTGCGCGGGATCATGTTGAAGAGGGAGAGATCATTCCGCTGAGCATGGGTTCGTCGGGCCAGGTATTGGATGCCTATTCCATCGGGCAAGGCAAACACGCCAGCAAAATCCGAAAGGCCGGTTTCTATCTCAGTCTTGGCGAGCGTGATCCGGATGTCGCCGGATTGTCTGTTCCTGTTCTTGGGCTTGAAGACGAGCTGCTTGGAGCGGTCAGTTTGTCGGGTTTGCGCGTACGCTTTAGCAAAACCACTGTCGAAAGTTACCGAGCCGCTGTGCTTGATGCCGCCCGCCAAATCCGGGTTGAGTTTGGAGAAAGATAAGGCTCGCATCATTCCGCCTCATCCTTTCTTCGGCCGATCATCTGAACGCCGATGAGCGCCACAATCGATACAACAATCAGGCAAGTGGAAATTGCGGCGATGGTCGGATCAAGTTGATCGCGTAGTGAATTAAACATGCGGCGAGTGATGGTGGCGTTGTCCCCGCCCGAGACCAGCATCGAAATCACCACTTCATCCAGCGATGTAATGAAGGCCAGAAAAGCCCCGGTCTGGATCGAGAATTTGACTTGCGGTACAGTCACAGTCCACAACGCGTACGCACGCGATGAGCCAAGGCTACGTGCTGCCAACTCCTGATCAAAATCATAGTTCTGCAATCCCGACATGACAGTCACAATCACAAAGGGCAGCGCTATCGCGGTATGAGCAATCACAATACCGGTCAGCGTGTAATTGAGTCCCAGCTTGGCATAAAGACTGAACACACCAACTGCAATCAGGATTACCGGTACAACAATAGGCATGATCACGAGGACCTGTGCCGTGTTCCTGATTCGAGGGGTGGAACAATGCAGGCCATAGGCACAGAGCGATCCTAAAGGCGTGGCTATCGCAGTGGTTATCACTGCCGCAATCAAAGACGTCTTCGTAGCGCCCATCCATTCTGCCGACGTAAAATACGCTTCATACCAACGAAACGAAAACGACGTTGGCGGGAACTCTAAGAATGAAGCACCCGAAAATGACATCGGGATCACGATAAGCGTGGGCAGGATCAGAAAGAACAGCACCGCAATGCCGACTACCGTTAGCCACAGACCATCAATTTTACGTTGTCCGACTTGTTCCATTTTCAAATCCTCAACGCATGAATAGTTTGTCGAGACCGAACACACGGTTCATCAACCAGATCATCACCAGTGCCAGTAGCAACAGCACAACACCTAAGGCGGATGCCGCACCCCAATTGGAATAGACGGTGATGGTGCTTTCGATGCGCTGCGCCAGCATTTGTACCCGACCGCCGCCGAGCAATGCAGGCGTGACGTAAAAACCGAGAGAGAGAATGAATACCAATACAACGCCTGCAAAGAGGCCCGGTAATGACATCGGAAAAAACACACGCCAGAAAGCGCCGCGCGGACTCGAACCGAGCCCCACTGCTGCGCGAACCAGGTCGGTGTCAATGCTGCGCATCGTGGCGTAAAGCGGCAAGATCAAAAATGGCAACATGATATGCACCATGCCAATGATCGAACCCGTCAGGTTGTGCGCAAGTTGCAGCGGCTCGTCAATTACGCCAAAATGCATCAGCGACGAATTGATGATGCCTTTACGTTGCAACAGCACTAACCACGCATAGGTACGCACCAGAACCGACGTCCAGAAAGGAACCAGCACGAAGACCATCAAAATGTTAGCGGTTTTGTTTGGCATCCTGGTCAGCCAGTAACAAAGTGGATAACCAAGAAGCACACAAATCAACGTAACGGCAACGCTAATCTGAAACGTGACAACAAAGGTGCGCCGATACAACTTGCTTTCAAAAATGCGCGCGTAGTTTTTCGAACTCAACTCCCCTGCCGCATCATAAAAAGAGAGTGAAGACAACCAAAAAATAGGCAGAAAAACGACAACTAAAATGGCAAGAATGGCGGGCAATGAAAGCCCGAAAAACGTCAGACTTTCACGGCGTTTTTCAGATTTAAGTTTGCCTGCATTGTGAAGCATATCGCTACCATCATTAGTCTCAGCAACAGTGCTCACGACACATGTTCCGGTACGATGATTGTGTCTTCGGGATGCAAGGCAAGGCCAATTCGCTCACCTTTTGCAGGCAGGCCAGTCTGGCCAGCACGGTTGGCAGGCACGCGTACATTAATCTGGCCCGCACTCTCGTGCGACACAATAACGAGCACACTGTCACCTTGATAAATAATGTCGTGTACATGGCCAGACAAATCATTGGCAGTTTCAGGCACAGCACCTGTTGTGACCTCCAACAGCTCAGGCCGGATCACCAATCGATGGCCACCGCGACCTTGAGCGATGGGCAAATCAGATTTAAGCACGCGGCCATTAAGTTTCGCCGTATCGTTGGCAACCTCCACCGGCAACGAAACTGATTCACCGACAAAGTCTGCAACAAAGAAACTGTGAGGCTGACGATAGAGCCGCTCGGGTGTATCGATCTGCTCGATCCGTCCGTGATTAACGACTGCAATGCGGTCCGACATCGTTAGTGCTTCGCGTTGATCATGGGTCACGTACACAACCGTTGCATCCAATTTTTGATGCAGTGCTTTTAATTCGATCTGCATATGTTCGCGCAGCTTTTTGTCGAGCGCAGACAAGGGCTCATCCATAAGGATTATCTTCGGCTCGAATACCATCGCGCGAGCAAGCGCCACACGTTGCCGTTGACCGCCGGACAATTGGTTAATGCGTCTATCCCCATAACCACCAAGCTGCACGGTATCCAGCGCACGTTCGGCGCGCGTTTTTTGATCGCTTTTGGAGACTTTGCGAACCTTTAGTGGATAGGCTACGTTTTCCGCAACCGTCATAAACGGAAACAAGGCATAGCTTTGAAACACCATACCCAGGCCGCGTTTGTGCGGCGGCGTTGTAATCACTTCACGGGTCCCGAACTGGATCGACCCACTATCAGGACGCGCAAAACCAGCGAGCGCCATAAGCAGTGTTGTTTTGCCTGAGCCCGATGGCCCAAGCAACGTCAGAAACTCGCCCGCAGCAATATTCAACGACACATCATCGAGCGCTTTGATCGCTCCGTATGCCTTACTAAGATTGGCTATGTCGATAGGAAGAGATTGAACAGCAGATGACATGCAGACTCCTGACTTGATTAAAAATGGGCGCAGCGCTGGCGCTTAGTAATAACGCGCAGCGCCGGCTCTTAGCTGCTAGTCTGCTAAAAACGTTTGCTGCGCCCACACGGTTTACTGCTGAATCAGCGTATCAAACTCTTCGGTTAACTCACCCAGCTGACCGATGTAAAAGTTTGGGTCGACAAGAAGCTGCTTGTCGTAGTTTGCCGGATGCGTATTAACTAGCAACGCCTTATCGCCCTCAATAATGCCAGTGTCAAAGGCTCCGGTATTCACCGGACCCAACGGCATTGTGACAGCCAGCCGTGCCTGCGATTCGGCTCTGAGTAATTCATTGATCAGACGCATCGCATTCTCAACGTTTGGCGCGCCCTTCGGTACTAACAAGCAATCTATATCCATGGTGCCACCATCGAATGCATAAGCGACTTCAACGCCGGATTCGATAACACTTTCCACACGGTTATGGCCCATGTGGATCACGTCTACTTCACCATCACGCAGCAATTGTGCGGATTGCGATCCGCCTCGATACCAAACGGTGACCTCGGGAGCGATCTCTTCCAGTTTTGACCAGGCGCGCTTCATGCCCTCGTCCGTGGCCAAGGTGCTATAGACGTCCGCCATGGGTACACCATCTGCCATCAATGCTGCCTCAAGGTTGTAATTCACCTTGCCATGCATGCCGCGCTTGCCGGGGAATTTTTCCAGATCCCAGAACTCTGCCCAGTTAGACGGACCTTTGTCGCCAAAGACATCCTTGCGGTAAGCGATCACTTTGGTGAAGTTAATGAAGCCAATATAGTTGTCATGGATCAGCTCTTTAGGGATACCCGTCGTGTCGACAACTGAATAGTCGATCGGCTCTAAGCTGCCCTCTCGGCTGAGTGTTTCACACGATGGCAAATCTTGTTCGGTCACATCCCAAGCAACTGCGCCTGCTGTAATTTGCGCGCGCACATCCGCAATACCATTTGTCGTATCTTCCTTTACCGTGATACTCAAAGCGCTGGCTGCAGGACCAAGCATTGCTGAGCGTAGAGCATCCTGGAATGATCCACCCCAGGATGCAAACACCACTTCGCCTTCGGCGAATGCGGGCGCGGCCAATGCCAGGCTGCTTGCAACGATGCTGGCAACTAGCGATAATTTTTTCACTTCTTTCTTCATGTCAGACCTTCCTTTAATTGTTGATTGAATACTTCGTTAGATTTTTCTTGGTGGTTGTCGTGATCAGCTTGCAATATGTCTTCAACCCAACTGGCAATCAGTTGTGGCTGTTCGAGCATGATGAAATGGCCGGTATTCGATACCAACGTAATCACTGCCTGAGATAGTCGAGCACGTAAAGCATCTAACCAAAGCGAAGAAGATTGATGCGTCACTGCTTGGCGAACTTCGTGTTTGTCGAGCGACGTTGATTGCAAGATTGTTACTGGGCAGGTAAGGCGGTCGATGGCGGCAAGAAATCTATCGCGATCCCATGTGGCCATAGCATGGTAATAAGCTAGCAAAACGTCAGACGAATATTGAGCAACCCGGTTCACCATGTCACGCGTTTGATCTGGTTCAAGATTACCGACCATCATCGATTGGATGGCGGCGCTCGCCCACTCTTGCTGACCTTGCTGCGCAAGCTGTTCTGCCAAGCGTGCAACCGCTTCATCGGGATCTTCAGGTACGTTGCTGCCATCCACCAACAGAAGGTGGGTGACTCGCTCTTGCCATTTCGCGGCCAGCTCGATCACAATCCGCGCACCCATGCTATGACCGACTAGTGCAAAGCGATCAAAACCCAGTTCATCTGCATGTGCGATCACATGAGCCGCACAGTCATTAAGACTGATCGCTCCCTCTAATTGCACGGCATCGGGGCTACCGGGAAGCTTAGCAATGCCAATCTGAACGCTGTCTGGAATGAGCGACGAGACATCGCTCCAATCCTGCCATCCGCACCCCCATCCATGAACGAAGATGACGTTCAAAGGTTCTGTCCGGTTGGACGCAGCACTTGAGCTCATCGCAATCACTAGAACCTATTGCTGAACTAGTGTGTCAAACCGCTCTTGCAATTCTGCATAGTTTTCGACGTAAAAGCCTGCGTCAATGACTACTTGAGACTTCATGTTGTCAGGGGCGGCATTGTTTTTGGCGGCTAGCTCAGGCGAGATCAGTCCGGTGTCGAATGCCTTCGCATTAACAGGACCATAGGAGATGGCCACCGCCATGCGCGCCTGAGCTTCGGCCGACAGTATCTCGTTGATCACCCGCATAGCATTTTCGCGATTTGGCGCGCCCTTGGGTACCAACAAGCAATCCGCATCGGTCGTGGCCTGGTTCCAGGTAAACCCAACTTTTATTGCATCGGCATTCAGCGCTTCTGCGCGGCCATTGCCAATATGAATGAAATCAATTTCTTCATCTGCCATCAACTGCGCCGCTTGCGAGCCTCCCCGATACCAGACAGTGATATCAGGCGCGATCTCTTCAAGCTTGGCAAAGGCTCGGTCTACACCGCCTTCACTATTTAGAACTGTGTTTACATCCGTCGGGTCCACACCATCCGCCATTAACGCCGCTTCTAGCGCATGTGAAACCGAATTAAACATCGCGCGAGTCCCTGGGTAGGCTTCGGTGTTCCAGAAATCAGCCCAAGACTGTGGACCGTTCTCCCCAAATTTTCCAGCTTGCCAGCCGATGACAAGCGAATAAGTCAGTATGCCAACCCATTCACTGTCCACAAGACTGTCAGGGATGCCATCGGTTGATACCACGTCATAGTCGATGGATTCCAGCGCCCCCTCCTGCTTCAAACGGGCGCAGTCGGACAATGCTTGTTCTGTGATATCCCAGGCAACCGCACCCGCAGTGATCTGCGCGCGCACGTCTGCAATGCCGTTTGTCGTATCTTCTTTGATGGTAATCCCTAACTTTTTCGCCGCTGGGTTTAGCATGGAATCCCGAAGTGCATCTTGGAAGGAACCTCCCCACGATGAAAATACCACCTCGCCTTCGGCGAAGGCAGGCGCAGCCAATGCCAAGCTGCCTGCAGCGACGCTGGCACGGATGCAGGTAGCAAGCGATAGTCTTCTTTGTTCTTTCTTCATGTCAGACCTTTCGTTTATTGTCGTTTGGTTGGTGGCGTGTGACATTTATGGCCACATGGTTGCTCACTATACATCGTTTCGGTAGACAAAACGTCGTTTCGTTATAGATAATTCGCATTTGATTAGATCTGTACTTCAGAATTCGCTTTTATTCTTTACAGAGCATTGACGCTTCCAACTGTGTCTATCAACGAGGCGATGATCCTCATCGAAACCCGTGCGCTTTTCAGTCGCGGTATTGGATTGGTTGATGTTCAATTGCTCGCATCTACTCTGATCTCACCGGATACGCAATTATGGACACGGGATAACCGCCTACACGATGTTGCTGCAGAGCTTGGTATCGCTTACACCCGTGCCTGAATGACAATCTTTGATTCTTTCATTGAAGCGGATCCGGGTTGATGACATCCGCGGACTTATGTTGATGACAGTGTCAGCGACGTAGGTCTACGCTCGCTGTCAGCTATTCACTTACGCGCCTTTACTATTGAAATAATTGCAATCAATCTAGATCCGCAGACTCTTGAAAATGCACCAGTACAAAATCAGTGCTTGTAGCCCTTTTCGACGGCGCAACACAACTGAATCCTATTTTATGATCACCTCCGGCCCCATAAACGTATTTGGTAAGAAAGTCGATATCCAAGGTACATAAGTAACGATAATCAGGAACACAAACAGTACGCATAAGAATGGCAGCGCCGCTCGCACCACTCGCATCATCGGCATTCCCGCCACACCAGAGGTTACGAACAGGTTCAACCCTACCGGCGGCGTGATCATACCGATCTCCATGTTCACGACCATGATGATGCCTAAATGGATCGGGTCAATGCCAAGCTCCATAGCAATCGGAAACACAAGTGGCGCTACAATTACTAGCAACCCCGAAGGTTCCATAAATTGACCACCAATCAGCAAAATGATGTTAACAACAATCAGGAACATGACAGGACCAAGCCCTGCCGACAGCATTGCCGTTGCGATATGCTGCGGAACTTGCTCATCCGTTAACACATGCTTCAGGATAAGCGCATTGGCAATAACGAACAGCAAAGTCACTGTCAACTTCCCCGCTTCGAACAACGTATCGATCGTGTCTCGATGAAAGAACACTGAAATGATCGCCCAAGGGCGGTGACGAAGCGCAACACCGCCCGAGTTATCATTCACTGCTGCAGCGGATAAGCTGCGCTGCTGGTTACCGGCTAACGGCCCCATATCTTTGTAGACAAAGCTTGCGATGATGAAGGCATAAACGGCAGCGACAGCAGCCGCTTCAGTGGGTGTAAATATCCCACCGTAAATGCCACCCAGAATAATCACAATCAGGAACAGGCCCCAACCGGCGTCGCGGCCTGATGCAAAGACTTCTCCCCACCCTTGCCATTCGCCTTTGGGCAGGTTCTTAATTTTCGCGATGACATAAATGGTCGTCATCAACATAAATCCTGCTAACAAACCCGGAATAACGCCTGCCAAAAACATACGTCCAACCGACACTTCAACAGACGCTGCATAAACCACCATCACGATGGATGGCGGGATAAGAATGCCTAATGTTCCTGCGTTACAGATGACCCCAGCAGCAAAGTCTTTGGAATAACCCATTTGACGCATACCACCGATAACGATAGTTCCAATAGCCACAACGGTTGCAGGAGAAGAACCCGAGAGCGCGGCAAACAACATGCAAGCGAAAACACCGGCAATCGCCAAACCTCCAGGAAGATGACCAACGCACGCAATCGAAAACCGGATAATTCGTTGCGCAACGCCGCCGGTTGCCATAAAGGACGATGCCAGAATGAAGAACGGGATGGCGAGCAGTGTGTAGTGACCTTCGAACGCACTGAATAAAGTCTGCGCTACCGATGCCACTGAACTATCGGAGAACCACAGTAAAAACAAAATCGACGACATGCCAAGGGCAACCGCAATCGGAACACCGATCATCAGCAAACCTATAACCATCGCGAATAACAGAACAACGTCCATCAGCTCTTACCCTTCAGTTGTTCGCGAGCGTCTTGAATATCGTCCTCAACTTCATGACTAGCAACGATACGGTCAGACTTTCCTGTCCATAGTGACCATCCGGCTTGCAGAAAACGCAACAGCAACAAGGCCATTGATAAAGGCAGCACGGCATAAGGCATGAAGCGTGGAATTTTTTCATACTCCTCCCCATCATTGAATACCGTTTCCATCCAACCCAGAATGGCTGGATGCGGGATGTCGTTAACTTCGTACCAACCGTTTTTGCGAAACTTTTCTTCGAAGCCGGTCGGGAACCAACGCCCTTCGGTCGCTGGCAGATTGGCAAAATTAGCCCAATAATCCCAAGCCCCTTTGAGCATCACGAAACTGAAGGCGATGCACACACCGACTGCAACCAAACCCATCGTGCGGCGTGGTTTTGCGGGCAGCATATTAATGATGATATCGACACCGAGGTGAGAGCCTTTTTTGACCGCGTAAGATGCCCCCAGAAGCACGAGCCAACCGAATAGAAAAACGGTCAGTTCCAATGCCCAGAGAATATTCTGGTTAAAACCGTAGCGCATCACCACATTGGCAAAGGTGATCAGTGTCATTACACCAAGGATGCCCGCGATCAACGTCTCTTCAATGCGATCAGTGAACGATCTTGTGCTATCCATCCTGCGCTTTCCCGTTGTTAAACCAGGGGCGGTTTTCCCGCCCCACTCTCAGACGAAAACTAGCTACCAGTATTAAAAGACTGCGCAGCGTCGATCATGTCCTGACCAACATCATCAGAGAATTGCTCCCAAACAGGCTTCATAGCATCGACCCAAGCCTGACGTTGTTCAGGTGTCAGCTTTCGCACCTCAGTGCCTGCATCGATAATGGCTTGGCGGTTGGATTGATTAACGGCGAATGACTCAGCATTGCGTACCTGAGTGACCTCATTGAGTATCGTTAGAAACTGATCGCGAATATCGGCATCGAGACCGTCGAGCCAATCAACACTAGTCACTACCAGATAGTCGATAACACCATGGTTGGTCTCCGTGATGCCGTCTTGTACTTCGAAGAATTTCTTGCCATAGATGTTCGACCAAACGTTTTCCTGGCCATCGACAACACCCTGTTGCAACGCACCATAAACTTCAGAAAAAGCCATCTTTTGTGGAGCGCCGCCAATGGCTTCCATTTGTGCCACTAGAACATCTGATGACATCACTCGGAACTTTAATCCGTTAGCGTCCTTTGGTGACATCAACGGCACGTTGGCAGACATTTGTTTCATTCCGTTATGCCAAAACGTTAAGCCCTGAATGCCACGACGCTGCATGCTATCGAGGAGTGCCTGGCCTGCATCAGAGGCTTGGAAGGCGTCAACAGCTTCAATGTCTTCAAACATGAATGGCAAGTCAAAGATACGGAACTGTTTGGTGAACTTTTCGAACTTAGATAAAGACGGAGCAGCGAGCTGAACATCGCCTTGTAAAAGTGCTTCCAATACTTTGTTGTCGTCATAAAGCGTCGAGTTTGGAAACACCTCGATGCACGCCTTGCCGTTCATCTCTTCGTTAATGCGCTCGGAAAGCAACGTGGCCGCGATACCTTTTGGGTGCTTGTCTGTATTGGTGACGTGGCTGAACTTGATCACCGTCTCGCCATCGTCGCAAGCTGCAATCGCGGTGTTAGCGCCTAAGACCATGGTCAGTGACAGCGCTGTGCTGAGTAAGTTTTTCATATGATTCTCCAGTTATGCCACCATGTGGCGGTTTTTCGTTTTGCGCCCCGAGCGCTACTTACTGTTCGAATCTAGCACGCACAATCGATGAGATTATTCGGCATAACTAATCAGTATTTCCGAACAAATCATTGCAATTAATCTGTGCTAACGTAGAAAAAAAGCAATCGTCGGGTCAGTAAACGTGTTTGAGGGTTTCGTTGAGGAGAGAATCGAAGGAGACGGCGCGACGCTGTTTCTCCGCCGCGCGGGTCCTAAAGGCGCAACGCCAATTGTGCTGTTGCATGGTTACCCGCAAACATCCGCAATGTGGCACTTTGTTGCGCCAATACTCGCCAAGTCCTATCAGGTCGTTTGTCCGGATTTGCGCGGCTATGGTCAGTCGGACAAACCGACAACAGATGCTTTACATAAGCCCTATTCAAAACGTTCAATGGCTAACGATATCGTCGCGGTTATGCAGCGTCTTGGTCATGAACGGTTTCTTATTGGCGCTCATGATCGTGGTGCGCGGGTCGCGCATCGATTGGGCCTCGATCATCCTGATCGCGTTAGTGCGATGGTGTTACTCGACATTGCGCCGACACGTGAGATGTATGCAAACACCAGCGCAGACTTTGCGCAGGCCTACTGGCACTGGTTCTTCTTAACCCAACCTCAACCGCTGCCTGAAACCATGATCAATGCTGACCCAATCAGATTCTGGAAACTGAAATGTTTCAATCAAGCGGGCGGCGATAATCCTTTCTCTGATGCGGCTTTGGCTGAGTACTTAGCAGCCTTCGCAATGCCTGATGCAATTCATGCAAGCTGCGAAGATTATCGCGCCGCTGTAGGCATTGATATAGACCACGATAACGCCGATAACGGACGGAAACTCATCATGCCCATTCTAACGCTCTGGGCAAAACGCGGTGTGATTGCCAAGTGCTTTGATGCACTTGACCTCTGGCAACAGCGTGCCGAACAAGTTCAAGGCGAAGCACTTGATACAACGCACTACATGGCGGAGGAAATCCCTGAAGACATCGCTGTTCGGATGTCTAACTTCTTTGCACACAACCCAATCCACGCGGAAGCCAACGAATGAGCCGAACGCTGTATGACAAGTTAGTTGATGCGCATAAGGTTTGCGAATTACCCGATGGCGATATGCTGATCTACGTCGATCTGCACATCATGAACGAATACACTAGCCCACAAGCGTTTTCAGGGCTCGATACCAAGCAGTTGGGTGTTTGGCAACACGAGGCACATCTAGCAGTAGTTGACCATGTCAACGCAACCAAAAGCAGTGAGCCGCACGATGCAGCATCTAAACTACTGATAGACAATTTGGAAGCTAACTGTCTTAAACACGGTATCGCCTTCTACGGTTTGGGTGATAGGCGGCAAGGTATAGAACACGTCGTTGTACCCGAACAAGGGCTGGCCGCACCGGGTATGTTGATCGCTTGCGGCGATAGCCACACCACAACTTATGGCGCTTTTGGAGCGCTTGGTTTTGGTATTGGCACCTCTGAAGTCGAGCACGTACTGGCAACGCAAACGCTCCGCTATAAACGGTTAAAGACGATGTTAGTAGAAATCGACGGCGATCTTGCACCGGGTGTTACCGCCAAAGACATCATCATGAAAGCTGTGCAAGTTATCGGTGCAGGTGGTGCCAATGGTTATGCAATAGAGTTTGCGGGCGCAGCCATTCATTTGCTGCCCATGTCTGGTCGCATGACGATCTGCAACATGGCCGTAGAACTGGGTGGCCGCGCTGCATTGATCGCTGCAGATGACAAAGCTTATCGCGTTGCGGCTGGAAAGGCACACAGCGAAACGCTTAACTTTGATCGTGAAACTTGGGTATCAGATGCCGATGCAACATTCGACAAGACGTTAACGATCGACGCTAGTGCCATTGCACCGTTGGTCAGCTGGGGCACCAGCCCAGATCAATCTGTTCCGATTGACGACCACGTTCCGCAGTTCAGTAACCAAACAACTCCAAAAGCCAAAGCAGCAATGGAACGCGCCCTGGACTACATGGGTTTAACGCCCGGGCAATCGATGCAGGACATCGCGATAGACAGTGCCTTTATCGGTTCTTGCACCAACGGCAGAATCGAAGACTTGCGCGATGCCGCTCAACTCCTTAAAGGGCGCAAGGTTGCACCAGGCGTCAATGCCGTGGTTGTTCCGGGGTCAGCCATCACAAGAATGCAAGCGGAGACCGAAGGGCTAGACAAGGTATTTACCGATGCCGGTTTCGAATGGCGTCCGGAAAGTGGTTGTTCAATGTGCTTGGCTATGAATGATGATATCGCTATGGATGGAGAGCGGGTTGCCTCCTCCACCAATCGCAATTTCGAAGGCCGCCAAGGTCGCGGGGCGCGCACACATTTAATGAGTCCTGCCATGGTAGCCGCCGCCGCTGTTGCGGGCCACTTAGCCGATGTGCGCGATTATTCGTTGGAGACTCTATAAATGCCAAAAGCAATTTCAGGTATGGCCGCCCCGCTTCCGCTGGCCAATGTCGACACCGATGTGATCATGCCGAAGCGTTTTTTGATAACGATCACTCGCGAAGGATTAGCCGATGGCACCTTTGCCGATCTTCGTTTTGATGAGTCTGGCAAACCTCGTCCCGACTTCGTTCTTAACCAAACACATTGGTCACAGGCCACGATTTTAGTTGTAGGTGACAATTTCGGCTGTGGCTCCAGTCGCGAACATGCGGTCTGGGGTATGCGGCAGCTTGGTATCGAGGCCTGTATAGGAACAGGCTTTGCCGGAATCTTTTTCGATAACGCACGCAAGAATGGACTAGCCCTACCCGTCGTCACCGCAGAGGAGCGCGATGCGTTAATGCAACTGGCTAAAAGTAACAACGGCAACGTCATGACGATCGATATCGAACATCGCACGATAACAGCGGGCGAGATGACCTTGTCTTTTCAAATGGATGATGCAACCCAAGCTGCGTTAATCCGTGGCGGAGATGAAACATTAGATACGCTGGAGTATGCTGATGCCATTCGAGCCTTTGAAAAAGGGCTTACTGATGGCATGCGGGTCAGTGTTATCAAATGACCCATCAATTTGCTCATCTAAAAACTCATCAAACAAAAAAGGGGAGCAACTGAATTGGACATCAGGCAACTCGAATGTTTCGTTGCCGTGGCTGAGGAGCTTCACTTCCGCAAGGCTGGTGAGCGGCTAGCGCTTAGCCAATCCGCTCTGTCCGAACGCATCGCAGCGCTTGAACACGAACTGGGTGCGCGTTTGTTTTTTCGGACCACCCGTCAGGTGAGCCTGACTCAAGCCGGGGCAGAATTCGTTAAGCCCGCCAAAAAAATACTGTTGGATATTGAAAGATCAGTATCCAACCTGCGCCACACCGCCGAGTCTGATTTGCGCCGTATACGCATAAGTGGCGTTGACGAGGCGATCTCGATGCTATTGCCCAAAGCACTGCTCGCGTTTCGAAAAGCCGATCCGAATGTTCACGTTCAAATCTTGGAAGTCTCGTCATCGGAACAACATTCTCAGGAACTCATCGCCCATCGGACAGATGTGGCTTTTGTGCGAACTCCTCAGAAAGACGAATTCATCACCAGCGAGCTTTTACATCGTCAGCGAATTTTGGTGGTGCTTGCCGAATCTAATCCGCTTTCACAGGCCAGCAGCCTTTCTGCTTCCGATATCGTCGATCAACCCATCGTAGGTTATCCAAAACACGCTCGCCCCATCCTGCACGAGGCACTCTGGAGCGAATTCCGCAAGATCGATGCGCAGCCGAGCATTGTTTGCGAGATAATAGATAAGTCAACGTTGCTGCAATTTGTTGCGCACGGACTCGGGATTGCACTGGCCCCGGCGTGGGTTCAGAAAATCGCTCCCCCGGGTGTTGTCTTTGTTCCATTTGAACCTTGCGAGAATCAAATCGAACTGTATGTTGCGTTTCGCAAAACCGGGAACTCAGACACGGTTGAAAGATTTGTGGAGGCTGTTAGAGGGACCTGTCACACCTGACAATAGTAATGAACAGATGACGCACGTTCTCAAATAATCTCTCTTGAACCTCATTTACTCCAGCATTTAACTGGACCTGAGATGGTCACAACTCGCGGACTTTAGATGGTCCCGGACCTACAATTTACGTCCGGAACCATCTAAAGTCCGTTTCGGACCTGAGATGATCACAAAAGGACCATCTCAGGTCCACATGAAACAGAAAGTTATGAACCGAAATTAGAAAGAAGAAATTTATCCACAACGAGCACAAAATGCGGAACATCAGATTGATTTTCTCTGAGCCCTATTTATCAATGATGTAGAGCCACGGTCTACTACGTCGAAACGTGAGAAACGTCCTTATCCGGTGAATAGATATCCAGAATATTCCAATGACCAGTTGTAGGGGTTGGGTTATTGATCATCGGGACATCTAATACCGTTGGGCGTGCACTGCTTATTGCTTCTTTTAACGCAGGTAATAACTCATCGGCACTGGTAATTTTTATGCCTACCGCACCATAGGCGTTTGCGATGGCAGCATAGTCCGGCCCGTATTGGGGTGTTGCGGCAGTACCCGGGAATGTGGTGCCATAGGTGAGCCCGTAATGTGCTTTTTGAAGCCCGGCTATCGTGCCAAAGGCGTTGTTATTCATGACTAACCAAACAATGCCAAGGTTGAGTTCTACTGCAGTGGCAAGCATTGCAGGGTTTTGCCCAAAACCACCATCGCCCACGAGGGAAATCACCACTCGTTCGGGTGCTGCCAACTTAGCGCCAATAGCACCCGGCGGGCCAAAACCCATTGTGGCAAAACCACCGGGCGTTAATATTGAACCGGGCGATAAAATATCAAATTGCTGCCCTACGCCGTTTTTATTCCAACCCACATCTGTAGTGATAATCGCATCTTCAGGTAATGCCTTTCGCGTATCACTAAGAATTCTCTCAGGCATCATTGGAAATTCAGCGCTATTCGCAATGGCTTTATTGCTGTCTTTAAAAGCTGTTCTGAACGCTTGAATTTTATTAATGACTCCGGGGCGTTGAATGCCGTCCGGGTAGAGCTCTTTTGCCACTCGTGTTAATACCGCCAAACTGGCTTTTGCATCGGCAACTACGCCAATTTCGGTTGGGTAGTTTCGGCCAATCTCCGAGGGTTCAATATCCACATGTATGACGTTGGTCCCTGGGATGTTGAAGGTATATCCGGGATACCATGAGGAGCAATCGGCTTCTTTAAATCGTGTACCAATGGCAAACAGCCAATCAGCATTTAGGCAAGCTTGATTGGTGAGTTCAGTGCCCCAGAACCCTGTCATACCTAAAATAAGCGGGTGGTCGTCTCTGAGTACACCTTTACCCATAAGCGAATGGGCAATCGGTATCTGTAAGTGATCAACAAAAGCCTCAAGCTCTTTTGAAGCTTGCGCTAGCAACACACCACCACCAGCATAGAGAACCGGGCTCGTTGCTTCAGCTAGTTTCTTAACAATGGTTCTGGCCGTTTCATCATCGATTGATGGTTTGATAAGCTGATGAGTGTTACCAGAGAGTCGGTCAAAAGATTCACTGGATATCACTTCCGAAAATATATCCATCGGTACATTAACAAGCACTGGGCCGGGCTGGCCACTTTCGGCTAACTGAAATGCCTTGTTTAAGACATCGGCCATTAAATCGGCCCGATCAACTCGCCATGCACGTTTAACAAAGGGCCGATAAATCTCGTACTGTGCCGCATCTGAATGCAGATTGACTTCTTGATGGGGATGCTTGCCGTAATAATGCGATGGTATATCACCGGCTATCACCACCATGGGGATGCAATCGAGTGCTGCATTGGCAACACCGGTTGCACAGTTGGTTAAACCCGGGCTTAGATGGCTTAGTACCACAGATGCTTTACCGGTAACGCGCGCATAAGCATCTGCAGCGTGGCTGGCTATTTGTTCGTGGCGAACCGTAACAAAGTCTATTGGTGACTCGGCCATCGCGGCCAACACGGCAATGTTTGTGTGCCCGCACAAACCAAATACATGCTTAACATCACGGAACTCTAGGTAATCAACCAGATGTTCAGCAACGGTTTTGTTAATAGTTTCCGAATTCAATGTAGATTGCATAGTCATTTTTTACCCAATACTCGTTTGATAAAATTCGCCAAACAACTCGGCTTCTGATGGTTTGTCTTCAGCGATCGGACGACTTACCCAGGTGTAGTTCATCATGTGTTTTAACGTGACGTTTTCATTGGTGATATTGCCACCCCAGATACCGCAGCCAAGGCTAGATGTCATGGGCATACCATTATTAAACGCACCGGCGTTGGCTTTTGATTGTGATTGGCGAACCATCATTCGACTTACCGGAGCCACGCGTGCTAATGCGTCAATGTTGTCATCGTTGTGCGAGTAAATGCCACAGGAATGCCCTTTACCCGCGGTGTTATAAATTGCCGTGACTGTAGTCAGCGCATCATTAAATTCTTCGAAGTGATAAAGCGCCATTACCGTGGTGAGCTTCTCATGGCTGAACACGTGATCCGGCCCTATCAGCCCTTGGTTTTCTACCATCAAAAATTTAATCTCGTCAGGTATTGAAAACCCAGCAGCTTTCGCAGCTTGCTGCGGTCTACACGCGATGGTTCCAAAGGTTCGGTTGCCTTTCTCATCCCACATGGCTTTAGCGAGTTTATCTTTTTCTTCGCTATTGCATAAGTAACCACCTTCGGCTTTTAATGCCTCGACCATTGCGTCGTACACCGATCGCTGTATCACCAAATTGCCATCAGCTGAACAACCCGAACCAAAATCTGATGTTTTTGATAGTCGGGTATTGCTTGCGGCAATATCGATGTCGGCTGTTTCATCGATAACCATGGTTGAATTACCAGCGCCAACACCATAAGCCGGCCGCCCGGAGGAATAGGCAGCTTTGACCATAGGCTTACCGCCGGTAGCAAGCGTTAGATCACATGACTCCATTAAGTACTGCGTTAATGGTACAGACGGATTCTCTATACACTGAAACAGATCAGCCGGCGCACCAACCGCTTTGCAAGCCTCGCGCATCATCATTGTCATTTCGATGGTCGTGTTTTTAGTCCGAGGGTGAGGCGAAAAAATAACCGCATTACGCGCTTTAGCAGAGTATATGCCCGTTACCGGCGGCGTTAACGCAGGGTTAGTCATCGGAATCAGTGACGCTATGACACCAGCAGGCTTTGCATACTTCACTAGCCCTCTTTCAACATCTTCTTCGACAACGCCTGTACTGGGCTGGCGTAAGGCATCTCTTAAAACACCGTGCATTTTAAAGCGTTTATTCGGCCGTCCTTCTCTATCACCTATGCCACTTTCGTCCACACCTAATTGCGCTAACCGGGTAAAGGTTTTCTCGTTACTGGAATACCAACCAATGGCTTGAGCCAAGCGGTCAAGCTGTGCCTGAGAATAGTGTTCGACCTCTGCCATAGCAGCTCTGGCGCGTTCCATCATTTGCGTAACATCGACAATGTCTTGTTGCGTTAACTCTTTTGGCATGAGCTAGAAAATCCTGTGTTCGTTAAAAAATACGGCAAGTAGAAAGTTAAATTAAACTTAAGCGGCGGCGCGTCTATAGCGCTCCGACAATACCGATCCAAAGGTACGCTTTGCGTGTATCAAACAACGGCGTGCGTGTTCTTCAAAGCCCAGTTCTGCTATGCGGCTTTGATTCGGTAACTCGATCGAATAATCGACTGTAGGTATTCTCTCGATAATGCCTTTGAAGTCGATACACCCTTCTCCGGGATACAAACGCGCATCACGAGCCAGCTGTATCATGCCTTCTCGGGTATCAGCAATGCCGGGTAGCGCATCTGAGATATGCAGAAAATGAAACAACTCTCCGGCTACATGCTGCAACTCGCCTATATCGACTCGTGACAAGTGCAAATAGAGGGTATCAACCAGAATGCCCCCGTTTGGTCGGTCTGCTGCGGAGACGACATCGAGTGCTTCGTCCAGTGTTCGCAACCTTGAAAACGACGGAAACTCTAAATCGACGGTCATTCCGTATTGCGCTGCTAAATCACACGTTTGCGCATAGCAATCGACTAGAAAGTTATGATCGTCGCGCGTGTTGGTCCAGGCACTCATAATCATTCTTTTCGCATTAAGCTCACCACCAAGCTCCATTGCAGGCTCAAAACTCTTTGGGTCACAGTTTTCTGTGATGCGGGCAAGTTCAACATCAAGCACTTGTAAGCCCGTTGTCGCTAACGCCGTTTTAGTTGCCTGAATACTGGATTTATCCAGTGGCGATTGCTTGAATTCACCGGGTACATTCATTGGAATAAATCGTGGGCTGACGGCGTCGTACCCAGCGCGGGCCGCTATGTATACAAGTTCGGGCGGCGTGCAATTGATCAGCGTGAGATGCGCTAATGAATAAATCGGCGGAGCTGGAACACTTGAATTAGCCATAGAATTATCCATTGTCTGGCTCGTAAGTTGGCAGGTAGCTTGTTGGCATCGGCCCTTTATTTCTGCCACCCTGATTCATCTGCTCCCACGAGTGAGCAAGCACCCCTACCGACCTTGATAAACAAAATAATCCGCGTGACAGTGGAGGTGGAAAACCTAACTCACAAAAAATGACCGCCGTTGCGCCATCAATATTCATCGCAATAGGTCGGTCACCGCGCTGCTTACCAATCTCTACTTGAATAGCCTCTGCAATATCAGCATAAAGACCCGACACAACGTCGTTTTCTGCAGCCTCTCTTACTAATTGCAGCAAACGCGGCGCCCGAGGGTCAACAGGTTTATGAAACCGATGTCCGAAGCCGCTGATTATTTTTCCGTGTTGTTCACGAAAACTCTCTAGGCCTGCAACGACTGCAGCATCGAGCAAGTCGCCTTCGTTAATTCGTTTTTCAATATCCGTGTATAACTCAGCACACTGCTCTCCAGCACCGCCGTGTATATCGCCAAGCATATTGACGCCTGTGGCCAAGGCATTGTTTAAACCAACGCCACAGGTAATGGCCATTCTCGCCGCGGCGATCGATGGCGCTTGAGGGCCGTGATCAACGCCCGCCACCAACGCTGCTTGTAATAGTTCTGCCTGAGGAGCACTTGGAATATCCCCTCGCAGCATCATCCATATCATTTGTACAAAACTCACATTGCCAATCAACTCTTCAATCGGCCGCCCCCTGAAAGCGATATGACCAGGCTTCATGTCGATGATCGATGTGCGCCACCAATCACTGATATCACTCGGTTGGTTCTGTTTATCATTACTCATCAGTTACGCAACACCTTGCTTCATTGTTTCCATCTGTGCATTCAATCGTATAGTGCTATTGCTCGCGCCATAGCCCTGATAACCATCCTTGCGCTGCACTATTTCAAAGAACAACCCATTGAATAGTGTTTGGCTATAAATCTGAAAAAACTCACCGGACTCCTCACGACAATACAAAATGTTGTGTTCTTTTAAGCGATCAACATAATCGGGTTCTAGGCCATATTCACTTTGCAAAGTTGTGTAGTAGTTTTGTGGTATTCGCAAACGATTAAATTTCGCAACGTCAAGCAACTGTGATGTCTCGAATATATTGTCGGTGGCAAAGGCAATATGCTGCACCCCTGCTCCGACACCATTTTCTAGAAAAGAGCCCCCCAGTGTTTCGTCATCAATCACGCCATTGAGTGTAAGCCTCACTTCACCTTCTGGGCTTGCAATGGCCTGACTTCTGACCATTCCAGCTGGGTCAGCTAGGTCAACAACATTCGCTTTGTGCATTTCAAATGTGGTGGTGTAGTACAATACAAAACGCTGCATTTGTTCATAACGTGTAGTCTGCGCCACATGATCAATGCGACGTATGCCTGTTGTCTTGTTACGCAAAGAGTGCGTGTTTCGCTTGAATTCAATGTTCCACAAAAGGTGCAAGTCAGAACGTTCATCAATAAAATGTACAACGTTTCCACCGACTCCTTTGATAGCGGGAATATTTAGCTCTCCAACTGCAACAGCTTGCGAAAATTCTGGCGTACCCAAGGCGGTCGCTCTATCGACCGTTGCGATGGCGTCTTTGACGCGTATCGCCATATCGCAAACGCCGGGGCCATAATGAGTAAACGATTCTCTAGCAAAGCCTGTACTTTCTGAATTAAGCAAAATATTAACTGCACCCTGTCGCCATAACTCAACAGCCTTAGATACGTGTTGGCGCTCTGCACTAAAGCCGAGAGATTTGAGTACACTAGTAAGTTGCGGTCTAGTTTCATCATCCACAGCAAACTCAATGAATTCAAAGCCAGTCGTGTTTACCCTTGGCGGCATATCAGTTACATCGAAGTGCGCAAGTGGTTCCGTACGTTGCACCTCATCCAGTAGATTAACCAGCGAACGATACGCATCTCTTGCAAGATGCAACGGGTCACCAGCGGGTATGGCATGCCTGACCCCGGATATACTCCACTCGCCTTTGTATCCAGCAGACACTAGCACTCGAATGAGTGCCGCAATATTTAGTCGGCCTTGACCCGGCAGTAGTGATGAACGAAAACCATCATCGAATGAGGTTATCTGCCGTTGGGTATCGGTCAGTACAACATGAATAATTTTATCGGTGTAGCTGTGAGCTTTGGCCGCCTTGGTTCCATCGGCCAGAATCAGGCAGCTATTGATAGCCAATCCTAGGTTTGGACTATCCGTGGACGTCACTAACTTATGAGCACGTTCATTTGTTGTAACGTAGTTTGCCCACGGGTGCGCAAGATAGGCAATGCGAATGTTGTGGTGCTCCGCCAACTCCGCCATCTTGGATAGATCGTCGATGATATTTTCAGAATCAGTAGAGGTAGAGTGATCTGCGCTGGCATTCACCACTAACGTCGAGCCTCTTAATGCCAGAACTGTTTCTATTCTCTTCTCAAATCGCGCGAATGCCTGCTCTCGCATAGAGTGCGTGTAACCTTCAACATTCTCAATCGCGTGCAACGCATTGACACTTAAGCCGTGTTCATCGATAAGTCGATTTATGGCGTGAGCGTCTCCATCGAAACTGGCCAGATCGGTATCGGTCAGATCAATTTTCTTAAAGCCAGCACGGCTAATTGCGCTAAGCTTCTCAGATAAACTGCCCGATACGGCGCTTGTAGAAATACACAGCGACATCAGCTAACGTACCCCACAAGCCGCGGCAGCCATAAAACCAGATCAGGCGATATAATCAGAACTAATAAGGCCAGCACCAAAACCAACAAAAATGGCCATACTTCGCTGATGATTTCTCGTAGCGGAATACCGGTGACCGCATTAATAACAAACAACAAGATGCCATAAGGCGGTGTAATCAATCCAATCATAGAGTTCACAACCACCAACACGCCGAAGTGAACAAGATCGATACCCATCTCGCGGCAGGCTGGGATAAATAGCGGCACAATAACCAGAATGATGGTTGTTGCATCGAGTACGCAGCCGAGCAACAGCACCAGCAAGTTAACGGCGAGTAAAAATGCCAGCGGATGAACATCCAGGTGTTGTAATTGGTCAGACACCATGGCCGGGATGTTCTCCGACACCACAATGTAATTCAGTATTAACGCACCACCGATCACTAAACCTACCGATGCCGATGAGCGCGCACTATCGACAAAAATCGCATACAAACCTTTAAGCGATAATGCGCGGTAAAACAAACCGGCTAACATCAAGGCGTAAAAAGCTGCAATCGCGGCAGCTTCTGTTGGCGTGGTTACCCCGCCGTAAATGCCATAGAGCAAAATAAAAGGCATTAGCAAAGCTGGAAATGCGTTAGCCGCTTTTTTAGGTAGCTTTTTAAGCGGCACTGGCTCTTCCATTGCCACCCCTCGGCGCGAACTAAGAAAGGTGTTCATCGCCATCAGCACCGCCCCCATAATCAAGCCGGGCAATATCCCCGCTAGAAATAGCGCACCAATAGAGGCATTGGATACAAGTGCATACAGCACCATGGGAATCGATGGTGGAATGATGGGCCCAATGGTTGCGGATGCGGCAGTAATGGCCGCCGCATACCCTCGCGGGTAGCGCCCTTCTTTGGTCATCATCTCGATAATGATTTTGCCAATGCCGGCAGCATCAGCCACTGCCGATCCGGACATGCCTGAAAAAATTAATGAGGCAACAACATTAACGTGACCTAAGCCGCCTTTAAATCTGCCGACAGCGGCAACGCAAAAATTAAGTAACCGCTCTGAGATGGTGCCGGCGTTCATTATATTGGCGGCCACAATAAATAATGGGACGGCTAAAAGCACAAAGCTCTTATATAAGCCTTGCAGTATTTTTTCGCTCGAGAGTGCTAAATCCTGATCAGCTACACCTAAATACACTAATGAAGCCAGAATGATGGAATAACCAATCGGTGTACCGATACCAGCAAGAAAAAATAACGAAAATAAACACAGCCCAAGCTCCAGACTCATGATTGGCCCGTGCGTGGTGTTGAGCTAAGTTCAGTTTGCGGTTGCTTGATTTCACTATCAGCCCATTCGTGTGTATCAGGTGGGCCATTGCGAATGATGTCGATAAACCGCCATGTGTATCGGATGATAATCGCAAGCATAAAAATGATATACACTGCAAACACCATATTCATCGGTATCTTCAGCAGTGCGCTTTTTCTAATTCCCATGAACTGCACGTAATCAAGTGTTGGCAAAAAAGACCAGATCATGCCTATCGCTATTGCAGCGGCCGTAATCAGCGCTAATATCTGCCGAATTCGATAGGGGGCGGCGAGGTAAAATATATCGAAAGTAACGTGGTCTCTGTCTCTAACAATAAATGCGTTGCCAAAGAACACAATCCAAACCCATAAGGTCAAACAAAGTTCAAGTGTCCAACCAAATGGTTCCTGCATGATGTAACGCGAGAATATTTGCAACAAGAAGGTTGCAAACATGGCAGCAAGCATTGCCGCGCAGAGAAAATTAGCGACGTTGCTGATGCTGCTCTGGAATTTTTCAAACATGTGCGAATAACTAAAAGTAATCCCCGCTAAATGCAGGGATTACAATACTCACTATTTACCGAGTGCGTTAATCTTGTCTAACACGCCTTCTGGCCATGTTTTAGCAAATTCACTGTCGATGTACATTGACTGCACCTGATCACGAAACGATGCCAGGTCAGGCTCATACACATCAAGCCCTTGCTCTTTTAGGAAGGAAACTAATTCAGACTCTTTCTGTAATTGCGCTTGTCTGCCAGACTCTGCTGCTTCATCAGCCGCAGCTTGCACAAGTGCTTGTTGTTCTGCGGAAAGCTTATTCCAAGTCTCGAGTGCGATGCTGATGTAGTTTAGATCCACCAAATGAGACGTTAATACGATCTGCTTAGTCACTTCGTAAAATTTAGCATCCACAACAGTGGGTAGTGGATTATCTTGCCCATCAACAGAACCCGTTGAAAGAGACGTATAGACTTCAGAGAAAGCCATAGGTGTCGGGCTTGCACCCAACGCTTTACCCAAAAACTGCCAGCTATCAGTGCCTGGCATACGAAGGTTTACACCTTTTAGATCTGCAGGGGTTTTTACATCCAGCTCAGACCGCGGCTGACGCAAGTTAACCTGACGCTGCCCTAGGTACATAACAGAGAGCAGTTTGATTTTTAACGTATCTTCAGCAGCTTTTTTAAACGCATCCATTAGTGGATCATTGAAAACAGCAACTTGGTGTGCAGCACTCTGGTGTACATAGCCAGCAGTGAAGATTGAAAACTCAGGCATAAACTGCGCAAGCTCTTGGGCAGAGGCTATTGCCATTTCGAGGTTGCCGCGAGCCATTGCTTCAAGCTCAGTACCTTGTGCAAACAACGTAGCGTTGTAGCTAGGCTCATAGCTAGCAAACTCTGAAACTGCTGGCCCAAATACCGTGGCAAGCGCAACAGAGCGTTGGTCGGTTTCAGAACCCGATGTGGACATGCGTAACTGAACTTTGTCTGCAGCGGATGCAGGTAATGCTACTGCGGCTGTCATCGCAGCTGATAACACTAATTTTAGGAATAAATTGCGTGTGAACAAACCCATTTTATTGTCTCCGAGGTATTGATTTCGCTATAGCTGGGCTGAATATGCCCAGAACTTTTCATACTACGAATTCTATAATATCAGATATTATTAGAAATAGCATTTGTATTGCAATTATACCGAGTTGAACCTGATTTACTGATTTAGATTAAGGACTGTATTTCAATCGCCTCATGCCGTTTACCGGAAACTTGAATTGCTTCAATCACTTGCAGAGTCTTCATGCCTTCTAAACCCGATACAAGCGGCTCGGCTTCCCCGGTAATAACGTCAGCAAAGTGAGCAATCTGATTGACCAAGGGGTCATTAAAATCTTGAGGGATTGACGTTGCGGAAATAGGCGACCACCAACTCTGCTTGCCCTGATGCGCCCATAGCGTTAAATCAGGTACCGACAACGAACCTTTGCTGCCACCGATCAACAAGCAACTTTGATTAGTAGCGGGATATTTTGGATTCTCACTCGCGGTTAACTCCCAACTCCATGGAGAGACGATGGAGTCTGATACGGTGATGGTGCCCACCACGCCACTGGCAAACGTTAGTACTGCCGCCGCCACATCTTCATTTTCAAACCCCCGCACGCTATTTGCCATCGATGCTTGTACCCACGCGACATCACCCAGAAGGTAGCGCATAAGATCAACATCATGAACCAGGTTTACCGATACGGGCCCAGCCCCTTTTTGCTTGCGCCACGGCGCGATATCAAAATAATCGTCTGGTTTATATAACCAGCAGATACCTTGTGCACTACGAACGTTGCCGATTTCCCCTACCTCAAGCAATGCGTATGCTTTTTGAATAAGCGGGTTGTGACGCCTATGGTGCCCGACCAGTATCGGTACGTTGCACTCGCGACCAAAAGCAACCAGTTTGAGCGCATCTTCGGCAGACGTTGCGATCGGCTTTTCCACCAATATGGGGCAACCCGCTGCAATACATTGCAGGCCTTGCTCAACATGGAGTTTGGTGGGCGTTGCTATCAACACACCATCTGGCGTTTGATCTTTAAACAACTCGCTTAATGAGATGTAAAAACTGACCTGAGCGTCGGCGGCAATCTGCCGAGCGTTGTCACTGGTGTCGACTATGGCGACAAGTTCGACATCAGCCGCCTGTTTTATCGCTTCTATATGCCTTACCCCCACAAGCCCAGCACCAACAACCGCTAGTCCCGTGCTCATGGGAAACCTCCGCCAATAGCGCTTACTTGGCAGATCACGCACACAATCAATTTATGCATTTTTATTACTTTGTAAAATAAATGATAATACATAAAATACCTGATATTTGTGATTTATGATAGGCGTAGTTGTCGTAATGAGAATCTCTGTTAAAATCTAGCCATACCTATAAACTCCCCCATTTCACAGATCAGGCCAAATATCAGCATGTCTAAACAGGTAGGCACCGTTGGCTCTACAGCCTACGAACGAATAAAAAAAGACATTATTTTTGGTGTGCTGGCACCCCGTACCAAGTTGAAACTCGATGGTATGAAAACCCAGTATTCGGCCAGCATATCCACTATTCGAGAAACTCTTTCACGTTTGGCCAGCGAAGGGTTCGTTGTAGCAGAGGAACAACGCGGCTTTTTTGTGGCGCCAGTATCCAAAGAGGATTTGATAGAAATAGCCAATTTACGCATCCTGCTTGAATGCACTGCTTTGAAAACATCTGTGGAGCTTGGCGATACGGAATGGGAGGCAAATTTGGTTGCGGCCTATCACCGTTTGCAAGTCACAGAACAAAAAATATTAGAAGGTGATCAACGCAACACTGAACTCTGGAAGCGTTATGACGGCGAATTTCATCAAGCCATGATCAACGCATGTAACTCAGATAATCTGTTATCGCTACACTCGGTTATATTTGATAAATACCTACGCTACCAGATGACAGTACTGACCAACCGCGGAGCAGAAGCCGTTAAAGAGCACAAGAACATGTTTGACGCCGCACTTAAGCGAGACTCCGAAAAAGCTCAAAAGGTGTTAACACAGCATATTACGCGTGGATTAAAGTATGCACTAAAGGCATTTGATACAGGCGCTGCTAAGAGCGAGTAAAAAAACTTGGACTATTAAAACATCTAGTGGGCATGTCCAGTTGCCGAAGTGCAGGTAACGTTTTATATAATCTATATGAAAACAAGCGCTAAGCGGCGAGGTAAAGGCGCACAACGCAACTCACAAGCACTCCAGTTCCCGCAAATACTAATCGGTTGACCAGAAATACCTTCACCCATCGAAGAGTATAATATAAGGCCCACTGCATATTCACAAATCTTCCTAATAAATCTCGATTTATTCGTAGAGCTCACCGGACTTGAGATGGTCACAATCGCCGGACTTCAGATGGTCCCGGACGTATTTTTAGGTCCGTAATTAGTAGGACCGTCATCAACATAAGTCCGTTTCGGACCTGGGTTAATGACAGTGTCAGCAACGCAAATCCGAAATTCTCCAAGTCATTCTATTTCTTGCTAAATTTGCGACTTGCTGTGTCAGCAACTCGAGTCCTGATCGAAATGAGATTTCTGAAGGCCAATTTTAAAGTCGATTGTCACCAACCAAAGTCCAAAACTAATCTGTCTTCTCAATAAACATCAATGGATTTTTTAGGACAGGTACTATCTTAATTACTAAGACAGAGTTCAAAAGCATCCAAACAGACTACAATTTCGATTTTTTAAATTGGATTGAAACAGCTCTTCCAAGCTAGGAACTCCAAGAATTTTTGCCTGAATCTCGAACGATTCTTTCGCGCTTACACGATGGACAAAACTCGAGTACTCAAAGTAGCGACACATTACAAGAAACAACACTGCAAAAGAATATAGACAGAGTCTTAGGGTGAGAATACTCCTGGTAACTTTTGGGCTGCGTTATCGATTGTATAAAATCCATCAAACGGCTCATCGTATTCAATTGCCGCAGATTTTCCCTGATTTAGTATTAGTACGTCAGGAAAATCGATTTCCCCTTTGCTCTCTACACTGTAACGACGAAAATCAAGTAGCGCTCGCCATGTTAATTCTACTTCCTGTACAACGATATTCTCTTCTTCAAATAGTGCGGTAAGCGCCATATCAATATCATTCGGCGTAAGTTTGTATTTTTTTCCAATTAGCGTCCAAACGGTCTCTACTAACACCACGTGACTCAGGAATACAAAGTCATTGCCTAAAATCAATTTAGAGGCTTTGCGACTTTGCAACTCATCATCGCCCAATAGATAACGAAGCAACACGTTAGTATCTATCGCAATCACCTAAGCGCATCCTGTCGAGACTCTTTATCGCTTATCCGTCGATTACCCTTGGCGTGTTTCAGTATTCCTTTGGCCGCACCCTTAGTCTTCTTAATCAACGTCAATTGACCGTTACCAACAAAGCATTCCAGCTCATCGCCGGGTTCTATTCCCAGCTCTCTGCACTGATCTACCGGCAGTGTAATCTGCCTCTTTGAACTGAGTTTTGACATTATCACGCCCTTTACATTACTATCTTCAGTAAAGTATATGCGCGCTTTACAATAAAGTCAAATGTAAAGTATAGTATTCCGCGTAAAGAGCTATTTTGAGTCCATCAGCTTCTACTTCTGCAACCTCTAAAGATTTGTCAATTTATATTGATGTACAAAACTCTCGACTGTGCAGCCCAAAAACATAATCTGAATCACCATGAGTTTGTAGGTGTTTCAAACGTTCCCTACCTTCTTCAACAGTTGGTTCATATCCATCTTCGACATACCATAAAGCTACTTTGGTGACTGACAATGGACTAAACCAATCCTTACCTCTTTTCATAATATTGACGTGATGGGTTTTATATAAAAAGTTATGTAAATCAGAAACTGATGCCCAGACAGAGAGGTTTTCAACCATCAATGGGTCGCCGTCGACTAAATAACTTGTCGCACCATCGTCATCAGTTTTACAACGCCACACAAATCCATCGCTCGATTCAGCCAGGGCAAAAACAGTATCAAGATTATCTACAAAATCTATCATCACAGGGCTATCAAGCGTATCAAGACAACGAGCAATATCATATTCGACAATTTGCATTTTTTCTCTTGGGGTCAGGTCTTTGATTTTGATTTCCGGAAAACCTCTTTTTACTACGCATTAGCATTATTTAGAAATCAAAATCAAAGACCTGACCCTTTCAATTTTGACCCTTTCAATTTTTTTTCATCCAAGAATAAGTTCTGCCGTTGCTTCGTTGGTGATCAGGCAATTTATCAATCCCCCCTGCATCGCGGCGCGGATAGCCTGCACACGGGGCGTGCCCGAAGCTATTCCGTACACTCGTTTTTTATGATGAGGTATCAATGGCACACTATTCACTCTGTCATTCGCATGGCCTTCGATAATCTTGCCATTCTCATCAAATAACCAGCCAGTGATCTCACCCACGGCTCCTGCCTTAATATAGGACTGTACTTCCTTCTTGGTCATGAACCCATCAACAAACAAAGGGGCGTCCAGCCCAATATGTCCAAGCCCGACAAACTTAACGTCCACATTTTCGGCTTTTTGGAAGGTTTGCTTTGCCATATCAAGTTGACGATAGAGGTCGCGCTCCTTGGCATTTTGTGCGTAGAGCGGCAAGGACATTGGATAATAACTCGCATTGATTCGATCGGCCATTCGTACAACGATGTTGTAGGGAGTGGACTGCCCGCCCGGCATCGTTTCTCCGAGAAGTGCAACGATCGTGTGATCTGGCCGGTTCATGGCAGTGAGTTCTTCAACACAGCCGCGTAGCATCCGACCAGTACCGACGGCGACCAATCTCCCATCGGGCACGGCCAATTCATGCTCCATAGCAGCGGCGCCCGCTTGCGCAAGTCCAACGATGGATTCTGCATTTTTAGATACGCTTGGCACGACTTCGCAATTCTTTAAACCAAACTCTTTCGACAGCTGCTCTGCCAACTCCATGCAGTGCATGATCGGATGCTGCAGTCGGAACCCGATCAATTTTTCCGTCTTTGCCATCGACACCAGTCTTTGAGCAGTCTGGCGAGATACATGAAGTTGTTCGGCGATCTGATCCTGCTTGTACCCCGCTACGTAGTAGAGCCACCCTGCCCGTGCAGACATATCCAGTCGTCGCGAGTAATCTGTTTGCTTGTCCGATTGCATCTAAAACCCCTCATTCATTCGCCACACTCGGATGGCAAACACCTGTTTTTATTCACTATCTTGACCCTTGTGAGCATTTGCTCACGACGGACAACAAATGTCTACTTTTTTATTTTAAGTTCTGCTAATTTGACCTTGGAATCGCTCAACGTGAATGTTCTGTGGGTCATTTTTGATCGCGCTTCGATTCGAGCGGTAACCGAAATAACAACATCACTAGGAGAATCCTATGAAACATAAGCTCTATCGCAACGTCACGACCGTTTTGGCGTTTCTTGCAATTGCTGTGGGTAGCACTGCGGCTAACGCACAAGACGGCAAGCTCACTGTTTACGGCAGTACGCTTGAAGATGTCGTGCGTGATGTCGCTGAATCCTTCGAAGCGAAGACCGGTATCAAGACTGTGTATGTACGCGCATCGACGGGAGAAGCGTTAAACCGTATCCGGGCTGAAAAGGCGCGTCCGCAAGCCAGTGTCTGGTTTGGCGGTCCTGGTGATTCCTATCGGGTGGCACAAGCTGAAGGGCTGTTAGAGGCCTATAAGTCACCATCCGCTGAGGAAATTGCCGACCAGTTTAAGGACCCGGACGGTTATTGGACAGGCCTTTACACCTCAAATCTGGGTTTCGCCAGCAACAAGACACTGCTTGCTGAAAAAGGCATTGATGTTCCTAAATCATGGGAAGATCTTCTTAATCCAGAATTGAAAGGCTTGGTCGCTGTTGCGAATCCGGCTACTTCGGGTACTGCGTATGCATACATAAGTACAATCGCGCAGCTGAAGGGCGAAGAAGAAGGATTTGCTTACCTGAAGGAAGCTAAGAAAAATATTGCGCAGTATACAAAGAGCGGTAGCGCACCGGGTCGTATGGCGGGTTCGGGCGAGATACTGGTTGGAATCCTAATGATTCAGGACGCGTACCTGATACAACAGAAGGGTTTCGACCTGGAACTTTCGACGCCGTCAGAGGGTACAGGCTTTGCTCTTGAGCCGGTAGCGATGTTGAAAGACGGGCCGGACACAGACGAAGCAAAAATGTTCGTCGACTATATCTTAAGTGCGGAAGGTCAGAAGGTAATGCAGGAGCACTTCCACCTGCTTAGCTTCACCAATCCAGATTTGTCACCACGCGCTGAGGCTGCTGCCTTAAAAGATATGAAGCTTATCGATTATGATTTCGATTGGGCGGGTGCTAACAAGACCCGTTTGATTGAAAAGTTTCAGAACGAAGTCCTGATAGGTCAATAAACTTTAATTGCGATTCATGGCGTTAGTCGTGTGATGAAACGAAAACATGGCGGCGCTCGCGAGGAGCCAGCCACTTATGCAGTCTTCGGATTTGCATGGGTGTGGCTCCTCGTTCTAGTTGCCTATCCCTTAGCTCAGATTTTGATCGCTGCGTTCTTTGTCGGCAGTGATTTCACTCTGAGTGAGTTCTATTCCCTCTTGGGTAAGGAATACTATCGCCGCGTCATCGTCAATACGTTTCGCCTCGCGGCGATCGTTGCGACCATCGGGACGATTATCGCTTTAATATTTGCTCTGGCCGTGACTAAAGTTGACATGCCCGGACGAAAATTATTCCACATCTTCGCGCTGATTCCGACAATCTCACCGCCTTTTGCATTTGGGCTTGCGGTGATTATGCTCTTCGGACGTCAGGGGCTTGTGACCCATGAATTATTGGGGTTCGAAACCGGTGGAATCTACGGACTGAAGGGCATGGTTCTGGCCCAGGTCTTTGGGTTTTTCCCATTTGCCTATTTGCTTCTGCGTGGCATCCTGCTTGGCCTTAATCCTTCGCTTGAGGAGGCTGCGTCGACGCTGGGCGCTAATCACCGCAAGACGCTTTTCACGGTTACATTGCCGCTTATGACCACCGGAATCGCTAGCGCCTTCCTTCTGTTGTTTATCTATTCCATGGCGGATCTTGGCAATGCCCTGCTTATCGGCGGAAACTATACGGTTGTGTCGTCACAGATCTACCTCGCCATTATTGGCCAGTTCAACTTCGCCCGCGGGGCCGCTCTGTCAGTTACGATTCTTCTGCCTGCGGTATTGCTCTTTATTTGGCAGAAGAGACTGGAGCAGCGCACAACGTACGCCATGGTATCCGGTCGTCCATCAGGCTCATCAACCTCCATCCGTGAACGTGGGATTGTCTGGTCGGCATGGGCTTTCTGCGTTCTCATCACCCTCATCATTGCCGCCGTTTATCTGACCATCCTGGCCGGAGCATCGACGCAGCTTTGGGGCGTTAATTACACGCCGACCCTGGACCATTTCCGATCCGTTTTCGGGTCTGGAAACTTGGGGCTAAGAGCGCTACAAGATACTTTCTTCCTTGCGTCAATCGCTGCGGTCCTTGGCGGTGTGCTTAGCCTTGCGATCGGGTACATGGTGCAGCGTGTACCGGTTAGAGGACGGGGCATGATCGACTTTCTGAGCATGACACCAATGGCAGTGCCCGGCATTGTTATTGGTATTGCCTATGCCATTGCCTTCAACAAGCCGCCGCTGATCATTTCCGGGACGGCACTTATCATCATACTTTTGTTTATTGTGCGCACGGTGCCTTTCGGTTTGCGTATGTCAGTCGCTGCCATCGGACAAATTGATGAATCAATTGATGAGGCGTCGCTGACCCTTGGCGCAAACAGGTTCCAAACCTTCGCCCGCATTACACTGCCTTTGATCCGGACCAGCCTCGTCGCTAGCATCACCTATATGTTTACTCGAAACATAACGTCTCTCAGCGCGGTGATATTTGTTGTGTCCGCACATTGGACACTGGTCACGGCGGCAATGCTGGCAGAGATCGAATCGGGGAGAATCAGCGTCGCGTCGGCCTTCGCAGTGGTCCTCGTCGTGATCGTTGTAGTGATAAACCTACTCCTGTTCCGCTTCATTGAGCGGCAGAAAACACATTAGAGGCCATGAGTATGGAAACCTTGACAGCACAGGGTAATTCCCTTCGCCTCGTAGACTTGGAGAAAGAGTTTCAAGCGCCAGACGGTGGAATTGTAACGGCGGTAAACAATATATCCCTGGATGTAGCGCCGGGCGAATTCGTCTCGTTACTTGGTCCGTCCGGATGCGGCAAGACCACCATCTTGAGGATGGTCGCTGGCCTGGAGCAGCCGAGCGGCGGTGAGATTTTGATTGGGGAAGAGCGTGTGAATGAGCTTCCACCATACAAACGCAACATCGGCCTTGTCTTTCAAAGCTATGCCCTATTCCCGCATAAAACGGTATTCGACAATGTGGCCTACAGTCAAACGATCCGCCGCAGACCAAAAGCTGCAATAAAATCAAGCGTTGATGAGATGCTCGCGCTAGTAGGCTTAGGCGATCAGGCCGATCGACTCCCGACCCAGCTCAGCGGCGGCCAACAGCAACGCGTTGCTCTGGCGCGGGCACTTGTCTCGGATCCACGCGTTCTCTTGTTCGATGAACCACTCTCAAACCTGGATGCGCGCCTGCGCGTTCAGGTCCGCGCTGAGATTCGACGGGTGCACCAACGTCTGCGACCCACGGTAATCTATGTCACCCACGATCAGAGTGAGGCGATGAGCCTGTCGGACCGCATCGCAGTCATGTCCGCCGGGCAGGTTATGCAAGTAGGATCGCCACAGGATATCTATCAACGGCCGAACAATAAATTTGTCGCCGACTTCGTTGGCAGCGCAAACTTCTTCCCGGCGCGCGTGCTTGAGCGAAAGCCGAACGAACTGGTAGTTGAGTTCAGCGGCGGCACCTTCACAATCAGCTCGTGGGCTCCCGCAAGCGAACAGCATGACAATGTTTTGCTTGTGATCCGGCAAGAGGATTTGGAGATTGTTCCGGAAAGCGACAGTTCTATCCACGGCATCATTCGCGGCACCGAATTTTTAGGAACGCACACGGAATGCATGGTCGAATTAAGTGGACAAACGGCATTGGCAACACTGGATTCGGGCGGTGGTATGACCATGCCAGTCGAAGGCTCAACAGTGGGCTTAAGGTTCCGGGAAAACCGGGCTCACGTTATCTCCGATGTACCGGAATAAGTAAGGAGTAATCTACTATGACTATTCGTGATGGCCTTGTGATTTTTGATTGCGATGGCGTTTTAATCGACAGCGAATCGATCGCCTGCGGCGCTATCGCATATACATTGATGGATTTTGGTATTTCAATGACACCAAGAGAGGCATTGGATGCCTTTGTAGGGAAGAGCGAGAGTGATGTGCGGCAATACCTGCGCGCGCGAGGTCTTGAGGACTACGATAAGTACGTAACATCCTGGCGCAAAAATCTTTACGCAGCGTTTGCCAAAGACCTCGAGACAATTTCGGGGATTGAAGCATTGATAGAACAGCTTGAAACTCCAAAGTGCGTGGCTTCTAACAGTTCTCATGAACGACTGGAACGTAGCCTGGGTACCACTTCGATTTGGCCGCACTTCAGCCCGCACGTCTACAGCGCCGAGGATGTAGAACGCCCAAAGCCTGCGCCGGATTTAGTACAACATTGTCTTTCCAGCTTCAACGCCCGTCCTGAATCGAGCATTATGATCGATGACAGTGCCAGCGGAGTGACCGCAGCACTTGCAGCCGGTGTCACGCCGATTGGCTTTGTTGATCCGAACGATCCACGCCCGAACCGCCAGCAAATTCTACGTGAGGCCGGAGCAGAAATCGTAGCGACCGGTGCCGAAGATCTTTTGCGCGCTTTAAAATCTCTTTCCGTACCTTTCAGGAATTCCTGACGTCTACAATCACAATCTCTGAAGTCCCTGCCCTTATAGGTCCGTAACCAAGATAAGTCCGTTTCGGACCTGAATTCATGAGAGTGGCAGCAACGTGAGTCCACGCTCGTTCTAATACTCTGAATGTAAATCTACTCGAACTAACGCATACTGTTTGAAACTCAAATTTGCCTATCAAGCAACTACAGCATTTGCTTACTTACATTAATCATCGAATCGACAAGCTCCTCACTGACATCAAACACGCCTTTCCCGATGCTACAAGCGAATCTACCTCTTCTGAGTCTGACTTCTCTGCTCGTAGCTGCCCTATTTTCACCAAAGCATCAAGCTTGTCGTTACCCATCGATTGAACCAATTAATTCAATAACAGGTGCGTTTAATACTTTCGCAATGAAACTTCTTTTTGTGTTTCTTTTGTCAGAAAATTCTGTACCGCTGTATAACGTTGGACTAACTTGACGACCTAATTGCTCCTCAATAGGAGACAAAATAGAAAATACATCCGCCAATGCAAGTTCGTCGGAGACAATTAAAAGATCAATATCACTACTGGAAGTATCAGAACCCTTTGCTACTGATCCATAAACGAAAGCGAGTTTTATTTTCTGCTTTATGGGCTCTAGAGCATCAAGCAGTGGTTGTTTCAAACCAACAGTCTTTTTTACAATACCTGTAAGTTCTGAGAAAAGGGGCGAGCCAGGATTAGCTTGATAGTGTTTTTGATTGCCCACTGACGAGGCCGTTACCAGGCCGGTACTTTCCAGCCGCATCAGTTCACGTTGCACGCTACCGCTACCTACTGCGGCCAGCCGTACCAATTCGGTTAAATAGAAACTCCTATCTGGCTGGCCAAATAAAAGTGAAAACAATCTCTGCTGAGTTGTTGTAAAAAGCGCATCAGCAAGAGAATACTCTGCCGCTGATTCTTTTACCGATTTCTGTTTCAAAGCGGGTGCCTTACTTAGGATTAAAACCGTAAGAGCAAATTATATACCCATATTGGGTATAATCAAACCCAAAATGGGTATATAAAAATATATTCTTTCATAATCAAGTAGATAGATAGTTCGGACAACTTATGGTCCCCGCCTTATAGGGTTGGCTCTACCCAATTAACGGGGGATGGGCACACATTAAACACGATTGATAATACCATCCAACATTAAGCATTTAATATCGCGCAAACAACAAATCCATTGCTGCTACAACCAAATCGCTGTCATCTTGTACATTACCCACCAACTTCCCCGCTGCACTGCGCGGAGCAGATGATATGTCAAGTGGAAACAACCTCACTGGCTTATCTCCAATTTTAAATACGGCGTTAAGTACTTCATCTGGCTTTTTAAGTGTGCCCTGACTGACGAGAGGAATGTAGACAGCTCTATTGGCGTCTTCGAACAAATTCGATTGAAATTCCAATAAATAGGGGAACTGCTTAACTGTTTTGCTATTCGCATTTACGAATACATCAAACTGTGCCATTTGAGTACTCAGAAGTTACGATTATCATCGGCAAAAGCGTCCGTTTCATCAAGTAAATTACACTGTTCAACGATGGCGGGTTTCAGACGCTTCTTCAATCTTGCAAACTCAAGATCTGCTAAGTTCTCGCTTTTGGCAATTAGCTCCGCTAAAGCCTCTTGCACCAACTGCGATCGAGGTCGACCTTGCAAAGCAGCTAGTTGATCGAGTTTTTCCAGATCCTTTTCCGGGATCCGTACAGTCAACATTTGATTTGCAGCCATCAGAAACACCCCTCACAGTTGTATTACATTGTAATACATTTGCAGTAGAACTGTAAACGCCACGTAAACAGCAACGCAAGAAAGCCTTTTTCGTTTTTCTTTTGTCGGAGAATTCTGTACTGCTGTACATAGTTGGTGTATTAGTCGACCTGATTGGTTTTCCAAAACAGCCAAAATCGAAAACACATCGACCAGAGCTTATCAGGCTGGCTCTACCCAATAAACGGGGGATGGGCATTTTAATGAATGCCGAAGTCTCCCGTTTATGATGTTGAGCCCGATTCTTACCACTTTAGAGCCTCTACTAAGTCATCATGTTCAAAGGCACTAGACATTCGATCTTGCTCGAATTTGTTTGAACCAACACTTTTCGCAACAACACGCCAAGTTTCCACAGCCGCTGCAACATCACTAATAATGGCTCGCGCTTCACTTAAACCTAGCCCAAAAAGCTCGGCTTGCGACAGCGCAAGCTCAATTGAACATGTCCCCTCTTCAAGACTAATATCAGTGCTCAGTATTCGCTGTTTAATGTCCGTCGGCGTGGGATTTAAGTCGTATGCTGGCGACAACATCCAACCGTTTTTGCCAAATTGCCATGCGAATCCATAACCGATGCTTTAGGCCTTGCTCCACCAAGGGACGACCCAGGTGCAAAAATCAGATCAAGATCTTCATCAGTTTCGCTATTACGTTCGATTCGGTCGGCACTGTCCAACAACCGCCCCAGATGAATGAATCCAGGTACACCTTCGTCTGTGGGCTTCTGAAATTCGTCTCGATCAACGCGCTTAAATCTAAGTGCCCCGAGGCGAGACACATCGGTTACACCTAAAAGATAATCGGCTTCGAGCAGAGTCCGAGGTTGACGTGATTCGATCATAGCCTTGCGACGTTCAGCTCGCTGCATCAATCTTCGTCCCCAGGTATCGGGTGCGGAGTCCCCTATAGAACCAAAAATGCCACGTTCACTATTTGGATGGAATAGTCCTTTGCCGACTTGCAGAGCAGGCTCAAGCGAAAATCGTTTTGGTTTTTTAAGCCAGTCATCATGATAAGCAAAACTGACTGTCTCTTTTCCTCTCACGGACTGCCGAAAAAGGCTGCCAACTCTTTGGTCGCGTGTATCAAGCGAAATATAAACTTCAATCTCGCTCACTTGTTGTCACTGCCATCTTTGTCATTTCCATCCTTTTTAGGCGCAACCTTTTTAGACCTGACTCGCTGTTGATTTATCCGCGGCTTTTTAGACCTGACTCGTTGTGGAAGATTCGCGCTGGCCAGCTCCAATCCAATTTCATCGTTCACAGGATCAGCAAGTGCTGCCAGCCCATCAAGTAGCCCGAGTGCGTTGAGCACAGAGGCATAGATTCCGACACTGACGCCGTGATCTCCTTGCTCGATTCTTTGAAGGGTTTTTCGGGAAGTGAACGCCCTATCTGCAACGGTCTCCATGGATAAAGCACGGCGTTTGCGTGCATCCTGAATATCGCTACCGAGCGTTCGCAGCGCTCTTCGCACCTTGCTAGGTGGTGTTGTTGGTGTAGGCATATTGCGACCTTCGTGACACATAAAAGTTTATTATGAGACATGAAGGTTACATTTATCAAGCCAAATACCCATTGATTGGGGAGACTTTGGGCTATTTTAGGCAAATCGCACAGTCGAAGACATGTCTACGTCAGATTGATATTAAAATCAATCGGATAGAGAACGCGGACATCTTATGGGTCCCACCCTAAGAGTTATAGGCTGCGGACCAGAAAATGTCCGCTCAACCCTCTTTCTAAAGAATAACATTTTGTAAATACAGAATATATTTGAGGACCATCTTTCCGGCTTGACGGCAGACGCGCGTTGGTGACCAGTGCTTCTTCCAGTATCGCTAAACCTGACTTATTGCAGGCTCGTTTAGTGTTCCTCCAACCGGCTTAACGCTTAGTGACCAAATGATTCGTGCACTATCGCTGTTGCCATTAACCTTTCCCATTAGATCACTGACTTATACTCCGTCATTGAGGGCACCGTTGTCCCCGCACCGATTGTATGATTATTTCAACCATATCGAATTGGGATTGCCCACTGATATCCTCGAAATAGATATGTCCTATTGGTATGCAGGTAAATGTTGAAACGGACTTGCGCTCAAAGCACTTGGAAGGCCCCGGTAGACCATCCGTTTCACTCACGTATTTCTTCAATGACATCACGACCGAGTTGCAACGCCAAATGTAGCGTATCAACCATGCACCAATTCTCTAATATTTTGCCATCACTTAAACGCCACCAATCGCAATCTCTCATATAAACGCGTTTTCCGGTTGGCTCAATACCCATAAACGGTTTTACGTGAACCCCTGTAATTTGCGGCCAGCCACTTAAAAAGGCATAGTCACCATCGCCTGCCTTACAACTAGAACCAATGCCTGTCAGCCCTTCATTGAGTCCATCACCCCAGCCTTCAAAGGATTTCTCGAAGGGTGCTTGAAAGGCTTCAAACGCATCCAACGTTGAATAGGTACCAAACCCACCGGGGCCGTACCAAACCATTCGCTCATCCCAATACGGCTTCCATTCTTTTTCTTCTGTTGCCAAGCGTAAAAGCATCGCTTCTACAAAATCAGCGGCCCCTTTTGATCGATCAGCTTCAGGTGCTTCAAGTACCTTTCCATCTGCAGTGGCAGGGCCTGGCACTACACCTTCATAACCTTGGCTCGGCCCTAGCGGCCACGCACCAAGACTGATAATAAGCTCGGCTAAACCCAGAAAAACTTCCGCTTCTACGACTCTATTATCTTTAACTTTAAGAAATTCGCCATAACGCAAAAAAGCCATTTTGCCGCTAGGCGCAATTCCAAAAAGTGGCCGGTTAAAGTGACCATAGAAATAGCCGGTCGATGTAACCCATTCATCCCCAAAATATTCGCCACCTATGACTATGTAGTCTTGACGCTGCAATCCAGCAAATGCAGCCATAAGAGGTGCGATGAACTCATCATAGTAACCAGCCCCACCCTGGACATCATTTATGGGGTGGCCCATTTTGACGTTTGCATCATCAGTGAAGTAATTGTCAATGGACTTGCGCGCGTCAGCTGCGCTTATGTTCGAATAGGCACTAAGGTATTCGCTATAGACTAGTTTATTTTGAACTGTTTTTGTCGTTGCTATGCCCATACCGGGACGTGAATGCCGCATTAAAAAAGCTCCTAAAGATTATTCAACAACGTTTTTCATACCAAATGTTTTTAGTGTCTCAATCTTTGCATGACCGTTTTTAGCGTATACAGTCAAGCCAGTACTGTCTTCGTCAGAGAATACATTATTTGTCATGACTGTTCGACCGCCATCAGTGAACAGTTCGACTGAAATGCTATCCATAAAAATGCGTATGTTCGCCCGGTCTTTGCTGGCACACTCTAACGGGCATGTTCTACGTAAGGCAGAAAGACTGCCGGAATGAGTACGATCAAAGGCGAGTTCACCTTTTTTGAGATCTAGCTCGATCAGCGTTTTCTGTTCGCCTTTACTGCGAATTTCAAATATTACGCTATCACATTCACTTTTTGCCAAATCGATATCAGCAATAATCTCACAATGGACATTGTCACCCGCTTCAAAAGCGAACTTCTCGCCGTTGTTGAGTTGAAGGAAGCCATTGGTTTCATAGTTTGAAGGGTTGATAAGGTCGCTCACGCCATCCGTTACACCAGTTACCATGTATCACAACCCATCGTGCTTCCACACTTTTGGATGGAAAAGAAACGAATAGCAGCGACGGCGGCACCGCATCGAAGTGGGCTTTATTCTTGTTTATCGTAACGGGTTTGGTGGCTGCTGCGCATGCAGCATCGATACCCTATTACCTTGCATAGAGGGTAGCTTTTGGTACAGTTGCCACATAATTCTACCGTATAAACTGATCCACAAAATCTTCACCCAAACCAACTTCCGTATAGTGCTTACGACACATATCGATTTTGGTAAATACATCTTCATAACCTAACACCTCACCCCAAGGGTCGACATAGCACATCACGCCATTCACTTGAAAGTAAGTGATCATCTCATCAACGCCTTCGGGCACCACGAGTGTATGCGTTTCGCCTGGTGGCTCATAAACGTATGAGCCTTCTTCTGCCATCCAATCATGTTCGAGATAATGCCATCGGCCTTTCAACACCCAACCGTGAACCGGTTGAGGATGGCGATGACGAGACAATACGCCCGATTTGGTGACTTTGAGCAGGTTCATCCAATATCCTTGGGAACGGTTCAGGCATAGCGGGCGAAGCCAGACATTTTCAGCCTGTGGTACCCATAACCGATCGTCCTCGGGGACTGCATTTGGAATGACTATCTCATCCTGTGCATCCTTCGGAAAGGGCAATTGATAAGGGGTTCGCTCGTTATACTCTTTTGTTTCGCTCACTATTCAATTCCAGTTATTTATGTTTATAGACTCAGTTATAGCGCTTTATAACCACCGTCTACCGGATAGATCGACCCAGTAACAAAGCTTGCATCATCTGACAACAGCCATTTAACCAGCTTGCCCACCTCTTCCGCTTTACCCCAGCGCTTCATCGGAGTACGGCTGAGAATGGCATCACTTCGATCGGGAGAATCTCTTAAGCCTTTCGTCATTTCAGTTTCGATCCAGCCCGGTGCAATCGCATTGACCCGAATACCATCATCAGCCCAGCTACCAGCCAAAGACTTGGTCAACTGTGCAACACCACCTTTGGATGCGGAGTATGCAGGCACCAGCGGTCCGCCAAAGGTGCTAAGCATGGATGCGGTGTTAACGATCGCACCATTGCTTTTAGACAACAGAGGTTTGGCAGTAACACAACATCGCATGGTACCTGTCAAGTTGACATCAATCACCTTTTGGAAAACGTCTATATCGTACTCAGCGCCACGTTGCAAAATACCAGCGCAATTAACCAAGGCATCAAGATCGGTTAAATTGGCAAAAAGTGCCTCTACCGATGCAGTGTTGCTTACATCAAGAAGAGCAACGTCTGTATCAGCTGTCTGTTCAAATGCATCTATCTCTTCTTGAGAATTACTTGCTGCGATGACACGCCAGTTCGCGGCAGCCAGCACACGCGAGACAGCGCCACCAATACCTCGCGTGCCACCTGTAACAACAACCGTTTTACTCATCTCTTTTTGTATTTCCCTAGTTCACTAACAAATGATTCAGCACGTTTGCGTAATTCATCCATACTGTAGCCGGGCTTGAACAAAGCCGATCCCAAGCCAAAACCGTCCGCGCCAGCGCTAAGGTAATCTGCCATTTTATCGGGTGTAATGCCTCCCACTATTGCGCAGCGAGCATTAGTAGGTAATACCGCTCGCATCGCAGCCAATGCTTGCGCCGATATAATTTCCGCCGGAAAGAACTTCAGCATACACGCGCCGAGATCAAGTGCAGAAAAAGCCTCGCTGGGTGTTGCTACACCTGGGCACCATTTAACACCTAGCTCTGCAGCACTTTTACCAACCATAGGATTCATGTTCGGTGAAACGATAATCTGCCCACCCGCATCAACGACATCATTAACAGACGAAGCATCGACAACTGTACCAGCTCCGATTACAACGTCGCCCGAATACTTGGCCGCGATTCGTTCAATAGAGACCAACGGGTCTGGTGAATTTAAAGGCACTTCAATAATCCGAAATCCTGCGCTCACCAGCACATCCGCCACGTCAACAGCACGCCCGGGTGTTAGCCCCCGTAATATCGCAATCAATGGAATCTCTTCCAGCGCCTGTTCCCAAATATTCATAAAATTATGTTAGCCGACTTTGCTATAACGAAATGACCTTGGGCCGCAATGTCATCAGCCATCACTGCCACATTTTTCCCAAGCATTTGCAGTGCTTTGGCGTATCGATTAGACAGAGCATCATTTCCTATTATGAGTATTTTTTGGTTTTCAACAGCCTGATTGATGGCACCATGAATTTCAGCACCGATCAACATCCCGGACAAATAATCAGAAACCTGCTCTTCGCTTAATAAGTCAAACAAAGGCAAGGTGCGAACTCGAAACAAGGTGTGCAATAATTGCGAGCCAGTGTCAAAGCCGTGCTTTACACCCAAGTTAAACCCTTGTTCGCTAAACTCACCCTCTTTCATTAATTTACCAAGTATCGTGTGTTCGCGTAATACAGCGAAAACTTCTCCACTCATATAAGTAGCGAATGCTTCAATGCAGCCATCTCTCACGGTAACCCATTTGCTATGCGTGCCTGGCACCACGAAAACCGCATCGGTCACACCGGATTCAACTGCACCGATTATCTGTGTTTCCTCACCGCGCATGACATCAGGAGCGCCATCGTTGCAGCTGCTGGCGCCTGAGACAAAGCGCACATCAATGCCGTTGGATATTTTTTTTGTTTGAAGCGTAGAAGCAAATTCTTTGGTAGTGGCCGGAACAGGTAAATACGGGGTTTCGAACCAGCCATTTCTACTCGTGATCATGCCTGATGCAACAACAGGTAGTTTTGCATGTGCTAACCACGAATCCAGCAAGCGATGGAACGTGCCCTCAAAATCGTCGTTTTTGACATGCATAATCCCATCAGCAGTATTCAATTTATCCAGAACGCCACCCTGCGCGTCTAACAGATAGGCGCGCAGAGACGATGTTCCCCAATCGATCCCAATGAGTGCGCCTTCAGATACGACCGAATTCATTGAGCAAATCTTCGATCGTTTTTCCCTTGGCAACCCATTTGCGCGTTTCTTCTTCTCTATCAGCTTGCTCTTGCGCCAGCTTAACAATCTCTTCTGCTTTTTCAAGCGGGATGACACTCACGCCCATTAAATCAGCAACGATAAAGTCGCCGGGATTGACCACCACTCCGCCGCACTGAATAGCAACATTGATAGACAACTCTTCTTTACGCTCAGAAAACATAGTGTGTGTGCCACGAGGGGTAATAGCGCGCGTCCAGATAGGCCAGTTTATCGCTTCCAATTCGTCTGTGTCGCGGCCAGCACCATCGATAACCATGCCGCGTATGCCGCGATTGATTGCCAAGCCGCCCATCAAGCCTCCACAAACCGACGTGTTAGGGTCGCCGCCAGCATCAACAACAATAACATCGCCCTCCTGCCCCATTTCCAGCGCTTTCAACGGATCGACAAGATCGCCCTTGGATAATTGAACAGTCACTGCCTGCCCGGTGATCTTGGCCCTGAATGCAGGCTTGATCGCGCTATCCATAATGCCCGTGCGGTATTGCACATCAGCAAAAACAGCGGTGGCCGAAAAGCATTCCACTACCTTATCGAACTTTGCCCGTAGTTCAGGGTTGCGTTTAAAATCGTTATATACCTTAAGCATGTTTATTCCTAATTTGAATTGTATTAGACGGTTTCTGATTCAATATTGTTGACGGGAAACCGGGGCTTTTGTCGGGTAAGCACGCGCGCGACTTCCGTAGCTGCTGTTTGCCGTGCAGTTAAAATGGATTCTTCTGAGTAGTAAGCCGCATGTGGCGTCACGAGAACATTGGGCAATGAAAACAGCGGATTTTCGGCAGGCGACCAGTTGGTGCGTTTTGCAGGCTCCTCTTCCGGATCATCCAATGCCGCAGCACTGATCTGACCTTCGGTCAATGCTTTGTACAACGCAGCGTTATCAACGGTTGGCCCTCTTCCCGTATTGACAACAATGGCCTCAGGTTTCATCGCAATGAACTCGGCTTCCGATAAAAAGTGACGCGTATCCGGCGTCATAGGCGCTTGCATTAACACGTAATCCGAACGTGCCAACAATACTGTTTTACTCACCAACTCAACACCATTGTCCGCAGCAATATTTGGAGGCAGGTAAGGGTCATACGCAATAACCGTTACGCCAAATGCCTTCGCCCTACTGGCAATAGCCTGCCCGATTTTGCCGAACGAAACCACACCCATAGTGCGCCCTCTAGTTCGGAATATTGGTTGTCCACTTTGCCATTGCCAAATACCGTTATGCGTGGCCCGGTCATAGTCAGGTAGTTTTCTAACGAGGGTAAGCCACATCGCGATGGCATGATCAGCGACTTCCTCAAAACAGTAATCGCGCACATTGGTGACTTGAATGCCTTTCCGTGTCGCGCTATCTACGTCAACAATATCCACACCTATACCGTATCGGGCAATGACTTCACATTGCTCCATCCTGCGAATGGTCTCGGCGCCTATGCGCGCATACTGATTGATCATGGCAGCACAGTCGCGGGCAACGCCGAATAAGGCTTCCTCATTTTTACTTTGCAAGCCAATCACTTCGGCACCAACGGGTTCGAGTATCTCGCGCTCTACGTCGATATCACCAAAGTCATAGTCTGTGATAATGACTTTTGGTTTATCTGAGCGCTTCGAGAATGCGCCCAGATCCAGCGCAGCTATATCAGACATACGCCCCTGCCGAATAGGTTAATTCGTAGGAGTGACTGTACAGTTCGAAGATATTGCCAAACGGGTCTTCGCAATAGACCATGCGATAGGGTTTTTCGTCTGGGAAGTACTTGCGTACCTGTTGCATTCTTTGCTTGCCGCCCAGTGATTCGATCAGTTTTACGCGACCTTCGACATCATCATCCTGCAAACAAAAATGGAATAAACCACGGCGCCAATACTCAAACGGGCGTTCTTCGTCTACGGTATTGGGAAACTCGAACAGTTCTAGCCCGATTCCATCACCGGTAGACAAGTGTGCTATACGAAACGAGCCCCAACCTTCTCCAAATACGTCATCACACATCTGACCAATAGCACTGTCATCGTGCTGTATTTCGGTGGGGCCCATGATGACGTACAGGTCAAACGCCTTGGAATAAAATTCGACTGCTTTTTCAAGATCGGGAACGGTTATGCCAATATGCGAAAACGTTAGTGCAGGCATTGAAATCTCCTATTAAAGTTGTTTATAAAATACTGCGTACAATCCCACCCTCAACCCGGTAGGCAGCGCCATTAGCCGCTTTATTGGCGGCAACAGTGACTATTGTGTTGGCCACTTCGTCGGCTTCCACGAATCGTTGAATTAGCGATGTAGGCTCATCAACCAGAAAATAATTTCGAATGATGTCATCCAGTGGCTCGCCTTTTTGTTCAGCAAGGCCATCAAAGTAAGCTTTAACGCCATCTGTCCAGGTTGGCCCCGGCAACACCGAATTAACACGTACTTCACTGCCCTTGGTTAATTCAGCCATCCCTCTACTCAATCCGAGCATGGCGGTTTTGGTCACCGAGTAGTGCACCATCTGAGGCAGAGGTTTGACGCCTGCTTCACTGGCAAGATTAACGATTGCGCCAGTTCCCTTTTGCAATATCGCAGGCAACATCGCTCTGCTCATTCGCACTGCGCTCATTACATTAACGTTGAAATAGAGCAGCCAGTCTTCGTCGCTTAAATCCTCAAAGGCCTTTATCGAAAAAATACCAACGTTATTTACAAGTACATCAACACAGCTATCTTCAAGTGCGAACTGACAAACCGATTCCGCTCCCGTGGACTCGGTTAAATCACCGGCTACGCCGTTCACTTCTCCCAATGAGGAAAGATCGTCGATACAGGCACCAACTTCTTTTTCCGTTAAGCCATGAACAAGAACACTGGCTCCTTCGCGCAAAAACGCCCGAGCCGTTGCTTTTCCAATGCCCGAGCTGGATCCCGTCACCAGCACGCGTTTACCAGATAAACCTAAGTCCATGTTAAACAGGCCTCTTCGACGATTTTCGATTGAAGAAGGCACCCAGTGTTTCTGACAATTCGCTGCGCCACATGTCGATACCAACAGCGAGCAGGATGATCAGCCCGAGTACAATATTTTGAACGGATGACGGTGCGGCATTCAGGTTCAGGCCGTTCTGAACAATGACTATGGTCATCGCACCCATTAAGGTCGCGAGAATGTTTCCGCGACCGCCGGCCAGACTGGCACCGCCCACTACCGCCGCAGCAATGGCTTGCAACTCTAATGTCTGGCCATAGTTGGGCGATCCCGAATTGAGTCGAGCAGACATCAGAATCGCACCCACCGCTGTCATGAAGCCTGCAATAACGAAGGTTTTAGTTTGAACCTTGCGCACGTTGATACCGGTTAGTTTTGCAGCGGCCGGGTTTCCTCCCACGGCATAAATCTCTCGCCCCAAACGCGTAAAATTCATCATCAATGCCGCGCAGATGTAAAAGAAAACCAGGTAGAAAAACGGCAATGGGATGCCGGCCACTTTCCCGTAGAAAATCGGCTCTAACTGCGGGTCAAGTGAAAAGATGGGTGAGCCGTTATTAAATGTTAAAGCTAGCCCTCGGAACGCTATCAAGGCAGCCAGTGTGGTGATGAATGACGGTATTCGGCCATAGGCCGTAATCATCCCCAGAATCAAACCAAACAAACCACCGGCCAGCAATATCAACGGCACCGCCAACGCTAACGGAATGCCTGCAAACTTCAGCATTTGCGCCAGAATCATTGTCAACAATGCCACCATAGAACCGGAGCTCAAATCGATTCCGGCAGCGAAAATGACGATGGTTGACCCGATGGCTATCAACGCAACAATGCTCACCTGCAACGACAGGTTGGATAAATTGCCAGGATTCAAAAAACGCTCGGTTGTCAGGGCAACGATTGCCGCCACAATAACGAGCGCGGCAAATGGGCCTATCAATTGAACGTCAAATATTCTCCTCATACCACTATCTCTTCTGCCTGACTCTCTGTGTGAGATGCTGATGCGCGTACCAGGTCGTTGTGGGTTAGTTCATCAGCTGCTGCCACACGCACAACTCGTCCGTGCTGGACAACAGCTATGCGATCACTCATCGCCAGTAACTCATCATGATCGGAACTAATCAGAATGATCGACTTGCCAGACGCGGTTAAGGAATTAATCAATTTGTAAACAGCGAGCTTTGCGCCAATGTCGATCCCCTGAGTGGGTTCATCAAGAATCAGAACCTTGGCATCTGAAAACAACCAACGTGCAATGACGATTTTCTGCTGGTTTCCACCGGATAAATAGTCCACGGTTTTTGATTCCGCCTGCGCAGCAATCTCGAGTTCACGAATTAGCTGTTTGGTGCCCTGCTCCTCTGTCTTCAGGTTGAGAAAGCCCAGTCGGGAGATCGCACCTAATGATGACGCGGTTATATTGCCGCTGGCTCGGAAATTGAAGAACAGGCCATCAAACTTCCTATTTTCCGGCACCAGCGCAAACCCGGCCCCAATGGCATCCATTTCATTCTTTATCGTCAGCGGTTTTTGGTTCAGGTGAATCTCGCCGTCCGTAAGCTCATCTACACCAAACAAGGCGTGAGCAATTTCGGTTCGACCGCTACCCAGCACCCCACCAAGGCCCAGTACTTCCCCTTCGTGCAAATCAAAACTAACGTCTTTAACACCGAGCCTGGTGTTCAAACCCATTGCCTCAAGCACCACTCTAGTACCAGCGTTATACTCCTTTGAATAATGCTCCGTTATTTCCTCTCCTACCATTGCACTAACAATTTGTGCAACATTGATTTCGGTTTCACCACTGGCGCGAACCACCTTGCCGCCTCTCAAGATGGTGACTTCATCAACTATTTTCTCTACTTCATCAAGACGATGGGACACATAGAGAATGGCAGTGCCGCTATCCCGCATCTTTCGTAATAGTCGATGCAGTGTTTCAATTTCTTTCTGGCCCAATGCCGCTGTTGGCTCGTCGAGAATAATCATCTGGGCATCAATCGCAATCGCTTTTGCAATCTCAACCAACTGTTGTTCACCTACTGACAGGCCACCTGTGATGGCATCGGTTGACAGATCAGTATCCATCTCTTCAAGTACCGCCGCCGAGTCAGCATGTACCTTTTTCCAGTCGATAAAACCTGTCCTTTTTAGAGGCATGTTTCCGAGGAACATGTTTTCGCCAACCGACAAGGTCGGCACAATCGAGAACTCCTGAAACACGGTTGCGATGCCTTTGTTGCGCGCATCCTGCGGGTCTGCAATGTGCACGGGCGAGCCGTTTTTCAATATAGTGCCGCTATCGGGTTGCTGAACACCCGATAGCGTTTTTATCAACGTGGATTTACCGCAACCGTTCTCGCCAAGCAGCCCATGTATAGAACCGCCAATCAGCTTTATCGATACTTTGTCGTTGGCCAGCACGCCAGGGTAGGCCTTGCTGACGTCGACAAACTCCCAGACTGGATTGGTATCAGACATTCAGTTTCTACTTGATTGGCGATAGGCTTTGGCAGCTGTTCTCCGGTGGTCAGATTGGCCACCGGAGACAGCGCCGTTTACTAGTACTTTTTTGAAGGCTGCGGATAAAGTTTCTCTGGTTGCTGCAACACCGCAATCGCGCCATCTTTATCTTCAATTGTCGTTGGTATTTCTATCCAACCACCCGGGTAAGATCCCTTCAACGCGTCCAGTGTCGCACTCATCGCCGCACGCCCCATCAGAAACGGAGATGTATTTACAGTGGCAGTTAAATTTCCAGCAGCGATTTCTTCCAGGCCAGATGTATCACCATCGTTGCCCAACAAAATCAAATCTGATCGACCCAGCGCTTTAGCCGCAAGTGAAGCACCGATCAACATGTAATCGTTTGCTGCAAACACAAGATCCAGATCGGGGTGCGATTGCAAAATATCCATGCCGGCAACGTTTCCACCTTCAACGTTCCATTTGCCATCTATAGATACAACGACATCAAAGTTGGCATTGCCTTCAATGCCATCCAAAAAACCACCAACACGCTCGGTGGAGTGATAGCCCGGCTGGCCTTCAATCACTCCTACGCGCAGAGGCTTATCCCCGTACTTTTCAATAGCCCAGTCTGCCATAGCGTGTGTGCCGTTGCGCTGTGAATAACCAACAACGCCATGAATGGGTGTCGGAAAGTTCGGAATATCCGAATTGATCATCAGTACTGCAATGCCATCGTCCACGGCTTTTTTCAGCAAAGGTGCCGCGGCAAATTCGTCATGTGTACCGAAAATGATGGCGTCAACATCTTGGGTCAACACGTCTTGAATCATGCCCATCTGGCCATTGATATCGGCGCCACTTTGAGGCGCTAGCATGAATACATCCACGCCTGCCTCGGCTGCGACAGCTTTGATACCCTCACCGATTGCAATGTAGTAGTTGAATTCAGTCGCCGGTGGCATATAAGCCACGCGAAACTTTTCGTTTTTGGGTTTAATCTCATCAATCGGCGCTTGCGCACCGTCTTGTAGCGGAACCGGCGCGGGGTAATCTGCTGAAAATACACTACCGGCAAAAAGCGTAACACCGGTGGCCAAAACCAATTGCTTTATTACTCTACTCATCAATTTTCCTCACTGAGTTAATGGTTGGAATTCATCCGCCGAAAGGTGCATCCAGGACGCCTCGCGGACCGGGTTTGACTGCAAACAGACCGCCGGAAAGTGGTTCATTTGCAATGGCTTGCTCATCGCTCAGAAATCGCGATGTTGTTATATAAAGTGTGTCGAGTTCGGGCCCGCCAAAAGCACAACAAGTTGGCTTCCAAACCGGAACTTCAATGATTTGATCGATTACGCCTTCACGATTAATCCTGACGACTCGCCGACCTTCCCACTCGGCGTTCCATACGCAACCTTCGGCATCCACGCACGAGCCATCTGGCAATCCGGGTTCTGATGTGAAGGAGCAGTGAACTCTGCGGTTGGATACCGTTCCCGATTGATCGTTGTAGTCGTATGCAACGATTTCATTGTCTGGTGTATCGGCAAAAAACAGAGTCTTGCCATCGGGTGAAAAACAGGTCGAATTGGCGCATGACACTCCACTGATGATTTCATTTACGCTCAGGTCAGCATCGACTCTATAAACCGAACTATCTGCAGCGCCATTCGCCTCATTCATACCACCAACAACGAGCCTGCCCTGACGATCAGTGCAGCCATCATTGACTCGAGTGGCTGGATTATCTGGCTCGAATCGCTCAATAATCTGCTCCTGCCGAGAGTCCAGATCGAACAGGGATATCCTGTCGGCAAAACCCACTATCAGCCCGCCGGAACGCCTCGGTGCGAAGCAGCAGACTCGATCGTCCAAATCATACTGAGCGTGCTCCCCTGTGCCGGGCTTGAACGACCAGATGCTGCGCCCTTCGATGTCTGTCCACCAAATACGCTGATCTGCTGAATTCCAGACAATCCCTTCCCCGTGATGGTTTTTGCAATCCACAACCAACTCGGCAATCATTGACAAACACTCCATAAAACGGATAACTTCTGGTATCTGGCATCTGATATTTCAGATATGCACTGGAGTCTATATCAGATATCATTGGCACCGCAACAGATTTTTTTACTACGAATAATTCAAATGGCACTAAAACGACCTCAATCACTACGCGAGCTTGCGCTGGAGCATTTGCGCAAAAGTATCGTCAACGGCAATCTGAAAATGGGCCAGATATTGTCCGAGCGCAGCATTTCTGAGGAGCTGGGCGTGTCCAAATCCCCCGTCCGCGAAGCCCTGGCACAATTAAGGGACGAAGGACTGGTGACAATTGAGCCGCAAAAAGGCGCCAAGGTGTTTTCACTCTCCAACGAAGAGGTAAAACAGATATGTGATTTTAGGCAGGCGATTGAAACGGCTGCATTTGAACTAGCGCTTGCGCGCAATCCTAAGGCCCTCGCCGATGATATGGATGATGTCGTTGCGAAAATGGAGGATGCTCAAAAAAAAGGACGCACGGCTACCTACCTTTCGTTGGATACGTCATTCCATGAACTGATTTTCAAACATTGCCAAAACGACTACCTTGCCGCCAGCTATGCTCGATACGAAGGAAAAATCGCCGCCCTGCGTACTCACCTCTCTGAGCTACCGCAACACACTCAGCTCTCTTTCGATGAACACAAAAAACTGGCTCAAGCTGTGCGAAAAGGTGATGAAAAGAAAATTCGTAAACTGCTGGCAGAACATATCGATCGTACTCGGCAGGTGTATGCCAAGTCGAATAATGATGAACTGCAGGCTTCTTAAGTTCGCCACTAGCTGAGCGACAACTCGTCCCAAAGGCAGAGGCTCTGTAAAAAACACAAATCACTCGCGTGGCTAATACCCTGCTTTGAGAGTTGTTGCCGGAACATCCATTTCAGATTGCTCTCATGCGCAAGAATTTATCCTGAAAGTATGGCGATTGAGTTTTCACATTGCCTCGGCACACTCCTACCGTTGACAATTACCGTTCTCCGGCTCGATAAACTCCGCAACTGCCATTCAGAGCTTTTCTCTTAATTTTTATTGACATCTGATATGTTAGATACCATTATGTGACGACTCCAGCGCAATCAATGGTTGCCAACGATGAGGATACCGAGCGATTGAATAATCCCAACACGCTTATCTCGCTGAATGCTGTGTACAAACGGTTCGGCCAGAACACGGTGCTGGAGGGCGTCGACTTCCAATTGGCACCTGGCGAGATCCACGCGCTGGTTGGTGAAAATGGCGCTGGCAAATCCACCTGCATGGGGCTGCTCTATGGCTTGCATCAACCCAACGAAGGCCAAATAAAACTTAACAACACGCCTGTACAAATAAGCGATATCGGCCACGCACAATCGTTAGGCATTGGGTGCGTGTTTCAGGAACTGAGCCTGGCGGGATCGCTTTCCGCTGCAGAGAATATATTTGCAGGTCGTGCCCCTACCCGTTTTGGTGTCGTGGATTGGCCCGAACTGCGACGAAAAGCGCAGGCACTACTTGCCGAGTTCGATTTAACGCTTGATGTTTCTCGCTCTGTCGATTCGCTTCCGGTAAGTACGCAGCAAATAATTGAAATCGCCAAAGCCTTATCTATGGATTCGCGCATATTGCTACTCGACGAGCCAACATCTGCGCTGACACCGGACGAAGTTAATACGCTGTTTGTCGTGCTCCGAAAACTAGTGGAAAAAGGTATCGGTATTGTTTATGTCAGCCATCATCTGTCAGAAGTTTTTACCATCTCCGACAGAATCACCGTACTACGAGATGGCAAATGCATCAGCACAAAAAAAACCAAAGAAACAAACCAGGCTCGGGTTATCAATGAGATGCTGGGTAGTGCCGAGCCGGTTGCTATCGAATCAGACTCTCGAACCACCGCAGATGAAATACTTAATGTCAACGCACTGAGCAGTGGCACTATGTTCAACAATATTTCATTTTCTATCAAACGCGGCGAAATAATCGGGCTCGCTGGCCTACTTGGCTCGCGCCGTAATGACATCGTGCGCGCACTGGCCGGAATAGGTAAAACCACCAGCGGTACGATCAAATTCAATGGTTCGCCTGCCAGATTCAGTTCGATAAGACAAGCCATTAAAGCCGGTATTGGCTACGTTCCGGAAGAACGTAAAACCGAAGGGCTCTTCTTGAGCTTCTCACTCAGCTCTAACCTGGTCGCATGCAGTCTCGATAAGCACGCAGCTTCCGGTTTTATGAAGGACAAATCCATTCAAGCAGCAAGTCGGCGCGCCATAGATGCATTCGATGTCAAAACGCAGGGCACCGACGACATCGTTGGTTCGCTTTCCGGGGGTAATCAACAAAAAATATTGCTCGGTAAGTGGCTCGAGCTGAACCCTCAGCTACTGATCATCGAAGAACCCACAAAAGGCGTTGACGTAGGGGCCAAATTTCAAATTCACGAAGAGCTGATTCGGCGTGCTGAAGCAGGCATGACTATTATAGTCGTGTCGTCAGACTTCCCGGAGCTGATTACATTATGCGATCGCATCCTCGTTATACACGAAGGCCATTTGAACGGCGAAGTTGCGGCAAAAGCCGTGACCGAAGAAGCGCTATTAACGTTTGCCAGCGGTGCGCCTATTCCGCCCGCGACAACACATATTGAAGGCACCACACGATGAGTACTGCAACGAATTCCAGCTCTGTTCACAAGGTATCAACCGGGCAACGCATATTCAAAATATTTACCGATACAAGAGAGCTGACGCTGCTGACGCTGATTCTTCTAATTGTTGTGGTCATGTCTTACTTATCACCGTATTTTTTGTCTGTTGCCAATTTTCGTGCGATGTTCGTAGGCATGACGCCGATAGCGATCATAGTTATTGGCATGTCCATCTTGCTGGCATCAGGTGGCTTTGACCTATCCGTTGGTTCGGTTATGGCGCTATCGTCTACTGTTGTTGCAATGCTACTGCTGGCAGGTTTATCCATCCCGTCAGCAGTTGGCATCGCCCTTCTTGTCGGTGCTGTCGCCGGTCTGGCCAATGGCCTGCTGGTAACAGCGCTCGGTATAAATCCGCTGGTGGCCACTCTGGGCACGATGTCGATCGCCCGAGGCATTGCACTGGTATTAACCGAAGGTTTTTCTATCTCCAGTCTTCCCGCTGAATTTGCCTGGATTGGCAAATCCGACTTTATGGGCATACCGGCACTGGTCATTACCACCCTTGTGCTGATCATCATTTTTGATCTTGCTGTTCGGCATACGCGATTTTTCCGTCAAGTCTATTTCATTGGCGCCAACGAAAAGGCCGCAATGCTCTCCGGCATCCATGTTAATCGTGTTCGTGTCATCGCCTATGTGCTCACTGGCGTGCTTGCGGCTTTAGCCGGTGTGCTATTGGCATCCCGACTCATGAGTGGTACGCCAACGGCTGGCAATGGTTTGGAATTGCAGGTACTGGCTGCTGCAGTCATCGGCGGGGCCTCATTGCGCGGTGGTGAAGGCACGATATTGGGTGCATTTCTGGGCGTTGTTTTTGTAGCGCTCATCAACAACTCGATGACCATGCTGGCCGTTTCCATTTATTGGCAAATGATCGTAATCGGTACCGTCTTAGTGTGCGCAGTAGCGCTGGACATGCTGATCCGCAGAAATAAATCTTAAAGCTGTATCAATCCAACAAGAAGGAGTTATCAATCATGAATTCAGTCAATTCAAATCGTCGTAAATTACTTGGAGCCAGTGCAGGCCTTGCAGCCGGTATGGGCTTACCGCAATTGTCACCGCAAGCGCTGGCAGCCGGTGCTGGCAAAGAATATGTGTTTTTATCCATTGTTACTCAAGTGCCATTTTGGGTTGACTATCGCAATGCGATGAAAGATCTGGAAGAAATCCTCGATATCAAAACCACATTCACCGGGCCACTTGACTGGGATACAGCTGGGCAGGCACGTCAGTTAGATGAACTGATCGCACGCAGACCCGCAGGCATTATGATTTTCCCTGGTGATCCCGCGACACTTGCACCAGGTGTTCAACGAGCAGTTGATGCAGGCATTCCGGTAACAACCTGTATTGGCGATATTCCCGATAGCCCGCGCTCTTGTTTTCTGGGTATCAATGGTTATGAGGCTGGTAAAGTCGGAGCTGAGATGCTCGCGCAAGCTATCGGTGGCAAGGGTAAAGTGCTGTTGGGCACCTTCCCTGCTCCATCTACACTGGAACGTGTGGAGGGATACAAAGATACATTTAAAGAGAAGTATCCGGATATTGAAGTGGTTGATGTTGTAAATGACCGAGCCGATCCATCGTACGCGCCCACTGCCTATCTACAAGGTATTCAAGCACACCCGGAAATTGTCGGCATCGGTGGCACAAACGGTGACAGTGGAAAAGGGGCGGCGATAGCTGTTCATGAAGCAGGCCGTACCAAAGACATAAAAATTGTCGCGATGGATCGTAACGATGACATGCTCAGTTACATTGAAGATGGCACCATACACGGTGCAGTTGCGCAAAAATCCTACCTGGAAACCTTTCTTGCATTTCATATGATGCATTGGCAGAACACCGATGGTTTAAAGGTGGTTCCAGATTGGAAATCAGCCAAGATAAACCCACTACCTAACAGAGTTGAAACTGGTGTGATGAAAATAACCCGCGACAATGTCGCACAGTTCAAGCACTAAGTTCCTCCATTGCGCCACAGGTAGTCTGTGGCGCTTACTTTGCTTTCATACGCGACGCTGTTTACAACCATGCCATGGCCCGAGCATAAATTGGAACAAGGTGAACTTGAACTCTGCCTGCTTCCGCTCATTGGTGGCAGGCTGATGGATGTGCGGTATAAAGGATCCTCCTTGCTGTTCCAAAATCCAGATTTAGTCGGGCTGATTGGTCGACGCAATGTTCAGCTAAAAATTAGAATTAAAATCAGTTAGTTAAAAACATAGACAAGTTATGGTATCGAGGGAGCATAGGATGTCCGCTTTTTCATATCAAGCATCGCAACTCATTCTATTTCAGGTGTTCGTCGAACGCTTACGATCGGCCACCCACTTCTTTAAAACCTCATGAACTAGCTCAGATGGTATATATTCCTGTTCAAGTCGACCACGCTCAAGTGTGAGTAACCAGCGGTAAAGACTTCGTTCGTCATCGTTAAGCGCATCAGGTGGTTCCTCACCTGCCCCCATCGACTCGTTAACCGCGTTACCTGCAGCGTGTTGTTTGAATGTATGGCTATCCATTAACAGGGGTGTCAACTGAGGCTGATGCAGCCTTGCACGCGACAGCATGGCGAGCCCCCAAGTATCTATGTCACCCCAATAAGCTATGGATTTGCCTTGCAGCCATTCACCCTTTAGCCAATCAAGATCAAGCCCAGCGCCAAGAATGGCAATGGTATCGTCAAGCTTCGGTAATGAGTGCCAACACTGACGGTTTTCAACCACAATAATGTGATTGACTCGGATCGAGCCTGTTGTCAATTTAGCGAGCTCGTGGGAACGAACCTGCAAAAGCTCGAAGGGGAGAAGTTCAGATTGCAACGGCGCTAGCAGCATCCAGTGTTCACCGTCGGGCGTGGCATCAAGGAAACTGTGCAAACCCTGCTCACTAACTTCACCACCAAAGCGTGAGTCGAGTAGGCGGATCAGTAATTGGCGGTTACGTTCGAAGAATTTGGTATCAACTCCGTGACCTGCCAGCATTCGAAGGGGGCGCCCTTGTGCGTCACCTGGTTTAAGCCTGGCCGCAAGTTCCAGCGCGGCCAAGAGTTCTTCAAGGGAGCGGCCTTGCAGCAATTTAAGACTGGTTATAAGCGCATCGTGTAAATCAGGTTCAGCATAGCCAATCAGCTCTTCCAACAATTTATAGTCTGCCAACACCCGCGTGTCGGCCACGGCACGGACCCAATCAGATGGACGATCGAGTACCCAATGCGATGGGACTCGGATGGGTTCGGAGCTGGCCCTAAAATTTACATCCTGCCATGTGACATCACCCAAGGTCACCTGTTGCCAGAGCGCAACATGTTCTCGAACCACGTTCGGTGTTGATGTCATGTCACGAGCTGACGGTATTCCAATTGCGTACTGCTTCGGCCAAGCATCAACGTTGGTCAGCATTTCCAGCCTAAACGTCTTGCGATACCAATGGCGCTGCATGCGGGCAGCGATGTCCCGCGGTGACTTCACGTAAGGCTAAAAGGGAGTTCGTCATCGCCGGTCATCTGAACTTCTGAAATGCTCGATGGGTTCGGATTGACTTCATTCAAAAGCGTATTCGGTTCACGCTCCGCGGTGATGGCTTCTCCCTTGGCTCGCGCACGCTCATCTTCTAAAGCCTGCCAGCTCATTGATACCAAAGTTGACGCTTGACCCCGCCGATGAACAATGATCGCCGAACGTGTGTGATTTCGTAGTAGTCGCATTTCTTTATTTGGTGTAACAAAAACAGCGTGCAGACCAAACACCCTTAGAGCTGCAATGATACGACCGGCCACTACCTGGGAGCTTCGTGAAAAAGCTTCATCAAGAACGATGGTTCCAAACAGAGGCAAATTGGCACCGGCAGGACAAAGTGCGTAGCTGAGTGATGCGGTCAGCACATAAGATGCAATGATCTCCTTTTCACCCCCACTACCACCTTGGGAGCTGGTACGGGTCTCGATGAGTGAATCGTCTTCACGACTGATCACCGAAACAGCAAATTCCAATCGGTAACGTGGGTCCAGCAGCGCACGCGCACCCACGGTACGCCGTCGATCACAAGCATCGCGCAATAGCGCTACAAGGCGACGAAGCGTGCGATACTGGCTCTCACCATCATCGTCTTTGAACCGAGCCGCGTTAAGATCTTTTTGTGCACGCTGAAGAGTTCGCAGACTTTCATGTACGACCTTGTTGGAAACAAGTTTGAGATAGCGTTCACGCTGGAAATCCACACGCTTTAAAGTACCGTTCAGATCTTCGATACGCTCCTCAATCATCGACACTTCATTTTCGATATGACTCAGAAGTTGGGTGACACCTTGGTCGGACGATTCGTTAAGGTACTGCAAAAAACGGCGACGTTTTTCAGGTAGCGCTTCTTCTTCCAGCACCCTGAGCCGCTCCAGGTAAGTTGGCACATCATCGAGTTCGCGCCCTACTTCAGAAAGTGCACCGCGATCTACACTTTTCGCGTCCGACATTTGTTCAGACAATTTGGAACGCACATTGGTGATGCGTTCATTTAATTTATCAATACGCGACTGCAGTGCTTCGTTCTGCTCGCGTTCGATATTGACAATATCAGCCAAGCTACTTTCGGTAATGGCTGTGAACTGTGTTTCAGCCAGAGTGCGCCGCTCATTGTCTAGCCCTACAGCCATCCGCGATCGTGCTATTGTGAGCTCACGCTGTGCCTGTTCAAGGGACTGCTCGAGCTGCGTAACTTTTCGTTCAGCCGTTTTGAGTTCGGCTTTTAGCCTGTCGAGTTCGCAACGACTCTGGTCCCATTGATGTTTAAGTTTCGCGGTATCGGATTCTGGGTCAACTAGAGCTGCAAGCTGTCTACCAAGGTCATCTATTAGCCTATCAACACCCATTACATCAATACGCTCAAAGCGAATTTCAACCAAGCGTTCAAGCAGCAGTTTTTCCTGCTGCAGCGTCTGCAAAGCCGCACGTTCTTTCTCGGACCGTGCAGCTATTAATGCAAGTTCAGCTTTGGCATCGGCTTCCGCTTGCTCCAACCAAGCAAGTCGATCACGGTTGTCGAAACCTGTCATCCAGTCAGCACTGAGTCGTTTCTGATCCTGCTTATCGAACTGTTGGGAGTGTCCTGACATCAGCCCTTCGGCGGTCATAGCATGCGGTGTATTTCTCAACGCTTCGGGGTTAGCAACACAATGGCTATCGATACCAGCAAGCAGGGCTTTCAACGCTTCACGCGCTGGGTGAGAACGAAAATCAAGCTTACGCGTAAAACCATCGTCGAAGAATATCGAAGTTTTGGTCGGCACCCTTGCCTCAAAGAGACGCACGTGCAGACGATTGTCCCGATTGTTAACCCAACTTAATGCCGCATCAATGTGTTCAGGCGGCACAAGGATGCGCAATCGATGAGAGCCAATGGCTCGTTCTATCGCACCACGCCACGGCTGTTGATCTTGCTTGACCTGCACCAATTCGGCAACGTATGGCAGCTCGGTTTGTTTGATGCCTAATGTCTCTGCTAACGCGCTTCGAAACTGCTGGAAAGCTGGCGGTAGATTCGAGTCAGGTCGCTTACGTACTTCCTCAAGCTCCAGCAACAGATCGCTGCGCTTCGCTTCAGCCTCACGCTCAGAACTGCGGATATCGAGTGTCTTTCGATCCGCCTCGTCAATGGCAGGTTCTAATTCGCCAATTCGTTCACCAGCCACGCGTTGGTTATTCTCAAGCGCTGCAGGTTCAAGCGCATCCGTTAGCGATACGGCTGCTGCAAGCTTCCGGTATTGATCAGCATCTTCTTGTCGTTGAACACGATCGCTTTGTTTGTCTCGAATTCTGTGTTCCAGCTGCTCAATGTTGGTCCCTCCGGCACCCAGGTAGGCTTCTCGATGTGCATCGCACACATCACTCTGGCGACTGCAATCCGATTCAACCTCATTACAATGACGCTGCGCTGCGTCTAACTCGCTAGTGGTGCGTTCGGCAGCTAGCTGCCATAGAGTCGCTGCTTGTTCGGCGTACCAGATGGGCAATACTTTGCGCAACATTTGCTGGCGCTCAAGGTCCGCTGAGATCTTTTCAAACTCCTTCCAGTTTTTTGCCACAGGAATTAGCTTGCGCTGCTGTTCACGCGCTATTTCAAGCTCCTCCCGGATGTCGGTCAGATCGTCGAAACTGTTCGCAACTTCCAGCGCGCGATCAAAGGCGGACTGATCGTCGAGCACCAATTCGCGGAAGATCTCATCGATACTGTTTAACTGCTTTAGTCCGGCTGCTCGGTTGAGCAGCGTAAAGGCATTTTCGCCAACGTCAAAGCGGTCGCGAAGGCGAGCCAAAAAAGCCTTCTTGCTGGGGTAGGTCCAAATACCGGTTTGCTGTTTTTCCATCTGGCGAAGCGCACGCATTCCACCCTCGTGATGCACTTCTAGCCAATGATCAAGCGTTTGTTCTTCGCTATCCGCATAAAGCCACAGCCTCTTCATGTCGGCAGCGGACGCACCGCTGCCATCGAACCAGAGCACAGCCCCGATGCGTAAACTGTGTTCAGCATTCTCAAACCGCGCAGCAATTCCTGTAACTGTGCGTCCTTTACGTGCAATGTGATTTTGATCGCTACCGCCATCACCTGGGCCCGAAACACCGCGAACATACGATCCCAGATCACGATCGCTTTCGTGCCCACCGGTGGATGCCAGGTTATAACGTGGGTTGGCACAAAGCAGTGTCATCAACGCATCGATCAATGTGGTCTTGCCACTGCCGGTAGCGCCAACAATCGCCGTGCCATCGGGATCAATTGGCGCGGTGTGACGCCCATTGAAACCTCCCCAGTTAAACAACTCTATGTCGGTTAAGGTCAACGGATCAGCAAGTGCTGCGAAGGTGGCCTGACGGATCATTTCTTAGTATTCTCGCGCCGCTTGCGTAACCAGCTAAGTAGGTGCTGAAGATTTTCCGGGCTGGCAAGGTGTGCGATGATCGGACGAATTGTCACCCGCTCATGCCCATCAGGCTCAGAAACAAGCCCATGTCCCTTGAGCTGATCGAGAAGCGTCAGCATACGATTGCGTTCCTTTGCTTCACTGCCAGGGTCTCCAAGATAGACCTGAAACTCAGGAATAAGCTCATCTACGGCGACTCGCGCCTGATCCGCGCCAACGCCTGCTTCCTGTTCATGTGCTACAAAGCGTTGTCGAAGGATAGCGACAAGCAAGGACTGCTCAAGTGTTAAACGCTGTCGGCGCACGAGTGGATGAGACCAATCTTCCGGATCACTTTGCTCATCGGTTACAAGATCAGCGTCGGCGTCGCTTGCAAGTACAGTAACAAAGGCGATACCACGCACGTCATCAATCTTAAGATCTAGATCCAGGGGTTCCAGAATCGCGGTAAACGTTTTCTGCTCATTCTGCAAAACGCGGTAGAGATTGGGTTTTCTTACAGCTTCTACGAGGCCATAACGGGTGAGCTCTTTAACAGCTTCACGAACCTTGAGTGCAGTGCGCGCATCATCCGTACTGGATATAGCTTCGTCAGCGTCGCAGGATATGGTGCGGGAAACCTCATCGGTAGCACCCTTACTGCTGTGTTTTTTAGCATTGTTATCACTGGGTAACCGAGCGGTGCCGGTCAGTTCATCGAAGGTGCCAGGCATTTAGATTTCCCACTCGATATTGGCAACCGAAGACTCATCGAGTTTGGTCAGAGGCAGCGTAAATCGCCATTTTCGCGCATCAATATCGGTGATGTCGACTGTCTCGGTGGCTTTTGTGACGATGTCGACTCCTGCCTCTCGTGCCATGGTAATCCACAGGGCAAAGGTTTCCAAATCGTGCGAAGGTGGTAACGCTGAAGAGAGTTCCGCTATTGACAGTGCCCGATTTTGAGCCTTTAGCAGCGCTAGCGTTTCTTCGATAACCGCTGTCCGATCCAAGCCATCAAAATCTGTCCAAAAATCAGGGTCCAGAACAGCTGCCTCCTCATTCTCCTGAGAAAGGTTGAGTTCATCGCCCGCGTCACTGTCCAGTGACTTATAACGCAGTCGTTCAATGAGCGGAATTCCAGCAATAGGGATCGCTATCGGCGGTAGCGGTGAAGCGATTCGTCGAGTTGCTGTTCGCTGCCAGTCAAGCTGCAACATCTCCTGGAAGACCTCACCAAGCAATTGGCCGACACGATGATGTTCTGCGGCAAGCCCAGTTTTCAGGAAGCCTTTCACGTCTCTTTCACTGCGCGCTCGCGCTTGAAAGACGATTTCAGATTCCTTGACCAAGCGGCCGACTAAAAAGCGCAGATCGTTCTGCTGTTGCATTGTCAGTGCACTTTGACTAACTTCGTAGGAGAGTATTTCACGCAAACGTTCACGCATGAGATCGAGATCGACTGTCTGTCGAAGTTGTGCTTGAAAGCTCTCGAATACTCGCCCTTCAGCGGTATCGAGCAACGCCTCGTGACCATCGAGCAACTGATCAACGATGTTGCCGCGGTGCTGCTGCTCGTTGATGATGCTATACCTGAGCGCTTTGTCCGCCTCACGCCATGAATCTTCGACACGGCGAAAGTCTGCACGCAGCCCAGTAGTGAGCGTATAAATTTCGCGGATGCGCTCTATTGCATCAGTAGCCTCAAGAACTGGCACTTCTCCCTCTTCCGCCGCCTTTAACTCCCGCTGCAATTCTTCAATTCGGCGCTCAAGACTTTCGACACGCTGCTCGGCATCGGGATTGAGCCCAGATACCAAGCGTTCGATTTCGCGCTGCACAACCGAGAGCCGCGACGCTGTGGATGTCATAAAGCGATTATCCAAGCCTTCCACAAAGGCAATTGCAGCCTGCAAAGCGTCAGTAGCGTAAATGCGTCCTCCCCGCTCGTTGATCAGCGAGCGACGAATCCATTGTCTCAATTCGCGCCCTGCCAATTGCGGCAGGCGAGTCGGATCGATTTCATAGTGTTCATTGTTTGCGTGCGGCGCCAGCATTGACTCTAGCGCTTGCAATGCGTCATCCATAAGGACACCGTCATGCGATTCTTCAAAAAGGGCTTGCAAACAGGCAATGACTATCGGTGCACGGCGGGACGCCAGCAACACCCATGCAGGATGCTGAGTGCGGGTAGAGACGTAATCGTTAATGGCAGATTGGTTCACGTCAATGATGATAACGGATCGCCACGAAATTTCGAAGCGATCGACACAGTGGCCCTCGACCTCCTGCTGCCGAAAATTTAAATACCATTCGTCTTCAAATTGAGGAATCTGCGCGAGGCTTTAAGTGGCGCGATAACTGCTTCGCGCCACTATAGGGTATTATAATGGCGCTATAAGAAATACGCGCCACAAAAGGATCAGCTTGGCCAGAACGGTTTCCCAAAGCGATTTAGATAGAATTGCCGATGTTGTTGCTCAATTTCCCGATGGAGCCGCCATTGGGGATGTTACCGAGGCGTTAGAAGCATCGGTACCCCGGCGTACCTTGCAGCGCCATTTATCGCTATTGGTTGACCAGAATCGGTTGATCACCGATGGTCGAGGGCGAGCTATTCGTTATCGGCTGACAGAAACTACCGGAAAGTTAGCAGTCGCAAAGCCATTGTCTTCAGAGTCTGCAGATGCAGAACCCTACATTCCAATCTCCGCTGCTGGAGATACCATAAAACAATTGGTTAGAAAATCGAACCATAAGCGCAATCCGGTTGGATACAACCGTGATTTTCTCGATCAATATCGCCCTAACAAAAGCTTCTATCTTTCACAAGCAGATCAAAAGCATCTTCTCGAAGTCGGTAAATCATCGGAGGAAAAGCAAGTAGCCGGTACGTACGCTAGACAGATATTTGATCGACTACTCATTGATCTGTCTTGGAATTCTAGTCGCCTGGAAGGCAACACGTATTCGTTACTAGAGACGAACCGTTTGCTCGAACTTGGCGAGGTCGCCGAAGGTAAGGATGCGCGCGATGCACAAATGATACTGAATCACAAAGCCGCCATTGAGTTAGTTGTAGAACAGGCTGAAGAGGTCGACTTCAATCGCTACACCATCCTTAATCTGCATGCTCTACTTTCAGACAACTTGCTTGCCGACCCACAAGCGTGCGGGCGATTACGTAGCATCGCAGTTGGAATTGGGAGTACAGTCTACTACCCATTGGAAGTACCGCAACTAATCGATGAGTGCTTTCAGCAAATTCTAGACACAGCGGCCTGTATTCAAAACCCATTTGAACAGGCTTTCTTCACTATGGTCCATATACCTTATCTGCAACCATTTGAAGATGTGAATAAACGTGTTTCACGATTAGCAATGAATCTACCGCTGATTAGAAATAATCTATGTCCTCTATCGTTTGTAGATGTTCCTGAGCGTGCTTATGTAGATGGAATTCTCGGCGTATACGAGCTCAATCGCGTTGAGTTGCTGCGTGACGTATTTGTTTGGGCCTATGAACGATCCGCCGCACGGTATTCTGCGTTACGACGCTCATTAGGTGAACCAGATAAATTTCGTTTGCAATATCGCATATTAATTGCCAATTCAGTGTTCGAAATCGTAGACAAAGGCATGGACAAAACACAAGCGACCGCCTTCATTCAAAACCACGCAACAGAAGATGTACCTCATGCAGATCGAGCACAACTCATCGAAGTTGTAGAAACAGAAGTTTTGAATCTTCATGAAGGGAACATCGCACGCTTCCGTGTACGTCCTTCGCAATACCAAGCATGGAAAGCTACATGGATTTAAGTTTTTTGAAAACTACAGCCAACGAGTCCTGTACTTGGGGTTACCTGTGTGTACCTCTGTCTGGATTCAACATTTCAAAGAGTCCAGCGATGAAGTCGCTCGCTCGCGTCTACTCTGAAAATATCGCGCAAATAACAGATCCATTGCTGCTACAACTAAAGCACTTTCATCCTGTACGTTACCCGCCAACTTCCCCGCAACACTTCGCGGAGCATAAAATATGTCACGTGGAAACAACCTCACTGGTTTATCTGCAATGGTAAATTCGGCGTTACGTACTTCATCTGGTTTTTTAAGTGTGCCCCACTAACGAGAGGAATGTAGACAGCTCTATTGGCGTCTTCGAACAAATTCGATTGAACTTCCAATAGATAGGGGAACTACTTTACTGTTTTGCTATTCGCATTTACGAATACATCAAACTGTGCCATTTGAGAACTCAGAAGTTACGATTGTCACCGGCAAAAGACACCGATTCATCAAGTAATTTACACTGCTCAACGATGGCGGATTTCAGACGCTCTTTCAACCTTGCGAACTCAAGATCTGCTGTGAACCAACTGCGATCGAGGTCGACCTTGCACAGCAGCTAGTTGATCGAGCTTTTCCAGATCCTTTTCCGGAATCCGCACAGTCAGCATTTGATTTACAGCCATCAGAAACACCTGTCACAGTTGTATTACAATGTCATACAACTGTTGCAACTTTGCAAAGCACCCAGACCCGGCTACTTCTATCGCTCAGCGTTTGTGACGCAATTGAAGATGAATGTCTGCGGTCTCGATTATTTTCCGGTCTTTATATCAGCAATTTTCATTCTTTCTTGATTCGGCGTAGTCGAATTTTTTTCTCCACACTTCGTTACGCGAAATTTCGGAATTGTCGACAGGCGTTGTCTGCATTACATAACAGGCCTGGAATGTTCTATGCCACCTTTCTGCTTTTTCGATTTCGCTTACAAAACTTCTCGAACTTGACTCACTTTGAATGACAAGTTCAGCGGCTGTTGCAGCGAAATACTTGTTAACCACAATATATACCGATACTAACGCTAACAAGGTAGCGATTAAGTTGACATCATAATAGATTAAAAGAGAGCATAGGATTGATTGAAGAACTGTGGTCATGGTGACTAGCTGATCGTGCACCAACCTTGAGTTGTTCTCGATAATTGCTTCGCACGAGAGTTCCTCCAATACCGGTTAGTATGCCGAATAGTGGAATCATCAGCGGGTTACATTTGGCTTCTATTGCTGAAACAACGCCTACGATAATAAAGACGCTTGTGGAGATTTCGTTTATCAGTTTTAAACTGCCTAACCGAAGTGAGGATAGATTTCGGGTAAGCAAAATGGTAAAGACAGTCGATACGATCACAACCAGCAAATAGAGATAGTTCTCCAGCCAGAACGGGCCACTGCTGGTTAGTAATATTTCCCGGATTGCGCCACCACCAGTTGCAGTCAACATCGCTGACAGATAGATACCAAAAAGCGATGAATTTTTTCTCCATGCAATGCAAGCACCTGTCGACGCAAAAACAAAAGTTGCACACAAATCCAGAAACAGCAACGTCACTTCTAAACACCTGTTATTGAGTTGAGATCGAAGGCATCAGTACGTTTAATAAACGAGGTCTTTGATTTTGATTTCCAAACAGCTGATGCTGATAGTCGAGCAGTACATGCACAAAGCGCATAGACCTTACCCTTAATACATGTTCAAAATCAAAGACCTGACCCTTGTGTGTCTTGTGCACAGATGTCTGGAACCGGTCCTGCGCGCACAGTCAGCGGCGTGTGCCTACTGAAACAAATGCCATTGCATCACCGTTGTCTCCATTACGGGATACAACAGACATCGTATCCCGACCCGTTGCTCGCAAACCGACCGGAAAGTCGGTACCAGCAGGGTATGGTATGGACCAGGCAAAACTACCATCACGTGAGTAAGCTTCGACAAAGTTAGCGCTGCCAAAGGGCGCGATGGCAAATCCACCATCGCTTAGTGTAACCAGCTGTCCGTTGTTGTCGAAGCTGGTCGCCGGTGTATGCCAATCCGCAATACCGGTATCCGGATTAAATCGCGCAACACCCCGCTTGCCGTCTATTTTCGCCCAATTAGCAAAGCCATCGTCGTTGTAAGTCATCCTCCCAATCAGGGATGTTACGCCGTCAGCTGTGGTGCTCCCCAATTGACGTTCCCATAAAGAGCTCACGATCGGTGAGCTGTCTGCCCGAAATCCATGTATCCATGTAACACGACCTGAACCCGTGCCGGATACAACGATTAAGTCATCTCCTCCGGCCTCAATATCGACTTTTGAACGAACACGAGTTATGGCCTCACTTGTCGCAAGCCCGGTGTCCGAATCTATTCGAAAAATTGACACATCTTCAGAACCTTCAGAACGACCGAGAATGAAAAGATCGTCTGCCAAAACCAAACTCCCGTCAAAATTGGACACGCCACTCAACATTGGATCTGCAGAATTTGTGCTGACCCATCGCAGCGCTATCGAATTATCCACTATGTCAAACGCCGTGCGTGTGTTCCTGGTATCGTGAAATACCTGAGACTTTGAATTTGTCTGCAAAGCGACACTGCACGATGGCAATGAGCCGTCGACTACGTATCGATCAAGCTCTTCGCCGGAATAGGCGTCCAGTAGCGCCATGCCACCAAGTGACGCCATCTGAACCACGACTTTATCAACGGAGGGCAAAGCTGCACCACAACGCGGCATCACACCGTCCAGTTCCCATAGCTTCACGCCACTTTGCGTATCCACGGCAGTTAACGTTGCCACATCCTCGGACGTTATGGTGGTCATCAAGGTCACCGTATCGTTACCAATCAAATTACCATCCTTTGGGGTCGCAGGTCCTTCAACTACGTGCCACCATCTCAAGTCTTTACCATCGATGTCTGCCCCGAATCTGCTTGTCTTTATCACACGATCCAAACCCGACATCACAATACTGTCGTTGGCTATTTCGAAATCTCCGGTGGTCAGAATATCGGTTACACATTCATCAAATCCTGGCTGTTCATTAACCCCTGCCAATCGGCATACTGCTTCTGCCCGCCCTGTACTTGTCGAACTGCTTTGATTTTTTCTTGCTTCTAAGAGGAGCGTATTTCGACCATCAACAAGATTCGGAAAGTCCGGGAAGCTTGCGTCGGTAAACGTCGAGCTGGATTCATTAGTCCCATATTCGAATAAGGATTCACCTTCTGAAATACGCCAGGTATTAACAAATCCATCGTATAGATCTGCAACAGTAGCCTGACTTAACGCAGGTACTACAAACAATTCGTCTTTTGAAATCAGATCACCAATAGGTTTCCCATCGGCATTGCCGAACATCCCGCGAATATCAGTAATCCCTCCAGGGGCGTTAACAAGTACTTTTATCCATTGCTGCCCGGGTGTAAACCCACGCCCACTAAAGCTGAAGAGCCAACTCCAAAGATCGGTCTGAATGTAAATTGAGCCGCGCGGTGCGCTTATCGATATACCGCTGGAATTATCGTAATTTACGGCATCAATAAACGGGTTGCCCATGTCATCGAATGTCACGGCCTCACCGTCTACGCTGACGATATTCTCTCGATTCGGATCGATCATCAAACGAGTGCCATCAATATCCAGCGCAACTGCTGTGATAAACGACACAGTACGATTATTCACACCCGGCGAGAATCGCCATTGCATCTCGATGCTGGTGTTGGCGGATTGGTAGTCAATTGCAGTGAATTCACCAACCGCCTGTGGGCTGTAGCTCAACCCATCGAATGTTCTGATATGCGGATCGTTTCCTGACTGGGCACAATTTTGGCCTGAAGGGCATTTACTTATCGGTGGGGGACTTGACCCCGTACCCGGTTCAAAATTTTTCTCAATCGATGTCCAGCTTTGTTTGAACCCTTTGTAAATGTCATATAAAGCTCTTCCCGCACAAAGCGGACCGCACTTACCCGATGCAGTCGGTAAGCCGCAGATGAGAGGCCCAGACTTAGCAGGCAAACCGGCACCACGAGACCCTTCAAAGGTTGTCCCGATATTGCCTGCGAGCAGCAACGGGTCACTGTCTGGCTCGGGTGATTCTGTTTGGATTATAAATCGTCCGTCGGCCAGGCGTTCGGTCAGAAGTTCAATGCCATTTGCTGCAGCATCAGGTTCGGCAGCTGGAGTCGTGACGGCAAAATAGTAGTCCAACACCAGAGGTTCGCCTGCAGGAATTTCATCTTCCAAACGCGTTATATCAAACAGCAACCGATCAGACCCAGTGATGAGCCCTCCCACACTGACGTCTGGTGTTGCGACCATCACAAGCAGTTGTCTGTCATCAGTCTCGATGACACCAGCGACTACGTCGATGTGATCACGCACAGTTTCTGACGAGTTATGTATCGACGGCTTTAAGTCGACAAACTCCCGAAACGTAGCCGAATCAGATATCACTACCGCTTCGGAAGCGTCGGGCAGATACGCCTGCAAGATATCGTCCGTAATATCCCGAGCCGTTCCATCAGTCTCAATGATACTGACGGATTCGAACGTCCAGACATCCTGCACAGTGCCATTGAGTTGAAGTGTTTCCGAAAATCCATTGGCTGTACTTACAGGCTCGCCACTGGGCGTTGAACCGGTATCAGCTGAACCATTCTCACTAGATTCGACGGACGATGTATCATTTGGGCTACTACCATTACCATCACTATTATCGCTACTACTTCCACCACAGGCGACCAAAAATAGGATACTAAGCCCAATCACGATAGAGGAGCGAGTTGCATTCCGAATTCGTTGTGTAACTTGTTTTTTTATCATGTCGGTATTCTCCTGTTACAAGTAACCTGGTCATTAAAGATTTTTTTAATCAACGTACTCGCTTTCATCACATGACTTTGCTGATGAAAGCTCGAAGCACGCTTGTTATCGAGGCAGACGACTAGTCTTAGAATTCTGAATACGAAGTTACAGAGAGAAGTGAGCTACCCGATTGAACAATATTCACCGCTTCTCTGCTCATGGAACCGATACCTGTCACTGAGCCTAGCTGGGCCTGAATTTCAGCAGGAAATGAAAACGACCCATCATCAAGCACAACACACTGCAGGGTAATAGTCCCGGTGAAATCGGCGTTTTGTGCTACGACAAATATCTCGATAAATGAATCAGGGTTTGTGCTTGCATTCCAGCTAAAGTCGGTGCTGGCCGTTACCTGAAAGAGATTGCTGGGGCTGGTAACCTGCAATGGATTTACCTGCGGAAACGCAACGTTTGAGAACGCGGGAAACTGATCGCCTGGAATATCGATAGTTAGACCGGCGGGTGCCGGGCCACTCAAAGCAACACCTTCATCTAACTGATAGAGTGTAAAACCAAACATCTCTTGTTTTATAAGCTCTGCATAACTGCCGTTCGGGCTATTTATCGTTAGCACGTCTCCAGCGCTGATAGGATTGACCTCCGAGTTTGCAATAATGGAGTCAATGTTGGGAGCTTCTCCTGGGATCGATAAAGTCGATAACTCGCAGCTATCTTGGGTTGGACTAAATTGAACAAGCAGCTCGGAGAAATCGACTGTGCGATCGAAAGAAACAAAACCGGCTGCAAGTTCAATGTCTCCAATATCGCCCAGGCTTACTCCTCCAAACTTATCTATAGGCACTCTGGTTCCGCCACCCGTTGTTCCCTGCCCGGTCGAGCCTCCGCCTGTCGTCGCTTCCGTTCCGGTATCTTCAGTATCAGTAGATGATCCATCTGTGCTGCCGGTGTCACCAGATGTGCCTGACTCACCAGACGTACCAGCTTCGCCAGCCGTACTTCCAGTGATTGTATTGAGATTAGCGGTATCGCCATTCGTGGTTGAGTCGCTTGAGGACCCACTACTGCTACAACCACTCAGAGCATATGATATTAATAAACAAATAGCTGTTTTTTGCATCGTTTTTAATCTCCTTTGTGTTGCGAAGAAGATTAGAGAAAGAATGTAACGAAGCGTGAATTAAGTAGAATATATTTTTACAAAATAATTTTGCTGTATTTAACTAAATATCAAACATCAACATCAACGCCAACGCCAACGCCAACGCCAACGCCAACGCCAACGCCAACGCCAACGCCAACGCCAACGCCAAACACTAAACACTAAACACTAAACACTAAACAAAAGTCTACTTGAGAATATAACCTTCTCCGTATACGCTGGCTATACAAACACTCGGTATTTTTTTTCTGAGTTGACTTACTTGATTCTTCACAGAATCGATTGATATGTCTCGATCAAACGTATCGTCCCATACTGCTGATACTATTTTCTGATACCTGACAGACTCTCCTTTATTGCTGATAAATAGTTTCAGGAGCCGGTGCTCCTTCTCAGCCAAAATCACCTTTTCCCCTCCGTTGCTTAGATTTTCCTGGTCAATATCCCATGTATAGTCATCATTAAGCCTTAAAAATCTCGAAGGGTTATTTATTAGCTCTGATGCCAACATTTCGAGCGTTTCTTTAAAGCTTTTCGGTGCTACAGGCTTAATAAGATATCGAGTCAGCTTAAGCTCTGTGGCTTTCAGTAGTTTCTCTTTTTCGGTGAACGCCGTGAGCATGATTATTTTAACGGCGGGATCACACTCCCGAACTTCTTGAGCAACAGAAAGACCATCTATGTGGGGCAAATTTATATCGAGAAGCAGTACATCAGGGTGATGCTTTTTGTATTGATCCAATGCTTCCCTGCCATCTGACGCTAAGTAAATAACATCGAAAAAGTTGCCCAGATATTCAGCAATATTGGCCTGAATCTCCGACTCATCCTCTACATATAAAATAGAATGCCTTTTTAAAATCGAGAGCATTTTATTATTTACCTCTTATTGATTATATTTCAATTGAGAACTTGGCACCATTCGATGTGTTACGCACACTTATCGACCCGTTCATTTTTTGCTCCGCTATGATTTTGGCAATATAAAGCCCAAGCCCAGTTCCACCCGATTGTTCTTTGGTTGTAAAGTACGGGTCGAAAATAGTATCGATATCATTAATGGCAATTCCTCCAGCATTGTCTTCAATGGAAATTATAATACGCTCCTGAGGAAGGCCACTGTTAGTTGACGTAGTGGCATCTATCGTTATTTTTTTGCTTTTAGTATCACGAATGTTCAATACTTCCACCGCATTACTTAAAATGATAATGATCAGCTGTGTCAACTCACTTTTATGTGCAAAAATTGATGTCTCGCCCGTCGCCTTATTATTGATCTCGATATTGTTAAAGCCATTTTTCATTAGCGTCAATACATCCCGGATAGCACTCTCAAGTATGAAGTGAGTCTGCTCCTTCTCTACTTTAAACAAACCTCTAAAATCTTCGATTGTTTGGGACATATGTGTAGTCAGCGTTGCTACTTCATCGATCTTGTTTTCCAAATAGGCTTTACTCTCAGCTATATTATTTTGCTTATTCAGGGAATTATCCATATTCATTAAAATGGAATTTATATGCATTAGCGGTTGTCGCCATTGGTGCGCAATTGAATCCAGCATCCCCCCCATGGAAGCCATGCGGCTTTGGCGCAAAAGCATTTCTTCCTGCTCTTGTCGCCTTTGGATTTCATCTTCCACCTTACTCTCAAGCTTGCCATTTAACAATTTAAACTCGATTTCATCTTTTTCAATTTTCTGCAGGAAGAAAAATGAAAACGCCATAAATATCAAAAACGAATTAAAAAAAGTAAACTGAGCCAGAGATGAAAAGCCGAGATCGAATAGTTGATTAATGAGAATAATACTGATCAAAAGTAAGAGAGTGACAATAGTTCCATATTTTTTTCCCACAAGTAAAAAGATGGCAAGAACTAGCAGGAAAAACCAAATCAACCTGAACTCGTCGTGCTGGACCACAAACAAAGCCATATAAAACAGGACCAACGAGCACAGCAGAATAATATGAACAGCGATTGTGTAGTTACTTTTCCTCTGTCTCAGTAGAAACAGCGTTAGCAAACAACCACAAACATAAAACAGCAGGGTTTTTTCGTAACTTGGATCAAAAGGAACAATCCCGAGAATAGAGGAAAAATAATTAAGTAGCGTGAAAGCAGCTGCAATCAGCAGCAATGAATTTAACAAAGAAAAGCGGAATACCAGCAAATTCTCCTGTTCTGTGAATACATGCCCACTAGTTAGAAAGTTGTCTAAGACACCAAGCATTTAATCTCTCTGCCATATGACTAAAATCGTAAAGAGATTTCGCAGTCTGGCGTAAAAGTGTAACGAACCATAAAACAGGCCCTCTATGTAATACTTGATTGTTGCATGGAGGGCTCTCGGGCCAGAGATATCAAAAATTTTGCCCCCCCAAAAGTATTAGAGGCAGTTATATCGCCGTCCATATTATGCTCAACAATTATCCTGGCAATGTATAGCCCAAGCCCCGTTCCGCCGAATTGTTCTTTTGTGGTGAAGTACGGGTCAAAAACACTGTCGGTATCACACTGGTTAATTCCACCGCCATTGTCTTCAACGCTTATGCTTACATTTTTATCCAAGGCTTCGATATTGATTATAATTGTCTTATTACTCACATCTCGAGTTTTCAATATGTCTATCGAGTTGCTTAGAAGAATAATAATCACCTGCATGAGCTCGCTGCGGTGGCCTAAAACAGAAGTATCATTTTCACTGTTAATTTCGACATCAATGTCATTTAGATTATTCTTAAGCAGCGCCAGTACGTCATCAACTACATCGCGAAGATAAAATTCTGTATATTCCTTCTCAACCTTGAACAAGCCTCTAAAATCTTCAATGGTTTGAGACATATGCATTGTTAAAGATGCAACTTCGTCTATTTTGTTTCTTAGATATTTTTGTTCCTCTTCTTTTATATCGTCGTTATCGACAGAATTCTCCATGTTCAGTAAAATGGAATTAATATGCATCAACGGCTGGCGCCATTGATGAGCAATGGAATCCAGCATTTCTCCCAAATTCGCCATTCTACTACGACGCAAAAGCATCTTCTCTTGCTCTAGTCTTTGGCTGGTTTCCTGTCTGACTTTTTCTTGCAGTCTTGCATGAAGTACTTCAAACTCAAGTGAATCTTTTTCAATTTTGTCCAGAAATAAATACAGTAGTCCAGAAATAACCATAAAAAAGGTGAAAAACGAAGAATATGCGACTGAAGAAATTTCCAGATCAATACTTTTGCTTATGAAAAAAATACTGGTTGCCAGCAATAACGATAATATAATGCCGGCCCATTTTCCTAACAGGACATAGGTCATAAACATGGCCGCAAAAAAACCAATAAGCCTGAACTCATCATCCAAACGAGTGAACAACACTGTATAGAACAATAAAATTGACGAACCTACAAATAGTGTCACAGCATGGATATAGTATTTCTTGTCTTTGCGTAGCAGCAGAATTAAAACCATGTTAAATGTGAAATAGAGCGTGACGGCTACCAGGAAAAAGACGTCAAAATCAGCAAGTTCAAAAAACGGAGCGAGGAAATGTAATATGTTAGTAATTGATGGCAGTAACAAAAAACAATTCAGTATGCCAAATCGGAACTTCCGTAAACCATCATTTTCCGAAAACTCGTGGCCGCTCGTTAAGAAGTTATTCAAAATTCCCAAACTATTATTTACTCCTGTACTTCGATTTGCTATCGCATGCAGTCATTGCTCTAAACGTGCAACTTATTAGTTATTCGGTAAGCGCTTGTTAAGCACCCTGACTATGCTCTGTTTTCAAGTTAAACGGCAATAACGCTTCGATATAACAAATCCCGCCACATCGTTTGATCATACTGTACTCAACTCGAGCATTAAGTTTAACTCCCATTGTTGGAAGCAACACGCCACCCAGCGTCTGCAAACGGAAAGTTTGCACCACCGACATACGTATACCTGACTGAACCATCACTCTCAACAGTGACATACACACTGTCCAGATCATCAACTCCGATTAAGCGGTATCGGCCAACAGGCACATCACACACAGCCGGAGCACTACACACGATCGCACCAGTTGAAGAGAATTGAGCTGTATAAGTACTGTCATCATTGTCACTTAAAAAGTTCACTCTGACTAAGCCTGGCTCTGGTTCAGGATCCGGGTCCGGGTCCGGGTCAGGGTCAGGATCGGGCTTAGGATCTGGGTCTGGATCTGGATCTGGATCTGGGTCTGGATCTGGGTTTGGGTCTGGGTCTGGGTCTGGATCAGGATCTGGGCTTGATGACAAATCAAACACATATGTACCGACTTCTGGCGATGGTGAAAAGTAACCTGCTTTGCGCACTAACGCGTTATTACCTACAACCAAAACGTCATCACCGAACCCGTAACGCCGATCCGCGACAGACGGTATGAGCGAGGGTTGTTGAGTCCAAACAGAACCGCTCAATTTATAGTGAAACACAAGTCCATAGTGGAAAAACGTTCCGAGCCCGAAACTCGCAAGGTTTGCCCCAACAAGCACCGTATCTCCATCAATTGATACGGATCGACCGTAGAAGCGCGTGGCGACATCTCCCACTAAGCTTTCGATTTGAGTCCATAAGCCAGAAATTCTTTCAAAAATATAGGCAGCACCGGTGACTGTATTCCTTCCAGGCGCACCAACCAATATCGTATTACCTTTGATAGAAATCGAATTAGCGCCAAAGTTGTCATTGAGGGTTCGATCATCAACCGTTAGCTTTGCTTGCTGGGTCCAATTGCTGCCACTACCCATAAACACATACACAGCACCTGAAGAGAAAACGCCAGGCGTATCAGAACCAGGCGCACCGATAACAATCGTATTGCCATCTATGGCAACAGAGTCCCCGAACTAAGCGAGACGGTCACCATCTGACGCTTCAAGCGTTGCGCGTTCAGTCTACACCCCGTCGGACCGCGTGAACAACATACGCGCTACCCTTTTGAAAGACATCACCGATACCTGATTTTGGAGCACCGATAACGGCAACATTGCCATCAATCGCCATCGCTGTTCCAAATTCAGCATTTGGGTTGTTGACCGAGCTGTCTAAAAACTGTGATTCAGTAATAACCTGTGCATTCGCTGCAGCTGTTATCATTGAAAAACAAGCGATGAGACAGAATGATTCAAATACTTTGATTAACACAAGTTTGAATCTCCTTATCGACTTGCATTGCGGATTTTTACGGTAATTCTAGTGCCTATCTAAGAAAACTACCAAATTGCAGGCAAACTATATACAGATAGAAGTCCTGAGACTCTACATACTACGGCGTGTATATACCTGTGTCGTATTTGAATTAGTTTGATGTCAGGGGCCGTACTGGGCAGATCTAAATGAAACAATAACTTTGTCGCTTTTCGTCGTAAGCTTGTCGGAAATTAGTTTAAACGCATAGTTTTAATAATGCTGCTCAACCACAGCTACGCTATTCACATTGCTTATCAGCTATACCCAAGCAGCAGCGCGCGGAACTCACAGTCGATCGCTACCGCAAGTCGATAACAACAATGACTCAGGGAAATTGATCCAAACTGCTTCCCTGAAATTCCCGATTCTAAATTGAGTGCGATAGCCAAGGCATTTAAAGTAGCACCCATTGCCTTGGAACGAGGCAACGAAGATAGACAGGACCGTTACCAACTGGGCTTAGGTTGATGACAATATGAGGACTTATCTTGGTTGCGGTCTTAGTTATTATAGTCTCCGGACCATTAAACGTCCGCTTTTTCAGATCAAACAACATAACACTTTCAATAATAACGAGTTACTAACGAACCATTAAATGTCTAGAAATTATGCTCATTCATAAACCGTTATTTTGAAATTAAATTTGGACCATAGAATGTCCGCTGGACAGGGCTAACTGAACAAATCAATACTCTTTCAAAATCTACTCACTGATCTCTCAATCTGTTTTTATTTTATAAGCCTTGCGGCCATCATTCCTGACTCTATCAAAGTCTCTAATTTGGAATTGCTAGCCGCTTAAAATATTCAATAACCGTTTGAATACATCGGTACCCCATCGTACTTTTGCGAATATGCAATCCAGCCTTTCGACGCGGCATTCCACCTCGAGCGGGACGAATAACCAGTCCTTCCTTCTCAACAACATTGGCAAGCTGCAGAGGTGCTGACATAACAAACTGACCTTCACTCACTAATTGAAGCCCGGTGGCAAAAGACGTTGTGCGAATATCTATTAGCGATTCTTGCTCATCTTCGGGTACGCTGTATTTAAGCAGCCTGCTTTCAGTGACTTCATCGGAAAGAAAGCTGACCCAGCTGAACCCTGACAAATCTGCCGCATCTATTGTGGACCCTTTAGCTAACGTATGATCTTTTCTTAAAACGATGCCGTGCTCAACACTAGTTAAGTACTGGACATAGATTGAATCGTCAATCTGCTCTCGAGGGATAATGCCCAGGTACACATCAATCTCCCCTTTAATAAGCCTTTCGCCGTTATGAACACTCTTATCGGTGTGTAATTCGAGCTGCAGATCAGGAAATTCAACCCTTAGTTCGGAGAACAATTTAGCAACCCAATTCAAGTGGAAAACTGGCCCTGCACCGACGCGCAACAGGGATAAACCTGACGACGCAATACTACTCACCTCTTCTCGGGATTGTCTGTACTCAGCCTCAATGCGAATCGCTCGGCGATAAAACACTTTTCCTGTGTCCGTTAATCGCATCCCTCGCCTCTCACGATGAAAAAGCGACGCACCTAGATCACGTTCAAGGTTGGCTATTCGTTTAGAAAGCGTTGGCTGAGTCACAAACAGCTGCTCAGACGCCTTTGTAAGGTTACGACCTTTCGCAACAGCCAGAAATGCCTCCAAATTCCTATCCATGTGATATTCCTTTTTTGAATGACTAAGTGTACAAATTTTGATTTTACAGAATGTGTCTTTGCAGTCAAACTGATCTGCATAATGGCGCGCTAAGGACTGATCTAAATTCATGAGAACGGTATTCGTTTTATTCGATTCGCTCAATCGGCTCGCTCTTGGCGCTTATGGCGGTGATGCCATCGCCACGCCGAACTTTGATCGTTTCTCGCGAAAGTCCGTCACCTTCGACAAACACTATGTGGGTAGCCTCCCGTGCATGCCTGCGCGGCGCGATATGCACACTGGTCGATTAAATTTCATGCATCGGCATTGGGGGCCGTTGGAGCCATTCGACGATTCGTTTGCCCGCATTCTTAGTCAAAATGGAACTTACTCACATTTAATATCAGATCATCTGCATTATTTTGAAGACGGTGGCTGGGGTTATGCCAATGCCTTCGACAGTTGGGATTTCATTCGCGGGCAGGAATACGATCCAATTAAAGCCATGGTGCAACCACCGCTAGCCCGGTATAAGGAAAAGTTTGATGCTCGCCACTATCCAATGGAAAGTTTACGCGATGGTGAAACCATCACTCGCGGCAACTCAGAGCACATGGCATGGAAAAAATCTCGAGCTGCAATTAATCACGGTTTTCTGAAAGAAGAATCCGACTTCCCAACAGCCAAGTGCTTCGCATCGGCCTTTGAATTTCTCGATATGAACGCAGAAGCCGATAATTGGTTTCTGCAACTTGAATGCTTTGACCCACACGAGCCGTTCGTTGCTCCAGAACGTTTTCGCGAAGCTTATAAAAGCGGCTATGAAGGGAAAATTTTAGATTGGCCCCTGTATGAACAAATGGCAAACTCGCCTGAAGAAATTGCTGAAATTCGGGGTAACTATGCAGCACTGGTTGCCATGTGCGACGACTACTTTGGCAAACTGCTCGACTACTTTGACAACAATGATCTATGGAAAAACACGTGTTTGGTGCTAAGCACTGATCATGGTTTTTTGTTATCAGAACACGATTGGTGGGGCAAAAATAGAATGCCCTATTACGAGGAAATTTCTCATATCCCGTTAATGATGTGGCATCCGCAACATGCGGCAGCCGCGGGTAAGCGTTGTAACAACCTAACGCAAACCCCGGACCTAATGCCAACCATGCTCGACATCCATGGCTGTTCGATACCGTCCGGCGTTACTGGCACATCAATGCTGCCACTACTAAGTGACAACACCTCAATTCATGACCATGTAGTGTTAGGCATGTTTGCAGGCCCGGTTTGTATCGTCGACGGTAAGTACAGTTACTTTCGTTATCCGGATGATGTATCAGGTGAGAATCTTTATATTTATACACTTATGCCCACGCACATGACCAAGCACTTTGATATGAGTGAGCTGCAGGACACTGAACTAGCCGGGCCGTTCGACTTTACCAAAGGTGCACGAGTGCTTAAAGTTCACCTTGATAGCAGTAACAATCAATTGGGACAAGACGGCCACTCACTAGGCGATGCCCAATCGGCACTCTATGAACTTGAATCCGATCCGGGACAAACAACGCCGCTAACCGATGCGAAAACGATCGAGCGTTTGAATGCGGCAATTGTTCTGCATTTTAAGCAGCATGACGCACCTGATGAGTTGTACAAACATTTTGGATTATCGCAATAAAGGAATCTGAACATACTAGGACAAGAAACAAGCACAAAAAACCAGCACTTTGGCTAACTATTTTTCAAACCTTGGAGATAAGATTATGAAACTGCAACACCTTGTAAAAACCAGTGCTGCCGCGCTGATCGTACTCGCTGCCTCAAGCAGTGCGGCGTTCGCCGAGTTTCCCGAACGAACCATCGAGCTCATTCATCCGTGGGGCGCAGGTAATGCGATGTCTGTTAGCCAGTTAATCGCCAATGCAATGGGTGAAGAACTCGGCGTTGACATGCCGGTTATTTCAACCCCAGGTGCAGCTGGCACCAAGGGTCTAATAACAGCCATGTCGAAACCAGCGGATGGCTATACAATATTCGACGGTTACGTAGCTCCATTAGTACTGCAGCCAGTTCTCGGTAACGCCGATTGGACCTACAGTGATTTCAAACCACTGCACTCAGCCGTATCCAACGCTTTCTCCATCGGCGGGCGTCAGGATGAAACGCGTTGGTCAAACTTTGAAGAAATGATGGCCTATGGCAAGGCAAATCCGGGCGATCTTCGCTATTCATCAGGCTCTCGTAACAACTTGCCCCATATGGTTATCGCCAAGGTGCTGCAATCCTACGGAGTTGTTGCACAGAACATCCCCTACTCCCAGGACGGTAATGCGGTGAAAGATTTGAAATCAGGCGTTTTAGATTTCTCATTCATCAACGTCGGTAATTACATTCAAGACAAGGAAGCGTTTAATATCATGCTGGTGCTTTCAGAGTTACCTGGTGCAAAGGCCTCTTACGATGGGGCACCTAGCATCACCGATCTCAGCATAGATCTCGGTCTGTCAGGCTTGGCGCCGATGGGCTGGACATGGTGGATTGTCAATAAAGATACCCCTGATGATGTTACTGATAAGCTGCGCGCTGCGATGCAAAGTGCCATGCAACGACCAGATGTAGTAGCAGCAATTGAGAAAGTGGGTTTTGTTCCACTAGAGTGGGATCATACAAAGTACGATGAAGTCGTTGGCCCAGTTTCTGACCAGCTTGGTGCGATGGGCAATGCATTAAAATGGGAAGAGGAAGAACTCGACAAATTGTAATTGTTAAACGCGTAATAGCTGCAAGAGGATGCTGAATGATTTCAGGTAAACACCTAAATTGGATTGTTGCGTTTTTTCTCATCGTCGTTGTAGCGTTAGTTTTCCAGCAGATCAGTACCTCTATGACTGAACAAGGGATCGCCACTGGCGGTCCCTATGACAATGGCGCGGCGTATCCTCGTGCAGTAGCTATCGTTATTGGAATACTGGTCGGTCTCCAGTTATTGATTAGTGCATTCGCAAAAGAAGCAACCCAAGATACCCAAGCAATCAGTTTGGCACAGCTTAGGAGGCCAGCCGGCGTACTGGTGGTTTTCGCCATCTACGTTAGTGTGCTAACTACGCTGGGCTATCACCTGACCACGACACCAATGATTTTCGCGATCATGTGGATCTGCGGTGCTCGCCACTACATAGCGCAATTATTAGCTGCACTCATCATGGCGTTTGCTTTTGCCTATATTTTCGAAAACATTTTGAATGTTGTTCTGCCAGGCGGAATCTACGCCTTAAACATTCCTTGGTGATACTCGTGAGCGCAGGCAGCCACGCAACCCGTAATTATTAGTTGGATGGTCCACTAGTGCTAGAGTCATTAATATCCGGCTGGCAATTGTTTCTTACGCCATTAGCAATCGGTCTAACGATGGCAGGCATATTGATCGGATTACTAGTCGGTGCTATGCCGGGTCTGGGCCCGCTCATGGGAATTATATTATTGCTACCCGTGGCAATCAGTCTACCGCCTATTGCAGCCATGGGATTTCTCATCGCCATTTTTGTAGGCGGTTCATGTGGCGGCTCAATTTCCGCGATTCTGTTACGGATACCTGGAACACCGCTCGCCGCAGCAACGCTCTATGACGGTTATCCCATGGCGCAGAAAGGCAGAGCGTCAGATGCAATTGGTATAGCCATCACCAGCTCAGCAATCGGAGGATTGATAGGCGGCATTGTGCTTATTTTAGCCGCACCTATCCTGGCACGTTTTGCCAGCGGCTTTGCACCACCTGAATATGCGATGCTTGCCATCACCGGCTTGTTTGCCATTGTGATTATCTCCGGAGGCTCGCTTATTAAAGGTCTTATATCGGGGTGTTTTGGATTGCTACTTGCCACTATCGGTACCGATGAATTTTCCACAGGCTACCGATTCACCTTCGGTTCACACAACATGTTGAACGGATTTCATATTGTTGCTGTAGTGGTTGGCTTGTTCGCAATTTCTGAGATGGCCTTTCAGGCTCTGGGTAAAAACTTACTCACCAAACCAGATGTAAAGGTAGTGCGTCCCGGATTCAAATCAATCATTCTAACCTTCCGACATTGGGTTAATCTGATTCGATCATCAGTTATTGGCGTCTTCTTCGGTGCACTTCCCGGCGCCGGTGGTGTGATCAGCTCCTTCACATCCTATGCCATTGCTAAAGCCTGGTCTAAGCCTGAAGAAAAGTACGGTGAAGGTGCCGAAGGCGGCGTGGTCGCTACAGAGGGCGCTAACAACGCAACCGTTGGCGGAACACTCGTGCCCACACTCGCGCTAGGTATACCAGGTGATGCCTCGTCCGCGATGTTGCTCGGGGCTTTGCTGATACTCGGGTTCGTACCAGGACCTGTCCTCTTCGAACAACAACCAGAGATAGTGGGGGGTATTTTTCTGGTGTATTTGGCTTCGAATGTATTTTTACTAATTGCCGGTATTTTGCTAACACCACTATTTGTTTACGTGCTTCGCATCCCTAAATTTTATCTGATACCTGTCGTGCTACTTCTGTGCTCTATTGGCACTTTCGCACTGCAGGCATCGGTGTTTGATCTAAAAGTGATGCTCGGATTCGGGCTAATTGGTATTCTATTTCGTGCAACACAATTTCCATTGTCTCCCATTGTTATCGGAATCATACTGGGCCCCATATTGGAGAATAATCTACGCCGTGCACTATTAATTTCACGCGACGGCTATTGGATTTTTCTCGACAGATCGGTATCGGCAGTACTTGTTTCTATCAATGTGATACTGATACTTGGCGCACTTGTATACGCGTACCGCAAGCGCAAGCAACGTAGCGCAACGGATCGCTGATTTCAGTACCTAATTATCCGCACGATCATGCCCAAATTAATTTTACGCAAACAATACTATAGAATCAATAAGCTAAAAGATACGGATAAATTATGGTGCCAATTTCCGGACATCTTACGTTCCCCGCCCTAACTTTTACGTCCGGGACCATCTTAGGTCCGCAATAAATTTCTATGTGTTGCGACCATTTGAAGTCCGCTGCTTGTGACCATCTAAAGTCCACGTACTAACTCAGCTTGTCCCTGCCAAAACCCTTGTCCGGATAGTTCATGATGCTGCAGCGATGTGTATTCATTAGTTGATCTCCAGTTTTATGCCGCTCGCCGGTACTCGTGATGTAATCCGCCTATGTGTGGAAACGCCACAATTTGCCCTTCAACCGGTGACTCAATTGATCTGGGCTTCGGACATTACTGGGTAGTCAAACCGTCTACTTGGGAATTTTAGCAATAGCCAAATGCCTTGCGAATCCAATATGGAGTTAGAATAACAACCAGCGCGAGATTTCGGGAGGGTTATTACTCTGAACCCAAACTCGAGAAGGCCGTGCGTAAAATCTCCTCTATTACCACGTTGCTGACTCCTTCCTTTTGTAATCTCATCGCACTTCCAGTTTGAGCATCAACATATAGTGCTGCTGTTTGTGTAGATAGGTCGCTCGCAAATTGTCCGTTAGATTTCGCGCGATCAATCCACTGCCGGTAATGTTCCAAAGAGTCGTCGCGCAGTTGATCTATTTTTTTTTGTGTTAAGGAACCAAACTCTTCGCGGCGCGCCCGCATAGCAAAAAGCAGGCATCCATTTGGCACACCCGCGGTTTTACGGTCCTGAACGGTATGATTGATCAGAGCTTCAAGCACTTCATCAAAAGGCTGGTCGCTGGCAAGAATCTCGTATCGACGTTGGCTGACCAGTTCTGCATAAGCATCTAGAACAGCCTCCTTCAAACCATCATCACTTACAAATTCACGATACAACCCGGGTTTTGATGCGCCCGCTTTTTCGCAGATTTCACTGATCGGCACATTGGTAGGGCTATCCGCCCAATAGCACATCAGCGCGGTTTTAACGACATCTTCCCGGTCCAGTGTTTTTGGTCGCCCACGAGTTGGCTGGGTGTTGTTATTTTTTTTACGTACCATTTGGTATTTTAAGATTGACTAAAATGATTTACGTACCTATAGTTACGTAATTAATTATAGCGGCTATTCAGCCGCTTCGTATACCCAACCGGCTCTGATATGAAAAAGTTAAATCTGTTTGATCAAATCAACGCTTCATCGCTGTTAATGATATCCCCCGAATGGTCAAAAGTTAGAGCGGCCCGCAAATCAGCTGATACCTTTGAGACGCCAAAGGTTGCCATACCCACCGAAACCAGGACACTCGCGGGCAGACAAATTCGGTTGGCTGAAGCCGGACCTGTGGACGCACCGCTGGTTGTTTTGCTTAGCCCGTTTCCGGAGAGCATATTAACCTTTGCCGGATCATGGGAAACCCTCACTGCCAATTTCCACGTCATTGCAATCGATCTTCCAGGCTTCGGCGCTTCCGAAGGCGACCGCCGCGATATGTCTCCACAGGCACAAGGAGACCTGCTCAACGAAATCTTTATCGATCTAGACTTGCATGACATTCATCTTGTCGGACCTGATGTTGGCATGGGGGCTGCCCTCGCCTATGCGATTCATCACCAGCATCGCTTATCGAGCATGGTGGTGGGTAACGGACCCGGTACACCCGGACCATTCAAGCTCGCATTCATGATTAGCATGCTGGCACGCTTTGGCATTATGCGAACATCTTCGTCGTGGCTTGGTGCAGGACCACTAATCGCTTTTACTGCCAAGCTTGGTGCTATTCGCCACCGATCCAATGCAGTGCAGATCGATGACTATAAGCGAGCTTATTCCGGACGCGCCGCCGAAGTTCTACACTGGTTTGAAAATCTTCGGTTGAAAGCAGCAGGTTTGGCTAAACGCGTCAATGAAATTGAAACACCGACACTTGTGTTCTGGGGCCAACATGATGTGATGTTTAATGTAAGTAATGCTCAACATCTCGATGATGCACTGCCTAACAGCAAGTTGAAGATACTGCCTGAAGCAGGACACCTGGCCTGGTCGGACCAACCTGAAATGTTTGCGTCAATGATTACCGAGTGGGTCAATTTTGAATTTACGGGGTCCGAATCCATAGCGTCAAAGTAAACTCACTAATGAAATATATTAGCTGGATTTTCTATATGGCGTTACTATCCGCATTGAGCGGGTGCATTTACCTTGGCCCGCCTTTCAAGGCTAATGATCAGTTTACCTCTGTACCGTTAGACAAGCCAGTTGTCATCGGCATCACCCATGTGGTCTTAAGTGGCAATTCTGACAGCAATAGAAAATTCTGGGACAGCACCAATCGGGTAGTTAAATCATTACCTGATCATAAAGGGTACTTGGGGCATAAGCTGCGCAAGAAGCTATTTGTTAACGATGCATGGACAATGACGATCTGGGAAGATGATGATGCGCTAAATCAATTTGTACGTGGCAATCAACATCGCCAGGCAATGGCCAATGGTTTACCAGCAGTTAAAAGCGCGCAGTTTCTACGAGTGTCATTGCCATGTAGCCAAACACCCATAGATTGGAGTTCGGTTGAGCAACTCATGAAAGACAAAGGCAGAGATCTTTATTAGGAAACCTGGGGTCACACAACTTGGGGTCAGGTCTTTGATTTTTACTTTCCGAACAATGACGCTGACTGTCGAGTAGTGCAGATTCAAGTACGCGCTTGCAATCGGCTGATTGCGATCATTTAGAAATGAAGGCTTAACATGCCGAACGGGTGGCACAAAACCATCAATACTCACCACGCAAATACCTGGCCTCCAGATGCTCTATAAGCGACTCAGCTTGTGTTACGGAACCCGTGGCACTTCGCATCAATTCCTGCGACTCAAGCTCACACCCCTTTGACCAAATTTGTTTTGATAACCAGTCTCTAACAAACTTCACATTACCCTTACTGAATTGATGTTGCCAGTCAGTATGTTCTGCTTTTATCTGTGCAAAGATTTGCGCGGCGTTTATCGCGCCGATGGTGTAGGACGGGAAGTAACCGAACGCACCGTCAGTCCAGTGGATATCCTGCATACAGCCATTGGTATAGTCCCCTGTCGTATTAATACCGAGATACGACATCATCTTTTCATTCCAGAGCGCCGGAATATCTTCGGGTTCTATATCACCATTGATCAATGCGCTTTCAATTTCATAGCGCAACATCACATGTAACGGATAAGTTACTTCATCTGCGTCAACTCTTATCTTACCCGGTGCAACGCGAGTTCCAATTTTCCATAACTCACTTGCACTTAGATTCTGCGCTGCTGGTAGGTGATGATGAATTATCTCTGTGAGAAAGCGCATAAACGCCTTTGAACAGAAGATCTGTTTTTCAAACAGAAGGCTCTGGCTTTCATGAATACACATGTTGCGAGATTCACCAATTGGCAGACCTTTAAAGTTTTCTGGCAGCATGCTTTCATAGCTGGCATGACCAACCTCATGCGCCGTTCCTGCCAGGCTTTCAAGAAAAGTATCGGCCTCATACCTTGTGGTGATTCTGGAATCCCCTGCGCTGCCAGTGCTAAACGGATGCATGCTTTGATCAAGTCTGCCAGCTTCAAAGTCAAAACCCAGTATATTGAGCATCTCTTTGTTTAAGCTAATTTGGTTTTCTATGGGGTATTCTGCTTGTCGTTCTACCTGCAACGGGCCTTGTTCTTCCACAACACGCTGCAATAGATCTGGAAGCACTGCACGCAGTTCTTTAAAAACCGAATCGATCAATGCTTCACTATCCCCATGACAATGCAACGCGAGCATCGCTTCATAAGGTGTTTTAGCACCACTTGCCTGCTGTCTTAAAACTGCTTCGCGTCTGGAAATCTCAACCACCGGTTTAAAATTCTTCAGGAACCCCTGCCAGTCATTGGAAGCACGCTGACTTCGCCAACCCATCTCACATTTTGACCCTGCCACTATTTGCTGCTTTACCAGTTCAGCAGGCAGGCAATTGGCATTTCGCCAGACTCGCTTCATTTCCCGAATACTTAACGAGTTATCACCAACACCTTCCGCATCTGCCAGCCAATCTCCAACTTCCGGTGCGGTTAGTTTTGCATGACTAAGACCAGCAAGTTCAGCAATCGAGCCCGATCGGATATCACTGCCCTTTGGCGGCATCATGACCATCTGATCCCAATTTAAATAGGTAATGGCATGCTGCAATTTATCGATCTCACGGAACCGCTCGCATAGATTTTCGTAGGCAGAATGAGTCATATCAGGTTCCGGTTGTGTGGCTGTAAATTTTTATCACCAAAATTTTTATCACCAAATTTATTATCACTAAGAGCCCGCCTCTTCAACACCTAAAAACCCACCCGATTGCCGCGACCACAAACTGGCATAAACACCTCTACTTGCCAACAGTACATCATGTGAACCCAGTTCAATCACTCGACCCTTGTCGAGCACGACAATACGATCCATTTGCGCAATGGTTGACAAGCGATGTGCAATGGCAATGACTGTCTTGCCTTGCATCACTCCGTACAATGTACGCTGGATAGTTTGTTCAACCTCTGAATCCAGCGCAGACGTAGCCTCATCCAGTACAAGAATCGGGGCATCTTTCAAGATCACGCGAGCAATCGCAACCCGTTGCCGCTGGCCGCCAGAGAGCTTGACACCTCGCTCGCCCACAAATGCATCATACCCAAGTCTACCGTCAGGGTCGGCAAGATCCATGATGAACTCATGTGCTTCGGCCCGCTTTGATGCCTGAAGCATCATGGCATCGGAAGCCTCTGGGCTGCCATAGTAAATATTGGCTCGCACCGAGCGGTGTAGCAAGGAACTATCTTGAGATACCATGCCAATCACGCTGCGCAAACTGTCTTGAGTGACCCGGCTAATATCTTGACCATCAATAAAAATTTGCCCGCTTTCTACATCGCTAAATCTCAACAGCAAATTAACAAGGCTTGACTTGCCAGCACCTGAACGCCCTACCAACCCAACTTTCTCCCCAGGTTTAATTGTCAGCGACACGTTGTCAAGCCCGCCTACACCTTTACCATAGTGGTGTGAAACATCTCGAAATTCAATTTTGAGCTCCGCTTACGACCAATGAACTTGCATCGCTTTTGTCGGTAACAGACTGAGCAACTGCCAGCGAGCGTAATCCTTCGCGGATTGTTCCAGCATGTTAAAAAAGTCTGATGACCACCCAGGTAATCCAACCGCTCATACCATTGAGACGAATCGTTAATGCAGCTACTGCGGCAACTTCTCCTATCGATACTATCTGACGAATCCAAAGCGAAATGGCCAGTGACATTACGCTGGTGATCAGCAACCCATTGAGTATATTGAGCCCGAAACTCAGCTCGGTCATCAGTCGCAGAAAACGTTGAAATCGCAGCCGCAAACGACACAAAGCCGATAGCGCGTACCGGTGCTCACGCTGCCCATGTGAAAACAGCTTGACGCTCTCGATATCGGAGTAAGCATCAACCAATCGGCCAGTCACCAATGATCTGGAGTCAGACCACTTTGCCGACGCACTGGCTACTCGCATAGCAATGTTGCGCACATAAAGGAGATAGAAAATCAGCCAGATACCCAGCGGCAACGATAAACGCCAATTAATTTGGCCCATCAAAATCATTGCACCCAACTCATAGGTTATGGCGAACCAGATACCTTCAAATGACATATAAACGGTGTCTTCAACAGCACCGCCCATTTGCATAACCCGATTCGACAAACGCCCTGCAAAGTCGTTGAAGTGTTTTTTCCTCAAACGACTGAAAGGGGTCGACTAGATTTTCAAACTTGCGAAACACGGGGGGCGCTCCTTGTGAGCAAAACTAAAGTAACGAAGATGGGGCGGCTGTATTAGCTAAGCCCACACAGAATCTCAGGCTGGCTAGCCGCTAGGATAGATTCTGTTTGACATCATCGATTAAACTATTTTTTGCTGGTGAGGCAATGAATACCAATGGGCACACCGTCGCAGTTCATGGTGCTAGTGAGTCAGCTTACATCGCTCTAGAAAATATGCTTAAGGTCAAAGGCTAATACGGCCGTAGATCTGGACTTGCTACTTTGCTAAAACAGTAATAACAACTATACTTCAGCCCCCAACTCCGCCACCAAAAAATCAACAGCAACCCGAATCTTCTGTAATCGAAACTTGGGTGGGTGGTATAGCAAGTAAATACCCATATTGGTAATGCCACGAGTAGCCAGAGGTCCATCCTGAAGCTCTAATACGATCAATTGGCCGGCTTTAATGTCCTCAGCCACACCCCAATTCGGCAGCAGCGCCAAACCACGCCCTGCAAGAACATTGTCGAGTATCGATTGGCCATGGTTGCTTATCAAACTCGGGGTCAAATCTATCGGTTGCCAAACATCGTCTCGGCGCGTAAGCCAATCCAGCGTGCCGTGTGGGGTGCGGTACATAAAAACTGTGCAATCATTCAAATCATTTGACGTTTTGGGCGCACCGTACTGGGTGACATAATCAGGTGATGCGACTAGTAAGAAGTGGTGTTCACTCAACCTTCGAGCGACTACGTTATCGGGTAATGTCGTTGCGGCCCGTATAGCGATATCTGCATCGTTACTCGCCAGATTGATCACTTGATCAGTAAGATTCACATCGAAATCTATGTGGTTGTACAAACTACGCAGTTTTTCCAACGCCGGCAACACAAAACGTTCACCGTATGCCGGCATCGCAGTGATGCGCAACATTCCTGTTGGCGATTTCGATTGCGCGCCGACTAATTCGTCTGCCATTTTGATCGATTGCAGTGCTGTGGAAACCTCTCGTAAATACACATTGCCCAGATCGGTGAGCTGTACGGTGCGTGTGGTTCTTTCGAATAAGGTTGCGCCCAGTGCAGCCTCCAGGTCTTTGATACGGCGAGAGACTGAAGAAGATGGCACGCCAAAGTGTTCAGCAGTGGCGCTGAAACTCAGTGTATTGGCCACACTGACAAAGTATTTTAAAGCACGAAGTTTATCCATTATTCAGATTGACCAATACCGATTTTGATGTCTTTTAGACAATAGAGAGTTCTAAAAACACACCTTTATAACCAGATTGGAAGATATTAACATCATATACGTTAGCAAATGAAGCAATAACATAAACATGAAAGCAGCGATTATCAACGACTACGACGCACCAATCGAAATAGCTGAGATCGACAAGCCGACTCTGCAAGACGATTCGGTCATTATTGAAGTTCATGCCGCCAGCCTGAACCCGATAGACAATATCCTCAGAGCAGGACATTTGAAGGACATGCTGGCACTTAGCTTTCCGCATGTCATGGGATACGACGTGTCAGGTGTGGTGGTTGAGGTTGGCTCAAACGTTAGCAGTGTCAAGCTTGGCGATTCTGTTTTAGCTCGCCCCAATCAAGAGGATGCAGGCGGCATCGCAACATACGCACGACTAAAAGAAAACGAACTGGCTATCAAACCCACAAGCTTAAGCCATACCGATGCGGCGTCTGTACCGTTGGCAGGATTAACCGCCTGGCAGGCATTGATCGCGAAGGGCAATCTGCAAAAAGGTCAAAAGGTACTTATCCATGCAGGTTCTGGCGGAGTGGGTACTTTTGCTATCCAGATCGCTAAGCACTTTGGTGCGTATGTCGCCACCACGACGAGTTCCAAGAATGCTGAACTGGTTAAGAGCCTTGGCGCTGATGTGGTTATCGACTACAAAACCCAGAATTTCCAGGATGAGTTACGTGACTATGACTTGGTGTTTGATATGTTAGGTGGTGACACCCTTTCCGAATCTTTTAAGGTACTCAAAAAAGGCGGCACATTGGTATCGATCAAAGGACAGGATACCGAAGCACTTGCTGCCAAACATGACGTGCGCTTTGAATGGTTCTTCATGTCGCCCGACGGCAAAATGTTGTCTGAACTACTCGCTTTGATGGACGCCGGTGTTGTTAAGCCTGTTATAGACAGTGTATTTCTTATGGATAGAGTATCCGATGCTTATGACCAACTGGCGACAGGCCGCGCGGTTGGCAAAATAGTGGTAACAGTTAAGTAGACATAATCAAATCGGTTTTGATTTTAATTGAATGAGTACAACATGATAAATAAATTAATGTTTTGGTCTCCAAAGAAAGAAGCCGACGGGGCGTACTCCCCTTCACCGCTGGCGTTGAAGCTTGCAACCGTCAAAAAGTCCGACTATAGCCATGATAAGTACAACAATGCCTATTCTGGAGGTCGTCTTAAAGTGCTGATGATCTGTACCGAAGAGCGAAACATGGTGATGAAAAACGGCAAGGCGTTTTCAACCGGTAACCACCCAATTGAAATGATTGTGCCCATGCTGCACCTGAAGAACGCAGGGTTTGATATTGACATTGTTACGCCTACAGGCGGATCAGTCAAAATTGAGATGTGGGCAATGCCGGAAGAAGACGACGCGGTTCTGGGTATGTACCAGGAGTACAAAAGCCAATTTGAAAATCCTGGCACCGTAACCGACTTTGTCAACAACTCCCTGACCGATGACTCACCCTATGCAGGTATTTTTCTACCAGGTGGGCATGGCGCCATGCTTGGCTTGCCTGAAAATGCCGACGTCGGAAAGATAATCCGTTGGTCTCACCACCGTGGCTTACCCATGCTCGCCTTGTGTCATGGCCCTGCCGCACTGCTGGCCGCGACTATCGATGCCGATAGTGATAAATTTATCTATGACGGTTATGAGATAAACGCGTTTCCAGACGCTGTGGATAAGCAAACACCACTAATGGGTTATATGCCAGGTCATATGCCATGGAAATTCGGGGAGCGTTTGAACAACTTGGGTGTCACCATTCTCAATAAAAAGATCAGTGGTGCATGCCATGTGGATCGAAAGCTGGTAACAGGTGATAGCCCGTTAGCAGCTAATGAGTTTGGCAAGCTTGCTGCGAAATGCGTGCTGCAGGAGATCGATAGTAATCCAGTCTAATCAGCCCCGGTTACCACCATCGCTGTTGATAAGTCAGCTAACATTTAATATTTGCATTAAACAGTCACTCGATCATGAAAAACTTGAAGGCCTAACGGACTATAATCCGGATCATCCAGCTTTCGATTTTGTGGAAGCATCAGTTAGATAACTGTTAATAATAAAATTCAGCTATGCGTTCACCTGTTATCTTCATTTTTATTACGGTGGTTCTCGATTCCATGGGGATCGGAATCATTATGCCAGTGATGCCAGATTTAATTCAGGAGGTCGGAAAAGTTGATCTCAGTCAGGCGGCTATGTGGAGTGGTACCTTAACCGTCGTCTATGCAATCAACCAGTTTTTATTCTCCCCAACGGTGGGTGGTCTGTCTGACGCCTATGGCCGTAGACCTGTATTGTTGATCGCCTTGCTAGTCATGTCACTCGACTACTTGGTGATGGCATTCGCTCAGTCACTTTGGTTATTGTTTGTGGGCCGCTTTATCGGCGGCATTACCGCAGCTACGCACTCCACTGCAGCCGCTTACATGGCGGATATCTCCAGCAACGCGGACAAGGCAAAAAATTTCGGGCTTTTGGGGGCAGCATTTGGTGTAGGTTTTGTACTTGGCCCAATGTTGGGCGGATTGCTGGCCGAGTACGGGTCTCGCGCACCGTTCTTTGCTGCGGCTGCCCTGGCATTCGCCAATATGTTGTTTGGTTACTTTGTTTTGCCTGAGTCCCTCAAGCAGAATAAAAGGCGCAGGTTTGACCGGCGGCGTGCCAATCCATTCGGCACATTCAAACAAATGAAAACACTGCCAGGGCTAATGCCGATGTTATTGGTATTCCTGCTTTTGAGCATCGCGTTTTTCGTCTATCCATCGATCTGGGCTTTCTTCGGACGTGCACAATTCAATTGGGACGCGCGCATGATTGGGCTGTCACTCGCAGCTTATGGATTCGGAATTTTAATTGTACAAGGTGTGTTAATCAGGCCCATCCTTGCGCGTTTCGGTGAAAAAGTAACAGCCTTGTTCGGCATGGGTATGCACTTGCTATCGTTCCTGGCCTATCCATTGATGACTGAAACATGGCATGTCTTTGCGTTTTTGCCATTCAGCGTGTTCAGTGCTGTCGCTGTACCAGCACTACAAGGATTGATGAGCAACAGTGTTGCCGAAAACGCACAGGGTGAATTGCAAGGGGCAATGAGTTCACTAACGGCTCTGGCAACCATTATCAGCCCTTTCGTCATGACTCAGGTGTTCAGTTATTTCACAAACAGCGATGCACCCATGCATCTACCGGCAGCACCCTTTTTACTATCGGCTTTGTCGGTCATTGTTGCGTTTGCTTTGTTTAGTCGATGGAAACCAGTGAATTAAAAAGCGCGATACGGAAAAAGCACAGGCCGTTCTTACCAAACATATAACAAGAGGTTTGAAACAAAAATTAAAAGCGATTGACTCTGAGACTTGACAGTAATCAGCTACAAATATCACTCTAAATCAATGACGAAAGCTATCCCTGGATTCAAACCGTAGCCCTCGGAAATTTCATTGCCCTGGTTAATTGCAGCGCAATCCGAACCAAACCACTAGAGCAATAACAAAGAACCAACCATTCCTTTCAAATTGCTGATTCTTGTATCCATCATTGATACCTTAGTTGCCTGAAACAAACGCGTAACTCTCTTTAACGAGTTCGAATACCACATCCAATTCATCGTCTGACATCGGCGTATAAATCATGACGAACCCTTCCAAACCCCGCTTTTTAGCTGCCCAAGGATGATGGATAGCCCAACCAGCATCTACCGCGTTGAGGGCTAATTCGGGTGGCAACGATGCGTGCAAGCTACCGTCAGGGTGAAGATGTGCGAATTCACGGCCACGAATTATTGATTCAGGCCGAGCCAACTTCGTGTCATCTTCCACCCAGAACCCAGTCGACCCTGCCCGGCCAACAATCGTGCGACGCAACTCTACACCGGGTATCGTCGATACCCGGTCTAGTAGTTCTGCCACAATTTCCGGTACTGCCTCGACATCAATTTGAATGTGCGGAATACCATCGGTAGTGACTGGTCTTGGGGTATCTCGCTTCGGTAAGTGAATTTCTGCCAAAGCGGGAACAAGCCAAATAGAGATTGCTGCAAGGCATGGCAGGGCACACAGTTTCATTGAATTTTTCATACGATTCACTTATCGAAGGTTAAATTTGTGCAAATCACACTTACTTAGCGTGATAAGCCTGACTTACGGCATAGCTGTCTTCAAACCAATTCCATAGGACGACTTTGCCGTCACGTACTTTGGCGCGTAAAGCAAATGAGAACTCCCCGATTTCTTTGCCCGAATGCGTCGTAATGCCATTCATTTTTCCGAAGACTGCAACTGTGTCTCCTAAAGCCAACGCGTCTGTATTATCCCAAGCTGTTGTTTGGAAATTCTTTCCAAAGATTGGCAAGAAATTCAATATTTCATCTTTGCCATTCCATGGACCTACCCACGGCATTGCACTGTCACCTTCGTTCTGCCAAACCATGTCGTCGGCCATAAGTGATATCGCTTTGTCCATATCACCGGTACCAACTGCCCCCATAAATGCCATAACGATATCGAATGATGCCTGGCTTTCAGGGTCCATATCTGCGGCTTGTGCACTCGAGCCAAGCATGATAAACAACGCGGCACCGAGTAATGCATTTATAATAACTTTGCGATTCATTTGATTCTCCTGAAGGGCAGATTGACTGCCAAAATAAAAATAGGTCGATTATAAAAATTACTTGGCTTTAAGCTGTTGGAGCGCACCCGCCCAATCCTCAAGATGATAAGAACGAACGATCTTGCCGTCTTCGATTGTGTGGATATCGATGGTAAGAATGTCAAAGCTCTTGCCCTTGCCATCAACACCAAACAGCCGCCCATTCGGTGTACCAGTGGCACGACTTCGCACCACAACTTGATCGCCTTCTTGAATCATTTCTTGTATTTCCCATTTAAGGTCTGGCATTAGCTTTGCAAAAAAGCCACTAACCTGACCCATAAACTGGTCGCGGCTCTTACTTGCACCGGAGTAATCACCAATGCTTTGCCATTCATCAACGGTGGCAGCCTTGAAAGCGCCGGCTGCTTTTTCGGAAGCTGGGTTGCTGAGATATTCGTAGAAAGTGGTAGCGACTGCTTTGTTATCAGCCATGACGCCGCTGGTGAAACAAAGCAGCAGTAACGACATTGCTACGGAAAGCGTTTTATGACGAATCATGTTAATTCCTTATGTCTGTTTGATTATGTAAACGAACAGGACACATCATGAACAATGTCACAATGTTTGATAAGATGGTATAATTAAATTTAACTGTTCTGAATTTTTATGTAATGCTCGACCAACTGCGACAAATAGCCATTTTTGCCAAAACCATCGACCATGGTTCTTTTAGAGGAGCGGCCCGAGAACTCGATCTGTCTCCCTCCGTGGTCAGCCACCATATATCGCAGCTGGAAGAGCATCTTGGTGTTGCGTTGATTTATCGTTCAACCCGTAAGCTTGCGTTGACCAAAGAAGGCGAGCGGTTGCTAAGGTCAACACAATCACTTTTTGATACCGTGGAAGTTGCGTTATCTGAGCTATCGAATTCGGCTAACAAACCTACCGGTGAGCTTCACCTCACTACCCCATCAATTCTCATTAAGTCTCAGCTCACTGAGATGCTGGCTGAATTCTCTATGGAACATCCCGGTATTAAGTTATCAATTGACTATTCTGATGAGCGCAAAGACTTAATTACAGGCGGCTACGACATTGCTGTTCGCATGGAGGTGAAACATAACAATACCGCTAATGCTCGCACTTTATTTCAGGTTGAGCGGCGACTGATAGCGTCCAGCAACTACTTAAAGAATCGCCCAAAAATTAAAACGCCTAACGACATTTCTGATTGGGACTGGATTGAACTGACACCCGCTCGGCATATAAAGCCCTTGTTTCGAAAATCAAAATCAAAACCAATAACGATCAAACCGACATCCCACATTTCTGCCAACGACGCACTCGCCGTCTATCACCTTGCAAAGGCGGGTGCTGGTTTGGCTGTAGTACCAGCGTTTCTCGCTGAAGAAGGAATTACCTCAAGTGCTGTTAAATACGTGCTTCCTGAATGGAAATTGGATCCTATTCATGTATTCGCAGCATGGCCCGCAAACGCTCCAAAACACGGGTTAATTAACCTGCTTGTTGATGCCATTAGTCCGAATCAGTCATTACGATAACGGCACAAAATACACGTCGATAGTATTAGCTTTCGACATTACTCTTTTTCCATAACGCCACACCAGCATTAACGCAAACGCCAACATGAAAGGTATGTTAATAAGTTGACCCACAGCATCACCAACAGTTTCAATGGATTAATGACTTTTTAATGTATGTTTTCTAGATGTCAAATCTAGAAATCGTTAGGCTAGTCTTGTAGCGGTAGTTCAAACCAATACAGTACAGATCGATGATGCACTGCCTAACAGCAAGTTAAAGATACTGCCCGAAGCAGAACACCTGGCCTGGTAGGACCAACCTGAAACAATTGCGTCGATGATGACCGAGTGGGTGCCGATAAGCACTTGTATTTCTAAATGTGACGAAAATACAGACTTAGTATCAGAGCACGCAGTTAAACTACGAAGGTGGCTAAGTCAACCAACAAAGCAAAGCGGGCCCGCAAGCGCCATAAGATTTCGTGCGAAGGCAAAATAGCTTACCCGAACAAAAAAAGCGCTAAGCTTAAAGCAGAGATCATGCGGGCAAAAAAAAACCAGGACAGCATCCAACATTATGAGTGTCAGGAATGCGGCCAATGGCACCTTGGTAACCGCAGCTGGTAAGCGATTACATGTCTTGACTCGGCAAACACCTAAACGCTAGCTAGTGCCCATCCAGAAACGACGTTTTTTGATTGAGGTTATATCGTTTGCTGATGTTGACGTTCTTTAGATTGTATTGCATCGGTGCTGCCACCGCAATTTCGTCGTTTTTGACCTGGTTTACTGATTTTTAAGCGTTAGCTACCATCAGGAGACATCTATTCTCTCCT